>Ga0307479_10002461_pt1 | contig 16829 bp, 13 predicted proteins | sample atmos_gasesECM4C_FD_203743 | JGI IMG/M metagenome (GOLD analysis project Ga0307479, IMG submission 203743) | Hardwood forest soil microbial communities from Morgan-Monroe State Forest, Indiana, United States - atmos_gasesECM4C_515 | ecosystem: Environmental > Terrestrial > Soil > Temperate... | reverse complement strand
AACTGGACTCATCCAGTCGACCCCTTCCGAGAGAATGCCCAGGGGCCAAGCAGGTCCTGCCCGAAACGGTTCATTGCCGTCCATCTGGTGGCTATCTCCTGGGCAATTTGTGAAGTCACGCGGCGGCGGTGAGGTTGGCTGATGGTGCCAACGCATTTTCGACCGGCGGCTCTCGTTGCCGTTGTTGGCGCCGTGCGAGCGTCGTCACACTGACTGAACGCAGTGGGAGCCACATCGCGACGCTCCCGGCAACCGAACCCAAAGGAGAACCTATGAGCACCGCCCGACTCCGCTGGCTGTCCGCCGCGGCCTCCGTTCTCGCGATCGTTGGCTCCGCCGTGAGCAGCGCACGCGCCGAAGACACGATCAAGATCGGAATCCTGCATTCGCTGTCGGGGACGATGGCGATTAGCGAAACAATCCTGAAAGACCTGATGCTGATGGAGGTCGCCGACGTCAATGCCAAGGGCGGACTGCTCGGCAAGAAGATCGAGCCGGTGGTGGTCGATCCCGCGTCGAACTGGCCGCTGTTTGCCGAAAAGGCACGCGAACTGATCACGCGTGACAAGGTCGCCGCCGTGTTCGGCTGCTGGACCTCGGTGTCGCGCAAATCGGTGCTACCGGTGTTCGAGGAGCTCAACGGATTATTGTTCTATCCGCTGGAATACGAAGGAGAGGAAGCCTCCTACAACATCTTCTATGGCAGCTCCGTGCCCGACAACAAGGCGGTTCCGGCGGTCGAGTATCTTATGAGCAAGGACGGCGGCGAGGTGAAGCGCTTCGTGCTGGAAGGCACGGACTATGTCTACCCGCGCACCAGCAACAAGATCATTCGCGCCTTCCTCAAGACCAAGGGCGTGAAGGACGAAGACATCATGGAGAACTACACGCCGTTCGGATTCTCCGACTGGCAGACCGAGGTGGCGGCGATCAAGAAATTCGGCTCCGCCGGCAGGAAGACAGCAGTGATCTCGACCGTCAATGGCGACGCCAACGTGCCGCTCTACAAGGAGCTTGGCAACCAGGGTGTCAAGGCCACCGACATTCCGGTGATAGCGTTCTCGGTCGGCGAGGAGGAGCTTGCGGGTCTCGACACCAAGCCGCTGGTCGGGCATCTCGCGGCCTGGAGCTATTTCCAGTCAGTGAATACGCCGGAGAACAAGGCCTTCATCGCCAAGTGGCGCGCCTACACGGCCAACCCCAAGCGCGTCACCAACGATCCGATGGAGTCGGCCTACATCCTGTTCCACATGTGGGTGCAGGCGGTGCAGCAGGCCGGCACGACGGATGTGGATTCGGTTCGTCAGGCGATGATCGGCCAGAAGGTCAGGTCGCCGTCCGGTTTCGAGGTCGTGATGGGGAGTAACCACCATATGGCCAAGCCGGTTATGATCGGCGAAATCCAGGCCGACGGGCAGTTCAGCATCGTCTACAAGAGCAAGGCTCTGCCACCCAGGGCATGGAGTCCATATGTCGAGGCCAACAAGGGCAAGGTCGCCGATTGGTCGTGGCCGTGGGTATGCGGCGGCTGCACGTCGCCGCGCTTCGCAGCGAACTGATCTCGCTTGCTGCAAGTCTCGGTGCAAATCCGGTTACGGCGACTATGTCGGCGTAACCGGACAATCGGCCGAGACCACGAAATCGAGGCCGGCTCTTCCCGCGTCAAATCCGCTTCTACGCCGCGCGCAACTCCGGGCTCTTGCGCGAACCGTCGAGCCAGCCTGCGACCCGCGCGATCAGGCTGCCCTGCTGGCCCGGCTGGTGATCGGGCACGAACGGATCGGTGTAGCACCTGGCGCCGGCGGCTTTGGCGATACGCGCGACGGCCTCGGTCATGGCCGGCGCACCGCAGGTGTAGACCACGTCGTCCGGCGTCAGCGGCGGCAGGTGCTCGGTCGGCCGGCCGGTTCGGAACGCCGGAGAGACTTTCTGCGGTTCCGATACGACCGGGATGATGGTGACGTTGGGAAACGCCGCCAGCCTGCACAATGCGCTGTGCATGTAGAATGACTGCAGCGTTCGGGCCGCGACCACGAACACCAGTTCGCGCTTCGGCCATTCCGTGATCGCCGCGACCGCGATTGCCCACATCGGCGCGAACCCGGTGCCGCTGGCAACCAGCAGCGTGCGTCCGTGATGTTTGGGCCTGAGAAAGGCGGTGCCGAACGGCCCGTCCAGTTTGACCCGATGTCCGACCCGGATCTTGTCGCCCAGCGCTGACGAGACCAGGCCGTTGGGCAGGCGCCGAATGTGGAAATCCAGAAAGCGTTTGTCTGGGCCGCCTTGCAAGGGAAAGGTCGGGCTGTAACTTCGCGCCGGGAAGCCGCGGAATTGCACCTTGCAATACTGGCCGGGAAAGTGGCGAAGGGGCCGCGGCAGTTCGAGGCATACCCCGACCACGTCCGGCGCCAGGCGGACCAGATCCGCCACGCGCGCCGACACCGAAACCTGATCCGGCACGGGTTCGATCACGAGCTTGAGGTCCGAGACGACCCGCGCCTGGCAGGCGTAGATCATGTCGCTGCCCTCTTCGGTGCCGCCAAAGACCTTGCCGTCGACGAGGCGTACCCGGCAGGTGCCGCAAACTCCGCTTCGGCAATCATGGGGAAGCTCAACGCCGTGCATGATCGCGCCGTCGAGCAGCAGATCACCGCAGTTGGCGTGGAACGTCTCCTTGTTCAGGGTCACCTTGCAAACCTTACTCATTTACTCTACCTCTACGCGAATTGGCCGTACGTGACGTGTGTGTCTGATCTGATTGTGGTCGAACACCGCGACCCGCATGAAAACGCCGGTTTTTATCGGTATGTCGTATTGACTGTGCGTATCGAGGCGGCGGACCACCTCGAGCGCCCAATGTCCAGAAGCCCAGCGGGCCGCGCAACGGACGTCGGCGCGATCGCCGGTGAATTCGCCGGCGATGATGACGCCCGGAATGACCGTGCCGACGGGAATGTTCTTATCCAGCTCGGACGTATACGGTGTCGATTCCGCTTCCGTCATGAACCAGCGCGCTCCGTCGCTCTCGCCGACATTGGGATCGAGCGAGATCTGCCCCATCGCTGTAACGGTTGCCGCGAGATCGTTCGGCAGCCGGCGTGGCGTGACCACCTGGTTGCCCTCATTGCCCATGGCAGCGTCGGGCGACCACACGAAGTTTTCGGAATAGCTGGCAGTACCCGGGTCCGGTGCGAATCCGCCGCGGTAGGGAACGACATTGCGCACCTGCATCGGGGTCGGATCCGCGGGCGGGCCGAAATGGTCGTCATCCATCCATCCAGTGGGGCTGGTGCTGGTCGCCTTCCACTCCCACACATCGGCGTAGACGCCTGCTGCCGTCGTGTAGTGCAGACCTCGGCCGGTCATGGTGGCGGGCGCGTCCGGCAAAGGCTGCGGGCTCGCATGGAAGGTGCGGTCGCCCGCAAGGTCGACATCCAGAGTCGTCAGCAGGACGGAAAACTTGTCCTCGCTGTAGTCGTGCTCGTCGCCCTTCTCATAGCCGTTGTGGAGCACGTGCCATCCGTCGGCTTGCTTGATCAGCGGCAGTTGCTTCAACGAGCGCGTCGGGTCCTCCCATGTGAACAGAAAATAGGCCCAGGTGTCGTCGTGCACCGCGCGGATATCGATCCTGGATTCGCCCTTGCCGTCGAGATTTCCACCTTGATTGGTCATCACGGAGAAAGGCCGGGCGGTTCGCCAGACTGGATCGGAGGTATCGCCATCAATGATCGGCGCATCGGTGTTGACGATGCGGTGGATCTGCAAGGTATCGGGGACGAACCAATCCGCCGCGACGATCGCGGAAGCGCCGGTAATCGCTACCGCCGCAGCGACGACGAAGGGATTGGACTGCAGTGTCATGTTTCTCCTTTTTTTTGCAGGTCGCCGCGGTCCCGATCCGAACTGTGGCGGTGGCGGCCCTGCGGGTGCTCGACGCGGTTCCGGTCGATCATGCGGGCGACGCGGCTCCTGCCGAAGATAGGGGGCATCCTCGAACGACGGAGCCGGCTGGAGCGGTGCTTTGGTAGCGTTATGAGGTTGCGCCGTTGTTTGCGCAGAGCTCGTCTGCTCCGACCGCTCACGCTCAACCAGCATGGTCAAGAGCTCCACGGCATCGAGCCGCGGCGGGGGCGGCGGCAGCGGCTGTGGCCGGAATATCCGGAGCAGCTGCGACGATCCGCCGATGCTGAAGTGAACCATGACGTGGACGCCGACAAAGGCGGTGACCGCCCAGGTCGCGTACCAATGCACGAGCATGATGTCGTCGTTCGCAGCCAATCCGAAAAAGAGCAAGCCGCCGCTGCCGATCAGCAGCGCCATGGCGATGAAGAAACCCCATGTCAGAAGCACGCTGAGCGAACCGAGTCTCGCGGTCCTCCGGCCGAACAACCCGCGCAGCCGAACCTTGTCCAGCTGCACGCGGCGGCTCAACCCCGAACGGGTCACGTAGATCGCATAGGCGAGCGCGACCACGACCAGGACCACCGCCGCTTCCATGTGCGGCACCCAGACGTTGGCGCTCGGCAACAAGAAGTCGAGCCTGTTGATCCAGGTGCGGTCCGGCGCCTCCGTTGCGATGCGCAGCCCAGTCACGAAGGCGACGACCGTCGCGCTGACGAGCAGCCAGTGCAGGATGATGGTACCATAATCGGTCTTGCGACGTCTCACTTGCGCCCCCCTTGCCCGGGGCGATCACAACGGTCGGCATCGCGCATGCGTGCCGATCTTGTGCGAATTGCACGTGCGGAATTGAGTTGCGTGCCAAATCCATTTGGCTTCGGCCACGCGATCCCCCGCAAGGATCCATTTCTACTGTTACACAAACTACCTGTCCCCACATGTCGACCCGCCGGAAGTCGGCGAACGGAAGTCTTCTCCTTATTGTGAATGCCCTCCGCTGCGGATCGGTTGTACAGACAGCAAACTCCCCAGCTGACTGAACTGATCGACCGAACTCGCGAGCAGGAACGGGATTCGTTCGCTGGTCATGACGATGGCGCCGGTGTTGCGCGGTTTGTGAAGCGAATTGTTTCTCCTTGGGTTCGCTGAGAAAAACGCAAAAACGGATCGGCATAACCGAGTGCGCGTGAAAGATTGTTTAGCTTCGTGGCGTCTTTCGGCCGACACGGCGGCCAATGAGTGCAGAAGCAAGGTGATAGCCGGACGTTTCTATGACGCGGGGTCTCAGTCACCCGCACGACCACGCGCAAGTGTCGAGAGCATCTATAGAAATCGTCGCGGCGGGGGGTGCCCCAATGCGCTGCACAAATATTTTGCGCCGCGGTTCCACGCGATAAAGAACCCGTCTTCCGACATTTCATTCCCGGTCGATTTAAAGAAATCGAAGCCCGTCCAATTCCTGCCGGAAAATGGTCGGTATCGGCTGCCAATCAGATTTCCGATCAGCGGTGTAGGCTCATCAGGGAGATATACGGGATGAGTATTGTACAGGATCGCGCGGATGCGTTTTCTGCCGCCGGTCCACATAGTCAACCATCGTCGACGGCGAACGACGATCCTGTATCGCATGGGCTGCGCGAGAGCGGGCGGCGGATGATCGGTATCGCGGTCTTCAGCGGCGTGATCAACATTTTGATGCTGTCCGGCTCGGTCTACATGTTGCAGGTCTATGACCGGGTGATTCCGAGCCGCAACATCGCGACCTTGTTCGGCCTCTCGCTGATGGTGCTGTTTGCCTATCTGATGCAGGGCTATTTCGACGCCTTGCGTGCCCGCATGCTGAGCCGGGTCGCGACCCTGTTCGATGCCGGCCTGCAGAACTCCATCCATAACGCGCTCGCGACCCTGCCGCTGCGCGGCGTGCGGCCCATGCTGATGCAGCAGCCGCTGCGCGATCTCGATACCGTCCGCGCCTTCATGTCCAGCATGGGGCCGACGGCGTTCCTGGACATGCCCTGGATTCCGCTTTTTCTCATCGGCCTGTTTCTGTTTCATCCGGTCATCGGCTTCACCGCGGTGATCGGCACGATTTCGATCGTGGCGATGACGCTGGTGACCGATCGCATGTCGCGTGGTGCTGCCAAGGCCGCCAGTGACACCAGCGCGCAGCGCCAGGTGTTGGCGGATGCCACGCAGCGCAACGCCGAGGTGATCCGCGCGCTCGGCATGACCGAGCGGTTCGGCCTGCGCTGGTCGCAGGTCAATGAGCGCTACCTGCGGGAAAACATTCGTTCCACCGACGTGTATGCCAATTTCGGCTCGGGTGCGAAGGTACTGCGCTATGTGTTGCAGTCGGGGATGCTGGGCATCGGTGCCTATCTCGTAGTTGCCGACAAGGCGTCGGGCGGGATCATGATCGCCTCGTCGATCCTGATGGGCCGGGCCCTGGCGCCGATCGAAGTCGCGCTCGGGACCTGGAAGCAGCTCGTTGCCGCACGCCAGGGCATCACGCGCCTGCGCGACATCTGCAAGGCGACGGCGAAACCGGTGACGCCGCCGGTGGCGCTGCCGCGTCCGTGCCGCGAACTCTCCGTGGAGGCTCTTACCGTCATGGCACCGGGCACCGACAAGCCGATCGTGTCCGATATTTCGTTTTCGCTGAAGGCAGGCACGGGATTGGCGCTGCTGGGCGCGAGCGCGTCGGGAAAGACCTCGCTTTCGAAGGCGCTGGTGGGGATCTGGCCGGCCAAGCACGGCGTCGTGCGGCTTGACGGCGCCGCGATCGACCAATGGGACAGCGCGGATCTCGGGCGCCATATCGGCTACCTGCCTCAGGATGTGGCCCTGTTCGACGGCACGGTTGCGGAAAACATCTGCCGCTTCGACCAGCACGCCAGTTCCGACGCGATCCTGAAGGCGGCGCAGATCGCGGGCGTGCACGACCTCGTTCTGCGCCTGCCGGACGGATATTCGACGCGGATCGGCCAGGGCGGCATGTCGCTCTCGGCGGGGCAGCGCCAGCGCGTGGGCTTGGCGCGCGCCGTGTTCGGCGACCCGTTCCTGATCGTGCTCGATGAGCCGAACGCCAATCTCGATGCCGACGGCGAGAACGCGCTCTGCCGCGCGATTCAGATCATGCGTCAGAACAAGAGCATCGTCATTGTCATATCGCATCGCCCGAGCGCGCTGGCTGCCTTGAATATGGCGATGGTGCTGTATGAGGGCAAATCGATTGCATTCGGCTCGTGTCAGGAAATCTTTGCGCGCGTTGGTGCGTCCGCAGGCCGGCCCGCGCCCGCGCAGTCGATACCCAACGCGAAGACCCAGCCGACAATAGGGAACGCAAAGACGGGGGGGCAGCCGACCATAGGTAACACAAGGACGGTGGCGCAGCCGGCAATGGGCAATGCGAAGGCGGTTGGCCGTGCGCCGTTCGTGCAGGGGGTCAAGGCATGATACGACCGCGCGTAACCCGACCATTCGACGAATCCGCGCCGCGCGGGATCGACGATGCCGATGACGGTAGTGGAGTGGGACCGCAGGGCGCCGCCCTTATTCTCGAACTGCAACGCCTTCAGGACGCTTTCGACGGCGAAACCTCGCGCAGGCCGCGGGCTCGCGGTCCGTCGCGCGAGGACTTGGGAGGGGATCCGCGCCGGCGGAACGGATCGCAGAAGAAGCGCAAGCGAAAGAGCAAGGTTGAGCAGGCGATCGACATCTGTCTTCAGCCGTTCCGGCCGAAGGCGTCTGCACCCCCTCAGGGGCGCAGGGATCCCGTGCTCCGGGCTCCCGCCAGCGCTCCACCGCTACGTCGACGGAGCCCGCCGATCGCTCCTGACCAACCTCCGCCGATGAACCCGGCGGGGCGTAGACCGGCAATGCCAGGACCTGGAATGTCGGGACCGGAAATGTCGGGACCGGCAATGCGCGCGATACCCGGACCGGCGACCCGCGGATCGACAATGCCAGGACCCGCAATCGGCGGACCGACCATGTCGAGACCGGCAACGCGCAGATCGACAATGCCCGGTCCGTCGCTGCGCGGACCGGACCAATTGCAACCGTCGATGCTCCCCGGTCCGCGCGATGCGGCGTCGCCGCGTGCGGAAACGCGTCTCGGAGAGGTGATCGAAACGTGCCGCACCGGTCTGACGACCGGCGTCCGCTTCCTCCTGCACGGCGGCGATCCGGACCCTGCTGCGACCGACGCGCAGGGCGAGAGCATGACGTCGCGGATCGGACGGGCGTTCGAGTACGAATTGCGCGCCGGGCTTCGCGTTCTCATTGTTGCGGGCGTGTTGGGCGGCGGCTGGTTCGTCTTCATGCCGCTGGCAGGCGCCGTCGTGGTGCCGGGCAATCTTGTCGTTCAATCCAACGTCAAGCAGATTCAGCATCCCACCGGCGGGGTTGTCGCCGACATCAAGGTGCAAAATGGCACGCGGGTAAGCGCCGGCGATCTTTTGGTGCGCCTCGATGCCACCCAGGCGCAAGCCAGCCTTCAGGTCGTGAGCAAACAGCTCGACGAGGTACGGGCACGGATGGCGCGGCTGGTTGCCGAGCGTGACGGCTTTGCCGAAATCCAATTTCCCGCCGAATTGTCGGCCCGCTCTGGCATCGACGACATCAAGAGCCTGCTGGATTCCGAAGTGTCGCTGTTCAAGGCTCGATCCGGCGCGCGCCAGAGCCAGAAGGACCTGCTGCAAAGCCAGATCGGTCAGCTCAGCCAGCAGATTTCGGGATTTGAGTCGCAGCTGGATTCCAAGGCGAGACAACTGGACCTGATCAAGGGCGAGCTCACCGGCGTCCAGGATCTGTATGACAAGCACCTGGTACCGCTGACAAGGCTCACGACGCTCCAGCGCGAATCGGCGCAAATCGACGGCGAGCGCGGTCAATTGACCTCGTCCATCGCCGAGACCAAATCGAAGATCGACTCGTCCCAGCTTTCGATCGTCCGGATCGATCAGGACTTTCGTGCCGAAGTGGTGAAGGACCTCAACGAGGCGCAAGCCAAGGAGGCCGAACTCGCCGAGCACAGCATCGCGGCGCGCGATCAGCTTGACCGGATCGAAATCCATGCACCGACCTCCGGCGTGGTCAATCAGCTTTCCATCCACACCATTGGCGGCGTGGTAAAGGCGGGCGAAACCGTCATGGAAATCGTCCCGGATTCGGATGATCTGCAGATTGAGGCGCGGGTGCAGCCGAACGACATCGACCATGTGAAAACCGGCCAGCAGGCGTTCGTCCGCTTCTCGGCCTTCAATTCGCGTACGACACCGCAGCTCAAAGGCACGGTATCCTATGTGTCGGCCGATACCGGCCATGATGCGGAGACGCACTCGGCCTTTTTCACGGTCAGGGTCGTGCTGCCCGAGGAAGAGCGCCGGCGGCTGAACGGCCAGCAACTGGTCGCTGGCATGCCTGCCGAGGTCTTCATGCAGACCGGCAGCCGGACGATGATGAATTATCTCTTCGAGCCGATCACGGACCAGCTGCGGCGCGCGTTCGTCGAGCAGTGAGCGGCACTCGGCAAGCTAGTTCCGCTGTCGCACGTCAAGGGCGCCGGCAGAATTTCAACTGGCGAACAGCGACGCCGCGAGCAGGAGAATTGCGGCCTCGCTGACTTGCTCGAGCGTTCCCAGCACGTCACCGGTCTGGCCGCCGATCTGCTTTCTCGCCAGCCACGCGAGCGAAAGCCCGACCGATAGCAAGATCAGAAATCCGGTGATCGCCCCGGTCGGCCCTAGGCCGAAGAGGAGGCAGATGGCCCCAAGCGCCAGCGCGACGGTGACGCTGGTCGATGGCGGTTGTCCGGCGCTTGTCGACAGCCCGTCCGATCGCGCCGGCGGGACCAGCAGCATGAATACCGGCAGACTCGCGCGCGCCGAAACATGCGCGACGATCAGCGCGATGGCGACCCAGCGCGGCTCGGCGATGACCGCCAGCGCGCTCCATCGGAGCAGAAGCGATATTCCGAGCGCGCAGGCGCCATAGGTGCCGATCCGGCTGTCGCGCATGATCGCAAGCTTCTCGTCGCTCGACTTGCCGCCGCCGAAACCGTCGAAGGTATCGGCAAGGCCGTCCTCGTGCATGGCGCCGGTGAGAAGGAGCGTGACCGCGAGCGTCAGCGCGGCAGCGGGTTCCGGCAGCAGGCGTGCGCGGAACGCAAGCCAGTAAACCAGCGCGCCGGCGAGGCCGACCAGCAGTCCTGCAACCGGAAGCGCCCAGCTTGCGCGCGCGATATCGCCGTCGCCGACCGGCGCTGCGGTTGCAAGCGGCACGCGCGTAACGAGCGAGATCGCGATCCTGAGATCGGCGAGCAGGCCTTGCAGGGTCTTGAGATAATCGTCCATCGCCTATTTCACCCGCATCGGCAAACCCGCGACGACGAACTCCACTTCGTCGGCGACGCGGGCGACCATCTGGTTGAGGATGCCGGCGGCATCTCGGAACTGTCGCGCCAGCGCATTGTCGGGCACGATGCCTAGCCCGACTTCGTTGCTGACGAGCACGACCGGGCTCGTTTGGCGGCGGAGTGCGTCGGCGAGCCTGGAGGCCTCCGTCGCCCAGTCGCGTTCGGCGTGCAACAGGTTCGATAGCCAGAGCGTCAGGCAGTCGACGAGTCGAGCGCCGGCGCCGTCGGTCTCGATCAGGGCAGCGACCAGCTCCAACGGACATTCTCGCTCGAGCCAGTCCTTTCCGCGCCGCGCGCGGTGCTTGGCAATCCGTTCGCTCATCTCCGAGTCGAGCGCCTCGGCGGTCGCGATGTAGACGGCCTTCCCCCCATAGGCTTGCGCGCGGGCTTCCGCGCGCGCGCTTTTTCCCGATCGGGCCCCACCGGTAATCAGGATGATCGCCATGGCATTCTCCGGTCCGCGCCCCGCAGTAATCACCAATTCGATGCAATGACAAACGGGGAAATCGCGAAACAGGCTTGCGCCCGGCCCGCATTCTTGCGCATCAGGATGATGGATACGGAGGTCGTGCGTGGGTTTTGCAGGAGCGATGGCGGTTGGGATTGCGTTGGACGCGCTGTTGGGGTGGCCTGGCGGCTTGTTCGCCCGCATCGGTCATCCCGTGATATGGCTCGGCGCATTGATCGACGCGCTGGATCGCCGCTGGAACCGGGCCGAGGATGCGCCCTGGCTGCGGCGCGTTGCCGGCGTAGCCGCCGCGCTCGTCGTGAGCGCGCTGGCAGCAGGTCTGGGATGGGCGGTGCAGACCGTAGTCAGCTTCGGATGGAGCGGCATGATCCTGCTCGGTATCCTCGCCTGGCCGTTCATCGCGCTGCGCTCGCTCTATGACCACGTCGCCGCGGTTGCGCGTCCCTTGCAGGCGGGCGATGTCGCGGCGGCGCGTATGGCGGTTTCGATGATTGTCGGTCGCGATCCCGCAGGACTGGATGAAGCGGGCATCGCCCGCGCCGCGATCGAGAGTCTTGCGGAAAATACGTCCGACGGCATCGTGGCGCCGGTGTTCTGGGGCGCGCTGTTTGGCCTGCCCGGCATTGTTGGCTACAAGGCGGTTAACACGCTCGATTCCATGATCGGCCATCGCACCGCGCGGCATGAATGGTTCGGTTGGGCCGCCGCGCGTATCGACGATCTCTTGAACTTCATCCCGGCGCGCCTGACCGGGCTGTTGTTCGCGCTGCTGTCGGCGCGGCCGCTGGAAGCGATGACCTGCATGGCAAGGGATGCGCGCGCGCACCGTTCGGTCAATGCCGGCTGGCCGGAAGCCGCCATGGCCGGCGCGCTTGGCTTGCGGCTTTGCGGGCCGCGCAGTTATCATGGTGTCCTTGCCGACGAGCCATGGCTGAACGCGAGCGCCCGCGATCCCGCCGCTGCCGACATCATCGGCGGATTGAAGCTTTACCGTCGCGCGATGATGCTGCTCGGGGGGCTTCTTGTGATCCTGGCGTTACTTTAGAAGGGATCGATGTTGGATCACGGCGGAAATCTCGACGTTGCGATGCGCCGCTTCGGTGGGCGCGTGGGGGACTGGATCGATCTGTCCACCGGCATCAACCGGCGGCCCTATCCGGTGCCGGAGCTGGACCAGCGGCACTGGAGTGCACTGCCTTCGCGCGCCGATATCGACGCACTTCACGAGGCGGCGCGCCAAGCCTACGCAGCAACCGTGCCGGTGCTGGCCGTGGCCGGCGCCCAAGCCGCGATCCAGTTGCTGCCCCGGCTTGCGCGCTCCGGCCGGGCGCGGATTCTTGGCCCCACCTACAATGAGTACGCCGCCAGCTTCAGGGTCGCGGACTGGGCGGCTGAAGAGGTTGCCGATCTCGACGCACTGGCCGGTGCCGATCTCGCTGTTGTCGTCAATCCGAACAATCCCGACGGGCGACAGCACGACCCCGCCAGACTGCTGGCGCTGTTGCCGCGCGTCGGCCGCCTCCTCGTCGACGAGAGCTTTGCCGACGCCGTCCCCGGCATATCGCTGGCGTCGCAGGCGGGACGGCCGGGGCTGTTGATCCTCCGCTCGTTCGGAAAGTTCTATGGCCTTGCCGGCCTGCGGCTGGGCTTCGTGCTCGGAAGCGAAGCGGACATCGCGGCGCTCGCTACCATGGCAGGGCCGTGGCCGGTCTCCGGTGCGGCGATTGCGATTGGACAGCGCGCGCTTGCCGATCGGGATTGGGCGGCCACGACCGCGGCGCGCCTCGCGCAGGAATCGCTGCGGCTCGATACTCTTGTCCAGGCGAGGGGTTTTAGGCTGGTCGGCGGCACGCCGTTGTTCAGGCTCTACGAAACCGACGACGCCAGCGCCGTGCAGGAGCAACTCGGCCGCGCGCATATTTGGTCTCGCATTTTTCCGGGTACACCGGGCTGGCTGCGCCTGGGCCTGCCGGGCGACGATACGGAGTGGACGCGGCTTGCCGCCGCGCTTTCACGTTAGAGCATGATCCGGAAAAGTGGGAACCGGTTTTCCCTCGCGACAAACGCGGAACGCGTTTGCGCGGAGATCATGCGCTAAACAAAGAAAGATCAATGCGCGAGTGCGAGCAGGCCCTCGACATCGAGATGCGTCTCGATGTGATCGGCAAGCGCGTCGAGCGCGCCTTCCACCTTGCCGCGATACCGCTCGCCTGACGCCGGGATTCCCAGCCGCTTAAGGAAAGCGCCGCGGAACGCGTCCGACGCGAACAGGCCGTGAAGATAACTTCCGTACACGCGTTCATCCCGCGAAACCGCACCTTCCGCCGCGCCGCCGACGAATGCAAAGGAGCGCGCGGTATCTGGGCCTTCGGTGCGTCCGATGTGAATCTCATAAGCATTGATGGCCTGCTTGGTCTCGGCATGAACGGCCTCGACTCGTGTCAGGCTCTTGTGCTGGCTCATCACCGTCGTGACGTCGAGAAGCCCGAGGCCGGGCGTGTCGCCCGCCGGCCCCTCGATGCCTTCGGGATCGGCGACGCTGCGTCCCAGCATCTGATAGCCGCCGCAGACGCCGAGTACATGCCCGCCGCGGCGATGATGCGCCGCTAGATCGATGTCCCAGCCTTGCGCGCGCAGGAAGGCAAGGTCGCCGCGGGTCGATTTCGAGCCGGGAAGGATGACGAGCGTGGCATCGCCGGGAATCGCTTCGCCGGGAGCGACCATCACGAGGTCGACATCGGGCTCGAGCTTTAGCGGATCGAGATCGTCGAAATTCGCGATTCTGGCGAGCGCGAGAAAGGCGATCTTGTGCCGGCCCACCTTGCGCGCGTCCGAAAGCCCCAGCGCATCTTCCGCCGGAAGCTCTCGTGCTCTTTCGAAATACGGCAATACGCCAAAACCTCTCCAGGACGTGCGATCGGCGATCATGGCGTAGCCGTCGTCGAACAGCGAGGGGTCGCCGCGGAACTTGTTGATGATGAAGCCGGAGATCATCGCCGCATCCTCAGGCTCGATCACGGCCTTGATGCCGACGAGCTGGGCGATCACGCCGCCGCGGTCGATGTCGCCGACGATGACGACGGGAACGTCGGCGCGCCGCGCAAAACCCATGTTGGCGATGTCGTTCCTGCGCAGATTGACTTCGGCAGGACTACCCGCGCCTTCGACCAGAACGAGGTCGGATTCAGCCTTCAGCCGCGCGAAACTCTCGAGCACCGCCGACATCAGCTTTGGCTTCATTGCGGCGTAGTCGCGCGCGCGCAAGGTGGCGACACGTTTTCCCTGCACGATCACTTGCGCGCCGACATCGGTTTCCGGTTTCAACAGGACCGGGTTCATGTCGGTATGCGGCTCGACGCCGGCGGCCAGCGCCTGCAGCGCCTGTGCACGGCCGATCTCGCCGCCATCGACCGTCACCGCCGCATTGTTCGACATGTTCTGCGGCTTGAACGGGCGCACGCGATGGCCTCGTCGCGTCAGAGCGCGCGCCAGCCCCGCGACGATGAGCGACTTGCCCACGTCCGAACCCGCTCCCTGGATCATCAATGCGCGCGCCATGCGAATATGATCTGCGTTAGAACTCGACGCCGGGCTGGGCCTTGATGCCCGAGCGGAACGGATGCTTCACCAGCGTCATCTCGGTGACGAGATCGGCCGCGTCGATCAGCTCCTGCTTGGCATTGCGGCCGGTCAAGACGACGTGCGTCATCGGCGGCTTTGAAGTCTTCAGGAATTCGACGACGTCATTGATATCGAGGTAGTCGTAGCGAAGCGCGATATTGATTTCGTCGAGCACGACCATGCGCAGATTGGAATCGGCGATCAGTTGCTTGGCTTTCTCCCATCCCGCATTCGCCGCGGCGATGTCGCGGGCGCGGTCCTGCGTCTCCCAGGTAAAACCTTCGCCCATGGCGTGGAACTGGCACAGCTCGCCGAAATGCGAGGTCAGAAGCCGCCGCTCGCCGGTATCCCAGGCGCCCTTGATGAACTGCACGACGGCGCAGGGGAAGCCATGCGCGACACAGCGCACGATCATGCCGAAAGCGGAGGAGGACTTTCCCTTGCCCGCGCCGGTGTGGACGATGATGAGTCCTTTCTCGCCGCTCTTTTCGGCCATCATCCGGTCGCGCGCGGCTTTCTTCTTCGCCATCTTGGCGGCATGGCGGGCATCCTCAGCCAAATCCTGTTCGGGAACCATCGAGACACTCCTTCGGCTTGACAAGCTGCAAGCTTGGGCAAATGGTGGGTCAACCGTTGGTTCCTGTCCTACGACAGGCGAAGAGGGAATGCGATAGGGCTCAAAGCCTCATGCTTGAGCTTGAAAAGCAGCCGCCCCCGCGACCGTGACCGGAGAGATCCCCAATAGCCACTGATCCGAATGGATCGGGAAGGCGGGGATCGGAGGAGAAATCCTGCTCCGCAAGCCGGGAGACCTGCCAACGGATTGATGTTTCAGACCGGCGGACGGGGTGTTCCGCGACGGGGAAGCGAACCGTCACGCCGGTTCGTCCGCCTCATCGCCTCCCGCCGAACGAACTAAGGGAAGGTCGATGGCCGTCACGCTCCATGTCTGTATCACTTGCCGCGCCGGCCAATCGATCGAGGAGGGGCAGTCCACGCCGGGATCGCGTCTGCGCGATGCCATCCTCGAAGCGGGCGTGCCGCCGGGCGTCCATCTGGTGCCGGTCGAATGCCTGTCAGCCTGCAGCCAGGGCTGCTCGGTCGCGCTCAGCGCGCCCGGACGCTGGTCCTATGTGTACGGCCGGTTGTCGGATGTGAATGCTGGCGACGTCGTCGCGGGCGCTGCGGCCTATGCGGCCGCGCCTGATGGCCTTGTGCCATGGCGCGCGCGCCCCGAAATTTTCCGCAAGCAATCGCTGGCCCGCATTCCCCCCATCATCGCCCTGCCGGAGGCCGCCGAATGACGTCGCTTGCAAAAATTCCCGTGACCGTGATCACCGGCTTTCTCGGGTCGGGCAAGACCACGCTGATCCGGCACCTGATGGCCAACGCCAACGGCAAGAAGCTCGCCGTGCTGGTCAACGAGTTCGGCAGCGAGGGCGTCGATGGTGAAATCCTCAAATCCTGTGCGGACGCCAATTGCCCCGAGGAAAACATCGTCGAGCTCGCCAACGGCTGCATCTGCTGCACGGTCGCCGACGATTTCATTCCGACCATGCGAATTTTGCTCTCGCGAAAAGTCCGGCCCGATCACATCCTGATCGAAACCTCCGGGCTCGCGCTGCCAAAACCGCTGTTGAAAGCGTTCGACTGGCCGGAAATCCGCTCGCGCATCACGGTCGATGGCGTCATCGCGCTTGCCGATGCGGAAGCGGTCGCGGCGGGCCGTTTCGCGCCGAACCCGGCCGCGGTCGAAGCGCAGCGTGCGGCCGACGAAGCGATCGATCACGAGACGCCGCTGTCGGAAGTGTTCGAGGATCAGATCTGCTGCGCCGACATCGTGCTGCTCACCAAGGCCGATCTCGCCGGGGAAGCGGGCCTTGCGGCGGCGAAGCGGGCGATCGCGGCCGAGACGCCGCGCTCGGTTCCGATGCTGGCGGTGACCGATGGCGCGATCGACCCGCAGCTCATCCTCGGCCTGAATGCCGCGGCCGAGGACGATCTCTCTTCGCGCCCCTCGCATCATGATGGCGAGGACGATCACGAGCATGACGATTTTGCCTCCATCGTCGTCGAGCTTCCGGAAGTCACGGATATCGACGCGCTGGTGGGTTCGATCGGACGGCTTGCGCGCGAACAGAATGTGCTGCGCGCCAAGGGATATCTGGCGGTCGCGGGAAAGCCGATGCGGCTTCTGGTGCAGTCGGTCGGCGAGCGGGTGCGGCACCAGTTTGACAAACCCTGGGGCACGGCGCCGCGGCGATCGAAGCTGGTTGTGATCGGCGAACACGGCGATATCGATGAGGCTGCCATCAGGGCAGGTTTAGGGATTTCGGGACTCGGAGTCTGATGCACGTCATCTTCCGCGAGAGCCATGGATTGGAAGAGACCGCGACGCCCGTCGATCTCGGGCAGGATCCG
>Ga0307479_10002459_pt1 | contig 16840 bp, 14 predicted proteins | sample atmos_gasesECM4C_FD_203743 | JGI IMG/M metagenome (GOLD analysis project Ga0307479, IMG submission 203743) | Hardwood forest soil microbial communities from Morgan-Monroe State Forest, Indiana, United States - atmos_gasesECM4C_515 | ecosystem: Environmental > Terrestrial > Soil > Temperate... | reverse complement strand
GGGTCTCCTCTCGACATCAGGGAAGTCCGAGCGGCCCTCGAAAGCGAAGGCCGCCGGAAAGCCAAGGTCGCCGGAAAGGGAAGGTCGCCAGAAGGAGAATGTCGATCGATGGGCAGCGGCCGGCAATGGGTTTACAATGTGGGGGTTTACAATGTGGGGCGGCGCAGATGTTCCGGCCCGCAACGCATCTGCCGTCGAAGGAGGCCCTGTGAACTCCGCACTCGCAGATAATCCCAAGCCTGGTCTTCCCCAAGAGACAAACCCCAAAGCTACAAAGGCCAAAGGTGCAAGGGCCAAAGATAGAAGCCCCGAAGGGATAAGCGCCAAGGGTATAAACGCCAAAAGTATAAAAATCGATCGCCGGGCTTTCTTGAAGGTTTCGTCCGTCGCCGGCGGCGGATTTCTTCTCGCGTATCATCTCGAGCCCGTGGCGAAGGCGTTTGCCGCCGCGGCTCAAGCAGGCGCGCCGCAAGCGCCAACGCCGGCTTTCCAGCCCCTCGCGTTCGTGCGCGTTGCCGCCAACGGCATGGTCACCATCCTGGGCAAGAACCCCGAGATTGGCCAGGGCGTGAAGACCAGCTTGCCCATGCTCATCGCCGAAGAGTTTGACGTGGACTGGAAAGACGTGCGCATCGAGCAAGCCGACCTGGACGAAACGAAATACGGTCCGCAGCGCGCCGGCGGCAGTACCGCCACGCCCATCAACTGGGATCCGCTGCGCCGTGTCGGCGCCGCGTGCCGCCAGATGTTTATAGCGGCCGCCGCGCAAACCTGGTCCGTTCCCGAATCCGAGTGCACCACGTCCTCCGGCCGCGTGCTGCATCCGCCCACGAAGCGCACGCTCTCTTACGGCGCGCTCGCGGAAAAGGCGGCGACGCTCGCGCCTCCCGACCTCAAGTCCGTCAAGCTCAAGGACCCGAAAGACTACAAAATCATCGGCCACCCCACTCCCGGCGTCGACAATCCCTCCATCGTCACCGGCAAGTTTCCCTATAGCATCGACTTCAAAGTTCCCGGCATGCTGTACGCCGTCTACGACAAGTGCCCGGTGTACGCGGGAAAGTGCGTGGGCGCCAATCTCGACGAAATCAAAGCGCTGCCCGGCGTGCGTCACGTCTTTGAAGTGGAAGGAACGCAGGATTTGCTGGGCTTGCATTGGGGCGTGGCCGTGGTTGCGGATACATGGTGGCAGGCCAACCAGGCGCGCAAGAAGCTGCGCGCGCAGTGGAACGAAGGTTCCACCGCGCAGCAAAGCAGCGAAGGCTTTCAGAAGGGCGCCGACGAGCTTTCCGCGCAACCTCCGGCTATCTCTCTCCGCAAAGACGGCGATGCCGAAGCCGCGCTGCAATCCGCCGCGAAAACCGTCGAAGCCGCCTACTCTTATCCCTTCCTCGCGCACGCTCCCCTGGAGCCGCAGAATTGCCTGGCGCATTATCACGACGGCAAACTCGAGTTCTGGTCGCCCAGCCAGACGCCCGAATCCGGGCGCCTGCAGGTCGCCAAGGTTCTGGGCATTGCCCACGACGACATCATCGTGCACATGAAGCGTGCCGGCGGCGGTTTTGGCCGCCGCCTGACCAACGATTACATGCTCGAAGCCGGCGCCATCGCCAAGCAGACCGGCGTTCCCGTCAAGCTGCTGTGGACCCGCGAAGACGATTTTCACCACGACCACTATCGCCCGGCCGGCTTCCACTACTTGAAGGGCGGCGTGGATGCTTCGGGAAAATTGGTCGCCTGGCGTAATCACTTCATTTCTTTTGGCGAAGGACAGCAGTTCGCGCCGTCGGCCAACATTCCCGGCAACGAATTCCCCGGCACTTTCGTGCCAAACTTTTCGTTTGGTGCTTCGCTCATGCCGCTCGGCGTGCCCACGTATGCCTTGCGCGCGCCGCGCAGCAACGCCTTCTGCTTTGTGTTTCAATCCTTCACCGACGAACTCGCCCACGCCGCGGGAAAAGATCCTGTCGAGTTTCGCCTCGACTTGCTCAGCCTGCCGCGCGTCTCCAACCCTGACGCGAAGCCCGATCCCTTTGCATCCGATGTGGATGCCGCGCGCATGACCGGCGTCCTCAAGCTGGTGGCGGAGAAATCCGGCTGGGGCAAGCGCCAGCTTCCCAAAGACACCGGCATGGGCGTCGCGTTCCAGTTCGCCCATCGCGGCTATTTTGCGGAAGTTGCAGAAGTGCGCGTGGACGCAAACAGCAGAATCAAAGTCAACAAGGTCTGGGTGGCCGGCGACATTGGCAGCACCATTGTGAATCCCAGCGGCGCCGACAACGAGGCGCGAGGCGCGGTCATCGACGGCCTCAGCCAGGTCATGTCCTACGAAATCACCATCGATGGCGGCCACGCCGTGCAGAGCAACTTCCACGAGTATCCGCCGGTGCGTATGAACCAAGTGCCGCCGGAAATCGAGATTTATTTCTTGAAGTCCGACAATCCGCCGACCGGACTCGGCGAGCCGGCGCTCCCGCCGGTTCTGCCCGCCGTGTGCAACGCCATTTTCGCCGTCACCGGAAAGCGCGTCCGCTCCCTGCCGCTATCCAAACACGGCTTTTCCTGGGCCTGAACGCGGCTGGGCCCGAACGGGACAGACTTCAGTCCGTGCTTTTTTCTAGAGAGGCACGCCAGCCGGCTTAGCGGCGCAAGGACTCTGCATTTTCGATGGAAGGAGTGACTTATTTTTCGCCAGACCAATTAACGAATGAACGCAGTTTACTTCCGCGAATCCAGGCAGGACATCGCGGTGACTTCCGCTTCCGGCGAGTCGTAGCTGTTGGCTCCGCTCAGGTCTCTCATGGACAGGAACACCCATTCGCTGTTTTTCTCTGCGGTGCGGCTGAACGAAAAAACATAGCTTTGGTTTCCGCTGGTCTCGTAAGTCATCGTGCGCGTCAATAAGGGATACATTTGCGTTGTCACGTCCGCGGCGGGCGGGCCGCAATGCGTTGTCAATACTTCCGGCGTGATGGTCGTCGCCATCGCGCTTTGCGGCGCCGCCTGCGGAACTTTCGTCCATTCGGACACGCGCCTCGCGGCAAGACCAACCGCCAGCAGGACGAAAATTGCGCTGGCGAGAAATACCCACACGCGCTTCGTGCGATCCAGGAATTGCAGGAATTCCGCAAACCTCTCGGACGCGGAGGGCCCTTCAAAACTAGGAGGAGGCGCTGTGCTGGTCAGCGGCGACCGCGCGGGCTTGGACCATGACTCTGTTTCGGCGATCTCTGTCGGTATAACGGCTTCCGGTGCTTCTACCGGCTCTGCGATCTGGGTGACTTCTGGGGCTTCTAAAGGTTCTGTGAGCTCGGTGGCTCCTGGGTCCTCCAAAGGTGCCTCACCCTCGGCAGTTTCGGACGGCGCCTGGGCCTCAGCGGCTTCTGGCTCCATGGTCGCTGGTGCTTCCATGAAGTCGAGCGGTGCCTCGCCCTCGGTTGCCTCGGACGGCGCCTGGGCCTCAGCGGCTTCCGGCTCCACGGTCGCTGGTGCTTCTGGTGCTTCCATGAAGTCGAGCGGTGCGTCGTATGGCGCTGCGGCCTCGGTTGGTTCCGTTGCCTCCACAGACTCCGTTAAAGGCTCCTCGACGGCGGTTTCTGCGGCCTCCAATGGCGCCTCACCCTCGACGGTCTCGTATGGTGCTGTGGCTTCAGTTGCTTCCAAAGGCTCCGTTAAGGGATCCGAGACCTCGGCGGCTTCCGTGGCCTCCAACGGCGCCTCAGCCTCAGGTGCCTGGTATTGCGCCGCAGCCTCCTCCGGGTCCGCAGGCGGGGTGCCTAAGTCTGAGACCTCGGCGGGCTCGTTCGAATAGGCGTATTCTTTCTGCTTTATTTGGTCCATGGGTCCCCAGCCCCTTTGGGGCTTACCTTAATCATTGCAAGCTCTGCGCCGCCGCGGGCGCGATTCTTGGCCCGGATTTCGTGAAAGTAACGCGGATAGGCCACAGACGGCACATTCGTCGAACTTGGAATGGCTCGGAATAGGCACAATCGTGCCTAGCGGCTGGCCTCGGAAGGCCGCGTCTATGGGGGCTCGTCGTCGAAAATGACGGCAGTGAATTTCAGGAGCAGGACCAAGAATCATGCGCAACAACGGGCGCGACAGAGGCATAGAATTAGAGAATGCAACGCAAGGTGTTCTGGGCGGTTTTTATTGCGCTGGGCCTGGTCGCGGATTTTATGTTGCCGTTATTGTGGGGCTTGCTGGCCACCATTCCGATTGCCTTCGTGAGCTGGTGGGTCGCGTATCGCAGCGATTGGTTCTGAGCATCAAGCCTTCAAGGGCAAGCACATGACGCCGGCACAGAGACAGCTTCTCGAAGAGCTCCATGAAATTGGGCGGACGGCTCGCACGGTCGAGTCCGTGATGGAGGAGATCGCCAAGCACCTGCACGAGAAGATGACGCGATACAACTGGGTGGGCTTTTATATTGTGGATCCGGCGGACGCAGGCTATTTGATCATCGGGCCGTACGTAGGAAGCTTTACGCCAAATGCGCGAATTCCGCTGCACACCGGACTGTGCGGAGCGGCAGCCAGCAGCGGCCAAGTGGTGGTCGTGCAGGACGTTTCAAAAGATGCGCGGTATCTTTCCGGCTCGACGATGGTGAAGTCGGAAATCGTGGTGCCCATTTTCGCGAAGAAGAAGCTGGCGTACGAGCTCGACGTCGAGAGCTATTTCACGGACTCCTTCCCCAAAACGGAACAAGAGTTTGTAGAAGCTTGCGCTGCGATCGTCGCCGAGTACCTGGAAGTGCATTGAAAAATCCTGCAAGACTGCCTTGCACCCCTAGACCGTGACCCAACTTAATGCGGCGGATGCCGCGCGACGAACGCGAATTACAGATTACGTTCCCGCCGCCAGCTTGCGGACGAGCCATGGGATGATGACTTCGCGGAAAATCACAGGGTCGGGCCAGAGTTTCACTTGGCGGCCCAAATGGCCGCCTTGGGGATTGATCCAGGCTTCCTTGGGCACGTCGCCGCTGCTGAGCAGCAAATAGATGTCGGAGATGGGCACTTGGGTGTCCAGCGCTCCACCGATAATCAGCATCGGAGCCATGGGCTTCCCCAGGAGGCCCTGCGTCACCAACGACAGCTTCGGAAATACCGCAACCATGTCGTCGACGTTGTTGACTCCTTCCACGACCGACATGAACGCCGGGGCGTGGTCGAACAGATACTCTCTATTGCCGAACATCGAATGCATCATGAAGTCTTTCTGAAAGAAGAGGCTTACAGGCGGCGACTGTACGCTGACGGCCTTCAAGCGGGTCCGCTCGACGATGGCGAGTTTGGTTCCCCAATATGCGCCCCAGCTCACGCCATGCATAGCAATGCGAGTTTTATCGATTTCCGGCCGTGTCTGCAGGTAGTCCAGCACGCGGGAGAACATGCGGTCCGCGGTGGGGCTGACCTTGATGGGGGCTTGTCCCGTGCCGGGGCCGTCTACGGCGAAGAAGCCGATGCCATGAGGCAGGATGGCACTGAAACTTTCCGAGAGATCCTCCTTGCGGCTGTCAAGGCCGCTGACCACAAGCACCACCGGCACGGGGCCTTGCACATTCTTCGGTAGCCGCAGGTAACCGACTATTTCCGAGTTTTCGAAGCGAATGCGCACCACCTCGAGGGGCGGGTCAAGATTCTTCGCGTGCGCCATGAACGCTTCGAGCGCTTTTTGGTAGGAGCGGCGTTTGCCGGGTGAAGCGGGCACCGGCCAGCGGCCAAAGGAATAAACGCGCCATGCTCTAATGTAGTCTGCGTTGGCTTTGGCAGGATCCGATTTTTCAAGCGATTGCGCTTCCACCATGTAGCGGTCGCCGACGGCCATGAAGGCGGCCGCCCATTCGTCGTAATCGCGCGTCTTTATGGCGGCAAAAGCCTCTTTGAGGTCGGCGGGATCCAGCCCGATGAGCGGATACATGCCGTTTTCCGCGCGCTTGATGGCTTCCGCCTTGATTTCGTCTAGCGTACGTTCCTGTGCCGACGCGGAGAACGTACAAAGGAAGCCAACAAATGTCGCGAACAGAAAAATTAACCGCATTGCTCATCTCCTTCAAAGATTATGTGAAACTGCCGCACCCGTCATCCCTAACCCAGGCTACCCAGAGGGAGTTGCTCTCTTCTTGGCTGACGTCGAAGAGGGATTCCTCGCAACGTTCGGAATGATAGCCCGCGGGATTCACTTCAATTTCGCCAAGGCCGCATCGTAACTGGAACGGTCGTAGTATTTCTCCGGAGGCGGCGGGTGGCCGCCCCAAGAGCCTTCAATTTCGGCGCGCAGGTTTAAAACATTTTGGAAACCCTGCAGATCGAATGCAGCGTCTTTCGCGAATCCTCCCGGACGATCCATCAGGGAGGCATAGGATTCGGCAGCAATGTCGGGAGCCAGGCGCATCTCTTTGGTCATTGATTCGACCACGTATTGTTTATTCTCCGGGGCCATCAGCCAGCGCTGCGCTTCGATGACGGCGGCGAGAAAGGCAGTCAGAACATCGCGATGCTCTTGCGCCCAGGGGCGCTGACAAAAAAACCCGTTGGCCTGGTACGGCCCAATGCCCTGCTGCACGGAACCGAGACTCACAAATCCGCTGTGCTTTGCAGCGATGGAAGACGGCGGGCCAAGCATGGACGCGGCATAAGATTTGTTTTCGCGCATGGCAGCAAACCGCTGCGGCGTCGCCCCGAAGGCTTTCAATTCGTAGTCTCTGCCGGCCTGCATTCCGTTGAGCAACAGAATCTTCTTCACTTGCAGGGCGTAGGCGGTGTTGGGAGCGTCAACGAGCAGCGTCTTCCCGCGCAACTCCTGGATGGATTTGATTTCCGGCTGCGCCATAAGCTCATTCTGCGAGCCTTCGCCGCCCATGACGATGATGACATCCTGGTGATCGAGCTCGACCATGGCCACAGCGTTGTCGACGGCCATATAAACAAGGTCGCCCCGCCCGGAGGCAAGCTTTGCGCGCACCTCTTCGGAATTGGCGGAGTTTTCGGTTTCCACCGCGACGCCGTGTTTGGCAAAAAGGCCGCGCGTCTCCGCAACGCCGATTTGTAGCGGGCGGCCCAACAGGGTCAGCAACTTGATGTGCGCCTTCGACGTGTCTTGCGTTGCCGCCAGGACGGAAAGAAAAACGGCCACGAGAGCCATGGATTGTGAGAAGCAACTATGGGTTTTCATCGAGACCCGTCACGAGAAGGAAAGGGAGAAATGGTTATAGCCCGGAAAGCTTTTGGCTTGGCCATCTGACCATGTGGCTTTTTCTTGTGTTGCGGCTCATTCATAGATTGGTTCCTTCCTCGGGGGCAGGCAGAACTGCGCCGCCGATGAAAGAAGGTAGGACCGCTGTACCACCGTGCGGGAGAAAGTGTCAAGACTATTCTCGCGGGGGCAAGAGGAATAGAGAGTTCTGAAGGGGTTAGACTTTGCAGGGAAAAACAGTTGGGGTATAGTGGCTGGACCAGAGAGGACGGAGTCCGCAATCTGTCGAGGGGCGGCAGCTCCCCCTTGACACCACATACCTGACAACCTTTTGGCCCCTCATTGGCGGGGACCGTTAAGGTTATAGGAAACAATTCCGGCGGAGATTCCGAGGGAGAAGAAGAATGGCCATTGCGACGATTAACCCGGCTACGGGACAGATGCTCAAGTCGTTTGAGGCGTTGTCGGATGCCCAGCTTGAAGCAAAACTCCAGAAAGCTGCGGACACGTTCCTGAGCTATCGCAAAACGCCGTTCGCGGAGCGTTCGCGCTTGATGATGAAAGCGGCATCCATCATCGAGGCAGAAAAAGAGCATTACGGTCGCGTGATGACCACGGAAATGGGGAAGACGTTCCGGTCGGCAGTCGATGAAGCCGCGAAGTGCGCCTGGGTTTGCAAGTATTACGCGGAGAATGCTGAGCGATTCCTCGCAGACGAAGTTGTGGAAACAGGGGCCAAACGCAGCTTTATCCGCTATCAGCCGCTGGGTCCGGTGCTGGCAGTAATGCCCTGGAATTTTCCGTTCTGGCAGGTGATGCGGTTTGCGGCGCCCGCGTTGATGGCGGGAAACGTGGGCCTGCTAAAGCATGCCTCGATCGTGCCGCAATCGGCGCTGCTGATTGAGGAGGTGTTTCGCAAGGCGGGCTTTCCGGAAGGGGCGTTCCAGACGCTGCTGATCGGGTCCACGAAAGTGGACCGTGTGCTCGGCGATCCGCGCGTGATGGCGGCAACGCTGACGGGCAGTGAAGGGGCGGGCATCGAGGTAGGCGTCGGGGCGGCAAAGAGAATCAAGAAGGTGGTGCTGGAACTGGGTGGAAGCGATCCGTTCATTGTGATGCCCAGCGCCAATCTCGAGGTGGCGACGACGACGGCAGTGAAGGCGCGAATCTTCAACAACGGGCAATCGTGCATTGCGGCCAAGAGGTTCATCGTGGCCGAGGCCATCGCGGAAAAATTCGAGCGGATTTTTGCGGAGAAGATGGCGGCGTTGCGCATCGGGGATCCCTTCGACGAGCAGACGGAGCTGGGGCCGCTGTCGACGGCGGACGGCCTGGCGGACCTGGACCGCGATGTAAAGAAGACTATTGAAGCCGGGGCCAAGGTCCTAACAGGAGGCAAGCCGCTGGACCGCCCGGGTAATTTCTATGCGCCCACGGTGCTCACGAACATTCCGAAGGGGTCACCGGCCTACAACGAGGAATTGTTCGGACCGGTGGCGAGCGTGTTCCGAGCCAAGGATGTCACCGATGCCATTCGCATCGCCAACGATAGCCGGTTCGGATTGGGCGCCAGTGCTTGGACCAACGACAAGGACGAACGCGAGCGCTTCATCAACGAACTGGAATCGGGGATGGTGTTCATTAATAAAATGGTGGCCTCCGATCCGCGGATTCCGTTCGGCGGGGTCAAGTGGTCGGGGCATGGGCGGGAACTGGGAGAGCACGGAATTCGGGAGTTCACGAACATCAAGACGGTGTGGGTGGAGGAAGCGTAGGAGGCGTGTTGCGAGTTGCGGGGGTTAGAGGAGCGTGGTAGATTGGTCCAACAACTTGACCAGTGGAACACTGTGTTGGCTATAAAATTGAGAGAGATAGTCAGGCATGCTGGTACGGCGGTAATACCACACGAGTGTGTTTTCTGTCCCCGGTGAGGATCTCATGTACAAACTGGTGCGCACGTCTCGTCTCTACGAGCAAATCGTGCAGCAAGTCGAGGAATCCATCCAAAAAGGGGCGCTAAAGACCGGCGACAAGCTGCCCGCCGAGCGGGACATGGCGGAACAGTTCGGGGTGAGCCGCACGGCGGTGCGCGAAGCGGTGAAGGCTCTCCGCGAGAAGGGCCTGGTGGAAGCCTATCCCGGACGCGGCACGTTCATCATGGAATCGACTTCGCATACGATGCGGCTTTCGCTCGATCGCATGTTGAAGACCAGCCCGGGCGAGGGTTCGACGTTCTTGGCCGAGGTGCGAGAGATCGTCGAGCCGGAGATTTCCGCGATGGCTGCGGCGCGCGCCGACGGAGATGATTTGGCAAGCATGCGCGAGTCCGTGGAGGTGATGGACGGCGCGACGAGGGATCCGGACGCGTACATCGAAGCGGACCTCGATTTCCACCTGGCGCTGGCGGAAGCCGCCGCCAATCCCATCATCCTTTCGCTGATTGACTCGATCGTTGGGCTTCTGCGCGAGCAACGCATGGGGATCTTCCAGGTGGAAGGCGGGCCGGAGCGCGGCCAATACCATCACAAGAAAATTCTGGAGGCCGTGGAGCACCGCGATTCCGCAGGAGCGCGTGAAGCGATGAAAGCGCATATGCGGCAAGTCCGGGAGGATTCGGGGAAGGCGCCGGCCACGGAGAGCGGCCGGGCAGCGGCGAGCCGTTAGCCGGAGATAAAGATCGATGGCAAACCTGGGGTTCGTAGGACTGGGCGTGATGGGCGGCGAGATGGTGAACCGCCTGCTCAGCAAAGGCCACTCCATTACCGGTTACAACCGCACGCGCAAGAAAGCCGCCTGGCTGGAAAAAAAAGGAATGAAGTGGGGGAATTCGCCGAAGGAAGCGGCGGCTGCGGCAGACATCACATTTTCCATGGTTACGAACACCGCCGCGCTGGACGCCGTGATGAACGGCCCCGAGGGAATGCTGGCAGCGGTGAAGCCGGGAAAAATTCTGGTAGATATGAGCACCGTGAGCCCGGCGTTCAGCCGCACGCTGGCGGTGAAGGCTCGGGAAAAAGGCGGAGACATGGTGGACGCGCCGGTTTCCGGAAGCGTCATCACGCTGCAAGAAGGAAAGCTGTCGGTGATGGTGGGAGGGCGCAAGGAAACGTTTGAAAAAGTGAAGCCGGTGCTGCAGGACGTGGGGCCGAAGGTCACGCACGTGGGCGGCAACGGGCTTGCGCTGGTGATGAAGATTGGCGTGAACCTGAGCCTGGCGGTGCAGATGCTGGCGTTCTGCGAGGGAGTCTTGCTGGCGGAAAAGAGCGGGATTGCGCGGGAAACAGCCGTGGATGTGCTGACACACAGCGTGATTGCCTCGCCGATGGTGCAGTACCGCGGGCCGTTCATCCTGAAGAAGCCGGAAGAAGCGTGGTTTAACGTCAATATGATGCAGAAAGACATGGTGTTGGCACTGGAGCTTGGCCGGCAATTGGATGTGCCTCTGCCGACGACCGCGGTGACCAACGAATTTCTGACCGCGGCGCGCGGGATGGGCTTGGTGGAGAAAGATTTTGCGGTGGTCTTCGACGTTCTGGCGCAAATGTGCGGGGTGCGCCCATGACCATGGCCACGGAAGCCAGCAAAGCGATTGACGGCGTGAAGGCCGAGCAGTGGGTGCGCATGTACCGGCGCATGGTGATGATCCGGGAGTTTGAAGAAAACGTGAATGAGCTGTATACGCGGGCGCTGATGCCGGGCCTGGCGCATCTGTACATCGGCGAAGAAGCGGTAGCGGTGGGAATCTGCGAAGCGCTGCAGAAGACGGATTACATCACCAGCACGCACCGCGGGCACGGCCACTGCCTGGCGAAGGGCGCCGCGCCGGAGCGCATGTTCGCGGAATTGTTGGGAAAAAAGTCCGGCTACTGCAAGGGAAAAGGCGGGTCGATGCACATCGCCGATCCGGCCACGGGAAATCTGGGCGCCAACGCGATCGTCGGCGGCAGCGCAGGAATCGCAACAGGCGCGGCGTTTTCCTCGAAGCGATTGGGAACGGGACAAGTGACCGTGTGCTTCTTTGGCGAAGGCGCACTGGGGCAGGGCGTCCTGTACGAAGTGATGAATCTGGCGGCGTTGCTGAAGCTGCCGGTGATTTACGTCTGCGAGAATAATCTTTACAACGAGTACACGCATTATTCGGAGACCACCGCGGGGGACATTCTATCGCGGGGGAAAGCTTTTGGGGTGCCTGCAGAAAGCGTGGACGGGCAGGACGTCCGCGAGGTGTTCGCAACAGCGCAGAGACTTGTGGATCGCGCGCGCCGGGGCGAAGGACCCGCATTCTTGGTTTGCAACACGTACCGCTACCACGGGCACCACGTCGGCGACATCAACCGCGAATACTACCGCTCGAAACAGGAAGAGCAAGAGTGGAAGACCAAACGCGACCCTATCAGGAACTTTGCGGAATGGATGAGCGAGCAGAGAGTCGCGGATGCGCCAAAACTGGAAGCGATTCAGAGAGAAGTGCGCGCAGAGATGAAGGCGGCGGTGGAATCCGCGATTGCGGCGCCGTACCCCAGCCCGGAAGAGGTCACCCAGGACGTTTATGCCTGAAGCAGCCACGCGAGAATTGACCTTTGCGCAAGCGGTGCGTGAGGCGTTGGCCGAAGAAATGCGCCGCGACAAGCGCGTGTGCATTTTCGGCGAAGATGTGGCGGAGGCCGGCACGCCGTTCAAAGTTCTGTCGGGCCTTGTCGAGGAATTTGGCCGCGAGCGCGTGCTGGATACGCCGATTTCCGAAGCGGGCTTCTGCGGAATGGGCGTGGGCGCGGCCATGACCGGGCTGCGGCCGGTGGTGGACATCATGTTCGGCGACTTCCTGACGCTGACCATGGACCAGCTGGTGAACCAGGCCGCGAAAGTGCACTACATGTCGGGAGGCACGTGGAAAGTGCCGATGGTGCTGCGCACGACGCTGGGCGCGACGCGGCGCTCCGCGGCGCAGCACTCGCAATCGCTGCATGCGTGGCTGAGCCACGTGCCGGGACTGAAAGTAGCGATGCCCTCGACGCCCTACGACGCGAAGGGCCTGCTGAAGACGGCCATTCGCGACGACAATCCGGTGGTCTTCTTCGAAGACAAAATGATGTACAAGATGAAAGGCCCTGTGCCGGAGGCGGAGTATACGATTCCCCTTGGCGTTGCCGACGTGAAGCGCGCCGGAGAAGACATTACCCTGGTGGCGGTGAGCAGCATGGTGCAGGTGGCGCTGGGGGCGGCTGAGCTGCTAGAACATATCGGCGTCAGTGCTGAAGTGATCGACCCGCGAACCACGTGGCCGTTCGATGAAAAAACGCTGGTGGAATCGGCGAAGAAAACTTCGCGCGCCATGGTGATTGACGAAGGCTACGGGCGATATGGCGTAACGGGGGAGATTGCCTCGGTGATCGCGGAAGGCGCGTTCTATAGTTTGGAGGCGCCGGTGAAGCGCATGGGCGCGATGCACGTGCCCATTCCGTTTTCGCCGCCGCTCGAGGACGTAACGGTGCCGACCGAACAGACGGTGTTCGAGGCGGCCCGCGCACTGTGCGGAAAAGCGTGACGGCGCAGAAGGGAGCGAAACATGGCGCTGAAAACCTATGGCCCAATGGCGGTGGATTGGGAAAACCGCATCGACTTTGACCGTTTGCGGCGTGAGCGGCTGGCGCGCGCCAAGGCCTTGCTGGCGAAGTCGGAGATGGGCGCGCTGCTCTGCTTCGACATGAACAACGTCCGCTACATCACCGCGACGCACATCGGAACGTGGGCCCAAGACAAAATCAGCCGCTTCACCCTGCTGCCGCAAAATGACGAACCCATTCTGTGGGATTTTGGAAGCGCGGCGCGGCATCACCAGCAGAATTGCCCGTGGCTGGGTGAGCGCTCGCGGGCGGGGATACCGCTGCTGCGCGGCGCCATGTCACCGGAGATGGGCCGCGCGGAAAACGTGGCGCGAAAAATCAAGGTAGAACTGGAAAAGCGCGGGCTGCACAAAGAACCGCTGGGCATTGATGTTGTCGAGCCGCCCATTCTCTTCGCGCTGCAAAAAGAAGGAATCAAGATCGTCGACGGGCAGCAGTTGATGAGCAACGTCCGCGTCCTCAAGACCCAGGACGAAATCTCGCTGCTCAATCACTCCGCGATGATGGTGGACGCGGCCTACGACGAACTGTACCGCACCATGAAGCCGGGGATGAGCGAAAACCAGGCGGTGGGGTTGGTTAGCAAAGTGTTGTACGACCTCGGCTCGGAATACGTGGAAGCGGTGAACGCTATTTCCGGCGAGCGTTGCAATCCGCATCCGCATGTCTTTTCCGATCGCGTGTTGCGCCCCGGAGACCCTGTGTACTACGACATTTTACATTCCTACATGGGCTACCGCACGTGCTACTACCGCTGTTTTACCATCGGCTACGCGTCACACGCCATGCGCGATGCCTACAAGCGCTGCCGTGATTATCTGGACGCGGCCATCGAACTGGTGCGGCCCGGCAGGACAACAGCAGAGATCGCTTCAGTGTGGCCTAAGGCGGGGGAGTTCGGATTCCCCGACGAAGAGGCGGCGTTCGCATTGCAATTCGGCCACGGCATCGGGCTGGCCATTTGGGAAAAGCCGGTGATCAGCCGACTGGTATCCCTCGAGCATTCGCACGAGATCAAGCCGGGAATGGTGTTCGCGCTGGAGACCTTCTGGCCCTCGAGCGACGGCTGGAGCGCGGCGCGCATCGAGGAAGAAATTGTGGTGACGGCAACCGGGCACGAAGTGATCACACGGTTCCCGGCGGATCAACTGATGGTTGCCGGCGCGCACTATTTCACCGTCGACGGGCCGCTGTCGACAACGCGCGAGAACGAACAGCCGCCCAGCCGCCGCGTGAAGGAAATGGTGGAAGCCAGCGCAAAAGCGGAAGGAGTGGCGGCCACCGACTGAGGATCGATCTTGGCGGTTGCGAAAAATCCATGGCGATGAGTGTGGTCATGCCCGCGCTGGAAATGGCGCAGGAAACCGGGAAGCTGCTTGCGTGGCGGAAAAAAGAAGGCGATCGCGTGGCCAAGGGCGAGCCGCTGCTGGAAATCGAGACCGATAAAGCGGTGGTAGAAGTGGAAGCGCCCGGCGACGGGATTCTCGCCGGAATCACGGCTGACGTGGGCGCAGTGATTCCCGTCGGCGAAACGATCGCCTGGCTTGTGGCGCCGGGAGAAAAGCCGCCGGCGAGAGCTGCAGCTACGGCGCCGACCGCGCGCGCCACAACCGTTGCACCTGCGCAGCAATCTGCAGCCGCAGCGGGCGCTTCGTCAACGATTGCCTCGGCCGCTGGAGGCGCTGTGCAGATTTCGCCGAAGGCGCGCCGCCTGGCGAAAGAGCTCGGCGTCGAGATCGCGCACATTCGCGGTACCGGGCCCGACGGCGTCATCACTTCGGAGGACGTTCAGAAATTCGCCGACGCCCGTGGCAGCGCTTCCGCCGCCCCGGCCCCGGCCTTGGCGCCCGCCGCGGAAGCACTGAGCCAAGTTGCGCGGCTGATGGCCGAGCGCACAACGCAAAGCTGGACCAGCGTGCCGCACTTTTTTCTGGTGCGCGAAGTTGACGCGGGTGCATTGCTGGCCACGCAGAAGAATTTGGCTGGAACCGCGGCGAAGGCCAATAGCACCGCCCCGACCATCACCGATTTGCTGATTGCGTTGCTTGCGCGAACTTTGGCCAAGCATCCCCGCATGAACGCGAGCTGGGTAGGCACGTCCATTCGCCCTAATCCCGATATCAATATCGCCGTGGCCATGGCGGTGAAGGACGGCGTAGTCGGCGCGGTGATTCACAAAGCCGACACGCTGAAAATTGCCGAGATCTCCGCGCAACGCCGTGAGCTGGCCGACCGCGCTCGCTCCGGCCGCCTGCGCCCCGCAGACATCTCCGGTGGAACTTTCACACTGAGCAACCTGGGAATGTACAAAGTAGATGCCTTCAGCGCGATCATCACCCCGCCGCAGGCTGCTGTGCTGGCCACGGGTGCCATTTCCGAACGCGTTGTGGCGGCCGAAGGCAAGCCTGCCGTGCGTCCGATGATGACCATGACGCTCTCGAGCGACCATCGTGTGGTCGATGGCGCGCGCGCCGCGGAATTTTTGGGTGATTTGGCGGATGCTCTGCGCGACCCGGGGAAGTTGCTGTAGGCGCCGTTACACAGTGCGTCGGCTGCCTTTGCCGTGTCTATTGCTTGAAGCACAACTCCTAACAAGCGTTGCAACTGCCGGATCAAGAAGTTTGAGGCGCAGAAGTTCACGAACATCGCGGGAGAGATTGCCATGACGGGAAAACTCTTTGTCACCATCCTGAATGCCGTGCCGGTAGTTCCATTTTTTCTCGGCACCGTCCTTGTTGCGACCACCGCAGGGCAACACCAGGATTCCCCGGCAAACGCGAGCATCGACCCTGAGCACATCTTCATTCCGGGCCCAGTGGCGAATCCCTTCACCGAAGTGATCGAGCCGGTTCCGGGTTCGGACATTCCTCTGCACTTGATCTATGTCGAGACGGTGGATGGGATGTACGCGCCCATTGGGCTGCGGAAGCCCGCTGGCAGAGGCCCATTCCCCATCGTCCTCTTTGCGCACATGAATGGTGGGCTCGGAACGCGATGGATTCGCGAGTGGACGCAAAACGGCAGCTGGACGCTCGACCAATTCCTCAAAGCCGGCTACGCCGTGGCGTGGATGAGATACCGCGCCGAAGTGAGAGAAGGCTATGGGATTCGGCTCGTCGAGGGAAAGCAGGAAGGGCGCCAAATCTTCAATCGCGGGCCGTTCGAATATGAAGACGCTATTTCCATCATCAAGTTCGTGAAGACCTTGCCGTATGTTGATCCCGAGAGAGTGGGGTTTCTCGGCTTGAGCCATGGCGGCGAAATGCTGATGAAAATCGCTTCGGAATATAACGGGCTGCGGGCGGGCATCGCCTGTGAGCCGGCTTCCATCGATTATCTTGCACGGCGGCCGCAACCGCGGGATCCGAATGCGCCGCCCCCTCCGGAGACCATGAAGGTCAATACTCCGGAGATGCAGCGCAAAGCAGTGGAAGAGCTGCGCGGGCGCATCGACGTGAAAGTGGCGATGGAGCGAATCAATGCAGTGAAGATGCCGATCCTGGTAGAAGGGCGCGAGCGCGATCATCATCAGGACATTTTCCGGCTGAACTACGAACTGCTGCGCGACGCCGGAAAGAATGTGCAATGGAAATCGTACGACCATGACGAGCACGGATTCATCTTTGTCAGGCGCAACGAGAAAGGCATTTACGTGCCCGACCCGGTGCAATCGCAAATTGTAAAGGACTCGATCGCCTATTTTGATCAAATGATGGGTGTCCAAGGAGGACGCCGATGAACAAAATGACCAGGCGCGGATTTGTCAAAGGCGCGGCCATTGCGCCGCTGGCCGTCAAGCATCTCACGCTCGGCGCGCAAGCTCCTTCTTCCGACCGGTACGACTTCGTCGTGGCCGGCGCAGGGCACAACAGCATGGTCACCACTGCCTACCTCGCCAAGGCCGGCTACCGCTGTCTGCTGCTCGAAGGTCGCCCCATCGTGGGCGGCGGCGTCAAAACTGCGCAATTGACGCTGCGCGGCTTCAAAGACGATGTTTGTTCGACGTCGCACGCGTTCTT
>Ga0307479_10002458_pt1 | contig 16850 bp, 17 predicted proteins | sample atmos_gasesECM4C_FD_203743 | JGI IMG/M metagenome (GOLD analysis project Ga0307479, IMG submission 203743) | Hardwood forest soil microbial communities from Morgan-Monroe State Forest, Indiana, United States - atmos_gasesECM4C_515 | ecosystem: Environmental > Terrestrial > Soil > Temperate... | reverse complement strand
GTTCGCAATGACGGGTTGAGAGAGCAACCTCACTCCGCCTTGATGTTCACGGCCTTGATGATCGGCCACCAGCGTCGGCTCTCGGCCTTCTGCAATTCGCGCAACGCCTCGGGCGATTGTTGATCGATCGGCGTGATCTCGATGCCGAGTTCCGCAAAACGCTGCCTGACTTACGGATCGAACAGCACCTGCGTCATGGTGGCGTTGAGCTTGGCGATGATGTCTTTCGGCGTGCCCTTCGGCACCCAGAGCCCGTACCACAGCGAGGCAAAGAAGCCGGGCAGCCCCGCTTCGTCCGCGGTTGGAATGCCAGGCGAGGAAGCAAGCCGCGTTTGGCCGGTGATGGCAAACGGCTTGACGCTGCCGGCCGCGACCAATCCCTTGAAGTTCGAGGCCGGCTCGATCATGAAGTCGATCTGCTCGGCCAACAGATCCTGCATCGCCGGTCCATTGCCGCGATAGGGAACGAACTGGAACTTGGTGCCGGTCACCTTCTGAAACGAAATGCCGGCGAGATGGCCGGTGGCGCCGACGCCGGCGATGCCGACCGACGCCTTGTCGGGATTGGCCTTGAGCCAGGCAATCAAGGCTTTCAGATCGTCCGCGGGCAGGCTTTTCTTGCCAACGATCAAGAGCGGCTCGCTGCCGATTTCGATGATCGGCTCGAGATCCTTCAACAGGTCGAATGGCAGATTATAGAGGCCGCCGGTCAGCATATGCGTGGTGGATGTGCCGATGCTGAGCGTGTAGCCGTCGGCGGGCGAGCGAACCGCGCGGCCGACGCCGATGCTGCCCGCCGCGCCCGCGACATTTTCGATGACGACGGGCTGCCCCAGAATCGCCCGCATTCGTTCGCCGAGGACCCGCGCCACCGTGTCGGTGGCCCCTCCGGCCGGAAACGGCACGATCATGCTGACCGGCCGCGTCGGATAGTCCTGCGCCACGGCCGGAACGCACCATCCCAGCGCGAGAAATGCAGCAATTACTGCCCCCAATGACCTGCGCACCAGGCCTCCTCCCCGTTGATTCGTTGCCCGTCCGCAAGGTCCGCAAGGGTGTTCCACGAGGACCCTGCTTGCGGGATAAGCCGTTCTGTGCTCTTCACAATCCCGTCACGCTGCATGTAGTATGTCAATGCACGCTGCTTCGCAGCCGATCTCTGGGGGTCAGGAGCGTTATTTGAACGCACATGTCTCGCAAGGCGGGTGGCCGGTACTGGTGTTGAATGCGGACTTCCGGCCGCTGAGTTATTACCCGCTATCGCTTTGGTCGTGGCAGGACGCGATCAAGGCGGTGTTTCTCGACCGCGTCAACATCGTCGAGCACTACGATCGCGCGGTGCGCAGCCCCTCGTTCGAAATTCAGCTCCCGAGCGTGGTGTCGCTGAAGTCCTTCGTCAAGCCGACCACGCATCCCGCCTTTACCCGGTTCAACGTGTTCCTGCGCGACCGCTTCGTGTGCCAATATTGTTCGGCGGACGACGACTTGACCTTCGACCACATCATCCCGCGCAGCAAGGGCGGGCAGACCACCTGGGAAAACGTGGTCGCGGCCTGCTCGCCCTGTAACTTGCGCAAGGGCAATTTGACGCCGCAGCAGGCGAGGATGTTTCCGAGGCAAGCGCCGTTTGCGCCGACGGTGCATCAGCTGCACCGCAACGGCCGATTGTTCCCGCCGAATTATCTGCACGATAGCTGGCTCGATTATCTCTATTGGGACACCGAGCTCGATCCGTAATTTGGGATCGTCTGCTGGCTGTCTCACCAGGACTGCTGATTCGCTGAAGTTTTTGCTTCAGCCGACCCCAGCACTGCAGAGTCCCGGGGAACAGCATTATCATTATCGCTTCAGCGATAAGCGTTGCGCCAAGCCCCCATGGCGCGCCCCCCGATCAGCGCGTCAGTTTCGACGCATCGATCGACGGCACCGGCGATCGGCCGCCCCGCCGCACCCGGTTGGTCCAATGCCGGAAGCGATCGAGATAAAGGTAGACGACCGGCGTGGTGTAGAGGGTCAGGATCTGGCTCAGCACCAGACCTCCGACGATCGCGATGCCGAGCGGCTGGCGGAACTCGCTGCCTTCGCCGAGCCCGATGATCAGCGGCACGGCGCCGAGAATGGATGCCATGGTGGTCATCATGATCGGCCGGAAGCGCAGCATGCAGGCCTCGAAGATCGCGTCAGCCGACGACAGGCCTCGCACACGCTCGGCGTCGACGGCGAAATCGATCATCATGATGGCGTTCTTCTTGACGATGCCGATCAAGAGGATCACCCCGATCATCGCGATGATGTCGAACTGGGTGTGAAACAGCATCAGCGCCAGGACCGCACCGACGCCGGCCGAGGGCAGCGTGGACAGGATGGTCAGCGGATGGACAAAGCTCTCATAGAGCATCCCGAGCGAGATGTAGATGGTCGCGAACGCCGCGAGGACGAGATACGGCTCGCTGGAGAGCGATTCCTGAAAGATCTTGGCGGCGCCTGACCACGAGCCGTGCATCGTCGCCGGAACCCCGATCCGGCTCATGGTTGACTCGATGGTCGCGACTGCCGTGCTCAACGAGACGCCGGGCGGCAGATTGAACGAGATCGTGTTGGCGACCAGCAGCCCCTGATGATTGACCACAAGCGACGCCTCGCCCTGTGCGAACCGGGCGACGGTGGAGAGCGGAATCATCGTCTCCTGCCCGGTTGAGACCGCCGTCCCGGTCGAGGCCCCGCCTTTGCCGGTGGCCCCGATCGAGTTGGTCGCGAGATTGCGGACGGCATTGGCTGCGACCGAATTGACCGATGCGGCCTGCGTCGAGGACACGACGGTCCCGGCCACCGCGTTCGTTGTTTGCGAACCGCTGGCCGATCCGCCTGATGTGGAGACATAAACCTCCTTCAGCGTCTGCGGATTCTGCCAGTATTTCGGCGCCACCTCCATGATCACGTGGTACTGGTTGCGCGCCACGTAGATGGTCGAGACCTGCCGCTGGCCGAAGGCATCGTACAGCGTGTTGTCGATCTGGCCGACCGTGATCCCGAGGCGCGAGGCCGTCTCCCGGTCGATGATCACGTTGGCCTGAAGGCCCTTGTTCTGCTGGTCGCTAGAGACGTCGGCAAGCGTCGGCACAGCCTGAAGTGCGGCGACGATCTTCGGCGTCCATTCATTCAGCTCCGCGGACGTCGATCCCACCAGCGTGTACTGATACTGCGCGTTGCCCGAGCGTCCGCCGGTGCCGAGATCGCCCACCGACTGCAGGATCAGCGTGGCGCCCGGAACAGCGGCGAGCGCGCTCCGCAGCCGGCCAATCACCTCATCGGCCGACAGCTTGCGGTCACGAAGCGGCTTGAGGGAGACGAATACGGTGCCGGAGTTCGTCGAGCCTCCTGGGCCCGGACCACCGCCACCGGTGAAGCCGACGGCGATGTCGACGGCCGGGTCGTTCTTGACGATGTCGACGAACCGCGTGAGCTTCTGCTGCATCAGTTGAAACGAGATGCTCTGATCGGCCTGGATCGATCCGACCAGGAGCCCGGTATCCTGTTGCGGGACGAAGCCCTTCGGAACGACCCCGTAGAGATAGAAATTCAGGCCGAGCACCGCAGCCAGCACCAGCATCACCGAGCCCGGATGACGCAGCGCGACCGAGAGCGTGCGCCGATAGCCGCTTAGCAACGCCTCGAAGGCGCGTTCGCTGGCGCGATAGATCCGCCCGTGCGGCCGATCGCGCTCGCCGCGCAACAGCACGGCGCACATCATCGGCGTCGTCGTCAGCGAAGCCACCAGCGAGATCACGATGGCAACGGTGATGGTCACGGCGAATTCGCGAAACAGCCGGCCAACCAGGCCGCCCATCAGGAGGATCGGGACAAACACCGCGATCAGCGACACGCTCATCGACAGCACCGTGAAGCCGACCTCCCTCGACCCCAAGAGCGCGGCCTCAAGCGGTGGCTTTCCCGCATCCAGGTGGCGGGTGATGTTTTCCAGCACGACAATGGCGTCGTCGACCACGAATCCGGTCGCGACCGTGAGCGCCATCAACGAGAAGATGTTGAGGCTGTATCCGAGCAGGTACATGACCGCAAAGGTCGCGACGATGGACACCGATACAGCCACCACCGGCACCAGCGTCGCGCGCGGGCTCCGGAGGAATGCGAACACCACGAGGATGACGAGAACGACGGCGATGAGCAGCGTGATTTCGACCTCCCATAACGAGGCCCGGATCGTGGTCGAGCGGTCGACCGCGAGATTGATCTCAATCGCGGGCGAGACCGATGCCTTCAATTGCGGCATCACCGCCTTCACGCGGTCGACCATTCCGATGATGTTGGCGCCGGGCTGCCGGTACACGATCATCGTGACCGCCCGCTTGCCGTTGGAAAGGCCAAGATTTCGTAGGTTCTCCACCGAATCGAGGACGTCGCCGACATCCGTCAGGCGTACCGCCGCGCCGTTGCGATAGGCGACGACGAGCGATTTGTAGTCCTCCGCCCTGACCGCCTGATCGTTGGAATAAATCTGGTAACGCTGGTCCGCGACGTCGATGCTCCCCTTCGGACTGTGAGCATTGGCGCTGCCGAGCGCCGCGCGGACATCTTCCAGGCCGATGCCGTATTTATAGAGCGCCGGCGGCGTGAGCTCGACGCGCACGGCGGGCAGCGATCCGCCACTGACGCTGACTTCACCGACGCCCTCGATCTGCGACAACTTTTGGGCCAGCACGGTCGAGGCCGCGTCGTACAGTTCAGAAGGCATCAGCGTATCCGACGTCAAAGTGTAGATCAGGATCGGCGCCGCGGCGGGGTTGAACTTGCGGTAGGTGGGATTGCTCCGCAGCGAGGTCGGCAGATCGGCCCGCGAGGCGTTGATGGCGGCCTGGACGTCGCGCGCGGCGCCGTTGATGTCGCGATTGATACCGAACTGCAGGTTTACGCGCGCGGAGCCCAGCGAGCTCGACGAGGTCATCTCGCTGACATCGGCGATCTGGCCGAGGTGACGCTCCAGCGGACCGGCAACCGTGGCCGCCACGTCCTCCGGGCTCGCGCCCGGCAAGGTCGCCTGCACCGAAATGGTCGGGATATCGACATCGGGCAGCGGCGAGACCGGGAGCTTGAAAAAGGCGATGGTGCCGGCGGCAAACAAACCGAACGTGAGCAGCGTGGTGGCGACAGGTCGGCGAATGAACGGGCTTGAGAGACTCATGACACGTGAAGTTGATATTCGTTCACTCTAGCGCAAGTCCCGCAATCGAAATGGCCGCGGCGAACCCAACGCTGGCTGCGCCAATGAGATCATACTTCAGCCGCATTAAGTCCCGCGCGACAATTTTTTATGTGTACCGTGGGATCGGAATCGTTGGCTTTCCCAGGTCAATGTGACAGCCTTTTGTCTCCCGGCGGGAGCCGGCGCAATACTTAGCTTATTTCATCCAAGAGGCTGCGACTAAATGCCCTCGAGAAGAACATTTCTGCGCGCTGCGGCCGCGACCGTCGTCTTGCCGTTCGCGCGCACGTCGCGCGCCGGAGCCACACAACGAACCGTCCTCAACGACGCCAGCCGGCTCAGTCCGACGCCGGTCGCCAAGCACGTGACGATGTCAAGGCCGCCCCTGGATGACCTGGTCGAGCGCGTCCGCGCCGAGCTCAAGGAGGCGGCCGCGGCGAAGCGCGCCGTCGCGGCCTCGGTGGCGCGGCACTCGATGGGAGGCCAAAGCCTGCCGCGCGACGGCACGGCGATTTCGCTCGACGGGGGACCGTTGGAGATGGACACGGCGGCGAAGACCTATCGCACCTCGGCGGGAAACCGCTGGTCGGACGTCATCCGCATCCTCGATCCCAGGGGTTTTTCGCCGGCGGTGATGCAGTCCAACAGCGATTTCGGCGTGGGAAGCACGTTCTGCGTCAACGCCCATGGCTGGCCGGTGCCGCACGGCCCGTTCGGCTCCACGGTGAAAGCGATCCGCATGGTGCTGGCCGACGGCACGCTGATCCAGTGTTCGCGCAGCGAGAACGCCGAATTGTTTGGCCTCGCCATGGGCGGCTATGGGCTGTTCGGCATCATCGTCGAACTCGATGTCGAGATGACGCCGAACCTGCTGTTGGAGCCGAAGTTCGAACGGATGTCGCCGGAACGGTTCGCCTCGGAGTTCGTCCGCACCATCGATAACGACCGTTCGGCGGTGATGGCCTATGGCCGCATGTCGGTGTCGCGGAAGAATTTTTTCGACGACGCGCTGATGGTGACGTACCGGCCGGCGGCCGAACAGCCGGCGGCGTTACCGGCGGTGACGAGTTCGGGAAAATTGACCGGATTTGAAAACGATATCTATCGCGCGCAGACCGGTTGGGAAGTCGCGAAAGGACTGCGCTGGTTCATGGAAGCGCGGCTCGGGCCGGCCATCTCGGGCGGACGCGCGACGCGCAATTCGCTGATGGCCGAGCCGGTGATCAACCTTGCGCAAAAGGACATGCGCAGAACCGACATCCTGCACGAATACTTCGTTGCGCCGGAGCGGTTCGGCGAATTCCTCACAGCCTGCCGGGACATCATCCCGAAGTCGCGCGCCGAATTCCTCAACGTGACCCTGCGCTATGTCGCCGAAGACAAGACGCCCGTGCTTTCGATCGCGCCGGTGCGCCGGATCGCGGCCGTCATGTCGTTCTCGCAGGAGGCCACGCCGGAAGGCGAGATCGACATGATGCAGACCACCGAGGCGTTGATCGAGCGGGTGACGGCGATCGGCGGGGCTTTCTACCTGCCCTATCGTCTCCATGCCCGCCGCGATCAGGTCGAAGAGGCTTACGCCGCGGCATCGTCCTTCGTCGCCGCTAAGCACCGCTACGATCCCAACCTGTTATTCCGGAACGCGATGTGGGACGCTTATTTCGCTTGACGAGGCTACTTCAGATCGACCGCTACCGCATCGCGGCCGCCATGCTCGGCGCCGCCCTGCTGTTCGCCGCGGCAACCGACTACATCCCGGCGTTCATCGATTCGGAGGGACGGGTGTTCGGCCTGTTCCATCTCGACATCTACAAGGACGCGCTTCACGTGGCTTCCGGGCTCTGGGCACTGGCTGCGGCGACTTCGCGACGAAGCGCGCTGTTCTTTCTCAGGGTGTTCGGCACGCTCTACTTCCTCGACGGCGTCATGGGCGCCTTCACCGGATCGGGCTATCTCGATCTCAGCATCTTCATCGAAGGCGTCCGCAACGTGTCGGCGGCGGTCAAGATCCTTTCCAGCGTGCCGCATCTCGGCCTGGGGGCGTTTGGCATCCTCGTCGGCTGGTCGCCGTGGCGAAGGGATCGCGTGGCCGCATGAGTTTCCTTCGCAAGACGCTCGTTGCGGTCGGCGCGCTCGCGGCGATCGCCGGTATCGGCGTCGCCGCAACAGTCGTCGGCGTCGAAAAGTCCTGCGTCTCCGATGCGTCGACGCCCTTGGTTCGTTCGGATTTCTCCATCGCCGACGAAGGCTATGCGAGGTCGCAGGGTGACAGCTTCCTGACGTTTCCGGAGTGGTACATCGTCCACGCCTATAACGATCTGGCCGGCGTGACGGCGCGGTCCTCGGAATCCGGCTTCGACTATCTCGCAAGCATCCGGGGCTTCTGGACCAGCCTGTGCGGAGCAACCTGGCAGGCCTCCGCTTCGGGACCGGCGAGCGCGGACCAGAAGGCGACCAACTACATCATCGGTTTCAGCTTCACAGTCGAGATGGGATTGATGGGGGCCCATGAAAGGACCGTCGGCGCGCTGACCGAATGGACCGCCGGCGGCCACAAGACGGCGGAAGACGAGTTCAACCTCGCGCTCCTCAAGGAGTACGCCGCATTCCTCTATCAGACGCCATGGTTTCGATTTCCCTTTGGAGAGAAGCTGCGGCAATTCTGGCGCGAGACGCCGTTCGTACCGTCGATCCGGGCCGTCGAGCGGCGAGAGTCTCTCACTACGCAATATGCGGCAAGGTGGGCTTACGCCGCGCTGATGCGCTTCGTGGCCGGCTACGATCCGGCGGACCTCACCATCCGCAGCGTGGTCGGCGGAATGCCGCCGTCCGAGCTCGCGGCGATAGGTGGAATCAAGGTAATCCGCGACGTCACCGACGCGAAGGGTGAGCGCGGCGTCCTCGTGGAGACCGCGCGCTATGCCGCCTTCGATGCATTCATCAGGGAACTGGGACGGCACCCGGGCGCCTCCCTGCTCGAGGTTGCCGGCAATCACCGCATTCTCGTCACCATCGTCGCGCCGGAGGGGGCTGATGCAAAGTTGGCAGCCGCCGATGGCGTGGCTATATTCAGCTTACCGATACAGGCCGCGCCGGGCTCGCGGCGGATCGGCATCGACACGCCGATACGCTCGCTGGTGCAAAACGTGAAAAGTTTCGCAGCCGCTGGATACAGGTTCGAGCATGCCTACGACTACTGAAGCGCATATCTTGACGCGCAAGGTCCCGATCCCGGGACTACTCATGGTCGCCGCGATCTGGTTCGCAGGCATGGGCGTTACCGCGTTTGCGGTGCGGCCCGAAGCCGTTATCGGGTTCGGCTCGCCCGCGAGCATGATACCGGCCGTCGCCGGATCCGATGGATATCTACTCGACGCGGGCAAATTCTACATTGCGGCAAGAACCGGACCGTCAACGGTGCGCAGCCTCTACGCGGCTGGGGCGTGGTTCGTTTGGCCCGTGATCGGCAAGGGCTGCGGGCGCGGGTGAGGTGCGGGTCGAGCAAACCGGTCTGCCAAGACTTGGCTACCACGACTTGGCTACCACGACTTGGCTACCACGACTTGGCTACCACGACCTGGGTGCCAGAACCGGCATTGCGCGATCGCTCGGTTGAAACGGCGGTTCGCGGCGCGTCGTCAACAAGATGAACGCCCGCTTTCGGAGGTCGACCACAGAGCTAGTGCGTATCCGCGCGAATATGGTTAAATTGGCCGGCGAATGCCGCTTCGGCCGGTTCCGGCGCCGGAATCCGGCCATTGAACCGCGCTAGCTTCGCCCGCTTGCACAGGAGAGCCGCGATGGCCTCTTTGACGGAATGGAAAGTGCCGCCCGCCTATCAGCCCAGAGCCAGCGATTACGGCTTCGATCTCGATCGCGCGCTTTCCTCGATCGTCGGCCTGCATTCCATCATCCCGCCCGACGCCTTCACCGCGGAGACGCTGGGCACCGAGCGCGCCGGCAACGGCGTCGTGATCGACGACGGGCTGATCCTGACCATCGGTTATTTGATCACCGAGGCCGAATCGGTCTGGCTGCATCTCGGCGACGGACGCGTGGTGGAAGGCCATGCGCTCGGATTCGATTCCGTCACCGGCTTCGGCCTGGTGCAGGCGCTCGGCCACATCGACCTCGATCCGTTGCCGCTCGGCTCTTCGGCTGCGGCGCAAATCGGCGATCACGTCGTGGTGGGCGGCGCGGGAGGACGGACGCGCTCGGTTGCCAGCCAGATCGTGGCCAAGCAGGAGTTCGCCGGCTACTGGGAATATCTGCTGGACGAGGCCATGTTCACCTATCCATCGCACCCGAACTGGGGCGGCGCCGGACTGATCTCGAACCGCGGTGAATTGATCGGCATCGGCTCGCTGCAGCTCGAACGCGAGAGCGGCGGCAAGGCCGAGCATGTCAACATGATCGTGCCGATCGACCTCTTGAAGCCCGTGCTCGGCGACCTGCGCCGGTTCGGCCGCGTCAACAAGCCGGCACGGCCCTGGCTCGGAATGTTTTCCACCGAGATCGACAACAGGGTCGTGGTGATCGGCATCTCCGGCAACGGGCCCGCGGCGCGCGCCGAATTGAAGGCCGGCGATGTGATCCTCGCCGTGAAGGGCGAGAAGATCACGAGCCAGAGCGCGTTCTTCCGAAAACTATGGTCGCTTGGTCCGGCCGGCGTCGACGTGCCGCTCACCGTGCACCATGAAGGCGTCACCTTCGACGTGGTGCTGGCCTCGACCGATCGCAACAGGCTGCTCAAGGCCCCGCGGCTGCATTAGTCGGAAGCAGGAAGAACCAGAAGCGGGAAGGCGCGATGAGCGAGGCCGTGGTGGACGACATCGTGGCCGTGTTGCCGCCGCTCTTGCAATCGCTGGAAGCGCTCGGCTTCGTCACACGCCATTTGAATCCGCCGGATTTCGGCCGCGTCATGGAGACCATCGGCACGCCGGACCAGGCCTTGCAAGAGGTTCGCGCGCGGCTCGGCATCTGGCCGGAGCAATTCGCCGCCGTACGCCAATCGCTGGAGGCCGCGAGCGAAGCAGCACTTGCGGCATTCGCCGGATTGCGCGCCGTTCAGCACGGCAATGGTGATCTGGCCTCGGTGTTTCGTGCGCTGCGTTACGCCCCGCGCGCGCAGGAAGCGCTCTATCCGCTCGCAGCGAAATTCCCGCCGGTGAGCCAGTTCTTCCTCGATCCTGTTCTGCGCGACGACGCCGGTCTCGAGGCGCGCCTGGCAGGCCCTGCGGCCGACAACACCGGCGTCATCCATGACCACAACGAACTGGGCAGCCGCGGCGGCTTCTCGCTTTACATACCGGAATACTACACACCCGATCACGCCTGGCCGCTGGTCATGGCGCTGCACGGCGGCAGCGGCAACGGCCGCGGCTTCCTGTGGAGCTGGCTTAAGGCCGCACGCGGCTTCGGCGCCGTCCTCGTTGCGCCCACGGCAACCGGTCCGACCTGGGCACTGATGGGGGATGATACCGACACGCCGAACCTGTCGCGCATTCTGGAACAGGTGCGAAGCGGCTGGAATATCGATTCCAGGCGGCTGCTGCTGACCGGGATGAGCGACGGCGGCACGTTCTGTTACGTCACCGGGCTGGAGCGCGCCTCACCCTTCACGCATCTCGCCCCGGTCGCCGCCACCTTTCATCCGCTGATGGCGGAAATGGCCGATGCGGAAAGGCTGCGCGGCTTGCCGATCTTTCTCGTGCACGGCCGGCTCGACTGGATGTTTCCGGTGCAGGTGGCGCGGCAGACGCGTGACGCCTTGTCGGCGGCAGGCGCCGACGTGACCTACCGCGAGCTCGACGATCTCAGCCATAGCTATCCGCGCGAGATCAACGCGGAGATGCTGAATTGGCTGAACGGCGGAGGAACGGGGTAGGATAGCTTTTTGAACGCCGGAACCATTGCTCCCCGATCGCGTTGATGGGGGTCAATGGAGGATCGGGTCATGCAGACCTTTTTGGGAATGATTCTGGGCGCGCTGCTTCTGGTCGTGGGCGTCTATCTCTACGATTCGTTGCAGACATCGAGTGTTGCCAACGGTCAGGTAGCGCAAAATGGTCGCACTATCGTGAACTGGGATATCGCGGCCAGCGACTGGCATGCGCTTAAGGAACGCGCCCATCAAGACTGGGTCAGGATATCGTCGAAATAAGCTCGAAATCGCGACTGCGCAAACACCAGGCACCTTCGCTTCTCGTGAAGGTGCCTTTTCTTCGATCTAAAGCGCATAGCTTCCGGTTGGATCGCTGTCGCGCTTTAGATTATTTTTGAGCATGATCTTTTCGGAAAACCGGTGTCCACTTTTCCGGATCATGCTCTATTTATCCGCCTTCGCCTTTCTCGCATCGGCGATCACCTGCCCGAATTGCTCATTGGTGAGAACGCCCGGCACGCGGAACTTGCCGACGATGAAAGACGGCGTCCCGTTGAAGCCCAGTCCCTCGGCCTGTTCGTTGTTGCGCGCGAGAATGGCGTCGATGGCTTTGGCGTTGGCGGCAAGGTCGCGCTTGGCGCGATCGAGATCGATGCCGGCGCCCGACAACAACTCGTCGATGCGCGGCTCGGTCAGCTTCGAATTGACGCCCATCATCGCGTCATGCGCTTCCCTGTATTTGTCCTGAAACTTGCACGCCAGTGCCATCCGCGCCGCGACCGCCGAAACCGGCCCGAGGATCGGCCAGTCCTTCAGCACCAGGCGCACCTTGCCGTCGTCCTGCACCACCTGGCGCAGCTCGGGCTCGAGCTTGCGGCAATACGGGCACTGATAATCGAACCATTCGACGACCGCGATGTCGCCATCGGGATTGCCGATCACCGGAACATCCGGATCGTGCAATACGGCCGCTTCGTTGGGCTCGGCGCCGGCGCCTTGGGCTCGCGCCAGACCGGGCGCAGCGAGCGTGGCCGCGCCGGCACCAAGCAGGGCCAGCATCTGGCGCCGGTTGCGCGCTGGTCCGGCCAAATCGATCGATCTGTTCATGGTCGCCCCGCTTGTGACTCGCCCGCCTTGCCCCTCCCCTGTCCACGCTCACGACAGGGACAGGTTACGCACCAGCATATAGAGCGCTACCGCAATAATGACAGCGGCAAAAACGATATTGAGCGCACCGCGGCGCGCCGACAGGTGCCGCGCCGCGCGCGTTCCTGCCAGTCCGCCGGCGATGCCGCCAGCCACGAAAAAGCAGGCCAGGCCCCACGAGACAAGGCCCGACCAGGCATAGCTGAGAGCCGTAGTCATGCCGAAAGCGGTGACCGCGACCAGCGAAGAAGAAACCGCATTCATGATCGACATCCCCGTCGCCAGCATCAGCGCCGGTACGATGAGAAAGCCGCCGCCGATCCCGAAGAAGCCGGACAGCGTGCCGGTCGCAAGACCGAGGCCGAGGATAGCCGGCAGGTTTGTCATGCTCATCTTGACGTCGGGCTCACCGATCCGCGCTCGCGTCTTCAGCATCAGCATCGCGATCACCAGCATCACCAGCGCAAACAGCGCCAACAATTTCTGGCCGTCGAGCATCTTGCCGAGCAGCGATCCGGCAAAGGCGCCGGCTATTCCCGCCGCCGCGAACACCAGCGCGCAGGACCACAGCACCGTTCCGCCGCGGGCATGGTTGGAGAGATTGACCGCGGCGTTGGCGGCTACCGCGATCGCGCTGGTGCCGATCGCCAGATGCGCGTCGGGCACGCCAACCACATAGACCATCAGCGGCACCGCGAGGATCGATCCGCCGCCGCCGACCAGGCCGAGCGAAAATCCGACCAGCATGCCCGATGCCAGTCCCAACAAGCTTTGCGTCGCGGAGATCACCAAGGCGAGAAACTCACGTTCATAAGAAAACCCTAATATATGGGTTTGTCAATTGTCGAGAGCGCAATGGGATCAAGTGGAATCACCACAGCGCCTCTGTTTTTGATTGAGCATGATCTTTTCGGAAAACCGGTACCCGCTTTTCCGGATCGCGCCTTCGGCCCGACCGCCCTCAACCTTTCAGGCGACTGACGCACTCGGCATAGTAGCCGCCATCCTTGTCGATCCATTTCATGCTACCGTTCGCGTTGGTAGCCTTGTTTGCCGTGAATTGATCGGCACACGTCAGCGTGCGTCCTTTATCCGGATTTTCTCCCGAGTATTTTGGCGCAACGGCCGCAGGAAACACTGCTTCGGCGTCCTTTCCCCCACACTCTTCGCGGCGAAAATCGCTCCACTTGCGGCCATTCAATTTTCCCGAAACTTTCGCGGCGACATATCGCATCGAGCAGGCGGGGACGGCCAAGGCAGCTTTGGCGACGGCCTTTGCCTTTGACCCGTGCTCCGCCGCTGGGGCGACTTCCGGGGGTGACTTCTCGCGCGCGCCATTCGAATCCGCGGCCGCGCCGGCGGCTGGCGTGGGCGCACTTTGGGCAACAACGATGAACGCCGCGGGGCCGGCGAGCACCGGCGCGATCGGTTGGAGAGATATGATCAGCACTGCCGAGACGGCGATATCTCGTCCGATTCCCATCCCGCTCCTCGAATGAAAATTGAAGGCGCCAACTCAATAACCGACATTCTCCGTCTGCCGGACAATTCCGGCAAGGCAGGTCCGGGCCGGTTTCGACCCGGACCTGCTGAAGAACCGCCTGCTGAAGAACTGCTTAGCCCTTCAGGCGCTTGTTGCACTCCGAATAATAGCCGCCGCCCTTCTCGATCCACTTCATGCCGCCGGTGGTATTGTTGGCCTTGTTGGTGTGATATTGATCGAGGCAGGTGTGCATGCGGCCCTTGCCGGCGCTTTCACTGGCGTATTTCGGATCGATCGCTGACGGGAAGACCGCGTTGCCGGCAGCCGCCGGCGCGGCGGCGGGAGCAGGAGCCGGTGCGGCTTCCTTCTTCGGCTTGGCTTCCGCCGCTTTCGGCTCGGCGGGAGCGGCAGGAGCGGCCGGTGCTGCAGCGGCGGGGGCCGCCGCAGGCGTCGCGTCGGCGGCGCATTGGGCCTTGCGGAAGTCGTTCCACTTCTGGCCGTTCAGGGTGCCGGCGTCCTTGGCGGCTTTGTATTTCGCACTGCATTCCTGCATGCTCAGGGCGCGTGCCGGCGCGGTCGCCGCGAAGGCGACAAAACCCGACACCGCGACTGCGCACAATAACTTTGCTTGAAAGGTCATCCTTGGTCTCCCTCAGGGACTGGCTCAATGGGGTTGTTATCCTAGCTCCGGCGACGCCGCGTGACAAAGGCGCGATGGTTCGATCGCTCGAAATATAGTGCGGGCGAAAGCAAGGGCTGTCCGGCTTTATTCATCGACGGTTCAGCATCGCGGCGCGAGGTTGCCCGCCTTTCTCCATTTTCACAGGTGCTTCCATGATGACGATTTCCTCCCGCGTTGCCGCGACCGCCTTCGCCTCCGTGCTGCTGTTCGCAACCCCTGTTCTGGCGCAGACCACGGCGCCCGCCGCCAAGAGCGATGCCGCGGCGCCGGCCGCCACCGACAAGAAGGCCGCTAAACCGCGCACCGCGGCTTCCCTCGAATGCTCCAAGGAAGCCGATGCCAAGGGGCTTCACGGCAAGGAGCGCAAGAAATTCCGCTCCGACTGCAAGAAGGAGGCGGCCGACAAGGCGAAGTAATGCGCTTTAGGTCGTCTTCCCCTTGGGGAGGTTGACGGCCGGTGAAACGGGCATCGGGGTGGGATGAGCTCACCCCGGCGCCATCCCGCTTCAGGGTAACCAATCGAACATCGCGCATGCTGCACCTGCGTTAGCGCATTTGTCGCCGGCGCGCGGATTTGCCATAAGGCGGCGTGAAGCAAATCACCACATCTTTGGCCCTGGCTGTTCCGAGCCGCGCCAAATTCCTGAGCGCGCTCGAGACGCTCGCGATCGGCGGCGCGGGCGGCGCGCTGTTTCTCTGGGCCAACCTTCCCGGCGGCTTGATCTCGGGCTCCATGATCGCCGTCGGCGCCGCGGCGCTTGCCGGACGGCCGCTTAGCCTGCCGCCGCACGTCACCCAGACCTTGCTGGTCCTGCTCGGGATTTCGCTGGGCTCGGTGGTATCGAAGCAGTTGATCCAGCACGTCAGCGCCTATCCGTTGACCATCGGCCTGTTGGCGCTCGCGACCTTCTGCTCGACCTTCGGCTCCAGCCTCTATCTGCAGCGCGTGCACGGCTGGGACCGCACCTCGGCGTTTCTGGCCGGCAGCCCCGGCGCGCTGTCGCAGATCACCATTCTCGCCGTCGAACGCGGCGCGGACCTGCCGGCGATCGCCGTGGTGCAGACCGTGCGCGTCATCATCCTGACCGCGGCGCTGCCGGCCATCCTGGCGCTGACCGGGGTCGCCCCAGTGGCAGCGCCGGCGCTCCTGGTCGCGCCCGCCTCGCCGCTCGCGCTGCTCGAACTGGTCGTCGGCTCGCTGGCGCTCGCGTTGCTGCTGCGGCTCGTCAAATTTCCCGCGAGCTGGATGTTCGGCGCGATGATCGCCTCCAGCGTGCTGCACGGCACCGGATGGGTCGAGGGCGGCCTGCCGAACTGGGTGCGCGGCGTGGCGCTGGTCGGGATCGGCTCCTTGATCGGCAGCCGTTTCGCGCGGATGAAGACAAAAGTCCTGCTCGGCCATATCAACGCGGCGCTGGGCTCGTTCGCGATCGCGATTGCGATTTCCGGGATTTTTGTCGCGACCATCGCGCTGACCACCAACGTACGGCTTTCCGACGTGCTGGTCGCCTTTGCGCCCGGCGCGATGGACGCCATGCTGGCGCTGGCGCTGACGCTGCATATCGACCCGATCTTCGTCGGCGCGCATCATTTGTCGCGCTTCGTGTTCGTCACCATCGCGACGCCGGGCATCGTCCATCTGTTCGGCCGGCCGCAGGATGACGTGGACGATTAGGTTTTCTTGGACGAGTTGACGATGCCCCATGCCGCGATCGCAGCCATCGACAGCGAGATCAGCACGTTGTAGCCGGCGAGCGAGAGGCCGAGAAAGCGCCACTGCACCTCGTCGCAGCGCACGATCTTGACCGTATCCAGGCGCTCCAGAAGACTGCCTGCGCTGCCGAGATTGCCGACCGGCCCGGTGCAATCGGTCGGCCCTTTCCAGAAACCCCATTCGACGCCGGAATGGTAGGTACCGAGCGCGGCATTGGCGAGCGCCGCGAGCGCGAGCAGCACCAGCCCCAGCAGCAGCACGCCGCGCGAGCTTCCCCTCGCGGCGCCGATCGCGACCAGTGCCGAAAGCGGGATCAGCGCATAATAGGCGTAGCGCTGCTCGAGGCAGAGCGGACAGGGCTGGATATCCAGCACCAGTTGGAAGAACCACGCGCCGGCAATCGTCGCGGCCGCGACCAGGAGGATCAAGAGCGAGGCCGTCACCGCGGGATTGGCGGCGCCGCGCGCCCCGCGCGGGATGGCGGTGGTACCGGTTGTCACATTCGCCTCCTGGAGCAGCACGGGGAAAAAGGCCCGCCCCCGCCCCTCGCGGGGATTCAAGGACTGGTCGATCAGCCATGCTCAAAAACCAATGCTCAAGACATATGCTGGACCAGTCAGGCAGCGTCCTATCCCCCGCGGACGACGCTGTCGAGGCGGCAGACAATCACAACGCCGCGGGTTGACCGGGGCAAGCCGGCCGCTATATTCCGCCGGCTTC
>Ga0307479_10002457_pt1 | contig 16853 bp, 18 predicted proteins | sample atmos_gasesECM4C_FD_203743 | JGI IMG/M metagenome (GOLD analysis project Ga0307479, IMG submission 203743) | Hardwood forest soil microbial communities from Morgan-Monroe State Forest, Indiana, United States - atmos_gasesECM4C_515 | ecosystem: Environmental > Terrestrial > Soil > Temperate... | reverse complement strand
CGAGCCGGAACGGCCTCGTCGTGCAGGAGTCGCGGATGTTCACGAACTCCTTCGTGACCTTCAACGTCGACGGCGATGGCAGGCAGTTCTTCAGCGATCCGAAGGTGAGGCTCGCGCTCGTCCAGGCGATCGACAGGCAACGTGTGGTGGCGCAGGTCTTTTCGGGACGCGCCGACGCGGATCCGAGCCCGATCCCGACCGCGGACTGGGCGTACTCGACCGTCGCGGCGAACCTCCATCCGTACGACACGGTCGCGGCGGCGTCGGCGCTGGACACGGCTGGATGGACGATCGACCCGTCGTCGAAGCTCCGGACCAAGAAGGGCGTTGCGTTCCACGTCACTCTGGTCGCGGCAGAGTCGTACCCCAACGTCGAGATCGCCAACTCCATCTCGCACCAGCTCGCAGACCTCGGCATCCAGGTCGACGTCAAGCCCCTGCCCGCTTCAAAGCTCCTCCAGGACTACCTGTTGACGCACAGCTACCAGATGGCGCTGATCTCCATCGACGTCGGCCCTGACCCGGACCAGTACTCGCTGTGGCATTCGGGCTCTGACCCCGGGTCGCTGAACTTCGCGTACGCACGCGGTTGGGGCTTGATCGACAAGGACCTCGAGGATGGGCGGGCGGCGGTGGACACCTCGCTGCGACTGGCCGCGTATATCGATTTCCAGGTGCTGATGGCGGACGCGGCGCCGGCGATCTTCATCTACGCGGGGCGTTACGAGTATGCGGTGTCGCAACGCGTGCATGGAGTCCACCTGAACGTCGCGATCGAGCCTTACGATCGCTTCGAGTACGTGACCGACTGGTACGTGAACACGACGGGCTGAGTCTTGGACCTCGGACTCGCCGGACGCCGAGCACTGGTCACCGCCGCCAGCAAGGGGCTGGGGCGGGCGTGCGCGGTGACCCTGATCGCTGAGGGGGCGCGGGTCTTCATCTCATCGCGCTCGCCGGAGGCGACCGCGCGCGAGATCGGCGCAGTGGGGTCGGTCGCGGCGGATATTTCCGCTGAGCGCGCGCCTGAACATATCGTTGGGGCCGCGGTCGACGCGCTCGGCGGCCTCGACGTGCTCATCGTCAACGCGGGTGGGCCGCGGCCAGGGACGTTTCAGGACGTACCGCTTTCGTCGTGGGACGACGCGTATCAGCTGACGCTGATGAGCGCCGTCAGGTTGGTGAACTCGGCCCTGCCGCACCTCAAGAAGTCGGACCAGGCGCGGATCGTGTTCATCAGCTCCATCTCGGTGAGGCAGCCACTTCCGATACTCGCTCTGTCCAACTCGTTGCGGGCGGCGGTGACGGGTCTCGCCAAGACGCTTTCGCTCGAGCTGGCTTCGCATCACATCACCGTCAACAGCGTCGCGCCCGACGCGATCCTCACCGACCGGATCCGGCAGCTTGCGGGCGGCGATGAGCTGGGCGTTAAGGCCATGGGGGACAGAACGCCGATGGGGCGGTTGGGGACTCCGGAGGAGTTTGCTGCGGCGGTTGTTTTTCTTTGTTCCAGGCAGGCCGCTTACATCTCTGGGCAGACTCTGGGGGTTGATGGTGGGTCCTTGCGGGGCGTGCATTAACGGGGCGGGGTTTTTGACTGGGAAGAGGTGTGGGGGGGTGGTGCCCGGTGACTTAGATTTACGCGTCGAGAACTTGACAATCGAAATAATGTTCGGTATCATTATCTTGTGCTGGAACTCGACAATCTCGAGGCCTCGGTTGCCGAGTTTGGGGCCAGCGCCGACCTCGACTTCGTAGACCCGGGGCGCCTCTCACGGGTCATCAATGAGCTCGAGGGGATCCGCTGCAAGGTGGTGCTTCGAGCAACTCTTCGTGGAGAGCACCTCCTGGCCGGCCAGAGCGCATGCACGTGGGTCGCCCGGCAGTGTCAGATGTCCAAGAACGCCGCCGCCGACCGGCTGTGCGTCGGTGCGCAGCTCGAGAACATGCCGCGCGTCGACGCCGCGCTGAGCTCGGGCGAGATCGGCCTCCAGGCGGCGTCGGTCATCTGCCATCTGCAGGAGCGCGTGACGCAGGCCGGCGGCTCGATCGACGAAGACGAGTGGGTGAAGATCGCCGCCGACTCGTCGATCAAGAACCTGAGCGCGGAGGCGGCGAGCACGTGGCACGGCATCGATCCTTCTGGTTTCAACGCCAAGGTCGAAGAGGCCCACGCTCGGAGGCAGCTTTTCATCAGCGAATGCGGCGACATGTATCGCATCGACGGCTGGCTCGAGCTGGAGGCCGGCGCCGTGGTCAAGGCCGCCATCGATGAGCTCGCTCGTCCTCTGGGCGCCATCGACGACAGATCACCGAAGCAGCGACGCGCTGACGCGGTTGTCGAGATGGCAATGGGGAATCAGGTGGCGCAGATCAGCGTGCACACGACGATCGAGGGTCTGAAGGACGAGGTGGGCGCGGCCGCTTCGCAGCTGGAAGAGGGAACGCCTATCTCCAGCAAAACGGTTCAGCGGATGGCGTGCGACGGGACGCTGCACCGAGTGCTGAAGGCCGACTCGATGGTGATCGACGTAGGTCGCGCCAAGCGCGTGGCCCAGCCCGCGCAGTGGCGGGCGCTCAAAGCTCGACACAAGACGTGCGGCGCCCCGGGGTGCGACCGGCCGATCGGAATGACCCAGGCTCACCACGTCGATTTCTGGGAAGACGGCGGTCGTACGAACCATCGAAGGATGTTGCCGCTGTGCCATTACCACCACCGCCTCGTCCACGAAGGCGGGTGGCAGGTGGTGCTGGCGGGAAGCCGGGTGGACTTCATCCCGCCGCAGCGGCCGGTGATGATCACGCGCCGGTGGGGTGAGAGACGCTGGGCCGCGTAATGCGGCTCTATTAGGATTCGATTCGTGGCCACCACCGCAATCAGGTTCGCTGAGCGAATGTCACGGCTTGGCACGGAGGGCGCCTTCGAGGTCCTCGCGCGGGCAAGGAAGCTCGAGGCCGAGGGAAAGCACATCGTGCACCTCGAGATCGGCGAGCCGGACTTCGCCACGCCCGACAACATCGTGGAGGCCGGGATCAGCGCGATGCAGAACGGCTACACGCACTACACGCCTGCGAGCGGCATCCGCGAAGCCCGGGAGGCAGTTGCGGGATTCGTCACGCGGACTCTGCAGACCGAGGTTGACGCGGACGATGTGGTGCTCGTCCCAGGATCCAAGAACGTCCTGCTGTTCACGCTGCTCGCCTGCATCGAGCCGGGAGATGAGGTCATCCTGCCCGACCCCGGCTACCCGGCGTACGCGTCGCAGGTCAGCTTCATCGGGGCCATACCGAAGACGGTCACCCTGCGGGAGGACAAGAGCTTCCGCATGGACCTCGATGAGCTCGCGTCGTTGGTGGGGCCGAAGACGCGGATGCTGATCATCAATACGCCGCAAAACCCGACCGGCGGAGTGCTGACGGAGGAGGACGTCGACTTCGTGTGCGACCTGGCGATGAAGCACGACCTCCTGCTGGTCTCGGACGAGATCTACAGCCAGCTGGTGTACGGCTTCAAGCATGTCTCGCCGCTCTCGAGGCCGGGGATGCGCGAGCGCACCGTGCTGATGGACGGGCTCTCGAAGTCGTACGCGATGACCGGGTGGCGGCTCGGCTACGCGGTCGCGCCGCGCCAGCTTGCCGCGAAGCTGGACACGCTCATGATCAACTCCTCGTCGTGCGCGGCGGCGTTCACGCAGATCGCTGCGATCGAGGCGCTCGGAGCGCCGGAGTCGGAGCACGCGGTGCACCGCATGGTCAAGGTGTTCGAGCACCGGCGCAACCTGGTCGTCGATGGCATGAACGAGATTCCCGGAGTGCGGTGCGCAAGGCCGCAGGGGTCGTTCTACGTCTTCCCGAACATCGAGGGGACAGGGTTCGATGAGCACGAGCTCGCGAGCCGGTTGTTGAACGAGGCCGGTGTGGCCGTTTTGCCGGGCACCGCGTTCGGCGCGGCGGGAAGGGGCTTCATCCGCCTGGCATACACGCAATCCGAAGACGAGCTCAAGCTCGGCCTCAGCCGCATCAAGGAGTTCGTCGCCGCAAACAAGGCATAGGATTGGAGCCAATGGACGACGGGCATCTCCGTCTGACCGAGCCGCTGGTCAGGGAGGGAGGGCAGCTCCGTCCCGCTTCCTGGGAAGAGGCCCTCACCAGAGCCGCCGCCGGGTTCGAATCGGCGCGCAGCAAGGGACCTCAGGCGTTCGGCATGTTCAGCTGCTCCAAGACGACAAACGAGATGAACTTCATGGCGCAGAAGTTCACGCGCGTCGTCATGCACAGCAACAACATCGACAGCTGCAACCGGACTTGACACGCTCCAAGCGTCGCCGGTCTGGCGACAGTGTTCGGCGCAGGAGGAGGAACGTCCTCTTACCAGGAGGCTGAGGAGACCGGCGTCATCGTCCTCTGGGGCTCGAACGCCCGCGAGACGCACCCGATCTTCTTCCACCACCTGCTCCGGGGGGTGCGCAACGGCGCGAAGCTCATCGCCGTCGATCCGCGGCAAACCAGCTCGACGCAGTGGGCCGACGTCTGGCTGGGCATCGACGTCGGCAGTGACATCGCCCTGGCCAACGCGATGGCGCGCGTGATCATCCACGAGGGCCTCGCGGATATGACGTTCATCGAGCACGCGACGACCGGGTATGAAGAGTTCGCTGACTGCGTCGAGGCCTACACCCTCGAACGCGCCGAGGCCGATACGGGCGTGCCGGCAGACGCGATCCGGGAGGTCGCCCTCGAGTACGGACGTGCCAAGACCGGGATGATCTGCTGGACGCTCGGCATCACCGAGCACCACAACGCGACCGACAACGTGCTGGCGCTCATCAACCTCGGGCTGCTGACAGGAAAGGTGGGGCGCTACGGGTGCGGTCTGAATCCGCTGCGGGGGCAGAACAACGTGCAGGGCGGCGGCGACATGGGGGCCATACCCGCGCGACTTCCAGGATTCCAGGACCTCGAGGACCCCCAGCTCCATGACAAGTTTGCAGAGGCGTGGGGTGGCGCGGAATACCCGCGCAAGAAGGGCTGGCACCTCAGCGAGATGTTCGAGGCGATGGACCACGGCGACCTGCGCGCGCTGTACATCGTCGGCGAGAACCCCGCGCGCAGCGAGGCCGACCAGACGCGCGCGGTGCGATTGCTCAGCGGCCTCGACCACCTTGTCGTGCAGGACATCTTCCTCACCCAGACCGCGGAGCTCGCCGACGTGGTGCTGCCGGCGGCGGCGGGATGGGCCGAGTCAGACGGCACGGTGACGAACAGCGAGCGGCGTGTGCAGCGCGTGCGTCGCGCCCTCGAGCCGCCGGCCGGTGCGCGCGACGACGTCGACATCATCTCCGAGCTGGCGCGTCGGCTGGGCTTCGACTGGGGCCATCCCACCGCGGAGCAGGTCTGGGACGAGTGCCGCACCCTCTCGCCGATGCACGCGGGCATGAAGTACTCGCGCCTCGACGAGCTCGGCGGAATCCAGTGGCCGTGTCCTGACGAGTCGCATCCGGGCACGCAGTTCCTCCACGCGAGGCTGTGGATGGATCCCGTCGAGGGACCGCGCGCGCCGTTCTTTGCGGTCGAGCACGATCCGCCGGTCGACCGGCTGACGGAGGACTTCCCGATCCGTCTGACGACGGGACGCAGGCTGGACTCGTTCAACACCGGCGTCCAGACGAACGAGTACCAGTCCCCGCTGCGTCGCGGCGAGGAGCTCGTCATCTCTCCGGTGGATGGGAGCCGGCTCGGGATCGGAGATGGCGAATGCGTGCGGGCCAGCTCCCGCCGGGGCTCGGTCGAGGTCAACGTTCGGTTCGACCACTCGATGCGGCCCGGTCTCGCCTTCATGACGCTCCACTTCCCCGACCAGGTCGCGACCAACATCCTCACCATCGACGCCACCGACCCCAAGTCGGGGACCGCGGAGTTCAAGGCAAGCGCGATCCGCATCGACAAGATCTAGTGGACATTCGCACCACTGGAGGCCCTGCCACAGCCGGCGAGATTGCGGCCGTTGACGCAGTCCTCGGCGAGCCCGAGCCCTTGGACCATCGAGTCATCCGCGGCGGCCTGGCGGTGCGTTCGCGGCGCCACATGCTGCTGCCGGTTCTGCACGAGATCCAGGACCGCGCCGGATGGGTCAGCCGCGGCGCGCTCGAGTATGCGTGCCGGCGGCTGTCGATCCCGCCGGCCGAGGCATATGGCGTCGTGAGCTTCTACGCGCGATTTGCCCTCGAGCCCGGGCGTGCCAGGACCGAGCACGTGTGCGACGACATCGTCTGCCAGCTCGCGGGTGCGCACCCCGACCAAGGCGTCAACTGTCTCGGTCTGTGCGACCGCGCCCCGGCGAGGCTCGACGAGAAGCAGGCGCCTGCGGCGGAGTCGGTGCGATACCCGGACTCGAGGCTGCTGCGACGCGTGGGCATCGTCGACCCGGGAAGCATCGACAGCTACCGGGAGCACGGTGGGTTCAAAGCGCTGCGGCGCGCGCGCGAGCTCGGAGCGGAACAGGTCATTCGCCAGGTGACCGCGTCCGCGCTCCTGGGTCGCGGAGGTGCGGCGTTTCCGACGGGGCGCAAGTGGGAGTCGGTCGCGAAGGCACAGGCGCGTCCGCACTACCTCGTGTGCAACGCCGACGAGTCCGAGCCGGGCACGTTCAAGGACCGGGTTGTCATGGAGGGTGATCCATTCGCGCTGGTCGAGGCGATGGCCGTCGCGGCGCTGGCCGCAGGATGCGAGAAGGGCTACATCTACATTCGCGACGAATATCCGGTGGCGCGCAGGCGCATCGCGAGGGCGATCGAGCAGTCGCGCGACGCGGGCCTGCTCGACATCGACGTCGAGGTGAGGCGAGGAGCGGGCGCTTACATCTGCGGGGAGGAGACGGCGCTGTTCAACTCCATCGAGGGGAAGAGGGGGGAGCCGCGCAACAAGCCCCCGTTCCCCGTCGAGGTCGGACTCTTCGGCCGGCCGACGCTCGTCAACAACGTCGAGACGCTGGTCAACGTGCTCGACATCCTCAACGGCGAGTTCGCGGACACGCGCCTCTTCTGCGTTTCCGGACACGTGAAGCATCCAGGCGTGTACGACATCCCGCTCGGCACGCCGCTGCGCCTGCTGCTCGAGAGGGCAGGCGCGGGCAGCATCCAGGCGGTTCTGCTCGGTGGCGCCGCGGGTTCGTTCCTCACGCCCGAGCAGCTCGACGTTCCGCTTTCGTTCGAAGGCACGCGCGCGATCGGCGCCACGCTCGGCTCCGGCGCGGTGATCGTCTTCGACGCCACAGCCGACATGAAACAGGCGCTGCTGCGCATAGCGCGGTTCTTCCGCGACGAGTCGTGCGGGCAGTGCGTGCCCTGCCGTGTCGGCACCAAGCGACAGGAGGAGATCCTGGAGCGCATGTTTGCCAACGGCCGAGGTCAGGCGGACGTGATGCTCCTGAGCGACATCGCGCAGGCGATGCGCGACGCTTCGATCTGCGGGCTCGGCCAGACCGCCGCCAACGCCATCGCGTCCGGATTGAAACAGCTGCCGGTGCTAAATGCCTGAAGTCGCCCTGACCATCGACGGCCGCGATGTGCTCGCGCGCCAGGGCTCGACCATCCTCGACGCGTGCCGCAGGCTCGGCGTCGACACGCCGACACTGTGCCAGATCGACAACCTGACGCCGGTGAACGTTTGCCGTGTCTGCGTGGTCGAGCTCGACGGATCGCGCGTGCTCGTGCCCGCGTGCTCGCGCAAGGTCGAGGAGGGGATGAAGATAAGGACCGACTCCGAGCGCGTGCGCCACAGCCGGCGCCTGGTGCTGGAGCTGCTTGCGTCGTCTGTCGACATGTCGCTCACCTCACGCCAGGTCGGCGGGTGGATGGAGCAGTACGGCGCGGAGCCGGCGCGCTTCGGCCCCGGGGCCGCGACGGTCGCGCAGCCGGTGAAGGTCGACAACGACCTCTACGTGCGCGACTACTCGCGCTGCATCCTCTGCTACAAGTGCGTCGAGGCCTGCGGGGTCGACGCGCAGAACACGTTCGCGATCGCTGTGGCCGGTCGCGGGTTCGACGCCCACATCTCGACCGAGTTCGACACGCCCCTGCCCGACTCCGCTTGCGTCTACTGCGGCAACTGCATCGGCGTGTGTCCAACCGGCGCGCTGATGTTCAAGAGCGAGCACGACATGCGCGCCGAGGGCGCATGGAACGAGTCGAAGCAGACGGTGACCGAAACCGTGTGTCCGTACTGCGGCGTCGGCTGCATGCTCGAGCTGCATGTGCAGGACAACTCGATCGTCAAGGTCACGTCACCGCTCGACTCCAGCGTGACCTCGGGACACCTGTGCGTGAAGGGACGCTTCGGTTTTCAGTTCGTGCAGAAGCGGCGGTAGTCGCCGCCGCTTCAGTCTCCGTGCTCGCCGTCGCCGCCACCGCTCGAACCGCCGTCGTGCTCGTCCGAACCGGTCGGTTGAGCCGCGGGTGCGTTGTTCTCGCCCTGGGCGTCGTTGTCCCCCGTCTCGTTGTCGTTGTCCGCCGCTTCGGTCTCGTTGTTTGCGGGCTCGGGAGCCTCGCTAGGCTCCGCGGTGGGGGAGGCTTCCGGTGTCTCGGAGGGCTCGGGCGAGTCGCTCGGTTCCGGCGACGCCTCGTCGGTCAGGACCGCGGAGTGCACGCCGGCCAGCCGGGTCAGCGAGAAACCCGTGTGAGCGGAAGCGCCCGCAGCAGCGACGAGCAGCGCCCCCGATGCCGCGCCAACGATGAGTACGACTGGTCTTTTCATGGCCCTAATAACGCTCTCGTTCGGCCAAGTCGGAAGCCCACCTCAGTGATCGTCCGAAGCCGAATTCGCCGGCGACGGGCTCGGGTTCGGCGACTCGTGGTCGTCGGTCGGCTCGGGCGATTCGTGCTCGGGCGAGCCGGTGGGTTCGGGACCTTCGGTGGGCGGGGCGGGCGGCCGGTGCGCCGGGACCGCGGTGGGGGCTACCGGCGACTCGGACTCGGCAGGCTCGGATTGGGAGGATGGAGTCGGGGACGGCGGGTTGATCACGGTCTCGACCCGGTTCGTCCAGACCGCGGGGTTCGGGCTGCCCGTGGCGGCGAACGCCGTCAGCGCGAGGATGCCCGTGAACGCGATGGCCAGGGCCACGGGGGCGAATCGCCACGCTCGGATGGGAGCGGCCGCCGTCGTGTAACGAGGTGGGGAGCTCGGCGGACGCACGGCGCTCAGCTCGGCGCGCAGCCGGGCCTCCAGGAGCGGATCGAGTGCGTCGTGATCAGTCTTTGACATAGAGCTCAGGGCTATCTGCTTGAAACGCTGAAGGAGCCTCAAGTGAGAAGGACGGTTCGAGCGCCTGGCGAAGGCGCTCGCCGGCCTGCCTGAGCCGGGTGCCGATCGTGCGTTCCGAGACTCCGAGCGCGGCGGCGATCTCGCGGTTGTTGTAGCCGTGGTAGTGGCGGAGGACGATCGCGGCCGCGAGCTTGGGCGGTAGGGCGCCCAAGGCATCGAGGAGGTCCGACCGCGCCGCGTGCTCGGCCGGATCGGGAGGCGAGGCGGGGCGGCCGAGCCGGCGCAGAACCTCGGCTACCGTGCGGAGCTTCGCTGAGCGCCGGTACGAGATGGCCCGGTTGACGGCGATCCGGTGGACCCACGCCTCCGCCGGCGCGTCCGGCCGCCAGCGGCTCCAGGCGTGGTAGGCCTGGACGAAAGCGTCCTGCGCGCAATCCTCCGCCGCCGCGGGATCGCTCAGCAGGGCGGTCAGCGTCCGGTAAACGCGCGGGTAAGCGACCTGGTAGAGGCGGTCGAAATCCTCTCGCGAGCCCGGGCTGTAGTCGTCCGGCATTCGGAGGTGAATAACGTTCTAGGCTACTCATTCGTGCCCATCGTCTGGACAGAGAACCCCGCCGCGAACGAGCTCCTCGAGACCGATCCGTTCGCGCTCCTGGTCGGCATGGTGCTGGACCAGCAGGTGAAGATGGAGAAGGCATTCGGTGGTCCCTACGAGCTCAAGCGGCGGCTCGGCCGGCTCGACGCGCGCGAGATCGCTGCCATGGACCCCGAGCGGCTCGACAAGGTGTTTCGCGAGCGGCCGGCGCTGCACCGATTCCCCGGCAACATGGCTCGGCGAGTGCAGGCGATGGCGGGGGCTGTCGTCAAGGACTACGGCGGCGACGCGGGCTCGGTATGGCGCGAGGCGCAGACGGGCGACGAGCTGGCGGCACGAATCACCGCGCTCCCCGGATTCGGCGAGATGAAGACCAGGATCATGGTCTCGATCCTGGCCAAGAAGTTCGACGTCAGGCCACCCGGTTGGGAGAAGCACGCGGCGACCTGGCACTCCGTCGCCGACGTCGATTCGGAGGAGTCGATGGTGCATGCCCGTGAGGTCAAGCGCGATATGAAGGCAGCCAAAGCGAAGCGCTGACTTTCTGATAAGGTTTGCGCTCCGGCCCAGCCGAAGAGAGCTGGGCGGAAAGCAGGAGATGAGATGAGAGACTGCACCCCCTCCCGCGATGAGGCGCGCTCGCTTGCCGCGCAGTACCGCCTCGTCCCCGTGTATCGAGAAGTGCTGGCCGACATGCTGACGCCCGTCCGGGCGTACTCGCTCCTGTGCCCGCCCGGCGAGCCCGGCTTCCTGCTCGAGAGTGTGGAGGGCGGTGAGAGATTGGCTCGCTACTCGTTCATCGGCGCGAACGCGCAGCAGCTCGAGCTCGGCCAGGGAAGCCCCCTCGAGGCGCTCGCCTCCGTCGCCGGCGAGGAGACAGCGCCGCTCAAGGGCGTGCCACGGTTCCACGGCGGCGCGGTCGGCTACCTGGGCTACGAGACGGCGCGGCATTTCGAAAAGCTGCCGGTCGCCAAAGGCGCACCGCCTCCGATGCCGGAGAGCTCGTTCGTGCGTGCCGAAGACCTGGCGGTATTCGACCACGTGACGCGCCGGCTGCAGCTCCTCACCATCCATCGCCCCGACCGCGAGGACTACGACGACGCTGTGCGGCGCATCGACGCCATGGAGCAGCGGCTGACCGGCGATCACGCGCCGGCGCCGCCGCGCGGGGTCGACGGCGCGCGGTGGGAGTCCAACGTCACCCAGGGTCAGTACCACGCGATGGTCGATGCCGCTCGCGAGCACATCATGGGCGGGGACGCGTTCCAGATCGTGGTCTCGCAGCGATTCCACAAGCCGCTCGCAGCCCCGCCGTTCGACGTCTATCGCTGCCTGCGCGCGATCAACCCGTCGCCCTACATGTTCTTTCTCGCGCTCGGCGGTGACCGCCACGTTGTCGGCACGTCACCGGAGAAGCTTGTGCAGGTAGAAGGCAGGCGGGTCGAAACACGGCCGCTCGCGGGGACACGCCGTCGCGGGGCCGACCCGGCGGAGGACATGCGCCTCGAGAAGGAGCTGCTCAGCGACCTGAAGGAGCGCGCCGAGCATGTGATGCTCGTCGACCTCGGGCGCAACGACGTCGGGCGCGTCGCGCAACCGGGCACGGTGAACGTCGATCGGCTCATGGAGGTCGAGCGCTACTCGCACGTGATGCACATCTCCTCGACCGTAAGCGGCCGGCTGCGCGCCGGCAGGACGTCGCTCGACGCGCTCCGCGCCGCGTTCCCAGCGGGCACGGTGTCGGGTGCGCCGAAGATCCGCGCGATGGAGGTTATCGCGGAACTGGAGCCCGACCAGCGTGGCGTGTACGCCGGGTCCGCGGGCTACGTGAGCTTCGGCGGCAACCTGGACATGGCGATCACGCTGCGGACTGTGGTCATCGCGGACGGCGTCGCCTACGTGCAGGCGGGCGCGGGCGTCGTCGCCGACTCGCGTCCCGAGCGCGAGTTCGAGGAGACGCTGGAGAAAGCAGGCGCGATGTTCAAGGCCATCGAGATGGCGGAGGCCATGTAGGCCTGATGAGCATCGCGATGATCGACAACTACGACTCCTTCACGTACAACCTCGTCCAGTACATGGCCGAGCTCGGCGCCGAGCCGCAGGTGTTCCGCAACGACGAGGTGACCGTCGACGAGCTGGCGACGTTCGACGGGATCGTCATCTCACCGGGACCAGGGAGGCCGGACGACGCGGGCGTGTCGAACGATGCAGTCCGGGAGCTGAGCGGTCGCGTCGCCATCCTCGGCGTGTGCCTGGGGCATCAGTGCATCGGCCAGGTCTTCGGCGGTGAGGTGGTGCGCAACGAGCCGTCACACGGAAAGACCGCGTGGATCCATCACGACAACTCGGGTGTGCTCGCAGGGGTGAACGAGCCGTTCGAAGCGACGCGGTACCACTCGCTCATCGTTAAACGTTCCAGCGTCCCTGCCGACCTGGTCGTGACGGCCTGGACGCACGACGGAATGGTGATGGGATTGCGCCACACACGGCATCCGACCTACGGCGTGCAGTTCCACCCCGAGTCGGTGCTGACCAAAGAAGGCAAGAAGATCCTCGGCAACTTCATTCGCCGGACGTCCTCCCCACGGAGTGCGGAGGGGCACGTCTAAGCGTGATCGAAGCAATCGCCAAGCTGGTCAAGCGCCAGAACCTGACCGGGGATGAGGCCGCTGCGGCTTTCGAGATCATCATCCGCGGCGACGCGACTCCTTCACAGATCGCTGGATTCCTTGTCGCCCTGCGGATGAAGGGTGAGACGGCGGAGGAGATCGCCGGTTTTGCGCGCACCGCGCGCGCCATGGCGACGCCGATCGTCGTGGACGGCGCGTTGCTCGACACGTGCGGCACGGGCGGCGACGGCCTCGCGACGTTCAACATCTCGACGCTTTCCGCGATCGTCGCCGCCGCGTGCGGCGCCAGGGTCGCCAAGCACGGCAACCGCGCCGCGTCATCGCTGTGCGGTTCCGCGGACGTGCTCGAGCAGCTGGGCGTGAAGATCGACCTCGCCCCGGAGGGCGTTGCGCGGTGCATCCAGGAGGCGGGAATCGGATTCATGTTCGCGCCGGTCTTTCACCCGTCGTTTCGATTCGCAGGCGCGACGCGCCGCGAGCTTGGACTGCGCACGGTCTTCAACGTGCTCGGACCGCTGTGCAACCCGGCGGGCGCGAAATACCAGGCGCTGGGGGTGGCCGACGCGTCGCTGGCGTCGACGATGGCCGACGTCCTGGTGCGGCTCGGGGTCGAGCGCGCGATCGTGTTCCACGCCGCGGACGGGATGGACGAGCTGTCGGTGGCGTCTCCGTCGTTGGTCATCGAGGTCGACGGGCAGCGGAAGGAATATGAGCTGGATCCAGCAGAGCTCGGGCTCGCCCACGCGCCTGTCGAGTCCATGCGCGGCGGCGGGCCGGAGGACAACGCGCGGCTGGCGCGCGAGGTCCTCGGCGGCGCGAAGGGTCCGCGGCGCGACGTGGTCTTGCTGAACTCGGCCGCGGCGCTGCGCGCATCGGGCCTGGCCCGGGACTGGAAGGAAGGGCTCGGGCTGGCGGCAGAGGCGATCGACTCGGGGCGGGCCGGCGAGGCGCTCGACAGGTGGGCCAGAATCTCGCAGCAATGACCTCGGAGGACCTGCTGAGCCGTCTCGTCCTGGAGGCCCGGCAGGATCTCCAGCGGCGGCGCTACCTCATGGACTCCGACCGGTTCGAGCAGGCGGTGGCCGCCTACACGCCCAAGGACTTCGCCGCCGCGCTGAGGGGACCGAAGCTCGCCGTCGTCGCCGAGATGAAGCAGCGCACGCCGAGCATGGGCGTGCTGGCGGAGGACTACCGGCCGGCCGACCTCGCCCACGCATACGCCGAGGGTGGCGCGGCGGCGATCTCGGTGCTGACGCATATGGCCGGATTCGGCGGCCGGGTCGAACACGTCCGCTCGGTGCGAGCGGCGACCGAGCTCCCGATCCTGCGCAAGGACTTCGTCACCGACCCATACGAGGTCGCCGAGGCACGGGCGTGCGGGGCGGACGCGGTGCTGCTCATCGTCGCGGCGCTGGAGCCGGACCAGCTGCGCGACCTGATTGCCCTGACGAAGAGCCGCGGAATCGCCGCCCTGGTGGAGGTGCACGACGAGCTCGAGACCGCCGCCGCGCTCGAAGCAGGCGCGACCGTGATCGGGATCAACCACCGCGACCTTCGCACCTTCGAGGTCGACCTGGGACTGACCGCGCGGTTGCGCAAGCTGATTCCGCCAGATGTGGTCGTGGTGGCAGAGAGCGGGATTCGTTCCGCGGAGGACGCGAGGCGAATGCGCGAGGCGGGCGCGGACGCCGTCCTGGTAGGGGAGCTCCTGATGCGCTCGACGGATCCTGCAGCTCAGATCAGGGACCTGGTCACGCCGGGCGCGGGCAGGGCGCACTCCTAATTGATAAGAATCAAAATCTGCGGCATCTGCGACCTCGACGGCGCGAAGACGTCGGTCGAGGCGGGGGCGGACCTGATCGGGTTTCACTTCTGCGACTCCGACCGGCGTGTGACCCCGGAGGAGGCGAAGCAGATCCTCGACGACCTGGACGTACATCCGCGCATCGTGGGCGTGTTCATCGATCAGCCGGCGGACGAGGTGAGGCAGATCGCCGATTTCGTGGACCTCGACATGATCCAGCTCCACGGCTCAGAGGTGCCCGGTTTCGACCCCGGCAGGCCTGTGATGAAAGTCCTGAAAGTCAGGGAGGGCGTGGTGCCGGGTACGGACGACTGGCCCGATCCGATCATGCTCGACTCGTGGTCGAAGGACCAGCGCGGGGGCACCGGTCGCACCTGGGACTGGGGCCTTGCGCGCCCGCTGCTCGCGGGACGTCAGGTGTTCATCGCGGGCGGTCTTGAACCGGGTAACGTGGGCAAGGTCGTGAGCGGATTTCGCCCCTACGGCGTAGACGTGTCGAGCGGAGTCGAGGCTCGCGTGCGTGTCAAAGACCCGGAGAAGGTGCGCGCGTTCATACGCGCCGTTCGCATCGCCGAGGCGATGGGATGAGCCTCCGGCTCACGCATCCCGTCGACGGGCGTTTCGGCGCGTTCGGCGGCCAGTACGTGCCCGAGACGCTGATGAGCGCGCTGCATGAGCTGGAGGACATGTGGCACGAGGCCAAGGCCGATCCCCAGTTCCAGCTCGAGCTGGCCGGCCACCGGCGCGCATTTGTCGGCAGGCCGACGCCGCTGTACGCGGCCACGCGGTTGAGCGAGCACTTCGGCGGGACTCACATCCACTTCAAGCGCGAGGACCTGTGCCACACAGGCGCGCACAAGCTGAACAATGCGGTCGGCCAGGCGCTTCTCGCGCTGCGGATGGGGAAGAAGCGGATCATCGCCGAAACCGGCGCGGGACAGCACGGAGTCGCCGCCGCGACGGTGTGCGCGCGGTTCGGGCTCGAGTGCACGGTCTACATGGGCACCGAGGACATGCGCCGCCAGTCGATGAACGTGCGCCGCATGAAGCTGCTCGGCGCAGAGGTCCGTGAGGTCACCAGCGGCTCACAGACATTGAAGGACGCGACCACTGAGGCGATCCGCGACTGGGTGACCAACGTGCGGACGACGCACTACATCATCGGGTCGGTCGTCGGGCCGCACCCGTATCCGGAGATGGTGCGCGACCTCCAGCGGGTGATCGGCGACGAGGCGCGTGAGCAGTACCTCTCGCTCGACGGCAAGCTGCCCGACGTGGTGGTCGCGTGCGTGGGAGGAGGATCGAACGCCATCGGCATCTTCACGGCTTTCCTGGACGATAGGGACGTCGCGCTGGTCGGAGTCGAGGCGGCGGGGAAGGGAATCCGCACCGGCGAGCATGCGGCGTCGCTGGTCGGCGGCCGGCCGGGCGTGCTCCACGGCTCGTACTCCTACGTCCTGCAGGACGGCGACGGGCAGATCCTGCCGACGCACTCGATCAGCGCCGGGCTCGACTATCCCGGGGTCGGCCCGGAGCACGCGTTCCTGCGCGACATCGAGCGTGTGGAGTACGTGGCCGTCACCGACAAGGATGCGCTCGCGGCGTTCAGGCTCTGCACGAAGCTGGAGGGCATCATGCCCGCGCTCGAACCGTCGCACGCGATCCACCACGCGGGAGTGATCGCCAAGGAGCTCGGACCCGGCGGTCGCATCCTCGTCTGTCTCTCGGGTCGCGGCGACAAGGACATGGATTCCGTTGATGGTGGCTGAAGCCCAACGCCTGGAGAAGGCGGTCAAGGCGGACGGCGACCTGAAGCTCGTCGCGTACTTCATGGCCGGGCACCCGTCGAAGAAGCGATCGATCGACGTGGGCAAGAGGCTCGCCGCGACGGGCATCGCCGCGCTGGAGATCGGCATCCCGCACTCCGATCCCCTCGCCGACGGGCCCGTGATCCAGAAGGCCGGCCAGGAAGCGCTCGCGCACGGGATGACGGTGGCGGGCGCGCTGGAGGTCGCGGCGGCCGTGGCCACGGAGGGGATCCCGATCGTGCTCATGACCTACATCAATCCCGTGCTGTCGTACGACCCGCGCAAGTTCGCCGCCGAAGCGGCGCAGGCGGGCGTCGCGGGCGTGATCGTGCCCGACCTGCCGATCGAAGAGGCCGAGCCCGTCGCCGGCTGGCTGCGGGCGGCGTCGCTCGACACCGTCTTCATGGTCGCGCCGACGACTCCGCCCGACCGCATCGAGGCGATCGCGTCCCACTCGAGCGGCTTCGTCTACTGCGTGACCGTCACCGGCATCACCGGCGCGCGCAAGGAGCTGCCCGAGGGCGTTCCCGAGCTTCTGGCCGAGGTCAAGAAGCGGACGGCGCTGCCGGTCGCGGCGGGGTTTGGCATATCGCGCCAGGAGCACCTCAAGGCGCTGCGCGGCAAGCTCGACGCGGCGGTGGTGGGCAGCGCGATCGTGGATGAGATCGAGCGGGCCGGTGACGGCGTGTCGCTGGTCAGGGAGCTGCTCAAGGCCTGCGGGGCTGGCCGGTGATGCCGACGGATCTTCGGCGGCCATG
>Ga0307479_10002456_pt1 | contig 16857 bp, 12 predicted proteins | sample atmos_gasesECM4C_FD_203743 | JGI IMG/M metagenome (GOLD analysis project Ga0307479, IMG submission 203743) | Hardwood forest soil microbial communities from Morgan-Monroe State Forest, Indiana, United States - atmos_gasesECM4C_515 | ecosystem: Environmental > Terrestrial > Soil > Temperate... | reverse complement strand
ACGGGAGGCTCGGCCGGCTTGCTACCCTGGAACAGATAGAGCAAATGTGCCGTAACATCAAGCCCCTCTTCAATTTCGACCCGCCGGTCACGGAGGAAGAGATCAAAGCCGCCTCTCTGCAGTTCGTGCGCAAGATCAGCGGCTTTACGAAACCATCGAAGGCCAACGAAGCTTCATTCCTGGCCGCCGTGGATGAAATCGCCGGGGTCTCCGCTCGCCTTTTGGGCTCACTCGAAACTAAGGGTCCGCCGAGAAATCGGGACGAGGAAGCAGCCAAAGCCAGAGAGCGGGGCGCGCGGCGGTTCGGGAGTTGAGGCGGCCGCGCGGCCGGCTGAAAAAACGAACCCGCGCTCGGGCGTCGTCGTCCGCTATTCGGTCGAACGGCAGAAACTGGCCTTCTCGCCACTGATCCAACTTGATTCGCTGCGCCTCTGTAAATTCTTTTCGGACACCGATGTCAGCCCGCGATCTCACGCCGGGCCGTACTATCCGATGGAGCGTGGAACACCAAGTAGAAACTTCACCGGCCGGTGAATGCTCGTCTCTCTCAGGCTCACGGTAGCATGCGGGAGCAAGGGTTTTGCAGGCGAAAAATGACAAGTGATTGAAATCAGGGGAAATTGAACGGAAACAGTGCTGGGACTGACAAAGGTTTGCTCGGTTCCGCGGGCGGAGAAAATGGCCGCAAGGAACCTGCGGCCGGAGGCCGCGGAATCGAGTAGACCTCTCTAATCATGCATTAATCACGCCGGTGTGATGGCCGCCAGAGGTGAGCACGCGGATGTTATGAAAATCCAGTTGACGCGCCTCCAGCGGACGATTGTCCGCCTTGGCTTGAGCACGGGGCGCCAGTCTCGTCCGGGTCTCGTGGCCCGTTCGGCCGCGGTGTACCAACTGAATGCGCGTTCGCGCCTTATCTGTATCTGACAAAACAAAACTCACGGCCGTTGTGAAATTTTTGAAGCACTCTTTCGCTCCCGGGAATCGGAAAACGAAGCGGTTCTGTGCTCATCCCGGCTCGAAATGATCGGTCGCTCATCAGAGATGACGTCCGATCAGCCGCTGACAGCATTGCCTGCCCCTAACGCAAGAAGGGAAAGCTATGAGTACCAAAACCACTGGTGGCATCAAGGCGCAAAACGTCCGCAGGGAGACCGACAGCCTCGGCGAGGTTGGGGTGCCGGCGGATAAACTCTGGGGCGCTCAGACACAGCGCTCGCTGGAGCACTTCAGCATCGGCAAGGATCTCATCCCACGGGAGATGATCGGCGCATACGCGACACTCAAGAAGGCCGCCGCTAATGCGAACCACGCGGGAAAGCGGCTTGACGATCAGCGGCACGGACTAATCGTCCAGGCCTGTGACGAAATTCTTGCCGGCCAGCATGAGGACATGTTCCCCCTGCATGTATGGATGACGGGGAGCGGCACGCAATTCAACATGAACGTGAACGAGGTGATTGCCAACCGCTGCTCGCAGATCGCCGGCCAGCCGCTCGGCAGCCATAAGCCGGTCCATCCCAACGACCACGTGAATATGTCGCAGTCGTCGAACGACACTTTCCCGTCCGCGATGAACATTGCGGCGGCAATCGGTGTGACACAGCGGCTGATTCCAGCGGTTAAGGCCTTACACGGCGCGGTCGCAGCTAAGGCAGAGGAGTGGAAGGACATCGTCAAAATCGGCCGCACTCATATGCAGGATGCCACACCGCTGACACTGGGCGAAGAATGGTGGGGCTACGCTGGCATGCTCGACGACAATTTGCGGCGAATCGGGGATGCACTCAAAGGCGTATATCGGCTGGCACTGGGGGGCACCGCAGTTGGCACGGGCATCAACGCGGCTCCCGGATTCGGAGAAGGGGCGGCGGCGGAAATCGCGAAGCTGACGAATCTGCCGTTTGTCAGCGCTCGCAATAAATTCGCGGTCCAGGGCGCGCACGACGACCTGGTCGGGCTTTCCGGGACGCTGCGCACCCTGGCGGTCTCGCTCTACAAAATCGCGAATGACATCCGGCTGATGTCGTGCGGCCCTCGCGCGGGGTTTGCCGAGCTGGTGATACCGGAGAACGAGCCGGGCTCATCGATCATGCCGGGTAAAGTAAATCCGACGCAGGCCGAGGCATTGACCATGATCGCCGTGCAGGTGATGGCCAACGACGTGGCGGCCGGCTTCGGAGGCGCCGGCGGGTATCTGGAGATGAACGTGTACAAGCCGTTGATCATCTTCAACATCACTCATTCGATCACTATCCTGACAGATGGCTCGACCAACTTCCGCAAATTCCTTATCGAGGGCGCCAAGCCGAATCGCAAGAAAATCGCGGAGTACGTGGAACGCTCCCTGATGCTGGTGACGGCGCTCTCACCCGTAATCGGCTACGACAAAGCATCCAGGATTGCCCACTACGCGTCGGACAACGACCTTACGCTCAAGCAGGCGGCGCTCAAGCTGGGATTTGTGACGGAAGGCGAGTTCGATCGTATCGTCGACCCGTCCAAGATGGTCCAACCGTATATCGCGGGCGCCAATTAGAGTGCCTAAGCTGACAAATCATATGAAAGGAAGTGCTATATGGCGAGCATCGTAAAGCGGGGAATCGCAGTTCTTCAAGATCCCGCCTTGAACAAGTCCACGGCCTTCACCGAGGCCGAGAAAGAGGAACTCGGGCTGGTTGGTCTTGTGCCTGATGTAACCGAGAGGGAAGATGTTCAAATGCGCCGCGTCCTGCTTCAATTGGCCGAGAAGAATACGGATCTCGAGCGCTACATCTACCTGGTGAATTTGCTGGACCACAACGAAACACTTTTTTACCGCACCGTTATGTCGGACCCTGCGCGCTTCCTTCCGATCGTGTACGACCCGACGATCGGAGAGGCTTGCCTGAAATTCGGGCACATCTACCGCGGGCCACGCGGAATGTATCTCTCCATGACACGCCGCGGCAGGGTCAAAGACGTGTTGAAGAACTGGCCGCAGCAGGACGTGCGGTTCATTTGTGTCACGGATGGAGGCCGAATCCTGGGACTAGGCGATCTGGGGGCGAACGGGATGGGAATTCCGATCGGAAAGCTGCAGTTGTACACGGCCTGCGCGGGAGTGCCGCCGCAGCACCTGTTGCCTATGTATCTCGACGCCGGGACCAATAACGAACAATACCTGCACGACCCTTTATACCTGGGTATGCGGAAGCCCCGTCCCTCCACAGAAGAGCTTTATTCTTTTGTGGACGAGTTTGTGGAAGCAGTCCAGCAGGTCTTCCCAAAGTGCTGCATTCATTTCGAGGATTGGGGCGGTGCTGACGCCGTGCATCTGCTTGAGCGATATCGCAACAAATACTGCGTATACAACGACGATGTGCAAGGCACGGCGGGGATCGTACTCGCCGGCATGATCAATGCGGCCAGGATCAAAGGCACGAAGCTGAGCGATGAGAAGTACCTGTTCCTCGGAGCGGGCTCGGCCGCTATCGGCCTCGCCGGCTTGATCTGCTCGGCTATGGTGCAAGAAGGGCTAACAATGGATCAGGCCCACGCACGTATTTACATGTTCGACATCAATGGCCTGCTTGAGACCACCCGGAAGGACTTGTTGGATTTTCAAAAGCCGTATGCTCACAAGCATGCGCCTGGACGCGATTTCGTTGCAGCGATCGAGAGCATTAAGCCGACGACTCTTGTGGGCGTCAGCACGGTGGGTAGCACTTTCACCCGGGAAGTAGTGGAAAGCATGTCCCGCATCAATGAGCGGCCCGTGATCCTCGCCCTGTCCAACCCGACGGACCATGCGGAATGTACCGCGGAACATGGCTACACCTGGTCAAAAGGAAAGGCGATCTATGCGGCCGGTGTCCAGTTTCCACCGGTCCACTACGACGGACGAACGTTCCTGCCCGGACAAGCGAACAACTTCTACATCTTTCCCGCAATTGGGATGGCCGTGTTCGCTACGGCAGCGACCCGGGTCACTGACGAGATGTTCATTGAAGCCGCGCACGCAGTCGCTGATCAGGTGCCAACGGAGTTGCTGAAACAGGGCCTGCTGTTCCCGTTGCAATCGAACATCCTGGAGGCTGAAATTCAGACCGCGGCCCGCGTAGCCAAGCTGATCTTCGATTCCGGCCTTGCCCGCGCGGAGCGCCCCTCGGATATGGTCGGGTTCATTCGGCGGCATGTGTACAAGCCGGAACACGCCGCGGCGGCAGCGCCGAAGAACAAAGCAGCCTGAGCGCGCATCGGCCACCGGTACATGATTGGACCGAGATCGCCTGCCCTACCAGCAGGTCTAGTTACTCTTTACGCACGTGAAGTTCGCCGCATCGTCGGTGTTGCCCGAGCCCTTGTAGCGGGCCACCTGCGGGTAAGGGCAGAGGGGCCGCGTGCGGATTACCTCGCCTCCCGGTCCGGCCTTGTATTTGGTGGCGACGATGGCTTCGGGCGCGGTTCCATCCTCCACCCAGCGCTCCAGGGCTTTCGTGGCGCTGTGCTGCGGGTCTGCGGCGCTCACGCTCGCCTGGCCGAAACTGTCAGGCCCGGGACCGCCGGCGCAGTGCGTCATTCCGGGCGCCAGGTAAAGCCGCACGAATCCATCGGTCTCCTTGGCGCCCATTTTCGCCTCTACTGCCTGAAAGTAGTCGATGGAATTCAACGGCGAGATGGCGGCGTCACTCCAGCCGTGGTACATGATGAGCCTGCCGCCGCGGTCGCGGAAGCGCTTCAGGTCCGGGTCGGTCGAATTCAGCGTGCGAGCCAGCTTGTCATCAGCCGTCTTTACCGCGCGATCGGCCTGGAAGGTGTGATAGTCCCAGGAGGCGTTTTCGTACACCATGTTGCCGAAGAACTGGGTTCCGAAAGCGAACATCAGGCTGCGATTCGGCTCGCGGCCGGTGATCCAATCGGCCCAGGCGTTCGGCCCGGTTTCGCCGCCCACAACGCGGCCCGGGAAAATCTGCTTGCCGGACGCGTCGCGCGCGCCGGCATAAAGCTTCTTTAGCGCCGTAAGCTGCGGCGCGGTCAGACAGGCATCCGATTCCGCGTCCTTGCAGAGCAGTTGCCCTGGATCGAACTGGCAGCGCGACGGATCATCGATTACACCGTCCTTCACTCCGTCACGCGCATCACAGGCCGCCAGCGTGGCGGCTTGGATGGCCGGCAGTTTCGTTGCCGGAATGTACGCGCCTGGCTCGTTCAGCGCCTGAAGATCGGCGCCGGCCCCCGTCAGCAGATGCGTCCAATAGTTGGCGGGCGCTCCCGCAAGAATGCCGTCATAGTCGGCGGGGTAGCGCTGCGCCTCCATCAGGGCCTCGCGTCCGCCATTGGAGCACGAGCTGAAGTAGGAGCGCCGCGGCGCGTTGCTGTAATACGCCTTCGCCAATTCTTTGGCTTTGTCGGCTGTTTCGTGGATGGCCCGGTAGCCGAAATCGGCCACCTTCTCCGGGTGGCCCAACGCCCACGCGGCGTCGGTCGCGCCGCCCTTGTGGCCCGTGTCGGTGGCCGAAACCGCGTATCCGTAGGCCAGTGAATTCGCCAATCCACCGAAATCGATCGCTCCGGCAAAGCCGCCGTTGCCGAGGCCCCGGTACTTGCCATTCCAGCCGGCCACGGGCAGCCAGACTTCGAATTCGATGTGCGAATCGGCCGTGGGCTCGATCACTCCCTGCACGCGGCAGAAGGCCGGCAAGCTTTTAAAATCCGGCGCCGGCAGGCCGGGTTGTCCGCCCGCAGGCGCGGGGAATGCCCCCGCGGCCACGGTTTGAGCCGCAGTAATCCGTGTGTTCGCGAGCTTGGCGCTTCCCAGACCTTCACAAGTGGCGGCTCCCAGCGGCAGAGCGGCGAGTGCCGCGCATGCTATCAGTTTCATTGCGCCCTCCCTCTCAAGCAGTGTGCCACGGCGGAGGGAGAAAGTGAAATCATTGGCAGGCGAAAGCGCCTGCCCCACCCCTTCGCTTTCAGGTATGCTTGTTGCGAATGCACCGACACCGTTTAACAGTTGTATTCATGCTTTCCGCACAAGTGTGGGCGCAGGACGGCGCCGCCCTTTATAAGCAGCGCTGCGCGTCTTGTCATGAAGGCGGCGTAGCCCGCGCGCCCCAAGCCGACGCCTTAAAACAAATGTCGCCGGAAAATGTCGCGTTCGCGTTGAAATCCGGCAGCATGGCGCTGCAGGCTTTCGGGCTGACGCAAGCGGAGATCCGCGCCGTGAGCGAGTTCGTAACCGGCAAGACAATGGCTAAAGATTCGTTCCCCAAAACGGCTTATTGCGCGGACGGCGGGCCGTCGCTCGATCAAAGCCTCACGAAGCCACGCTGGAACGGATGGGGAGTGGATGCCGGCAATCATCGCTTCCAGCCGGCCGCCATGGCGCAACTCTCCGCCGCCGACGTGCCGCGTTTGAGGCTTAAGTGGGCCTTCGGCATTCCGGGAGTCGTGCAGGCTTATGCCCAGCCGGCAGTCGTAGGCGGGCGTGTGTTCGTCGGCGGACAGGAGCGCCATGTCTACTCGCTGAATGCCTCAACGGGCTGCGTCTATTGGGCGGTCGAAGTGGACTTCCCGGTGCGCGCGGCGATCACCATCGGCCAGCAGGGGGACCGCTGGGTGGCTTACTTCGCCGATCAGCACGCGAACGCCTACGCGCTCGATGCCATGACCGGGACGATCCTGTGGAAGACGCGCGTCAACGAGCACCCGCTGGCCATGACCACCGGTGCTCCCACGCTTTTCGAAGGGCGTCTGTATGTGGGCGCATCCTCGTCCGAAGAGATTGCGGGGGCCAGCACCGACTACTCCTGCTGCCGGTTCCGCGGCAGCGTCATGGCAATCGAGGCGGCTACGGGCAAAACCATCTGGCAAACCTTTACCATTCCCGAGGAGCCCAAGCCCACAAAGAAAAACGCAAAGGGAGTTCAACTTTACGGCCCATCCGGCGCCGGTGTTTGGTCCTCCCCCACAGTCGATGCGGCGAAGCGCATGCTCTATATCACCACTGGCGACAGCTATTCCGATCCGCCGGCGCGCACCTCCGATGCCTATATGGCCCTCGACCTCAGCACGGGCAAGATCGTGTGGTCGCGTCAGATGACGGAAGGCGATGCGTTCACGGTCGCCTGCGCCAATCCCGCGGCCGCCGCAGCCTGCCCGGAATCGAAAGGGCCGGACTTCGACTTCGGCTCATCGCCGATCCTGGTGAACCTGCCCAACGGCAAGCGCTCACTGGTCGCCGGACAGAAGTCGGGCGTGGTCAGCGCGGTCGATCCCGATCAACAGGGCGAAGTATTGTGGCAGGAGCGCATCGGCCACGGCTCGGCTCTGGGCGGCATCCAGTGGGGATCGGCGGCAGATAACGATAAAGTTTACGCCGCTCTCTCCGACATTGGTTTTGGTCCCCCCGCGGCCGGGGCGCCGCCGGGTCGTCCGCAACTGGATCCGCGCTCCGGCGGCGGCCTATTTGCCATAAACCTGGCAACCGGGAAACGCGTGTGGGCCACGCCGCATCCCGGCTGCGGGGATCGTCCGGGTTGCAGCCCGGCTCAGTCCGCCGCCGTAACCGCGATCCCCGGAGCGGTCTTCTCGGGATCGGTGGACGGCCATCTGCGCGCCTACGCTACCTCGGACGGCAAGATCATCTGGGACGTTGACACCATACGCGAGTACCAGACCGTGAATGGGGTTAAGGGCAATGGCGGAGCGATCGACGGTCCCGGCCCCGTGGTCGTAGCCGGGATGGTTTACGTCAATTCCGGCTACGGATTCTTCGGCGGCGCTCCCGGTAACGTGCTGTTGGCCTTTTCCGTAGACGGAAAATAGCCTAAAGTTCCGCCGCAGCAGCCGAAGAGAGTGGTATGGACGCTCTGCTGCGGAACGCCGGGGAGATCCTGGAGACTGCGGCGGAAGCGCAAGCGGCCGAAAGCCCTCTGAACCATCCCGAGTATTTGATCGCTGTCTCGCGCACGGGCTCCATTCGAATGATCGCCGATGGTGGGGAGTGGTCACTACCGGCTCTTGCTGCCGAGTACGGCGCTGCCGCGGTGTATCGCGTCAGCCGGCGTCTGCGCTTGGTCCGCGTGGAAGCCTGGTCGGCCGGCCGCACGTGCGTGCTCACACGGGAAATAGCCGCGCGGTCATGCAACGGGCGTGGTTTCATGGGCCGGGTTGCGCCGCCGTGTCTCGCGGCGTCGCACGCGTAAATCATCTTCCGATAAGATGCTATCCTCTTCTGAGGGCAGGGGATGCTGCCCTCGAGCTGCCGCCGCTGAAGCGGCGCTGCGGCGTTGCCACCAGGAGGAGAGTTAACAAACCGCCATGAGTTCTGCAACCACGAGTTCGCAAAGCCTCGAAGCTTTGCTCCAAAGCGCCGGGAACGCGGTGGACATGCTCCGCAATTCGCAGATCGGAGCTTACGTCTACCCGGTGGTCCCCACCGAGTACACGAACTGGCGCGACGAACAGCGCGCCTGGCGTGAGAGCTGTGTTCTCTTCGACCAGTCCCACCACATGGCGAATCTCTACATCGAGGGACCCGATGCCATCAAGCTGGTCTCTCACCTCGGTTTTAATACGTTTGCAAAGTTCCCTGTAGATAGAGCCAAGCAGTTCGCACCCTGCAGTTATGACGGTTATGTGATCGGCGACGGGATTCTATTTCACCTGGAAGAGAACAAGGTGGTTTTCGTGGGGCGCGCTCCTGCTGTCAGTTGGATTCTGTTCCACGCGGAGACCGGCGGATACAAAGTCACCACCGTGAGAGACGACCGCTCTCCTTCCAACCCCGGCGGCAAACCGGTGGTTCGCACCTGTTATCGTTACCAGATTCAGGGACCGAATGCCTGGCAAGTTCTGGAGAAACTGAATGGCGGCCCTATCCCCGAAATCAAGTTCTTCAATATGGGCTATATCACTTTAGCCGGCCGCAAGGTGCGCGCCTTGCGCCACGGGATGGCCGGCGCTCCCGGGCTGGAAGTTTGGGGGCCGTATGAGGAGCGCGAGGAGATCCGGGCGGCAATCGTTAAAGCCGGCAAGGATTTCGGCTTAACCGAAGTGGGCGCGCGGGCATACGCCACCAATACTCTCGAATCGGGCTGGATTCCGTCGCCTCTGCCGGCTGTCTACACCGGCGAAAAGATGAAGGCATACCGGCAATGGCTGGCGGCGGCAAGTTATGAAGGCACCGGGTCGATTGGCGGCAGTTTCTACTCCAAGAACATCGAAGACTATTACGTGACGCCCTACGAGATGGGATATGGGCCGTTCGTGAAATTCGACCATGACTTTATCGGCCGCGAAGCTCTGGAGAAGATTGCCGCGAAGCCACACCGCAAGAAAGTGACGTTAGCCTGGAACAGCGATGATGTGATCAAGGTCCTCCGGTCTCTCTTCGAAAATGGCGATATTTATAAGTACATCGATCTTCCGCTATCAAATTACACCTCCGCATCCTATGACCAGTTATTGATCCGTGGAAAGCAGGCGGGACTCTCGATGTTCAGCGGGTACAGCTACAACGAGCGCTCGATGCTTTCGCTGGGCATCGTCGAGCCGGATGTCGAGATCGGCACAGAAGTGACGCTGGTTTGGGGCGAAGCGGGTGGCGGTTCGAAGAAAACCACCGTCGAGCGCCACAAGCAGATCGAGATTCGCGCTATCGTAAGCCCAGTGCCGTATTCCAAAGTCGTGCGGGAAACCTACGCCGCCGGCTGGCGCACCGAGCAGCACTGACACCTGATCTTTGATATTACAAGAGCTCAAACGTTTCGCAGCTTGCGCGACGATTTTGTGGGGCAGGCCGCAGGCCGGCGTGATTGTTCTGTTTACCTTCCCACCGCGGCGGTTGGTAGCCGGTCCGACTCGTAGACGGAGGCTTCAAGCCGGGTCTTCGGTGGCGTCGCTGACCGGCAAGCCCGGACGGTCCCCGAAGAGAGGACGAAAATAGAGACTATGGCCGATTTCACCCCGACGAGCAGCATCGCATGGACTCAGAACCACGCCTTCGCAATGGGCGTGGAAGCCAACTTCACTGATTCGGCTGATACAGTAGCCTCAATTACCCAGAACATTCCGTTTTCGATTGGGGAGCTTCACATTTTTGGAGGCTCTTTGACTATGCAGGGTAACCAAAAGGCGGCGGCCTTGTTCCGGATTGCCATCATAGGAGACGCTGCTGGAGGCGACGGCGGCCTGGGACCGGGTTCAGTGCTCATCCTTAACCACGTGCTGAACGTAGCGGGCGGTCAGCCCTGCACCATCCCGATTGCGCCATTCACTGTTCCATGCGCTAATGGGGCAATTCCGGTGCCGCCTGATGGCTCGCCGTATCAGATGACGGTCACCATTAGAGTGGCTGGTGCCCAAGTGCCCATCGATGCCGAGATAGAGCTTTGCGGGATGTGGTCGTGAATGCCGGAACCCTTCCAACCCGCCCCACTAAGGTTGTCCGGTCACGCAAAATTGACGATTTTGTAACGCTCGCCTAATCAGGTTTTAACCTCTGGTTGTTACGATCTGGCAGCTAAATCGTACAAACACTATCTACCGGAGGTTAGTCACATGACGAGCCGTAGGCCGAGTACTGTCTTCCTTCCGCAGCCATGCCGCACATCTTTGCCCTCTCGTGTATTTGCTCACCTGCTGCTGGTTGTGGCTGCCCTTAATCTCTTCTGCCTTCAGATCGCTACCGCGCAAGTCAGCCGAGGAACCGTTTCCGGACGCTTGACCGACGGCGGCGGTGGTCTCCTGCAAGGCGCGCGGGTCGAATTGCAGCCATCTGGTGCCAGTACGGTTTCCAATACCCAGGGAGAGTTTACGATTGAGAACGTTGCGCCCGGCCCTTACGAGATGAAGGTGAACTTTGTAGGGTTTGCGCCATTCTCGAGCCAGGTGACGGTTGCCGCCGGTCAAACCGCGCGGGCGGACGCCGTACTCCAGGTCGCCTCGAAGAATGAAGAGGTTGTGGTTACCGCTCAGCGCGTGCATGGCGAGGCGGAAGAGGTTAATCGCACGCGGACCGCCGACAATGTTCTTCAGGTGTTGACCTCCGAAGTGATCACCAGCTTGCCGAATGCCAACATAGCTGATGCGGTGGGACGCCTTCCCAGCGTCACCCTCGAACGAGACGAGGGCGAGGGCAAGTATGTCCAGGTGCGTGGAACCGAGCCGCGTTACACCAATGTGACGATTGACGGCGTCAACGTTCCCTCGCCGGAAAGCGGCGTGCGGCAAATCAAGCTGGACGTAGTTCCTTCGGACCTGGTCGAGTCCGTGGAGATCAACAAGACGCTCCAGGCCAATATGGACGGTGACGGTATCGGCGGGTCGGTGAATATGCGAACGAAAACAGCCGGCGAACAGCCGACGGTGACGCTGTACGGCTTGGGCGGTTACACACCTATTTTGGCGGATGGCCGGGGCCAGACGCAGTTTGGCGGGACAATCGGCCAGCGCTTCCTGAAAGACAAGCGCCTCGGCATACTGTTCGGCGGCACGTACGATTTCAATGGCCGCGGCATCAACGACGTGGAACCGTCGCCCACTACGATCCAGTGCGACCCCGGCAATTGCGGCAGCCCCAGCGACAACGCTCCCTACTTCGGCACTTACAATGGCGAAGATATACGCGAATATCGCTACTACCGCGCACGTTTCGGGTTTGAGGGCAGCGCGGATTACAGGCTCAATAATGGCTCCAGCTTTTATCTCCGGGGGCTCTATTCCCACTTCAACAATTTCGGCGACCGCTGGGTGTTTACTCCGAACATCAACAGCTACACGAACTCTCCCTTTCAGGGCGGCCCGGATGGGAACATGACCATGAACATAGAGACCCGCCGGCCTATCCAGCAGGTAAGCAGCCTGACGGCGGGCGGCCACCAGGTGTGGCCCACCTGGGTGCTCTCCTGGAATGTCTCCGCATCGCAATCCGGCACGGAGACGCGGGGCTATTCGACGGCCAATTTTGCAAACCAGGACCCTAACGCTGCCATCAACAACGTTGTATTCGGAGTGAACCTGAAGGATCCATACCGGCCGGTCATATACCCGCAAAACGGGGTGAACATTTACGATCCTTCACAGTATTTCTTGCAGAGTCTCGATTTCGAGAACAAGTCCCAAACCTATCAACTCAATCTGCAAGCTGGTGCCGACCTGAGTAAGAGCTATCGATGGAACGGCGCCTATGGGACTTTCGCGTTCGGCGGAAAGGTGCGTAACGCGCACAAGTATAACGAACCGAACGATATCATTTATAACGCGAACGATCAGGCCTCGATTCCGGTGAACATGTTTCCGGTCTCAAACACAGACCCCAACTACTACGATAAGACGTACAGCTTGGGTTACATGCCGGATTTCGATGAATTTCGGAAGTTCTTCCTGGGTCATCCCGACTTGTTCTCGGTGAACCTAAAGAGCACCAATAGCCGCAATCTGAGAAACCAATGGGATCTGGTCGAGCGCGTCTCGGCCGGATACCTGATGAACTCGCTTACTTTCGGCAAGTTTCGGTTGTATGGCGGCGTGCGGTTCGAGGGCACCACCGAGGATAACCGTGGCAACCTGGTGCAAAACGGCGCGATCTCACCGCTGAAAATGAGTGGTTCGTATTTCGACGCCCTGCCCAGCGCCGAAGTGCGGTATGCGATCCGGACGGACACCGGCATCCGCTTCGCGTACAGCCGCGGACTTGCCCGTCCGAACTTCGGCGACCTGGCGCCGTACCTAGTGCTGAACGTGGCGGGGGCGAGAAATACAGCCTCAATCGGTAATCCGAATCTCAAGGCGACCCACGCCGACAACATCGATGTACTCTTCGAGCAGTACCTCAAGCCTCTCGGTTTGATCCAGGCCGGTTATTTTTACAAGCAGATCGGCGACCCCATCGTGCAGGTCCAAACGAACGGCGTGACATACTCCGGCATTCCCCAGTCCTTCATCCAAACTCAGATGCTAAATGCCGGCAGCGCTCACGTGCAGGGCTTCGAAGCCGCTTACCAGCAGCGCCTGTCTTACTTGCCCAGCGTGTTGTCGGCCCTCGGCATCTCCGCGAATTACAGCTACACCACGTCGCAGGCCAACGGTATTCCTGGACGCTCCGACCACCCGGCCCTGGTGCGGCAGGCGCCCCATACCTGGAATATCAGTCCAACATATGACAGGGGCCGGGTTTCCTTCCGTCTTGGCCTGTCTTATAACGCGGCTAACATTTTCTCCTACGGGTATTCCGATGGCGCGCCCTTAGGGCTGCACGGCCCGAACGGCGACACCTATCTTTATGCCCACCTCCAGATCGATGCTCAGACAAGTATCCGCCTCGTGAAAGGGTTTACTCTCGTCGCCTACGGCCTGAACCTCAATAACGAGGTTTTCGGATTCTACCAAGGTGACCCCATCTGGCCGATCCAACGCGAATACTACAAGCCCACGATCGGCGGCGGTTTCCGCTGGACTTCGCGCGGCGAGAGATAGCCGGGTCGGAGCCGCAACCGTTGGAAGGCGCCTTGGTGGGGCAGGCGCTTTCGCCTGCCAACCGATTTTTTCACACCTTCTTACTGAGCGGTTACAATAAGGCGCTCTACTTCCGGCCATAGGCGATCGGCATCCTCTGGCGGGCGGGCAGCATCCTATCCTTAATGGACATGAGCGGTGCCTACCTCTTTTCGCCTCTGCGTATCCGCGGCGTGGACTTGCGGAATCGCATCGTGGTCTCGCCCATGTGCCAGTATTCTTGCGATAACGGCTTCGCGAGCGATTGGCACCTCGTGCACCTGGGCAGCCGCGCCGTCGGCGGCGCGGCCCTGGTGATCGCCGAAGCGACCGCCGTAGAGGCTCGGGGCCGTATCTCGCCCTCAGACCTGGGCATCTGGAAAGAGGATCACATCGAGATGCTGGCGCGAATTGCTGTATTCATTCGCGCGCAGGGGGCCGCCCCAGGCATTCAACTCGCGCACGCCGGCCGCAAGGCGAGCGTCCATGTGCCGTGGGAGGGTGGCGCGTTCATCCCGGAAAACGAAGGCGGATGGCGCACGGTCGCGCCCAGCCCCATCCCCTTCCGCGATTCCGATACGCCGCCGCTCGAATTGAGCAAGGCCCAGATTTGCGCCATCGTGCAGGCCTTCGCCGCCGCCGCAAGACGCGCGCTGGCCGCGGGCTTCGAGGTGATTGAGATCCACGGCGCGCATGGATACCTGATCAACGAATTCCTCTCACCGCTCGCGAACCACAGGCGTGATGAGTACGGCGGATCGTTTGAGAACCGGACTCGCTTCGTCCGTGAAGTGGTCGAGGCGGTCCGCGGCGCCTGGCCCGACTCGCTGCCACTGTTCGTCCGCATCTCGGCGACCGACTGGGTGGACGGCGGCTGGAGCATCGACGACTCCGTGCGGCTATCGAGTATGATTCAACCGCTCGGCGTCGACCTGATCGACTGCTCCTCAGGCGGTTTGGCGCCTTACGCGAAAATCGAGCCCGCGCCGGGTTTCCAGGTTCCCTTCGCGCAGCGCATTCGCCGCGAAACCGGCATTCTGACTGGAGCGGTTGGTATGATCACGGAGCCGCGGCAAGCCGATTGCGTCATTCGCGAAGGCCGCGCCGATTTGGTGCTGCTTGCCCGGGAGTTTCTGCGCGATCCCTATTTTCCACTGCATGCCGCGAAGGCGCTGGGCGTCGCGGCCCCCGCTCCGGTGCAATATAAGCGGGCGTTCTGAGAAGCTTGGCACGGGCCGAGGCTTGACAGACGGAAACGTCTGTCCCACATTCCCGTGCGCCTTGGTGGGGCAGGCGGGGCAGGCGCTTTCGGCTGCCAACCACACCTTCTGACGGTCGAGGCTCCGACTATCAGCGGGCGTGTGCTTCATGCTGCCCCACGCCCAGGGGATTCTCGCGCACAGGCTTCCGGCCAAAAGCAACGGCAACCAATGTTTCATGATTTTCAGATCTCATTAATCACTAATTTCTAGTGATGCAAACTGCGCGATTTGGTGACACCGTGAAGGCGCCGGGCGTCGAAGCCTCCGGGCCCCAGTGCAGTAACAGCGGGCGTTCTAAAGTTGCAGGACTGTTCGCAAACCTTCGTCCACAGAACGCTTTAGACGCGGCGGCAGCGTCCCAGCGTGTGCGGTCAGAAAACTACGGTTGAGTGTAAGAAGTTGGGAGACATTCACGACCGAGTCGCGCGAAAGTCCCGCCGAACTCGCCGGGAGCAGGACATTGCCCGGAGCGTCCGCCAGTTCCAAGTTAGTGGTTATCGCGGCTACGATCGTGGTTTGAATGCGGCTGCGGTTAAAGGAGTTCGCCTGAATGACAAGCACTGGCCGCCGGTAGCCTGGTTCTGAGCGGCGCGGCTCCGGAAGATCCGCCCACCAAATCTCCCCTCTCTCAACTTCGATCATTCCCAGGCATCCTTCGGGAGCGACTTCAGCTGGGCGCGGTGCAATGCGGGATCCAGCTTTGCCGGATGCCGCGAGTATACGGCATTCAGACATTCGGTGATGGCATCTTCGTTCTGCTGCTTCAAAAACTGCTCGATCGCTCTCGCGTATAGTTCACTCCGGGAGACCTGAAACCGGCGGGCAGCCGCTTCCGCCATGCGGAAAAGATCGTCCGGCAGTGAGATCGCGGTCTTCACACTATCAGTATAACCCGAGTCATACCAGAGGCGAGTTCTACCTAGGTTGCTCTGATGCAAACCCGCATCACTCCGTGACACTGTCACGTTTTCCGCGCAACCGCATCTGAAAGGTTGAAGGCCATTATTTATGGATGTAGAAATCTTTCATCTCGGAGACGTGAAATTTGAAGCGGTGACGCGTGGCCATCGCGTGATCTCCGATCAACCGCCGGACAACGGCGGGACTGACAGCGGAATGACACCGCCTGAGTTTCTCCTGGTCTCGCTCGGGACGTGCGCGGGGTTCTACGCGGCGCAGTACCTGAAGACGAGGTCCCTTCCCGCCGAAGGTTTAAGAATTAAGGTCACGGCCGACAAGGCCGCGCAGCCTGCGAGGCTTGCCCGTTTCGTGATCGAGGTGACGGCACCCGCTCTGAATGCGCAGCATCAGGCCGGCATGCTGCGGGCCGTGAAATCGTGTCTGATTCACAATACCCTGCTCAACACACCGGCCATTGACGTGGTGTTGAACTCCCCGGTCGCGGCTGCGGCGTAAGTTCGTATTGACGACCGCTCCCTTACGGTCGCGGCTCCGTTGCTTTCAGAGCGTTGCGAGCTTCTTCAGCACGGCTTCGAGTAATTCCGCGGTGGGCACGCTGCCTTGGCCAAGCCGCGAATTACCGCCGCCGCGTCCGCCGGCATCCGCCAAAGCTTGCTTGACAGCCTGCCCCGCATCGATTCCAACATCTTCCGATACCGCATAAATCACCGAAGGCGGCTTCTCCCGGGCGGCCAGGAAGACCGCCTTCGGCCTCGCTGTAAAGCTGCGGGCCAAGGCGCCAAGTTCGTCCATGGAACCGGAGGCCGAGCGTTGGCTGTGGCGCCGCACCCCATCAGGACCGGGGGATGACGCCTGGTAAAGCTCCCTGCCGTGATAAACCGCAAGTTCCAATTGCAGTTTGCGCCGCATTTTATCGGCCGCGCAGCCGGCTACCAGTTGTGCGGCCACAAGCGCCGGCGCCTCGTCGAGCGCCGCCGAAAACAGTTGCGCCACGCGGGAGAGCGCATCGTAATCGGCGCGCGCCTGCGCCACCGCGCGAGCGCCGCACAGAAACTCGACCCGCACCGTCTGGCGTATCTTTTCCAGTTTGCGGGTCAGGATGACGCCAATCTCTCCCGTGGCGCGCAGGTGTGTGCCGCCGCAGGCGCTACGATCCAGTCCTTCAATAGTGACGATCCGCAGGGTTCCGCCACGCTCG
>Ga0307479_10002455_pt1 | contig 16859 bp, 20 predicted proteins | sample atmos_gasesECM4C_FD_203743 | JGI IMG/M metagenome (GOLD analysis project Ga0307479, IMG submission 203743) | Hardwood forest soil microbial communities from Morgan-Monroe State Forest, Indiana, United States - atmos_gasesECM4C_515 | ecosystem: Environmental > Terrestrial > Soil > Temperate... | reverse complement strand
CGACGTAGAGGCGGACCAGAAACTGGTACGCCGGCGCGTCGGTGAGCACCAGCCACGCCCCGTACCCGACGAGCGCGGCGGTGACCGCACCGCCGATGACCCACGGAACCCTAGAGCCCCTCGTCACCGTGCTCGGTCCTCCTGCTGCAGCGCATTGTGTTTGTGCATTGGGTGCCTGCATACAAGCCCGGTCATGCTCAGAATCACCCAATTCGGCTCTGGGACGCCCCGGGCAGGGATTTCGCGATCGTCAAAGCCTCGATCGCGACCGATACTCGCTCGCTACGTCCACCGATTTCCGGGCAGATATCGCTCACGCCACGCGTCAAAGATCAGCAGCGCCCACAGCACCTTCCGGTGGTCCCGGGTTCCACTGAGATGTTCCGTCATGAGGCGCGTGACGGCCTCGGGATTGAACAGACCGACCCGGGCGACACGCGCGGACGCCAGACGTTCTTCGAGCGCATCCCGCAGCGGACCGCGGAGCCACTGACCGATCGGGACCCCAAAGCCCTGTTTCCGACGTGCGAGAATCGCGCCGGGGACCAGGCCCCGAAGTGCCCGCTTCAAGATCGCTTTGGTCTGCCATCCCGCCAGCTTGAGCTGCGAGGGGATGCGACTGACGAGCTCGACAACGGGCCGGTCAAGGAACGGGGCTCGGACCTCGAGGCCGCACGCCATGCTGGCCCGGTCGACCGCGACCAGATTCTGGCCGGCGAGATAGAACTTGCAGTGTTGATAGATGAGCTGGTCGATGGGCGAATACGCGCGCGTCTGGTCCGCGATTGTTGCCAAGTCATCGTACGGGTCGACGTCGATGCGCGACGGGCCCGGGGCAAGGAGCGCGGACCGCTCCACGGCCGTGAGGCCTCCCAGCAAGAGCTGGGTGCGCTCGGCCCGTGGGAACGGCAGGCCTCGAACGAACTGCTTCAGGAGGAACTCGGCACTGCCGTATCTCGCTGAGGGGGATAGGCGCGCGACCCCATGTTCGGCCGCGAGCTGAAGCCATCGTGGCCAGCGCTGCATCCACTGCACTCCCCGCTCAGCCAGAAATGTGGGGTACCCGCAGAAGATCTCGTCACCGCCGTCTCCGCTCAGCACCACGCCCACGGCCTGCCGAGCCGCCTGCGACAGCTGGACCAGCGGCAGAAACGAGCCATCGACCAGCGGCTCATCGAGCAGGTCGCCCGCGCGGTCCAGGAGTCGGATGGCGTCCTTCGGGGAAAACTCGACTTCCGTGTGGTCTGTGCCGCAGTGCCGGGCCACGGTGCGAGCGAACCGGCGCTCATCGTAGCTCGCCTCGGCAAACCCGAGACTGAAGGTCTTGATGGTGCGGCCGCCGACCTTGGTGGCGATCGCCGCGATCGCGCTGGAATCGACGCCACCACTCAGGAACACGCCCAGCGGCACGTCACTCACGAGCTGGCGGCGGACCGACCGCTCGAGCTCCTGCCGGAGGATGGTCGCCCATTCGTCCGCCCCGATGGAGTCGTCCGGGGCAAATGCCAGATCCCAGTACTGGATGACGCGCGGCTTGCCGCCCGGGCTCATCGTTAGCTGATGGCCGGGTGGGAGCTTGTCGATCCCCGCGAGGATCGAGTGTGGTGCCGGCACGTACTCGAAGCTGAGGTAGCGGTGTAGGCTCGAGAGGCTCAACTCCCGCGGCACGGCCGGATGCTCGAGGAGTGCCCGCAACTCGGAGCCGAACACGAAGGCGTTCGGGCCGGCGTGGTAGTAGAGGGGCTTCTCGCCCATGCGGTCCCGCGCCAGGAGGAGCAGCCGCTGCCTGGCGTCCCAGATCGCGAAGGCGAACATGCCGTCGAGCGCAGACGCACAGTCTTCTCCGTATTCCTCGTATGCATGCACGATAACTTCCGTGTCGGACCGCGTACGAAACCGGTGACCCCGGCGCTCGAGCTGATCGCGGAGAGGCCGGAGGTTGTAGATCTCCCCGTTGTGGACGACCCAGATGGTCCCGTCCTCGTTCGGGATCGGCTGGTGGCCAGTCTCGAGATCGACGATGCTCAGCCGGCAGACGCCGAGCGCCAAGAAGTGGTCGAGATACGCGCCCTCGTCATCCGGTCCGCGATGCCGGAGGGATCGGGTCATCCGTTGCAACGTGCCGCGAGCGTCCGGCATGCCTCGATCGGTCAGAAAACCCGCAATCCCACACATGACGCTAGGTCAACATTGCGGCGGCACCCTCGCCGCCTCGAGCTGCGGGTTACTCCCGTCGAGGATCGCAAACCGCCGTCGATGCACCGTGGCAGTTGCCACGCGGTGCACAGGCGCGCAGAGGGTGGTCGGGGTTGCCCGCTCGGCGATGATCAGATAGTCCGCATGGCCGGGCTGTGGGCGAGTCGCGAAGGCCTGGTAGGTGGGTAGGATCGTCACCGGGCGCTCCAGATAGAAGGAAAAGACGAGCTCCGGCGCGTCGACGGCATAGACGCGGGTCGCCGTCCCGAGATAGCGCCCTGAGTCGCGAAGATCGGTCGCCGCGTTGAATCGCACGCGCGCCGCGGAATCGACGGCCAGGCCGACGAGGACGACGAGGATCCAGACCGCGGTGAAGCCCCACGCGAGGCGGCGGGAGCGCCAAGTCGCGTACCACGCTGCGATCAGCAGAGCGGCGGGGGGACAGAGCGGCAGATAGTATCGCATCCGCTGCTCGCGGGTGATCGCAACGAGCACGAACATGATCCCGAGCCAAACGAGGAGCAAGCGCAGCCGTCGCGCGCGTTCAGCCTCAGCCGACCGGGTCGCCGCCCAGAGAGCGCCCGGGAGAGCCACGGACCACGGCAGGAGGATGGCCAGCGCCTGCAATGGAGGGTCGAGGAGCTGGCGCCAGCTTAGTCCTTTGGTGGGCAGGTACCAAACGAGGAGGTCGGTCTTCACGACGTCGCTGGCGAACCGCTCGGCGTTGGGCGCGGCCAGGATCAGGCCTCCCCACGCGCCGACGAGGAGGACCAGGATGAGCAGCCCCGGCGCGGAAACGATGCGTCGTAGCCCCGCCGAGCCGTCGGTGACGCCGAGGTCGATGGCGACGACCGCCAGCGGCAGCAGCCCAGCCGGTCCTTTGGTCCAAAAGGCGACCCCGATCAAACCATAGAACGTGACGAGCGCCCATCGTCGACCCTCGACCTCGGCCGCCACATATGCCGCCAGGGCACCGGTCAGGGCGGCGCAGAACGTCATGTCGGGCATCGGCACGCGGGCGAAGACGAAGACGCCCTGCGTGGTGAGGACGATCAGGCCAGCAACCAGCGCAGTCTCCCGATCAAAGAGGCGCCGCGCGATCCAATACGTCGCGCCCACGACGGCGAGCCCCGCGAGGACGGAGGGCACGCATGCGGTCCATGGCGTGACGGCTCCGGTGGGCCACGAGGCCAGCGCGATGAGCCAGGCGTGCAGGGGTGGCTTGTTCAAATGGGGGATGCCATCCAAGCGCGGTAGGAGCCAGTGGCCTTGCGAGAGTATGTCCCGCGCCAGCATGGGGAACCGCGCCTCGTCGTTGGTGCTGAGAACGCGGGCGCCGAGGTTGAAGAAGAACAGGGTGGCGCCGACCCCGATGAGCAGGACGCAGCGACTGCGCCACGCGACCCGATACCAGGCGGACGCGCATGGGAGTGGTTCGATTTCGGTCACCCGTACTCTCATCGGCTCCTCGCCTAGGTTCTTGGTCTCCCGTTGACCGCTTCAACCGAGTAACGCGACGGGAGAACCAGGTGAGACACTGCCGCAGCCCAGGCCGCGACGCCCTCGAATGGCGGTGGCGCGCTCCAGGCGCGGGACTGCGGCGCTTCAGCTGCCGCTAGCCGCTCAGGAGAGACTCAGGTGATCGGCGCGGCGCGAGCGTCGGCGGTGGAGCGGTACGGCGCGGACCCTGGGCCCTGGTCTTCCTGGACCGGACTCGGCCAGAAGAAGCGGACGGGGTGCCAGGCGAGCAGCGGGAAAGGATCGAGCGTGATGTGGCTCGAGGTGATGAGGAAGACGCCGTTGTCGTTGTCGTCATCGTCGAAGAAGCCGCTCACCCACGCCGGGTCTGGGGGACTGGCGTAGGCCAACGGCGTCAGCGCTACGAGGACGACCAGCAGCACGAACGCTAGCTGACGGCCCGAGGCACAGCACGTCATGAGTCTGGACCAGATACCGCGATACTGTCGGGTTGTCAAGCGCCAACATGGGCCCCACTAGCCTCAGACCAAGGAGATCGCGAACTGTGCGGCCAGCTACCGACAGTTTCTCGATGGGGGCTTTCGGAGCCAAGAGGACTGCGTCGCGGACTACCAGTCGAAGGGCTACGAGCGGATCTTCCTCCCGGGGGGCTAGAAATAGCACCGATCTGCCCCGCCGAGCGGGGCCGGCCGTTGCCCACGTATCCCCGTCCGCGCCCCGGGTGCGGCCGGGAGGTCAGGGTGCGCTTCCGGGGCTTCCGCGTCGCGCATCGCATCTCTTTGCGTGGTTACTGGGTGGGAGTTTTGAGCCCGAAGGGGCCTCTCGAGGACGGCCGTTTCGCGCGGGCTGGAGGAAGTGTGTGCGGCTTGTGTCCACCGTCGTCACTCTTGGCATTGGATGGGGAATGACTCTAAGAAATACTTCAGGGAAGAAGCTAGCCTTCTTCAGGGGATGTGCCTGCATGGCGAGACTGGCATGTCAGATGCTCCTGTCTAGCTAGATCGAAGCAATTGACCGTCCGTGACAGGGGGGCATCATGCATACGTTTCGTCGTCGGCATCAGCAGCGCGGTTTCACGCTCATCGAGTTGATGATCGTCGTCGCCATCATCGGCATCCTCGCCGCAATCGCTATCCCGCTGTACGCCAACGTCCAGGCCCGCGCGCGTCTCGCTAAGGCCCAGGCCGATGCGCGGGCGCTCGCGTCCGCCGTCAGCATTTACTCGGCTCACGTCGGGTCACTTCCCGCCGCGCTGACCGACCTCACGTCGGCGGTGACCAACTCGCTCGGTCAGGTGGGCGGTCCCTTCATGGCGTCGGTCCCGAATGGTCCCGCCGGCTGGGGTAGCTACGTCTACACCCCGGTGCAGTCTGCCGGTACCTTCACGATCAGCAACTCCGGCGACAGCACCAGCGTCTCGTTGCCGTAACAGCTGGGCTTGCTCTCAGCGGCGGGCAGGGAGTCACTCTCATGGCTCCCTGACTTGCTGCTCTCGTCCTCTTGGTCTCCGTTTCTCATGTGCGTAAAGAGAGGAGGTGCAACCTCCCCTTCGGGCGAATGCCGGGCGCGAGCAGCACTCCCTTGTCCAGCCGCACGAACATGTGACCATCCAGCCTGCCATCACTCTTACCCAATCACCTGATCCGCCCGGTGTAGGAGCAACGGCGGGATCGGCAGGCCGAGGGCCTTGGCGGTTTTGCGGTTGATCACCAGGTCGACTTCGTCGCCTCCTCGACGGGCAGGTCGCGGATTGAGCCGAGCAGCCCGTCAGATCGTGATGCTACTGCTCCGCCGGGGCAGGTCACGGTCGCCCGCGCCTCCATGAGAGTCGTGCCCCTGACGCGACCACCGTCGCCCATCGGACAGACCAGCGGCCGGCACACCCCGACAGGCCGCACCGATCTTACGGTGCGGGAGAGTTTCGCTAAGCTGGACCCGCGGGTTACTAGGGGCTGCCGGTCTCGGGGACTGCCTGGCACGGGGCTTGCGGGTAAACGGGCTCCGAGACGGAGGAGGCTCGCGCCATGACGTTCCAGAGCGCCCACGGCTACGTGCTGTTTGAGACGGGTCCCGCCTACACGATCCTTCGCGGCCCGCTCTTCGGCGAAGTGCTCCTCGAGTGGAAGAGCCTCGAAGAGTGGGCAGCCCGTCCCCCGGACGCGCCCCGCTGGGAGTTCGAAGCGCGACGAGATGTCGACGCCTTGAAGGGGCATCGTCAGACCGTGCTCGTGCTCGGGCGGTACACGCTGACGTACTGGCCCTGGGAGGTGGTGCGGAGACTCCTGCTGTTGAACCGGCGGGCCCCCCAGCGAACCGCGCCTGAGTTGCCGCCGCCCCCGCTGTCGTAGGCTCACGCGTGTCTACCCGGGAGAGCACCTCTGTGATGTTCGACACGGCTCGGATCCGGACGACTCGGCGGACCCCGGGAGGATCACCTGTGGCGTATCATCTCTCTCTGACGACCGTGGCCGGGCTTGGGCTGGCGTTCAGCCTGGTGGTGTGTTCGGGGGTGGCGGCGGCCCAACCGTTATCGGCGACCACGGCAGCTCCGCCCTCCGACGCGCAGATCCGCTCGGAACTGCGGCGCTTGAACACGATGCGGACGACCTGTCTCGCCGAGGCTCAGCAGGCCGTGACGCTGCAGCGGACAGCCGGTGCGGGCGGACGCCTCTCAGAGGCCGAGGCGTACGGGCAGACCCTCCGGGAGAAGATGGCGTGTGTGGACAAAGCCAGCCAAGATCTCGTTCGGCTGCAAACCCAAGTGGGGCCCACCAAGGCCGCGCTCTTCGTGAGTGAGGATCGATTCCATCAAGAGTACCGGCAGGCATTGCAGGCCCACCTTGGGGTCCTGCAACGGTTGGGCGTGCAACTCGCCGGTCCTGAAACTGTCACGTACGAGATGTTTGCCCAGCAGATGGAGGCGCTCAGGCGGCAGACGGATACCTTCAAGAATCGGTACATCCGGCTGCTCAACGAACCAGACACCCAGGACCTGGCCAAGGCGGTCTTCCAAGCGAGCGATCTGCTGCTCGCGAGCGCGCACACCTGGAGAACACAGGTGAAGGCCGAGGTTGACGTAGCCGAGTTGGCTCCCAAAGGACCGACTGCTCAGTTGGCCAGGGCTGAGACAGTCCGTGACACCGCCCGCACGCAGCGGGCCAGCCAGTGGGAGAGAGCCCAACAACTCATCAGTCAGGCGGCCACCCTCGCCGCAACGCGATAACGACCCCCGCCAATAGCCTTCCTCGGGCTCGGACCGTCATCGACGAGGGGCCCGGTGACAAACTCGCGGCCCTCCTAAGGTTCACATCCGGTCAGCCCACTGCAGGAGCGCCGGCGGGATGGTCAGGCCGAGCGCCTTGGCGGTCCTGAGGTTGATGACCAGCTCGAAATGATCGACCCGGCGCCCGAGGTGCGCGCCGGGCCGTCAGCGCCGCTCGGACTGTGGCACCTCGCGCAGCCACTGGAGGAAGCGCCAGCGGTGGCCCTCGAGGTCGAGCGCCTCGTAGACGCGATAGTCCCGCAAGTGATCGTGCAACCGGCTCACGATCTCTGCGCCCGAGGCGAGCGCGCGCTGGTGGTGCGCATCGATATCGTCGACGTGCACCGTGATGTACTGGCTCGCGGTGCCAGCCCGCTTCGGGCTGAACGCGCCATGGGCGCCTTGCGCGCCGAGCCCGATCATGCCGTCACCGAACTCGACCATGGTGTAGTCGATCGCGCCGTCTGCGCGGACGCCCCGCGCGGCAGCAACTTCGCGGAACCCGAACGCACGCTCCAGGAACGAGAGCGCGGCCCCGACGTTCTCGTACGGAAGCCGTGGAATGATCGTTGGTCGTCGCATGGGCTGGACCTCCTGCCGGATTGCCGCCATGAGCGCCGCCTTTCCCCGATCGAGCACCGCCGGCTCAAACGCGGCCTCGCGCCGCAGCTTCTTCGCCAGGTCGACCGGCTTCATCGTGATCTTTCCCTCCCTTTCCCGTTCGGCTCGAGCAGTTCGCGCAGACGCGCGCGGGCGCGGTTGAGCCGGGAGCGGACCGTGCCGATGGGGAGCTCGAGAGCCTCGGCCACGCTCGCGTACGGGAGCTCCTCCCAGACGAAAAGGAGGAGGGCCTCGCGCTCCGAGTCCGGCAGCGCGTCGATCGCGTCGGCCACGCGCGGGAACAGCACGCGCGCGTCGAAGGCCGCGGCGCTCGTGCGTCTGTCCGCGCCGTGGCCAGTCGCCGCCATCCGGGCGCTCGCGCGCAGCCGCCGGGCCTCGGCACGCCGGTGCTTCAGCAATAGGTTCGAGCCGATCCCGTACAGCCAGGGGAGCGCGTTCGCGCGCGCGGGGTCAAACGTCTTGCGCCGCTCGAACGCGATCCGGAACAGCTCGCCGAGCAGTCCCTCCGCGGCTTCGGCGCCCACCCGGCGGCCCAGGAAGCGGAGCACGGTGGCGGCATGGCGATCGTAGACCAGCCCAAAGGCCTCGGGCTCATCCAGCGAGCGGCGGATCACTTCCGCGTCCGAGGGAGAGTCCATCGTCTTCCTTTTCCCGATCGCCGGGTCGGGTTCGCGGGCAGCAAGACTATCTGTGGCCGCGGGGGAGGGAGCGTCGAGCCCAGCAGCGCTTCCCTGGCGTCGAGGTGGCGCCCGCGTCGCATGTCCTCGGCGATCTCCTCGGCAGGGCGGCCCGTGAGGGCGTCGGGGACCCGGGTGATACATTTGCTAACCGTTGGCTAGAGGTGATGGTGACCGAGAACGTGGTCGTGGCGGTGAGCGCCGAGGGCCCGGGTGTAGCGGCGGGTCATTTCGGGCATGATGGTCTCGCCCTCCGGCGCGCCCGCCAGGCCAAAGACCGTCCGGGGGAACTGAAGCGTCTTCTGGACCGCCCAGATACGCTCGTGCTCGCTGGGTGGGAGGATCTGCGCGGGATCGCCTACGGCGACCCAGCCGATGGGGACCGTGGCGCCGACCGGCACGGCCGTGTTCACGTGCACGACGGCGTTGATCCGCACTTCGGAGCGGGCGCCGAGACGCGCCCCGTTGAAGACGCTCGCGCCGGTGGCAACGAAGACAGAATCCGCCACGGTGCAGCCCGAGAGATGCGCGTGGGGACCGACCAGGACGTGGTTGCCAACGCGGAGCGGGTGTCGGGCCGTGCCGCGCAGCACCGCTTGTTCCATCACGACGCAGTGCTCCCCAATGGCGACGGGCCCGCCTTCGGCGACGAGTACCGCGCCGAACAGCACGCAGCTCTCGGCGCCGATGGTCACGTCGCCGCAGACGGTGGCGGTTGGCGCGATGTAGGCGGTTTCGTGGATGTGCGGTCGCTTGCCCTTGTGTTCGAGCAGCATGGTATCCCTCCAAGCTCAGATCGGAGATTTGGGTGCCTCGGGTTCACCTCCACCGACGATCGGTTACTACGCGTTTTCATTTTCGGTACTTCAGTCGGGCTGCCTTGGTAGCCGCTGATAGAGGGGGATCACGCCGCGTGGTTCGGTCCGAGCACCGTCAGGCAAGCGGCCCCACCCGCAACTCCTGCTGACGAGGAAGTGACTGGAAGAACCGGGCACTCAAGACGTCCTGTGAGAGACCTCGATGACTCCCTACAAGCTCACGGTACCGTAGCACGGGGCCTTGCCCCAGACGAGGCCCGCCCGTCGGGCCTGATGGAACAGGCCGGCGTAGAGCAACGAAGGCTACTAAGAACGGGTCTATTTCGCCGATCCTGCGAGCGTAGAATGCTCCTCGAACGAGTGCTGTGAGGTTGTCTGCGGCGAGCCAAGACGACTCTGAAGCGTGGGCATTGGGAGAAGGAGGTGTTCGTTCATTTTGCTCGGTCCTAACGACATCAGAGTGACGGCAATACCGCTGGGAGTGGATGGCCAGCTGGGGCCTGATCACGGGCCCATTCGACGTGACCACCCAGATCAACCGGACCGTCGAACGAGAGGCGGGCGAACTCGCCAAGGCCGGCCGGCCCGGGTAGCAGCCGGAGCGGCTGATGGCCGCGAGGGGACGGCCAAGGCAACCGGCGTGCAGTTGCCGACCGCCATCCTGCTACGCACTGCTCAGGTAATCGAATGAGCGAGCTCGGACCTGGGTGTCGTGGGGCGACCCAAACGGTGCCGTCGTGATGCCCCTCAGCGGAAAAGTGGCGCTCATAACCGGAGCCTCACGCGGCATCGGCCACGCATGCGCGATCAAGCTCGGAACGTTGGGCGCCCGGATCGCGGTCAACTACAACAAGAGCGCCACCGCGGCTGATGACCTGGTCGCGCGCATCAGGGCAGGCGGCGGTGAGGCTACGGCCGTGCAGGGCGACGTGAGCGATTTCGGCACCGCGCAGGCCGTCGTTAAGGCTGCCATCGCCGCCTACGGTCGTCTCGACATCCTCGTCAACAACGCCGGAACGACCCGCGACGGCCTGCTTGCGACGATGAAGGAAGAGGACTTCGACATCATCATCCAGCAAAACCTCAAGAGCGTGTTCAACTGCAGCCGCGCGGCCCTCCGCCAGATGCTGAAGCAGCGATACGGCCGGATCGTCAACATCACCTCGCTCGCCGGAATAATCGGCGGCGCGGGCCAAACGAACTATGCCGCCGCAAAAGCCGGGATTATCGGTTTCACGAAGGCGATGGCGAAGGAATACGGCGGGAGGAATATCGCCGTCAACGCCGTCGCGCCGGGTTACATCCCCACCGACCTGACGAGCGGTGTGCCGGCGGAAATCACGGAGAGCATCATCAAGCTGACGGCATACGGTCGGGCGGGAACCCCGGAAGAGGTGGCCAACGCCGTGGCGTTCCTCGCATCCGACGAAGCGAGCTACATCACGGGGCAGGTCCTGGCCGTCGACGGCGGAGTGGCGTAGTGATGCCCCGTCCGAGAAATCAGTGTCGTTGATGGGGTGCCCCTTAGGGCTAGGACCGGCCGCGGTAGAATCGACCCCGCGATGACCCCCCTCGCCGTCAGTCTCCGCCGTTCGCATCCGGGCCCTGCCCTTAGGTTCGGGGTGGACACATTCGCGTTTCGAAACGACAGCCGGATCCACCACCGCGGGAAGCCCGATCTCTATGCCAGCTGGTGCTTCGTGATGGCGCGGGCCGTTGTCCAGTTCCAGCGCTTCGCCCACTTCGAGCCCGGCGCCCCGCGCCTCGCGGCGGGGAAGTACACCGCGCTGGTTCGGCGCATCACGCGTTTCGCTCCTTGGCGGGCGCCGTTGCCGGTGGCCGAGCGGATCGTGCTCCCTGGGTTTGGATCGCTGCATGAGCTCACGCGGGAGGCGGAGGCCGCGGTGAAGGCGGGGCTCCCGAGGCGGCTCTGGACCCTCCTGCACTGGACGAACTGGCGCATAATCTTCCCGCGCCCACGCGCTCAGCAGGAGCGCGTCGCGGCGGAGATCGTCGCCGAGCTCCAGGCCAGGCGACCGGTGCAGCTGCTGATCACGGACTTCCCGCGTATTCGCCTCAACCACTCGGTCCTCGTCTTCGATTTCCGTGCGAGCGATCCGGATGTGGTGGACTTCAGCGTCTACGATCCGAACGATCCGACCGTGGCCGGAGTGATCCGCTTCGACCGCCTGGACCGCCGGTACCGGCCCGCACCTCTCTGCGGCGTGAATGTGCCGTACTTCAGGGCATTCCGAATGTATTGCTCCCCGTTGCTGTAGCGATTGAGCCGTCTCCGCGTATCATGCTAGGCTTGCGCGTGCCCGCACGAATGACGTCGAGCATCGATAGGCCAGGGCAGCGCTGGTACTCGCACTCCTACAATCGCCCTAATGTTTATCGGCTCGCGGCGGCGTTGAGCTGGGTGCCACGCCGGGGGCGGCTGGCACTCGCACGGCACATCGGGCGTCTCGCCCCGTCGCTCATGCCAACTGAACGGGCCGCAATCCAGAAGGCCATGACGCGCTTCACCGGTGTCACGGGATCCCATCTGGACACGCTCACGGTTCGCGTCTTTACTAATTTCGCCATGTGCTTCAGTGACTTGGTCTCGACAAACCGATTTGCGACGCTTCGGACCTCCCATGTCGGCAACGTGGAGGGCGTCGAACGGCTGGCCAGCCTGTCGGGGGGACTCATCTCGCTGACTGCCCACGTGGGCAACTGGGAGCTGGCCGGGAGGCTCCTCGCCGGAAGGAGTGCCCGGCCGACGCACGTAGTCGTCGCTCCAGACGAGGCGCGGGAGTTACAGCGCTGGGTGCGACGGGACGGCGAGGGGGTGCGCTTCGTCTCGCGCTCGCGGCCTACCGTGTCGTTGGAACTGCTCGCCGCACTCCGACGCGGCGAGGTGGTGGGCGTGCAAGGGGACCGGGCGCTCGGCACCAGGGGAGACGTTGAGGTTCCGTTCTTTGGACAACCGACACGGTTCCCCCTCGGGCCGTTCTTGCTGTCGAGCGCGGTCGGGGTCCCACTCTTGCCCGCCTTCTGCATCCTGGACCCACATTATCGGTATGTGGTGAAAATAGCCGAGCCGTTCATCGCCGTGCGCGGCGAGGAGGAAGCCGCCGCACGCACCTGGGTTGCGGCCCTCGAGGTCATCGTGCGGGAGTACCCGACTCAGTGGTTCAATTTCTTTGACATCTGGGAGCCGTTCGACCAGTAGGACCACTATTGTCCAGGGGAGATGGGGTGGAGATCGACAAGGTGCTCGAGGAGCTCAAGGTCATCATGGTGGAGCGGCTCAAGTTCGAGCCGAGCCGTCTCCCAGACCTTTCCCTGGCCACCGTGCTACCCAAGGACATAGAGGGATCGCTCGGGCTTGATTCGCTCGACTTCATCGAGCTGTCGATTGGCATTGAGGAGCGCCTTGGGTTCGTGATCGATGAGGCGGAACATTTGGAGGCGCACTTTCAGTCGCTAGGTACGTTGGTCGAGTACATCAGATCGCGCTTGGCCGACCGCTGACCAGCCGAAGTCATGCCGGCGTCGCTACCGACGAAGAGCTGCAAGAACCATGGATGAGGTCAGGGCCACGCCGGCGATCGGTGGCATAGTACACGCCAAAGCCGCGGCGGACGCCGCGCTGCTCCGGGAGATGCTCCCTCCGTATCTCCTGCATGTTATCGACTCCTCGTTCCTCCGGTCGCACCTCCTGTACGACGAGTTCGTCTACCGCCTGGTACTCAACGTCATCCGCGAGATGGGGCTTGAGTCGACGATCCGCGAAGGGGGCAGCGCAGAGGTGATCGCCGCACGGGAGAGACTCGAGGTCGGCCAAGCTGTCGTGCCACTCGACTGGATGCTACGGCTATTGGCTGCACGCGGGGTACTGGAGGAGCTTCCCGGAGCGGCGACTCACGAGTTCCGGGGGCGTGGTCCCTTGCCGACGACAGATCTTGCCGCGGTGCGCGATGAACAGCTTCAGCACGATCCATCGTGGATGCCCTCCTATGTCCTCGCGGAGACGGTTGCACAGGATTATCCCGCGTTCCTGCGGGGAGACGTCGTCGGTGAGGAGGTCCTGTTCTCGCCGCGGCGGCTTCGGCTCTGGGTCGACTACTTTTCGAACCAGAACGGCTTGTACGCTGTGAACAACCGGATTGGGGCGGCGGCGGTGGAACAGTGGCTCCCTCTGGACGGTGGGGTGGTCCTCGAACTCGGAGGAGGGCTAGGCAGCGGTGCGATAGCAGTGCTGGAGCGCTTGGGGGTGGCGGGCCGGCTTCGAGCGATTCAAGAGTATCGGTTCACCGAGCTCGTACCCGCGTTCCTCAGGCGGGGTGAGCAGGCGTTGCGGGCGCGCCGGCCTGAAAGCCTGCCCATGAGATTCGACATCCTCGATATGAATCGCCCGTTCGAGGCGCAGGGCGTCGCGCCGTCCAGCGTCACCGCGGTCTATGCCGTGAACACACTCCACGTGGCCCATGATCTTGATTTCACGCTGGGCCAGATCCTACGCACGCTTCGTCCGGGCGGATGGTTGATCGTGTCCGAGTGCGTACGTCCGTACCCGCGCCAGGCAATCTATGCCGAGTTTATTTTCAATCTGATCCAGACATTCCGATCTCCGCGCCTGCACCCGGTCTACCGTCCCAATGGCGGATTTCTCACCCCCGACCAGTGGAAGGGGGCGATCGAGTCCGCTGGGTTCGCGGACACGCGTTTCGTCCCGGATGTCATGCGGATTCGCCGGAAGGTTCCCGATTTCTTTGCCAGTGCGATCGGAGCGATCCGCCCGAACTGAGCTGGGGCGTCGGGGGCGCTGTCGCGAAACTCGATGGAGGACCCCATGATCACCGCCACCGTGAGCTACAAGCTGCCGCCACACATCGACTACGGCGCGTGTCGCGCGCACTTCCACCGGATCGCGCCGGGTTTCCGCGACGCGAGGGGGCTCATCAGCAAGCACTTCATCTGGAGCGAGAGCGGTTGGGCGGGCGGTGTCTACCAGTGGGAGACGCTGGAGGACGCGAAGGCCTTTTACGGCGGGCCGTGGCACGACGGCATTGTCGAGCGCTACGGGATGAAGCCACAGATCGAGTTCTACGAGGTCTTCGCGATCACAGACAACTCGCGCGGCACGGTCGACCTCTTCGAGGCGCCCGCGCCGCAATAACGCGACAGCCGCATCCCGCGAGCGCGGCCCGACTGGTTCCGTCCTGGACAATGCGGCCACACGAGGACCCGGTGGAGCGACACCAGGCGCAGCCGACGGGACTGATTCAGCTTCCCCTGCGACCTGGTCGGCTTACGTCATGATCACGATCGCGGCGAGAAGGATCCGCTTCTCGCCGGTCATCGGCGCCCGCTGCGCCGGCCCCACGTCGACCAAAGAGTGGGGTCTCTGGCGTCACCGTGTCCAACGCGTGTCCCAACACCTGGTCGACGTACTCTGCAAGAGCCCCGCCGTGGATCCAGATGCCGTACCGACGGACTCCCGCGGCATTCCGGTATAGCGGAGAATCAAGAACAGCGCGGTATCCCGTGGCCCCTTCCGCTGCCGGGCAGCCCGGGCCACCGCATCCATGAGGGGCGGGCCCCGGGACCTGGGTGGGCCCTCGCGACGCTGCCGGGGGCCGATCCAGGCGCGCCACCGGGTTGGCGATCTCGAATAACCGAGCCCGGTCAGGGCTTCAAAAGAGTGCGAGCAGATAGCTCCGGTCGCTAGCCGCGCCTTCACGAGCCTCATTGTTGATAACGCCGTAGCCCCCGCATCGTTCCACGACCACCGGTCTGTGAGTGCCCCATCACGTCCCAGAACGAGTACGTATGGCCGGCGTTAGGAGAGGTGCAGGCCGTCAGCTCAGAGGGTCTGGAGGAGGTGAGGATGATGCAGCGCGCAATCTCGGTAATGCTGCTGATGCTCGGGTTGTTCGGCGCGGACGCCGTCGTGGTCCATCGAGCGGATGTGGTCGAATCTTCGCGGAACGACATGATCCAGGCGCCGCGGTGGGGTGACATTGAGAAGGGCGAGGTAGAAGCTCCGCGGGTTTGAGGCGGGCCGGTGAGGGAGAGGATGTGATGGCGATCATCCCGTCGCATCCTGTCCCTTCACCGCGGTCGCCGGGATGGTCACGGCATTCGGAAGCCAGCCGAGATCGCGGCTGGTCTGAATAGCACGCCCGGCCAGCGCCAGCGCTCCGCTCAGCGCGAGAGCCGGCAAGATGGTTCTGCGAATCCGTGGGCACTTAGTGGCGTCGAGCTGTGTCACGAGCCATGTGAGTCCTCCTGTCAGAGTTGGCAAACGCCGGGAACGCCGTGCATGCGAGGGCGTTCGCATCGGTGAAGGCAGTCACTCAAGGGAGGACGACGATGGGACGCCTCGTGCTGGTCAGCATCAGCAGTCTCTGCTTCGCGCTTGTCGCGTCGGTCGGGTTGGCGGCGTACACCGCCGCGCATCCTGAAATCGCTGGCGTCGCCACCGTGGCGGGCCCAGAGGGCCGGGCCCCGTATCAGAAGATTGTCGGGTGAGGGGAGCCGCCCATGCGCGTATCCCTCCTCAAGCACGACCGGCCGCGACCGATCGATCGCTACATCGATTTCTTCGGCGGGGCGGCGTCCATCGTGGCCGGATTGGCCGTCGCGGGCTGCGCCGGGCTCATTCCGCTCTCTAACCAGGGGGTCACCCGCGCGCCCGCAGCGTCGGTCGCGGATGCGGCGCCCAGCCGTGCCGACGGAACCGCGGCAGCGGTCTTCACGGATTACGCGCGCGATCAGGTCTTTTCGCTGGCGTGGAAGGCGGAAGACTCGGGCGATCGGGTGCGTATCGACGGCCGGCTGGAGAATCGCGAGGGGCCGGAGGTCGCGGAGGTCACCCTGCAGATTGTCTTGTGGACGAGCGGGGAGACGCCCCTCACGCAGCAACGGGTGACGCTCGCCGGAGTCCTCGCCCCGAGAGACTCGCGGCCGTTCGTCATCAGCGTGCCGACGCCGGCGCCGCCGAGCCGGGTGTCCGTCGAGGTCCACGCCTATCTATTTGCGCCGCAGGGAGGCCGGAACGCGGTGGGGCCCGACGCGTTGGGACCGGCGAGCAGGATCAACAACGGGCCCGCAAAGGAGACCATCCAATGAAGACGCAGCATCGACTGTTTCCAACTGACCTGGTATGGAAGTCGGCGACCATAGGGGTCGCCCTGTTCGGCCTGGTGACCTCGCCTGGAGGGGTGATGGCCGGGCCGCACCACGATGGAGGGGATGCGACGGCGGGCGTCATCGCCGCGGCCACCGGGAGCCCCAGTAGTCCTCGGATCGAGATCGCCAAGCACAAGTTCAGTCTCCCGACAGTGACAATCCCGGTTGGGGGGACCGTCACCTGGGTGAATCACGACGAGGATGTGCACACCGTGGTGTCGACGGCCGGGGCCTTCCGATCGCCCGGGATCGAGACGGACGAAACCTACGCCTACAAGTTCACGAAGCCCGGCGTCTACCAGTACTTCTGCACCCTCCATCCCTTGATGGTCGGGAAGGTCGTGGTGAAGTAAGCATGACGATCACGCGTGGTCTCGCGGTCGCCTCGGTGGCCACCGCGGTCATCGGGCTCGGGGTCGCCGGTCCCGGGCCGGCTCACGGGGAGCCGTCGACCGTCGTCCGCATCGTGCTCAAGGAGTATGCGTTCACCCCGGCGCGAGTGAGTCTTCCGGTGGGCAAGCCGGTCACCCTCCTGGTGGTCAACCGAGGGCGGATGACGCACATGTTCACGTCCCCGTATCTGGCCTCCCGGGATCTCGAAGTCGAAGGAGGGGAGATGGA
>Ga0307479_10002454_pt1 | contig 16860 bp, 12 predicted proteins | sample atmos_gasesECM4C_FD_203743 | JGI IMG/M metagenome (GOLD analysis project Ga0307479, IMG submission 203743) | Hardwood forest soil microbial communities from Morgan-Monroe State Forest, Indiana, United States - atmos_gasesECM4C_515 | ecosystem: Environmental > Terrestrial > Soil > Temperate... | reverse complement strand
TCAAGGAGATCGGTGTGGCCTTAAAGATCCAACAGGTCGAGACGACGACGCTGATTCAGATCCGGAACGCCGAGCACTACACCGTCTATAACGCGGCGTGGACAAACGACACGCCGGACCCCGACGAGCTGATGGGCGTGGCCATGGACTTTAAATCGCAGCACGCCGCGCACACGTTCTACAACAACCCGGAGGCCCAGCAGCTTGTCGCCCAGGCCCGCCGCGAGCTGGATCCGAAGAGGCGCCAGGCGCTCTACACGCAGCTTCAGCGAATCGAGAGCCGCGACGCCCCCCAGATCTACGTCGTGGACGTGCCGCGTCTGTACGCGAGCTCCCCGACCATCGCGGGGTTCGAGCCGAACTCACAGGGCAAGTACGGGTTCGAAAACGTGAGCAAGCGGTGACGCCGCCGCGGCCTGGCCGGGAGGCCGACGTGTAAGCGCACGCCGAGCGCCGGCATGGCGATCCCAGGATGATTCGCTACATCGCGGGGCGGCTGCTGTTGATCCTGCCCGTGCTATTTGGCGTCAGCATCGTGGTGTTCATGCTGATCCGCCTCATTCCGGGCAACCCGGCGATCGCGATCCTGGGGGAGCACGCGACCCCTGAGCTCATCGCGCGTGTGCAGAAGCAGCTCGGGCTGAACCTCCCGATCTGGCTCCAGTACCTGCGCTTCCTCGGGAACGCGTCGCGCGGCGACTTCGGCCTATCGTTCTTTTACCAGGAGAAGGTCTCGACGCTCACGCTGGAGCGCATCCCGGTGACGCTGACGCTGATCGCCTACGCGGCGCTGGTGGGGCTGATCATCGCGGTTCCGTTCGCGACGCTCGCCGCGGTGCGCCGCGAGACCCTCGTCGATCACGTGATCCGGCTCGTCTTCACCGCGACGATCGGGATCCCGACGTTCTGGCTGGGCATCGTGCTCGCCCTGCTCCTCAGCGTCAAGGTGCGGCTGTTCATGCTCGGCGGCGCCGGCGCGGGGGGGCTCGACACGGTGTGGCACCTAACGCTGCCCGCGCTGACGATCGCGCTGCACATCTCTCCGATCCTCGTGCGTGCGCTCCGCAGCAGCCTGATCGAGGTGATGGACTCGGACTACGTCACCACCGGGCTGGCGATGGGGCTCCGCCCGGTCACGCTGCTGGTCAGCTACCTGCTGCGCAACGCGCTGACTCCGTTCATCTCGATTCTGGGCCTCAACATCGGCTGGCTGATCGGGGGCACCATCATCATCGAACAGGTTTTCGGCATCCCGGGCGTGGGGTCCCTGCTGATCACGTCCATCCTCACGCGGGACTACTCGATCGTCCAGTTCGTGACGCTCGTGCTCGCGTTTCTCGTCATCCTGGTGAACCTCCTCACCGACCTCGCATACGCGGCGCTGGACCCACGGGTGTCGTTCCAGCGATGAGCGCCGTTTCCACGGTCGCGTTGGGACGACCTGCGCGCCGCCGCCGGCTGGCGACGGTCGGGTGGTCGCTCCGCATCGGTCTCGTCGGGATTCTCACGGTCGCCGCGCTCGCGGCATTCGCACCGATGATCGCGCCGTACGACCCGACGGCGTTGGGGCTGGCCCAAGGCCTCACGCCGCCAAGCGCGGCGCACTGGTTCGGCACGGACCAGCTCGGCCGGGATATTTTGACGCGCGTGCTGTACGCCGCGCGGATCGACCTCCAGATCGGGACGATCGGCGTGATCATTCCGCTCATCATGGGCGCCGTGATCGGGCTGTTCGCAGGCTACTACGCGGGCTGGTCGGACGCGATCCTCGGGCGGGTCGTCGATGTCGTCACCGCGTTCCCGTTTCTCGTTCTCGTGCTCGCGATCGTGGCCATGCTCGGGCCCGGCTTGCGGAACTTCTACATCGCGATCTCGCTGGTCAGCTGGGTGGCCTACGCGCGGATCGTGCGCGGGGAAGCGCTTGGCGTTCGAGGGCGCGGCTACATCCTGGCCGCGAGAAGCCTCGGGTACAGCGACGCGCGCATCATGTTTCGCCATCTGCTGCCCAACGTGATCGTTCCGGCGCTCGTCTTCGGCATGAGCGATTTCGTGCTGGACATCCTGGCGGGCGCGTCGCTCGGCTTTTTCGGCCTTGGCGTGCAGCCCCCCACGCCGGAGTGGGGCGTGATGATCGCCGAGGGGCGCAACTTCATCATCACCGCCCCGTGGGTGGTCATCTTTCCTGGAGTGGCGATCATCGTGACGAGCTTCTTTGTCAGCCTCATCGGCGACAGCGTCTCCGATATCGTGCGCCGTGTCCGTGCGTCCTAGGGATGCCCTTCGCGTCGAGGCCCTGACGGTCGCGTTTCGGGGCAGCGACCACCCCGTCATTCGGGGCGTGTCGTTCGAGATCGCTCCGGGCGAGGCGTTCGGCCTGGTCGGCGAAAGCGGTTCCGGCAAAAGCCTCACCTGCCGCGCGATCTTGCGGCTGCTGCCGCGGGGTGCGGCCGGCACCGGTCGGGTGACGTACGGGGCCCATTCGCTCCTGGAGCTCGACGACGCAGAGATGCAGGCGTTGCGGGGATCCACCATCGCCATGATATTCCAGGACCCGATGACCGCCCTCAACCCCGTCCTGCGTGTCGGAGACGCGATCGCGCAGGTGATCAGGTCACACGAGGGGCTCGGCGCCCGCGCGGCCCGGACGCGCGCGCTCGAGATGATGGAGCGGGTCGGGATCCGCGACGCGGCGCGGCGCGCCGCCGCCTACCCTCATGAGTTCAGCGGCGGGATGCGCCAGCGGGTCCACATCGCCATGGCGCTCGCGGCGCGCCCCACCTTGCTGCTGGCCGACGAGCCCACGACCGCGCTCGACGTCGTGGTGCAGGCCGAGATCCTCCGCCTGCTCGACGACCTCCGGCGCGAGCAGGGGATGAGCCTGCTGCTCGTGTCCCACGACTTCCGCGTCGTCGCCGGCCTGTGCGACCGCGTCGGCGTGATGTATGCCGGCGAGCTCGTTGAGCTCGGTCCGACGCGCGCGGTCCTCCGCCGGCCGGAGCACCCCTACACCATCGGGCTGATGAACAGCCTGCCCGAGGCCGTAGCCGGCGAGCGGCTGCGGGCGATCCCGGGGGCGCCGCCGGACCCGGAGCGCCTGCCGCCGGGGTGCGCGTTCGCCCCGCGCTGCGAGTTGGCGGTGGACGCCTGCATAGCGGCGCCGGTCGCATTCTCGCAGACCTCGCCGGGGCACCGGTCGCGCTGCCTCCGAATCGACCGTCTGGACGACATGCGCCGCAGCCTCGCGGCGGCGGACGGCGCGTAGATGCTGCTCGTCGCCGAGCACCTGACGAAGACCTATGCGCCCCGGCGGGGATGGTCCGCTACGCCGGGCCGCCCTCGGGTCGGTGGGACGGTGCGTCCCGCCCTCACGGACGTGTCGCTCTCCCTCGAGCGGGGGGAATCGGTCGGCGTCGTTGGAGAGAGCGGCTCCGGAAAGTCCACGTTTGCACGATGCCTCGCGCTGCTGGAGCGGCCGGACGCGGGCCGCGTGCTCCTCGATGGGATCGATCTGACGGCGCTCGGCGGAGGCCCGTTCCGCCGCACGCGCCGGCGCATCCAGGTGGTGTTTCAGGACCCGTATTCGTCGCTGAATCCGCGACTCACGGTCGGGTCGACGCTGCGAGAGGTATTGCTCGTGCACCGCCTGGCCGTCCGGGACCGAATCGACCGCCGCGTCCACGAGCTCCTGGACCAGGTCGGGTTGCCGGCCCGCGTCGTCGACCGGTATCCCTCCGATTTCTCCGGTGGGCAGCGGCAGCGGATCTGTATCGCGCGGGCGCTCGCCGCCGCCCCCGACGTCCTGATCGCCGACGAACCCGTCAGCGCGCTCGACGTGTCGATCCAGGCGCAGATCCTCAACCTGCTCGCGGACCTGCGGGCCCGGCTCGCCCTGAGCATGATCTTCATCAGCCACGACCTGCACGTCGTCAGGTACATCGCTCCGAAGATCGCAGTCATGTTCGGCGGGGGCATTGTGGAGGTGCTTCCCCCCGGCGTTCCGCTCGAGAGCGCCCGCCACCCGTACACGCAGATGCTCCTCGCCTCCAAATCGCGGCTGGAGCCGGGATGGCTGACCCACGTCGGAGAGCTCAACATGGAACTCTCCGCGTCACTGCCGACCACCGGGTGTCCGTTTCGCGGACGGTGCCCCCATGCGTTTGCTCCATGCCACGACGTCGACCCGCCGGCGCGCCCCATCGGGGAAGGACACGTGGTCGCCTGCCACTACGTGACCTAAGTCGTGGAAGGAGACGCTCGCGGCCGGAAATCATCCGACGCTCTCCGCCTGCCGGAAGGAGATGCTAGGGTCCCCCCGTACGTTCGAGCGGGCCTTCGGCGTCAAGCCCTGCCTATGCCCTCACACATCGATATCGACGATGATCGGGACATGGTCACTCAACCCAGACCCGCACCAGTCCTCAAACGTGCCAAGACGAAGCTCTTTGACTCTCTCGATCCAACCAATGGGGAGAAACACGTAGTCGATATGATATGTGGGGCCATCCTTCGTGCGGTCCCTCCAGTACAGCGTTGGGATGGTCTCCCGTCCTTGAGGTTCCCCGCGGACGGAGTGATAGGCGCTGACGAGACCGAGGCCCTCCAGCGTCTCCACCGTGGCCGTGTGATTGATCCGCCATCCCGGTTTGTCCCAAATGGCATTGCTGTTGAGGTCGCCCGCAACGATGGCTGGGCGGTCGGCTAGAAACCTCTTGTATCGAGCGAGCGCCAACCGGAGCGGGCCCGCCTGATTCTTCCGGGTCACTCCCCCACTTGCATTCTGGGCCCACACCGCCAGTAGGTTGCACTCCACCGGTCCAGAGATGTGCACGGGGGCGACGTATTGAAGCGTCCGATAATACGGTTTAGAGATGCACGCCGTGTATCCGTTGAAGGTGAAGACCGCCAACCCCTTGTTGGGGTTCTGTCCAATCCACACGGGATCGTGTTCCAATCGGCTTGATTTTGTCCGCGCACGAATGCGCTCAGGCTGAGCGCACTCACAGACAATAGCGATGTCCGGCTCCGTATCGAGCAGGGCGTCAATCTTGCGATCCAAGGCCATGTTACAGTTCCAGGCGACGACCCTCATAGGCGTTCGCGGCCGTCGGTCAGGGGACGAGCGTCGTGCACTCCCAATCCGCGCCGGATCTCCGAAACAGCCGGCGATCATGGAGCCGCTCCTCCGACCCGTGCCAGACTTCGATGTCGCGCGGGTCCACGTAGACGCCCACGAGACTCGGGGGCGGCGGCACCGTGTTGACGTCGGGATAGCGGCGCCGAAGCGCGTCAATCCCGGCCAGGAACTCCTCCCGCGAGGCGATCGGTCTGCTCTGCGCCTGCACGTCCGTGTAGTAGTGCTCCAGCAGCTTGGAGCCCAGATTCTTGCGCTTCCAATAGGTGTCGACCCGATCCGCCTCCATGGGGACGATGCGTCCCCAGATCCGGTATTGGCGGCGCACGCTGGGCCAATGAATCAGGAGGGTGGCCGTCTCGGTCTGCGACAACTGTCGCCATTTGGGGCTGGTGCGGTTGATCAAGATCCCGATCCCACGATGGGTGATATCCCGCAGCGTGAGAGCCCGCGCCTCCGCGCGATCGATCGACGCCACGGTCACCAGATAGCAGACGTCGACCAGGGGGTCGCCCCGCTCGCGGGCCCGCTCGCGTTCCTCGATGATCTCCTGAACCGGATCGACCATGGCGTCGGCCGTACCTGATATTTCTTGGTGGACCTGTTCGTAAAGAATTCGAACCGTCGCAGACCTTCCCTTCGAGATCACTCTGCTGGACGTGGCCGTCTAGAAGAGGAGTGGGAGGGGCATTTCGTTACTCGAAAGAGGCGAGGCAAGAGAGAGAGGGCCAGGTCTCATCATCTCCCAAGGGAGGGAAACCATTGGTACCACGGTATTTCGCGGTACTTGTGACAGCAATTTTGGCAGTGGCACCAATTCCGGTGTTCGCGGCCGGCCCTAATAAGCCCTACGATGTGCATGTTCCATCGCTTGGGGATACAAAGGCGAATTGCTTCTTAGCCAAGCAGATTGGAATGATGGCCGGCGGGATACCGATAATGATTGGGTTCGATAACGGCAAAATCGAAAGCCCATTCTACGCGGAGGCTGTTCTTCGCGGGTTCTCAGGCCAGCCAAAGGCGGTCACTGTCAAGATCGTCATGACTGCGCCGGACGGGACTGCATCCAGTCCTGACGAACCTCTGATGAACATGGACCATCCAGATCTCCGTGTGGCCGCCCTTGGTGGAGTTACACTTCACTACGGCGAGGCAAGTGAAGCATTTCCAACTATCCTTGCTTTTTGGCACCGTTTTAGTCTCGACGGGAAGCCGAGCGGTAACTATCGCCTCGACTTCCTTGTTGACGACACCAAGGTTTGCGGCGGGACTTTGAACGGGTCGGACTGGACGAGAGACGAGTAAACCGAGAATTGGTGGAGACGGCGGGATTCGAACCCGCGACCCCCTGCTTGCAAAGCAGGTGCTCTCCCACTGAGCTACGTCCCCATCTGGTAAATAAGCCGGGGAAGAAGCGAATTCCTCGCGTATTCTAGACGGTTGCCGCTGCGCTGTCTAGCGAAAAACGAGAGGTCGAGGTGATCTTGCCGCGCGGGGATCAGGGTCTCAGGATCGCCGGGTCCGCGAACCGTTCTCCGATGACCTGCATCAGCGCTCCCGCGCGCTCCAGCAGGTCGACCGGCAGCGTCCCCGGGCTCTGCTCCAGCCAGCCGCCGACCAGCCGCCTCGCGACTTCGGCTTTCCATCCGTCCGGCAGCGCGACTCCCTGACGGGCCGCCGCTTGCCGGATCCGATCGGAGAGGGGCCGCGCGGCGTCCGTGCCCGCGATCGACAGCGCTTTGCCCAAGAGCCGGGAGAGCGCGGGCAGCAGGAGGCTCTCCCCGACCAGATCCTCCATCTCACACAGCCCCAGGCCAAGCACTTCCCCGAGGAGGATGAAGCTCGTCTGCCGGCCCGCGTACAGCTCGCTCAGCAGCGAAGCCTGGCAGGTCCGGGCGGCATCGTCGGAATCGAGGAGGATGACGGGCCGCACCCGGTGCCCGAGAAACAACGACGCCAGGTAGCCCAGGTGCTTCGTGCCGCCGCAGGGTGTAACGGAGATATCGTCCGGCAGGGTCTTGCGCCGCATCGCCCCCAGGATCATGGCGAACCCCTGGATATAGACGTAATCGGAGAAGTCTTCAACCAGCAGGTTCTTCTTCCCATCGAAGAGATTCCTCACCATCGCGTAACCCGCGGCCGCCTGCAGGGGAAACATCGTTTCCCGATCGTCCGGCCACATCCCCACCATCGAGACCTCCGAGTGACCCAACGCGTCCTCCCGGACGGCCCTCACCCACTCCAGGTGCTCCCCGGGGATCAGGAAGGGCGAGTGGGTGGTATAGAGCAGTTGATGGAAATGCGCCAGCTCTTCAAAGAACCCGACGAGCTCTTGCTGGGCCGTGGGGTGGAGATCCAATCCCGGCTCATCGAGCAGGAGGACGGCGTCCTTGTGCCCTTCCTCCGATTCCACGAGAAAGATGAGATTGAAGGAGAAGAACCATTGAAACCCCTTGCTTCTCGACTCGAGTTCGATTTCGACGCCGGGGAGCCGGTCATCGGCCACCCAGATCCGGAAATATGACCCATCGGCCTGATAGCGGATGTGGTGGCGGCGCTGATGCCACCGCGTCGAGAACTTCGCGGTGATGTCCAGCGAGGCCGAGTTCAGCTTGAGCTGGCGCAGTTCTCGCTTGGCCATCTCCGCTTCGAGCATCTGGGCGGTGACGGGCAGTCCCATCCGGCGCCGCTCGTCGACGATATCGCGGCCCAGATCGAACACCTCCTGCGCGGTGAGCCCCGCGTGCTTGAACATGGCATAGATCGTTCGGACGCGCGGGTTGTTGGGGTCTCGCTGGAGTTGATCGAGGAACTGGGGCAGGTAGATGGCGCTATTCAGGATCCCGTACTGCTCGAAGTAGATGAACACCGGGATGCGGCCCGCCGCCAGCTCCTTCCACCGCGTGACCGTGGACGGCTCCCGGGCCTGGTCCAGGAGCCCCCGGGCGGCGGCGGCCAGCGGGTCGAGCAGATACGCGATCGGCGGAGCGCTCAGCTTCGGGGCTTCTTCGACCACCCTGGCCAGGAGCGCGAGGCCTTCTTCGGACCGCAGCGATTGCAGGGGCCGGGCCTCGGTCTCGACCTCCACCGCCCATTCGATCACTCTGACCCTGAGCGCCTGGACATCCGTGCCCAGCGCCGGTTCCCCCGCGCGCGGCGTCAACGCGTCGTCGAGGCCGGTCGTGAACCGGCGGAGCGCCTGCAGGAGGGCATCGGGAGGAAACGGGGCCTCGGGGACCTGCGGGCTGAACTCCACCGTGAGATGCCCATCGTAGTACCGGGTGCAAGTGAAGTGGGTCGGCAATTGATCGCTCTTGTATTCCGTCAGCAACTGGGCCCGCAGGGCGTCGTCCACCTCGAACTCCACCTGACAGACCGGCCAGTCATTGGCATTCTTGAACTCTCTGGCGAAGCGGTCACGGGGAAATTCGCGCTGGGGAAGGTAGGGCTCCGGAATGGCGGGATTGAACTTGTGCAGCGCCTTCAGCAGCGCGGTCTTGCCCGACTCGTTTCGCCCCACCAGCGCCGTCACGCGTTCAATGGGAATCCAGCCGCTGTCATCGATGTTTCGATAGTTCAAGACTCTGAACTGCGTGACCCTGAGGCTGGGCATGGACTCTCCCCGCGGCGCGCGTGGAACCTGATATTTTATGCCCGCCCGGGCCGCCTTCTAGACGGTCTGTCCGCGGGGCCGCTTTCCAGGACTCTCGGCCCCGCTCTCGAAATGATCACCGGCATGAAAGTAAGTCGTCCTCAACCGCCGCCTCTGTCGTCCCCCCAGGCACGCGCAGAGAGACCCACGGAGACCATCGCGCCCGCGCCGGCCGGCCAGCGGATCCCCAAGATCCTCCTGGTCGGCCTGGGCGGATTTTTTGTGGCCATCTCCTGGCAGGTGGTGATCCCCGTCCTGCCCCTGCACCTGTCCAAGATCGGCTATACCGCGTCGCAGATCGGCACCCTGGTCAGCCTGTTGAGCCTGGCGATGGGCCTCGTGGAGATGCAGGTGGGTCGCATCGTGGGCGGGTTCGGACGGCGCCACACCCTGCTCTGGGGGCTGGTGGCCAACACCGTCGCCATGGTCTTGCTGGCGTACGCGCGGGCGGCCGCAACGGTCAGCTCGACGCTCGCCGCCGTCGGCGTGACCAGGGCCGTCCTCTGGCCGCCGCTGCACGCGACCGTGGCGGATACGGCGTCGCAGGAAACGCGCGGGCAGGCGTTCGGAGTGTTCTGGTTCTGGACGTCCGTGGCGTTCCTGACGGGCCCGGCGATCGGCGGGATCATCGCCGCCCGCTTTGGCGATTGGGCGGCGTTCTACCTGGGCGGCGTGTTCAGCCTCCTTGCCCTCCCCGTCGTCATCGCGGTGACGGAACCGGGACGGCCGCGCCCAGGGGTGACGGTGGGAGGAGCCGGCGAGGTCCTCAAGGACAAGATCTTCTTCCGACTGTGTCTGGTCAACCACCTCTACTACAGCATGGCCGGAATCTGGATGACGTTCCTTCCTCTGTATATGGCCATGCAGGGGCTCTCCGTGGAGATCGTCGGCTGGGTCCTCACCGTGCAGGGACTCACCTACGCCCTGGTCCAGCTGCCGGCGGGGCGGCTGGCGGACCGGTGGGGTCCGCACTCGCTGATCCTTCCGGGCGTGATCGGCCGAGCGGTGATCGGCCTGCTCGTGCCGATCTTCAGTCTCCACTCCTCCGCCGCGTTCATCGTCGCCGGGGGCCTCTACGGCCTGGCCGGCGGGATGATCCCCGTGACCTTCACAACGCTCGTCTCCCGGATGGTGCCGCAGCACCGCTACACCACCGCGATGGGCGTGTACAACAGCTCGGGCGACCTGGGGTTCTTCATCGGCCCCCTCATCGGCGGGGCGGCCGCCCTCCTCGGAATCTGGGCGCCGTTTTTCCTCAGCGTCCCGCTCGGGCTTGCGGCCGTCCTGATCGGCGTGGGCGGGTTGGCGGCGGCGGAGCGCTCCGAGGCCGAAGCCGACGCCAAGGCCTGATTCCTTGTGACCGCGGAAAGACACGATGGTATACTGGCCGCGGAGGGATGGCAGAGCGGGCGATTGCGGCGGTCTTGAAAACCGCTAGGGGGAAACCCCTCGGGAGTTCGAATCTCCCTCCCTCCGCCATCTGAACAAGTATCCGATGACTCGACCGCTCCCGGTGTTGCTTCTGTTAGCCCTCTGCGCGATGCTCGCGGCGGGAGTCCCGGCGGGCGATCGCGTCCCCGGACCGCACGGGACCGCAGGCGTCACTCCCAACAACTGGACCCTCGGCCCGGCCGGCACCCAGGTGGCGGTCGGCGACCGCCCGCTCGGGGCGGCGATCAGCCCGGACGGACGCTATCTCGCGGTCAGCAACGATGGGCAGGGGACCCAGTCGCTCGCGCTGGTCGACACGGCCGCGCGGCAGGTGATCCAGACCATCCTGTACCGGCCGCCCAAAGCGTTGTATGTCGGCGTGGCCTGGGCGCCCGACGGCCGTCGCCTGTTTGCCTCGGCGGGCGGCAACGATCTCGTGCGGGTCTACGAGCTGCAGGCCGGCCGGCTCGCGGAGACGGGCCAGATCGCCCTGGCCGGCCGCGCCTACCCCGCCGGCCTGGCGGTCACGCCGGACGGCCGCACGCTGCTTGTGGTGGAAAATCTTGCCAATCGCGTGCAGGCCGTCGACCTGGCCACGGGCAAGGTGATTGCGTCGGCGCAGACCGGCCCGCTGCCGTATGCCGTTGCCGTGACCCCGACGGGCGATAAGGCGTATGTCAGCAATTGGGGGGATCGGACCGTCAGCGTCTTCCGTGTCGGCGGCCTCGAGGCGCTGGCGACGGTGACCGTGGGGCTCCATCCGGAGGCCCTGACGGTCGATCCGGTGCGGCCGCGGCTGTACGTCGCCAACGCCGATGATGACAGCGTCTCGATCATCGAGACGACGAGCGACCGTGTCGCCGCGACCGTTTCGCTGGCGCCCTATCCGGGCGCTCCGGAGGGCAGCATCCCCGACGGGCTGGCGGCGAGTCCGGACGGGCGGCGGCTCTACGTGGCCAACGCGGGCAATAACGACGTCGCGGTCATCGATCTCGCGTCGGCGCCCGCAGCCGGAGCCCCGCCGCGGATCACCGGCCTCATCCCCACCGCCTGGTACCCCACCACCGTGACGGTGTCCCGCGACGGGCGGACCCTGTTCGTCACCAACGCGAAGGGCCTAGGCGCCGGCCCCAACCCAAACGGCCCCAGCCCCGTCCCCCGCAAGACGGCCGGACACGTCCAGTATATCGGCAACATGATCGTCGGCACGGTCTCCATCGTTCCGGTGCCGGAGGGAACCGCGCTGGCCGAGATGACCGCCCGCACTGTCCAGAACAACGGATTCGATGAGACCCGCAACCGCCTGGTCGCGGGCGGAACGGCGCCGCCCGTCGCGATCCCGCGGCGGGTGGGCAGCCCCTCGCTCATCAAGCACGTGATCTACGTCATCAAGGAGAACCGCACCTACGACCAGGTCCTGGGCGATCTGCCCCAAGGCAACGGCGATCCGTCGCTGGTGCTCTTCGGCCGCGACTCCACCCCCAACCATCACCGCCTCGCGCAGGACTTCGTGCTGTTGGATAATTTCTACGCCGACGCGGAAGTCAGCGCCGACGGGCACAACTGGGCGATGGCCGCGATCGCGAACGACTACGTCCAGAAGAATTGGCCGGCCAACTATTCCAACCGCGGGCGAGACTTCGACTTCCAGGGCGGACAACCCGCCGCCTACCCGCGGAGTGGGTTCCTGTGGGACGGCGCCGCGCGGGCAGGCGTGTCGTATCGCGTCTACGGGGAATTCACCGAGTTCGGCATCTCCCCGAGCCGCGGGACGATGCCGTCCCTCAGCGGCCACGTCGCCCCTGGGTTCCGCGGGTATGACCTCACGGTCCCGGACCAGACCCGGGTCGACGAATGGCTGAAGGAGTTCCGGGAGTTCGAACGGCAGGGCACGCTCCCGCAGCTCTCGATCCTCTGGCTCCCCCGGGACCACACGGCGGGGACACGGCCGAACGTCCCCACCCCCCAGGCGATGGTGGCCGACAATGATCTCGGGTTGGGCCGGGTGGTGGAGGCGATCTCCCACTCGCGCTACGCCGGGGACACCGTCATCTTCGCGACCGAAGACGACGCGCAAAATGGGCCCGACCACGTGGACGCGCACCGCACGATCGCCGTGCTGGCGGGGGCCTACGTCCGCCGGGGGACCGTCGACCACACGCTGTACAGCACCGTCTCGCTCTTGCGGACGATCGAGCTGATCCTGGGAATCCCGCCGCTGACGCAGTTCGACGCGGCCGCCCAGCCGCTGCTGGAGGCGTTCACCGATCATCCCGCGCCGTTCACCTATACCGCGAGCACCCCGAGGCAGTCGCTGACGGCGCTCAACGGTCCGACCGCGCCGGGGGCGGCCGAATCGCTCCGGCTGCCGCTCAACGAGGTGGACGAGGTCCCCCCCGCCGTGCTCAACCGGATCCTCTGGCGGGCCATCAAGGGGGATGTGCCGATGCCCGCCGCCCCCTTGACTCGCCGCTGACCGAGGAGGACCGGGCGCCCGCTGGTTAGGAGCCAGCCTCCGGACCCACCGCCCAGAACGCGAGACACGCTGCCGCTAACGCCGCGAGCGCTGCGCCGTAGGCAAACGGCGCCGCCGGACCAACCTCAGTCCACAACACCCCTGCGACAAGGCTGGCCGCAAGCGCTCCCGCCCCCGACACCATCTGCACCCAACCAAGGGAGGTACCCCGGGCCTCCGGTGCCGATAGGTCCGCGGCCATGGCGCGGGTCAGGCCGTCCGTGAGGCCCATGTAGAGACCGTACACAGCCAGGAGACTCCAGAACTGCCAGGGCGCCCCAGCGGCGGCAAACCCCAGGTAGACGGCGGCGAAGAAAGCGAACCCTGCAACGACCATCGGGCGCCGCCCGATTCTATCCGAGAGGATGCCGGCCGGATAGGCCGAGAGAGAGTAGACAAGATTGTAGGCCGCGTATGCCAGGATGACCCCCGTCAGGGACAGACCCAACTGCCGGCCGCGGAGGATGATGAACGCGTCGCTGCTGTTCCCGAGCGCGAAGATGAGGAGGGCCACCAGGTACCGGCGGAACGGCGCGTCGAGGCCCGCATATGAGAGCCGTGGAAGGCTGACCTGCCGGGCCGCTCTGGGGCGGTCGCGCACCAGGAAGAGCGCGGCGAGACCGCACCCGGCCGGAACGACCGAGAAGAGGAACAAGGGACGGAGTTGATCTTGAGTGGCGGCGAGCAGCGGGATCGCCAGCAGCGGTCCGAGGACCGCCCCCATCGTGTCCGCGCTCCGGTGAAACCCAAACGCGCGCCCGCGGGTTTCGGGAGACGCGGAATCGGCGAGGAGCGCATCCCGCGCGGATGTCCGCACCCCCTTCCCCACCCGGTCGGCGACCCGGGCCGCCAGAACCACCGGCCATGATCCGGCGGCGGCCAGGAGCGGCTTAGCCGCGGCCGAGAGGGCGTAACCGGCGATCACGAGCCCGCGGCGCCTGCCCAGCCGGTCGGAGAGCCATCCGGAAAACAGCCTGAGGAAGCTCGCGGTCGCCTCCGCGACGCCCTCGATCACCCCGACCGCGGCCGCCGGCGCCCCCAGCGTGACCGTGACGAAGATAGGCACCAGCGGGTAGAGCATCTCGCTGGAGATATCGGTGAAGAAGCTCGTCAGCCCGAGCCACCAGACATTGCGCGAGATGCCGGGCACGGGCGACCGCTCGTGCGTCAAATCGTCTCGGTGCGGCTGATCGAACGCCACGGTGCTGCCTTCCCCGGCTACCCTTTCACAGCCCCAGCGGTGAGCCCCTTGATGAACTGGTGGGACATCACGACATAGAGCCCGACCACGGGGGCGGCCGCCAGCGTGAGGCCGGCAAACAGCAGCGCCCAATTGGTCGCGAACTCGCCGAAGAAGACCGTCAACCCCAGCGGCAGCGTCTTCAGCCGGTCCTGGTGGATGAACACCAGCGGGAAGAAGAAGTCGTTCCAGATCGGGATGATGTTGTAGACGGTGACGATCGCCAGCGCCGGCCGGACGAGGGGGAGCATGACGCGGACGAGGATGCCGAGTTCCCCGGCGCCGTCGATGCGGGCCGCGTTGTCCAGTTCGCGCGGGACCGCGCGGAAAAATCCTGCCAGGATGAAGATGGCGCTTGGCAGCCCCGAAGCCGCGTAGACGAGGATGAGCGACCAGTGGGTATCCAGCGCTCGCAGGTCCCGCATCAAGATGAACAGCGGGATGATCGCCAGACGGATCGGCACCATGATCCCGGTGAGGAAATAGAGGTAGAGCACATCGTTTCCCCGGAACGGGTAGCGGGCCAGCGCATAGGCCGCGAGGGTGCCGGTGACGAGGAGCACGAGCATCGAGGCGATCGTGACCACAAGGCTGTTGCGGAAGTAGATCTCGAAATGGGCCGCCTCCCAGACCCCCGCGTAGTTCTGCCAGGTCCACCGGCCGGGGAAGCCGAAAGGGCGCTGAAAGATCTCACGGGTCGTCTTGAACGAGGACAGGACCATGAAAAACATGGGGAGGAGCACGAGCAGGCTGTTGGCGATCAGGAGCGCCTGGACCGCGAGCGCCGCCCCCCAGGCGCCGCCGCCCCCCGCGCGAGCCGCCGGCGGCCTCACAGCTCGACCTCTCGCCGGCGCAGATAGACCGCCCCGAAACTGCTGACCGCAAGCACCAACGCAAACATCACCACCGCGATCGCCGAGCCCAGGCCGACGTCCGGGTTCCCGGTGTCCACGGCGCCAAACGCGGAGCGGTAGAAGAGGAGCCCGAGCACGTCGGTGGCGTGGTTGGGCTCGCCGGTGACCCCCTGCATCACGTAGGGCAGCTCGAACCAGTTGAACGCCCCGATGAACGTTAGGATCACGATGATGTTGACCTGCGGCGCGATGAGGGGCAGGAGCACTCGCCGGAAGATCGCCCCGGAGCTCGCGCCGTCGAGCCGGGCCGCTTCCAGGTACTCGTCGGGGACCGCCTGAATGCCAGCGAGGAACACGAGGGTAGGGAACCCCACCCACCGCCATGCGTTGACCAGGATGATCGACAGGAGCGCGGTGTGCGCATCCCCCAGCCAGGGGAGGGCCAGCCGGGCCAGCCCGATGAGCGCGAGGCCCTTGTTGACGATCCCCCAGACGGGGTTGAGGAACAGCTGCCAGAGGAACCCGACGATCACCAGCGACAAGGTGACCGGCATGAAGAAGATCGCCCGGTACGCCCCCGCCCCCCAGGTCCGGCCCGCGAGCAGCGCGGCGAAGAGGAGGCCGAGGCCGTTCTGGATCACCATCGTCAGCACAAACGTCCAGACGTTGTGCCAGAATGCGGTGAGCATCCGCGTGCTGTAGGGGTATTGCCCGAACAGCCGCCGGAAGTTGGCCAGGCCGGCGAAGCCGCCTCGGACGATTCCGTCCCAACGGAACAGGCTGTAGGCCATGGCGCTGAGAATCGGATACGCGACGACGACGGTGAAGAGGAGGAGCGCCGGCGCGAGGAACGCCGCGACCCACAGCGTCCGGCTCAGCCGGTAGGAGAGACGGCGAAGGCCGGGGCTTGGACGGGCCCCGGCCCGGGTGCTCATGCTCGCTGCCGGCGGACGACCGCGGGACGCGCGCTCACTCCGCGGTGCGTCGCGCTACTGCCCTCGAAAGGGCTCAAACCATGTGGACAACCCCCGCGTCACATCCTCGCCCACCTGCTGCGGGGACATCCGTCCGGCGAAAAGACCCTGAAGGTCGTTCTGGATCAGTTCGCTCCCGGTGGGGTTTTTCCACCGAAAGCCGACCAGCATGATGTACGGCGTGGCGTGCCGCATCCAGGTCTGCACCTCCTGGAGCTGCGGGTCGTGGATCACCACCCCCGGCACCGCCGAGATCTGGCTGAGATGATCGGTGAACGCCTGTCCCCACTCCCGCGACGCCGTGAAGCGGATGAACTTCAGCGCCAGCGCCGCATTCGCGCTCTTGGCGTTCACGCCGTAGTTGCCGTCGTCGTAACTGCTGATCCACGGCGCGTCCCCCGTCCGCGCCACCGGCCCGGGCATGACGCCGATGTCGAGGGCCGCGTTCTGGCTCTTGAAGTAGCCGAGCTCCCAGATCCCGCCGATGAACATCGCCGCCTGCTCGTTGATGAACAACTGCTGCATGTCCGTGTAGGACACGCCCATGAACCCCGAGGGCATGTAGGGCCCGATCTCCTGCATCTTCGCCAGCGCCCCGGTGAACCGAGGGCTCTTGAACGTGGTCTGCCCGCGGCTGACGGCGTCGTAGAAGATGGTGCCGCCGTAGAAATTGGGTCCCAGCACGCCCAACGCGATCTCGAGCGTCCACCCTTCTTTGCCGCCGTTGGCCAGCGGCGTGATCCCGTGGTCCTTCAGGGCCTTGAGCGCCGCGATGAACTGCTCCCAGGTCTTCGGCGGGGTCACCGAGGCGCGCTGGAGCAGCTTTTTATTGTAGAAGATCACGAGGCCCTGCACCGCGAATGGCACGCCATAGACCTTGCCGTCGGCCCTGCTGCGGGCGCCATCGAGCCACTGACTGGAAAACATCTTCAATTCCGGCACCTTGTCCTCGAGCGGAACGAGGAACTCCGGCCGCGCGAACGGCTGGAGGGCGCCGTAGGCGCGCAGGTGCACGATGTCCGGCCCCTTGCCCGCCTGCATCGCCGCCGACAGTACGGTGGCA
>Ga0307479_10002453_pt1 | contig 16867 bp, 20 predicted proteins | sample atmos_gasesECM4C_FD_203743 | JGI IMG/M metagenome (GOLD analysis project Ga0307479, IMG submission 203743) | Hardwood forest soil microbial communities from Morgan-Monroe State Forest, Indiana, United States - atmos_gasesECM4C_515 | ecosystem: Environmental > Terrestrial > Soil > Temperate... | reverse complement strand
CGAGACCAAAATTCGCAACGCCGCGTTGAGCCTGAGTCCTCCCCTAGGCGCTAGCCGACTATTCGATCTGACCGGTACTTCGGCCCCGGCTAGATCGAACGTTCTTGATCTGTCGTAAAGGAGACTCAGATGACTTTCAGAAATACAGCTGCAGCGATCGTAGTTTTGGCAGCGAGCACGGCGTGGGCCCAGAGTACCGCACCTGCGGTCCCCTCGTCTCACCCTCGTAGGGTCGCGGCCGAGAGCAATGTAGTAGGCCTGTCCGACAACACGCGCGCTCAATCCGCCACGCGTCAGCGTCGAGGATATGGGGAACATACTTACCAGAATGCACTTGTTGCTGAAGCAGATGCAAGCCAAGACGGCTGCAGATGCTGCAGAGGCTGCGGACAGCACCAAGGACCCGCTCATCAAAGCCAACCTTGAGATTTGGGGGCTGATGCTAGCCGATCTGGATAACCAGTATGCGCGGTTGAAGATCACCAGTCACACCCGCGATGAACTCGAAGCACGTCGCGCGGCCTTGTATAAGCAGGCAGAAGCTAGAGCAGCCCAAGCCGCAAAGACCGGGCAAGGAGTAGGCGCAGTCTTCGCAGCCGCCGATCAGGGTGCGCAACCGAGCCCGGCAGGGGCCAACGCAGCCGTGCCGACAACTCCTCCGACGCAGCCAGCGCCTGCAGCCTCCTCCCAAAATTAGGAGAAGGGCTTCGGTAGGCACGCAACCATAAGTCTTGTGGTGGGGGAAGAATTCGACGAAAAGAGCCCTGAGTGTAGCGGTGGCAGCACAAGTCCTCGACTTGCGACCACGAGCACCGTGCCCGCCACGTCCTTTACTGGGTGGATCCCATGCACCCGGACTACAAATCCGACCACCCGGGCGTTGCTCCTGACTGCGGGATGCAACTGGAGCCGGTCTACGCTCCCGGATATGCCATCTCCTGGAGTGGACAATATGAAGCCATGGAGCGGGTGAAGCACCGCCTCGGGCGCGTAGTGCCGCTCACTCCGGCGATCGTCCTGTTGCTGCTATACGCAGACACGCGTTCGCTCACCAAGACGATGATCATCCTCCTGGCGGTTCCGTTTTCCGCCGTCGGCGCGGTCGGCTTCCTGTATCTGGCCGGCTACAACATGAGCGTCGGCGTCTGGGTTGGTTTGATTGCCCTGCTCGGTATCGACGCCGAGACCGGCGTCTACATGCTGCTCTACTTGGATCTGGCGCACGAGGACGCCCGGCGCCAAGGCCGCATGCAGAACGTCGCAGACCTCGGCGAAGCGATTGTTCAGGGCGCCGCCAAACGCCTGCGCCCCAAATTCATGACCTTTGCCACCATGTTCATCGGCCTGTTGCCGACCATGCGGAGTACGGGGACGGGCTCCGACGTCATGAAGCGCATCGCCGCCCCCATGGTGGGCGGAATCTTCGCCTCATTCGTCCTTGAGTTGCTCGTCTACCCGGCGATTTACGCCGTGTGGCGCCAACGGGCTCTCCGCCACGAACCTGGAGGCGAAGGCACAGTCAAAGCGGAACACGCCGACCATCTCGAGCCCGAACGAACCGACTTCGTCACTCTCCAACTGCAACAGTCGTTAGATCGAATGCGCCTCTAACCCTCGATTGGCCGATCGAATCTGCCCGACAGTTACCGAATGATGGGCACTACGGGAATCCAGCCGCGAAGTGGCCACAGATTACAGCCCAAGGCGCAAGCCCTGGGGAGCCAAGTGGGATGGGAGCAAGCCCCGAACGGGCGGAAGAAAGTTTCTGGCTGCGACCGCCTGACCTTATCAATTCAGAAAGAATCTAGTTCTAGTGGTGTTCGTGATCCATTGCGTCGTGTGCTCCCTCCGACGGGATCACGCCTCCGCACGGGCCCAGTACTTTCGCCGGTTTCGGTCGTTTCTTGTCCAGCGCAGCCTGGCAGGAGTTGAAGACCTGGAGTTCCTTGGACGGAATCAGCTTGGCAATCTCCTGGTCCGTCTCCGCGTGAATTTCGTCGATCTTGGTGTGCTTCTGCTGCGCCGACGTTGCCGGATCATTGCACACCGCCTCGATCTTCATCTTGCTCTGATCTTCGATCTTCCACCGTCGATTGACCATGTCCCCAGTAAGGCCAGCCTGCTTCCAGCAGGGCACTTCGGCGATTCTGCGTGGGCGGGGCCGGGCGGGTGCCTCCGGGGAAGCCGGTTCGGTTGGTGCCGCTTGTGGAGCTTCCGTCGATTGCCCGAACGCTGGCACAACCAACATTAGAAACACTACGGCAAGAACTCCGTTGCGTAGAACTCTCATGGATTCAATCCCGGTTGGCAAAATGAACTTGATTGTGTAGCTTATTCCTCTCGCGACAGGTCTCGCAACGCCGGCACATTGCGCACCAATACTGCTTCCCGCCGCGCACTCACAATTCCTTGCGTCTCCCATTGACAGAGCAGCCGGCTCACCGTGAACAACGTCGTCCCCGTCAATTGCGCCAGCTCCCGACGAGACAGCGCAATTTCCACATGCCCGTCCTCCCGCTTGCCCACTTGATCCAGCAGGCGTACCAGTTGGCTGCTGAGCCGAGGCGCAACCTTCTCCGTCGAAATCTCGCGGAACCGCACTTCCAGTTCATTCAGACGACTCTCAAGAACGTACGCCATATTGCGCCGCAGCATCGGATAACGGTCCGAGATCGCGTCGAACTGCGCCGTCTCCCAGACCAAGGCCGACGACGGCTGCACCGTGCGCGCCGTGGAACAATGCTCGCATCCTGCGCACAATCCTACACCGCCCAGCACATCCCCGGGTCCGGTGAGCCGCAGAATGACTTCATTCCCATTTGCGCCCAACTGGGTGATTTTGGCAAAGCCCGAAACCAGAAGGACGACCTGACGGACCGGGTCCCCTTCGAAAAAAATGGTCTGACGGCGCGAGAACTGCCGCTCCTGAGCAGTCGAGACAATCGCGATGCAATCGGCTACAGGAATATCGCTAAACGCCGCAAAATGCTGCACGGACGCAGCCCGCCGCCTCAGCAGGGAGCCGGCATCCATGGTCAAGGGTTCGCGCATGGGTTGTGCACTCATATCGGGCCTAGTATTTGCCTCGTTGTGAAAGGACTGTGCGAAGTGGATTCTGGGGCGGTCGGCCGTGATTCTGGGGCGTGAAGCTAGCCGCCTGCGATGTCGCAGAGAAATGCTCCCGCGCGCGGCCGAAACGGCCCTGCACAAGCATCACTCCGGCGCCATGACCTGAATGCGCCATTCCACTCCCCACCACAGGAGCTCTGGGCTACTGGAACCCCGAGCTGTTAAAGATTTGGCGATCTTGAGCTGATTGGAAGGTTGCAGCGTGCGGCAGCGTTCCCGGCTTCGCCACCATCCTTACTGATCGCTCGCTTGTTTTACCGGCCCACGCGGAGGGGGAGATCCCGCAAAAAGCGTAATCCGAAGCAAGAGACGGACCTCGACCTTATATCGGCCGCTGGGGGTCCGGCTCTTTGTTGATATCGCGGAACCGGGCTCCGATGTTTGCTCTAGAGCAAAGACAGCCCAAGATTTCGAAAGCAGAGCTTAAAATTCAGCCAGAGCTCAAAATTCAGCTGAATTTCTACGACATTGCTCGGAGCAAATACTTGCCATGAAAGCTGGTGCTTGAACAGAAAAAGCCAGATTCATCGGCGAAGTGCAAGAATTTTCATATTTCTTCGTTTGTGCCCGAGCGGTTTCCACGATATTCTTCCCCACCCTGACGGCACGGCAACGTTTCATCTGGGTTGCATCGACGCGGGCATCTTGTCCGCCGCACATGAGGGAAAGGGGTAAAGGCGTGACACAAATCCTCCCGGGCTTCGCGAGGCACCAATTTCGCAGGTCCGGCCGCTCCAGCGACGTCTCGCCTGTGCCTTGAAGTTCTGATGGGGCTGGCGATTTGGCTTTTCGCTTCCTTGGCATCGGCTCAAGCCACTCCACGACCCTCCCGCATCCAGGAAAGAAAAGAGAAGCCAGCCAATCCCGTAGTCGTCGTTCCCGCCCAGCAAACGCCGCATCCCGTCGTGCCGATCTATGGGGCGGCTGCTCCGGAACAGACTCTTCCTCAACCGCCCGAAATAGACTGGGACGGCAAACTGCTCAGCATCGGCGCCGAGAATGCGAAATTATCCGATGTCCTTCTGGCAGTCCAGGCCAAGACTGGGGCTTCGATCGATTTTCCCGGAGGCGCTACCTCTGAACGGGTGGCGGTCCACCTCGGTCCAGCGCCGGTGCGCGAGGTGCTTTCCTCGCTGTCATACGGAACGAACTTCGACTACGTGATCGAAGGTGCGGACGACGATCAAGACGGGCTTCGCAGTGTGATCGTGACCACGCGCGGCGGGAGCATTGACGATGCAGTGGTCGTCCTCGACACTCCGGAGCACCCAGGAATGCGTCTAATGCCCGGCTATGCTGCTCCCGGCAAGCGCACGTTCCAGGCGGCCGTCGAGGCTGCTGCTGCCGCCCAATCCGACCAGCCCGCATCTGAAAACTCTGCTGCTGCCGCTTAATCCGCGGTTGCTGCCGGGGACGCTCCATCCCCAACGTCGGAGCCGGGTTCGGCACCCGCCGGCGCCGAATCGGCTAGCTCGCAGCCGGCCAGCACCGACACCCAATCTCCCAGCCCGACAGCGAATGCAGGCTTGGGGTTGAACGATGGGTCTTCTTAGCCGCGGGCCACCATCTCGTCGACCGCCTCTAGTGCCTCAAGTTCCCCTGGGTCGGGCCCGCTTCCACAAATGATTCAGGACACGACGCGCCTGCTTCAGCAGCGGCAGCAGATTCAAGCGCAGCAGAATCAGGCCACCAAGCCGCCAACCAATTACGCTCCGACAAGTTTCATGGTGGATCGCAAGGCGATTGCGAGGAAGGTATATTGGTGGGCCCACCAGGATTTGAACCTGGAACCAACAGATTCCCCTTCAACTAACAAAAATGAATGGTTTCAACGATTTCCCAGTCGTTTTGATAGCAGAAATAGGCGTTCTTGGGCATGGTTGTTACAAAGCTTGTTACAAAGTTGGGCGCTTAATGTTCGATGAGGTACACAAAGGGTGTGGCAGTGTCCCCCGCTTACACCACTGGACGAAGCTTCTAATCCGCTTTCCGTACAGTCTCGGACTTGGCGTCGAACAATAATCCACACTTCGGGCAACCATCCGCTGCATATCAACCCGCACAACTTCAGTTGGAGAAATCGAGTGTCCGCAGCAAGGACACATGGTATTCAGGGCGGCGAGAACCTTCCCTCGGTTGATTTTGTTCCGCTGCATTGGCGTCCCTAAAAGTGAGAAGCGGAAATGCAAAACTCGGGAAAGCCGCGCGGCTTAGTTTTTGCAGTGGAGTTGTCTGTCAGCATCAGGCAACTCACTAGCGGGAGCACTCAAGTCCATACCGGTCATACACAGCTTGAATAGCAAAAAGTTGGCTCTCCCCGCGCGAGATAATTCCTTCCACTTGGCGCGAATAACCGCAGTCTTTCAGTTTCAACGCTAGAGCCAACACCTTACAGGCCCCAGTCCCGACTTGCCGTAGTACTCCTCTTTCGCTTGCTTCCAATATTCGTCGTTACGGGCTTGTTCCTCTCGGTGCCTTGGTTCTGAATCTGTTGAATAAATAACGCCTGTGGGAGTGGCTTTTCCCTTGTCGCTTACCCATTTCGAAAGTACATCGGCTAATTGAGTAACGGGCAACTTGCAGCTCAACAGCTCAACACAGGCAACGAACGTTCGAAGTTGCGGTTCTTTCCGCGCTTCCGCGCATCTTCTAACCTGTCTTCTGAATCGCTGAGTGCTAGTGCCGATACTTTCTGGGTTTAGTTGCCAGTTTTGTGAAGACAATTCTCTCTTTTGATAAATAACCTTTTTCATGTTGGCAGCTTGATCTCTATACGCGAGAAATTGGGCGAGTATTATTGCGCCCACGCTAAATCCCACTCTTGCCCAGTGCGGCAGACCCGAATTTCTTGCCTTCTGGTAAATGCCAGTTGATCAAGTCAGAGGACGCCATAATCACACCGACAAGAAGTCCCCACCAATGCTGCAGCATGGCGTGGAGAGTAAACATTCTCGGGCACTTCTTTGGGAATCCGTGTTTTACCTGCATTTGATTGTGGGTTTTTCCTTAACGAGCACCGAATCCCCAAATCTAGCGGAGAAGCGTATTGCTTTAGCCAATGTGCGTGAAATGGTTACAGCGCACAATGCTAATAAATGGCCCGTATCCGGTTTCCCTACAGGTCGCCCGTAGGTTCATTAGGTCTGTGCGATCATGAACGGCGACAGCACGGGATTGTTAGCCAAGGCCCGATCTCCTGAGAGGACGCAAAGCGTAGGATCAAAAAGAGAGTATGAATTGCGGGTTGTGTGGCCCTTCGCGAATATATACGCCGCTACTCAGGCTATCGACAGGCACTCGAACGCGATGGCCACATAGAAATTCCCTGCGATCTTCGCCTCGACGCGAACGACCTTGCCCCGAGCGCTCAAGAGAGTCCGATGGGAGACTCCAATCGCCAAATCGACAGTGGAGCCCACTGGGATTGGAACAGCACTCGACAGGAGAATCCCGCCAACGCTGATATTCTCCGACTGAACACGCATTTCCTCGCGGTCCAGCTTGACCGAGACGGGAAGTTTAAAAGGATAGCGAGCGTCGCGACGTTCTTGCCGCTGAGGGGAGTTCATTGAGGTGATTATTGGGCAGACTACGTCAAGGCGGCTGTCGCAGCCAGTGACGGAACGGTTACCCGGCTTTTCGCTTCTCCGCTTCTATCGTCCTCCGATGCTCGATTAGTTCCTTTGCGGCGGATTCGGCTATGTCGCGAATCAGGGTTAGCCGTCTCGCGTACTCGGTGCCACGTTCTGTGCTTTCAATGAGCAGATCGGAATGGCCGACAATTGCCGTTAGGCTGTTAATCAGATTGTGCGCAATCACGCTAGCGCTCGTGCGGTTCTCTTTCTGAAGCCATCCGTGTGGCATCCCTTCTTCCCCCCTCTTGCGAAGAGTCTCCCAAACGTTTTTCGAACTCCGTTTACTATCTTTAAAGCGTTACGAAAGCCGGACAATTTGCGCGGCGTGGTTGGTTTGGCGCTTGACAGCCTATGCTTGGGGCCGAAAGCGCATAGAGGGCTTTGCCCTCCCCACGGTGGCAGCCATAACCCCTCCTGCACGTGCGTGCTCAGAGTAGACATTCCATAGCCCCTGCACAGCGCAGCGTTTCTATGATCCGGTTTCCGAACGAGCCAATTCTACAGGGTTTACCTGATTGCCGATTGTTTGCGATGTGCTAATTCTCGCTGGCAGGATTTGTAATTCCCTCCCCGCGCCAGGAGGTCGTACGTTATGGAGACTGCCACTTCGCCATATGAAAAGTGCGTATCCGTTCAGAGATTGAGGTTGTTCTCAGAAATCTCTCCGACCGATTGCCGCACTATCGTTTCTACCGCTCGCGAAAAACGCTTCTCACGACGTGAGACCATTTTCTTCGAAGGTGACCCAGTCCGGCAGGTCGTGCTGTTGCTCTCCGGCTGCGTCAAGATCACGCAGCTGGGTTACGCGGGCGCTGAAGTCATTCTCCGACTGAGTGGGGTTGGCGACATAGTTGGTGGCTTTTGCGGGCCGTTTCCAACTTGCAGCCATTGTTCAACGGCGCAAGCTATTCGACCTTCCACCGCTCTCGTTTGGCAGGCGGCAACTTTCGATAAGCTTCTAGATCGCTTCCCGGCATTTGAACGCAGTACCGTTCGCGCTCTTGAAGAACGACTGCAGGAGTTGGAACAGCGCTTCCGCGACGTCTCCACTGACATGGTAAGCTCCCGCCTCAGCAACGAATTGATCCGTCTCTCGAACCACTTGGCGAGCGCCAGTGGAAATGCGGAGATAGGCCTCTCCCGTTCGGAACTAGCTCAACTGACCGGTACGACGGTGTTCAGCGTGAGCCGCCTACTCACCCGGTGGCAAACACTAGGAATCGTCAGTGGTCGTCGGGAGGCAGTACGGGTTCTTGACTTCGCCGCCCTCGCGCAGTTCTCAGAGCGCGAAGGGCGAAAAAGCGGATGCCCGCCACGCCCGTGCACTGCATTGGCTTCAGGGCCGGTCTCTCATAATGCTTTGACCAGTGCCTCATTTCGTGGATAGGGATGTTGATGTTAAGGATTACTTAGACTGTGGGATATGGACCAAGATAGGGGTCAGCTAAATTAGGAACGAACCATTGGGAAGGCCGGGGAAGGCAAAGGGGTCCTATTTTTGATTTCTGCCACGCCGCGCTTGCCCGGAGTTCTTAAAGTACTGTGAGTAGGTACGTACCCGTCAACGGGCTATAATAAGAAGTACCTTAGGGAGGCATCAGGATTTCGAACGCCGTATGGGATTTGGTGGGCCCACCAGGATTTGAACCTGGAACCAACAGATTGTTCTTCGGCGTGTAAAAAATATTGATTTCAGCGACTTCCCGACGCCGATTTTGGTCACAAGTGGGCAGATTTGGGCGCAGTTGTTACCCCAGATGTGACCTTGAAATTCACAAGAAACAACTCGCCTTTACGCCGACTTCTTCTGGGCAGCCTTTACCTTTGCCCATCTCGCTCGTTGAGCAGCGGCAATTTCCTCCGGGCGGCGGCTGACATCGTTTTCTTCTTGGGCATGCTGACGACGTATTGTTTCTGCCTGCCATTGCCCCGCACCTTTGCCAAGCGTGCTCTCTGCGTAGCCGCGATCCTCGCCCTTGCAGCCGACACATGCCTTCGGCTGCCAACCGCTCTCCCACCTCCGTCGAGCGCCGCGAGTGCACCGTCAAGTTGTTCGACTGTCCTCGCCCGCCTGATCCCGTTCTTTCCTCGACTGCTGGACAACACCAGCCAAGTTCATGTGATCCCCCTCGGCGGGGATCGTATCAGTCTGCGCGGCGAGCTAGCTTGGCGACCGCGATTGCAATAGGCTAGCCAGCAGTCCCGATTACCGCTTCTGCGGACGGTCGTTGCGGACGGCGATGCCCAGCGCCCTCTTCTGCCCGACCAGCACGAGCAGCCGCTTGCCCCGCGTGATTCCCGTGTAGATCAGGTTACGTTGCAGCAGCATGTAGTGTTGCGTGGCGAGCGGGATCACTACTGCGGGAAACTCCGACCCCTGCGACTTGTGGATCGTGATCGCGTACGCCAGCGAAATCTCGTCCAGTTCGCCGAACAGCGATCAGTTTTGCCGCTAACATCACGCAACCATCGATTTTCTCAACATGATCGATCCGTGTCTCATTCCTGCTATCGATGCTGAGCTTGCGACATACAGCAATAGTTCAGGTGAGGGTGCGAATTCGTTATCTCTCCATCTCGGCATCTGGTCGCTCTCAACCCTTTGGTTGAGCTAACGGCTGATCTTCCGGAGTTCCTTCTGGCGATGCAGGGACTTCTCGGCTTCTCTCAAGCTACGCCAAAGCAGCCGACGTTTTCTCGACTGGCCGCTTCGCCGGAGCCAGTGCGATCAATGCCACACCGACGATGACCAGCGCAGGTACGTCGCCCAGCAGATGTCCGTGTTCGCTTGGATGCTGGAATGCCTGAACAGCCATAATAGCGGCGTGAACGAGGCTCGACCATGCCGTGAAGGCGATGAGGCTGCGATTCTCGGACGGATTACGTGCTGCGAGCAGTAGGAAAATTCCCAGCGTGGCATAGACCCCAAGGATCATCTGCTCGTATTCCGGTTGGTTCGGCTGCCATCGCCACCCGCTCGACCAAAGAAACATCATCAACGGGTAGACACCAAACAAGAAGATCAGTCCCACCAACACCAACACAATCTTTAGCGCCCGTTCTCGATTCATAGTGCCCTCCTGTTAAAGAACTGATGATGAAAAGTCCGGTATACGTCCCTCTCGTGCCAGACCACAACGGGGAATGTTAGGTCGGACAGAGGGAAACTTCAATCGCACGCTATGAACCCAAGAGAGGCAGCTATTGCAGCTTCGCGTATTCGGCTTTGCTTCAGAGCTGGAATCATGTACGCTTACGTCGGTTCCGTGACGGCGAACGGCGTTCCTTGTGCGCGTTCACAAACTTGTGAGCCATGCCGAGCAAGTCCTGCAGGACATCAGCTGTGACGCGGGACAGGCGAACCAGCACGGCGCTGTAGTTGAGATAGTGGTCGGTCACGTAGTAAACATCGGGAGCCGCTGCAAGCAGTTCGGCCCGGTCGTCGAAACCGACGCGAACGGCAAGCGAATTCGGCTCAGCCGAGCGATGAGTAGGCGCGCACGCCAGCAGTTTTCCGCGAATCTTGAGCGCGGGTGCGCCGTATGCCGTGCTCTCTTCCACGCCGGGCAACGCCAAGCCGATCTTCCGCACAATGTCGAAGTTGACTGTGCTCCCGTGTTTCCTCGAGGTTTTGATTTGCTCCGACGATCTTCCAGCCGCTTTTGATCCGGGCTTCGACGTTCGTGCGCCCGGAATTTTGCCGATCCGAGGGTCTCCAGCCAGCACAAGCTCGCATGCCCGCATCGCCGCTGATTCAAAGTCGGGGGCATCGACTGGTAAGACCTGCCAACCCGTTACGCGTTTGCCCAATACTAGAATGGATCGCATGTTCGGGAACTCGTGCCGCAAGCTCTGGTGGTGTTCTTGGGTGGTGGCGAGCCATACTCCGTTATCCGCAGTGTTCGTAGGCTTGTCCCGCAGGATCAACACGATTTTGTCTTTTACATAGATTGCAAGGCAGCCAAACATCGGACGCGTGTACGGCGATAGTGTGGAAATCGCATCAAGCACGAATGCATGTGGAATGGGTTTGCGCTGCTTGGGCAGCAAGCTCGCATCCAGAGCTTCTGAAGAGATTCGTTTTCTCTTAGTCATACCCGGATACCTCCAGAGCGCCGTCTCCGAGCCTTTCGTAGACGCAGCAATGCGAGATGGGCTGCTCGATGAGTTGGGAATATGGAGCCATTGGCGGGAATGTTATGACGCTATTGTGGCTGGGTCAAACAGGGCTATGGAACGGGGCAGCTTGGAAAGCGGTTGCAGATTACGCCGCGAATCCCTCAGAATCTTCTGCGATGCAGGCTTGGCAAATCTTCGCGGTCGGTGTGGCGGTGCTCGTTGCTGCTCTGCTTCTGCCGTCATACGAGCCGATGTTGGCAGGCTTGGCGGCACTTGCCATGGTCACGGTGGTCGTGACGGGTTTTCTGTTCCGACCCCGGAAGGATGTTTTCTACCTGCGGACAACGCTCATCGTCTCCGAGCCGGACTACCCGATTTCAGTCGAGCATGACCGGATTGCCGTCCGCGTCGAACTTGCGAGACTATGGCTGTTGTTTCTTCCGACCTTCGGCGCTCTGGCGTTTCTCATAGTTACGTTCGCGAAGGGCAGTACGTGGAGCTTCAGTCTGCTGGATCGGTTCTGGGAGCTAGGCTCTTATCCCATTTTTCTTGGAATCCGAGTATTTCTGGTCGTCGTGGTCGGGCTGCTGTCTGCATGGGGGAGCGGTGGGTGCTCCGAGACGCTGAAGCGTGCAGTGCGGATTCGATATCCAGTACGGGAGGTCGCCTTCTGTACAGCTTCAAAGACCGCATCGGTGAATACTATGGCGGCGAGGCGTTTCCCTTTGCCCTAGTTCGCTCCCCGAAGCTGGCAAGAATTGTTTTCTATCGACCTGCCAAGCCGGAACTGAACAAAATCGCGATGGGTTGCCTTTTTCATCGTCCCGTGATCATTGGGCGCGGGGTGACCGACTTGGACGAGGCCACGGTCTCTGCTCATTCCGCCAAAGTGCAGCCCGCAGCACAGTGGTTCTGACCTGCCTGACCAAAACCCAGCAGGATCAGTATTGGTCAAAAAGGTTGCGCCACGGCAGCCGCAAGTAGTCTGTTTTCAATGTCCGAATTTTCGCTGGAGAATGGTTTGCCGGGTATACCTTCTGAGGCGACGGCGGTGCCCGTGCAAGTCTCGTGGTCGCGGACTAGAAAAAGGCGTGGAACAAAGCCGCATTGCGGCACATAAACTTACACTACGCGCATCGCGGAGGCTCCGGTGTCATTGAACAACTCACTGCGAACGGCAAGCTTCCCCTTGGCGATTCTGTTGACGTGGGGCGCGAACGTCCATGCTTCCCCCGCCAAGCCAACGGCTGAGATCAGCAAGGTGATGTCAACGTTGTACGAACGCGGTCAATTCAACGGTGCCATCCTCGTTGCAAAAGGGGGACAGATCGTTTACAGAAACGCGTTTGGGAAAGCCAACCTCCAAACAGGGGCGGATTTCACTCCCCAGACCCCATCTGATGTCGGCTCGGTCACGAAACAATTCACCGCGATGGCAATCATGATGCTCGCTGGGAGGAATGAACTCAACTATGACGATCCCGCTGCGAAATACATTCCTGAGTTCTCCCGCTCAGCGCATTTCCGCGAGATGACCTTGAGAAACCTACTAACGCACACCTCAGGAATCCCCGACTACGGCGATTTGGGGATCGACGATTCCGGTCTTGAACCGAAAGGACTGATAGCGGCACTCCTGAAAAAGGAAGACCTTCTTGTGAATCCCGGTCTCAAATACAGATACAGCAATCCGGGATATGCACTGTTGGCAGTTGTAGTCGAACGAGTGTCCGGCAAGTCCTTCGGCATGTTTCTGGGACAAGAGATTTTCAAACCTCTTGGTATGAGCGACACCTTCCTTTATGACAGTCGAGGCAAGAAAGACGCACGGGCAGCCGTTGGCTACGACCAATTTGGGCAAGTGGACGATGCCAGCACGACCGCGATCCCCGGTGACGGCGGCATATATTCATCAGTCAATGATTTGTTCAAGTGGGATCAGTCGCTATACACGGATAAGCTCGTCCCGCAACCCGCGCTAACGGAAGCATTCACGCCCGGCACCGTAGAAGAAGGCACGTCAGCGTACGGTTTTGGGTGGAATGTGCGACAGGATGGGAACGACAAATATGTCTGGCACACCGGCAATCAGGCGGGCTTCAGAGCTTTTATTGAACGGCGGCTCAGGGAACGATTGACCGTCATCATGCTAACGAATAGGGGCAACAGCAAGCGCCAAGAGATAAACACCGCTATCCAAAACATTCTCGCTGGAAAATCTTATGTGCTGCCAGAGCGATCTGGTGCCGAGGAACTTTATAAAGCGATCCATGCTTCTGGAATCCGGGCTGCGCTCAACAAGTATGACACGCTGAAGAATGGAAGTGAATACGACCTCGGAGAATCCGAATTGAACACCCTCGGATATCAGTTGCTTTATGGAGACAACAAGGCGGGTAACGCCATCGCGATTTTTGAGTTGAATGCAACCGTGCATCCAAAATCTTCAAACGCATTCGACAGTTTAGGGGAGGCGTACCGAGTAAACCGTGAAACAAATCTTGCGATCAACTGCTACAAAGAAGCAGTTAGTCTTGACCCTACAAACGGGCATGCTGCGGTGATGCTGAAAGAGTTGGAACTTGCCCGTGCGGGTTGGGTTGCCATACTTATGGCATGCGTACTCGGAGCGTTGATTCTAGCGGCAATCCTCCTCAGACGACAGGCGCGTGCGTATCGTCGCAATGGATAAGGGCTTCTCACAACGTATTCTGGATGAGCCTAACCGCAGCATCAGGATCATTTACTTCAACAGCCAACTCGTTGTAGCGTTCGTCATGCAGGTCAATGAGAATTGGTCTTCTCCGGGCGGTTCACGTCCCAGAAGACTCTCTTGCCTTCCTGATAGAAGGTTCCCGCCGTGATGACTCCGGTCACATTGGTTCCCGGCATCCTGATCCCGTGATACCACCCCCGTGCCGCTTCCGGGTCTGCGCGAACCCCAGAAATGTGAACTAACTGTATTTCAAGACTGCTCTTGAATGCCCAGAGCTTGTCAGCGGCCCTGGACATGTAACGTCAGTTTGCCTTCGGCTATCGACAAATCCACCAAGGTGACGCTCCTGCGGTAAGCCCATCTCAACGACGACTGCGACATCGAGAGGGGGGATCATGCCGCCAGGCGAGCGCCTATCTCTTCGCTGCTGAAGCAAAGGTCGGCTCCGTGCACGATGCAGGCATCCATTGGCTCGTGGACATCACGACGCAATGACCGAAGCTTGAACAGCTTCCCCGTTCCCATGGCTTTGCCCAACGCTTGTTCCAACTGCGCGTCCCGCATCCCGATGCATGAGTAGATCGCGACAAAACTCACAATCTTCGCGGAAAAGCCGTTTGCCTGACGTGTGACCTTCGCCATCACACCCTTACCGAGATTCGCGCCCATGCCCATTCCGGCAGCCACCGTAAGCGGCAGAACTACGCTCCCGCGGTCATGCAGCCTCTCCAGCCACAACGGATGTGGATGCGTGACACCAGCATTGATTAGCATGGCATCGCATTTACCCATGTCGAAGTCTGTTCCATCCCCACTGTGCACCGAGACATTCGGATACGCCGCAAGGTTCTGATTGGCACGTGCTGCGAGTTCGGGATTAATTTCACTGGCTAGAACGCTTCCGTTTCGCCCCACAACTTCAGCCATGATTGCAGTGAAATATCCCACGCCACAGCCCAAATGATAGACGCGCATACCGCTCTCGATTCCTAGAGCGTCAATCCACTTGGCAAGTGTAGCGGGTTGCCCGTTATTCAGGTCGCGGGCTGGATCAAGCGCCACAGGCACATTGTGATAAACGTGTCGTGGATCGGCATCGGGAGTTTGAATGTAGGTCGTTCCGCCAAGCCCAAAATCGACCGAAGCGACCTTCCACGGGCCAGAACCAAGGAAGTTTTCTCTTAGCACGCGAGCAAACGCTTCAATAAGGGTAGCCGACCTGATGTTTGCGGCGAGGCTGATTTCCTCCGAATAGAACCGGCGACAATCTTCGAGTGTCATGGACAGAAGTATGCCACCGCACTGAAATGCTCACAACTGCTGCTAACACCACGCGGAAATGACGCTGGATTGGGTAGAATCGCCGATAGACTTGTCTGTCATGGAGCAGCCCATGTCCGCTGCATTTCCGATCTATCCGGCTCACACCGCCGTTCTGAGCATGGATTGTCAAACCGGCATCGTTTCCATCTACACCAAAGACGACAAAGACGCCTTTCTTACGCGTGCCGCAAGCGTTCTCAATCACGCACGTACCACCGGCTCTACAGTTATCCATGTTCAAGTCGGCTTCCGCCCGGGACTTCCAGAAGTTAGCTCTCGAAACGTCCTCTTCGGTGCCATTAAGTCCTCCCAGCATCAGAAATTGTTTCAGGAACCGCTGGGAGCGATTCCCCCTCTCATCGCCCCAAAAGAAGGAGAGATTGTCATCACCAAGCATCGTGTCAGCGCCTTCACGGGTACCGATCTTCAGATGATCCTTCGCGCTAATGACATTGACACGCTAGTTCTCTATGGCATCGCCACCAGTGGTGTCGTCCTCTCAACTCTCCTCGAAGCTGCGGACTCAGATTTTCGTTTGGCAGTCATCAAGGACTGCTGCGCCGACCTCGACTCTGCTCTCCATGATTGCCTCGTCACCAAATTCTTCCCATCTCGTGCATCGGTTCTCTCGGCGCGGGAATTCGTCGATGCTGGGTGACAACTGCGCACTGCCGTTATCCGGCGATGGCTTTCACCACCGGTTGTGACATCGCAGCTTCACAGTACAATTCGGTGTACCGCTCGCCCTGAGATCGGGATCACGATTGTTTTCTCCGGGTGATGCACGTCCCAGAAGACCCGCTTTCCGTCCTGATAGAAGGTGCCCGCCAGCAAATACCCTGCCCATGAATTGGCGGCGATGGGCTACAAGAACGTGGCGCACTATCCAGAAAGCAAATAGGGCTGGGTGGAAGCAGGTCTTCCGGTGGAGAAGGCTGCTCTGCCCAAACCTTAGCCCCGTCGTGAGCAACCGAAGTCACGGTCTTGGAGATGCAGCTTCCGTTTGACCGTTGCAGTGCTTATGTTGGATATTGAGACGGAATGGACGTTGAACGCATCATTGACGACATCGAGCAGCTACAGGAAATGTTCGAAGCGCCGGACATTAGACCACTCAGCGCAAGCGACATCTCTGCTGCCAATCGAAGGCACGACGAGATGCTCGCATATAGCCCTTGGTTCCGGCTCTGGCAGCATTACGGCGTCTGCTGCCGGACTGAGGCTCCCATAATCCAACTGCCCGAATAGCTACGGCTCAAGGGCGACAACTGTTATCGCTCTTGCGTCTGCAAGTCGCCTACGAGTGACGAAGACTTCAAAGGGCGGCAGATTTGTTGCGCTGGCAGGAGATTAACGCCGTGCTCCACTGCGACGCTATTTTCATTTGCCAGTGAGCGCCTGCCATGCGGCGAGAGAGTCCATGTAATCTCTCCAGCGAACAATCTTTCGATTCTTGATGGTGACGATGGACGCGAATCGGTTGTTATACGCAGCGCCCGTTTTGACGGCTTGGCCATGAACCTGATATTCCAGAGTGACTACACCGCGTTCCTTGTCATGGTGAACCCCAAGCCCATCACCTTTTTCAAGCACGATGTTATTGCCGTAGCCGGAGTAGGCGGCAATCAAGTTTTCTTGCCCGCGAATCACCTCCGCCCAACCGGGGAACCGATATAGGAACTCGAATTGGGCATCCTCGGCGATAGCGTCGTAATAGTGCTCACCATCAACTAAGCCATTCAGCCCCTTCATCACGACATCAAAAAATGGTTTCAGTGCTTTGTGTTTCGGATATTTATCTGTAGCCATAGAGTTTTCCGTGTTTCGCAGAAACTGCGAATTTCATCAGGCGATGACAACGCCACCGCTGCTAAGGAAGATTGTCGAAAAAGAGATAGACCGAAGCAATGCGACCGTTCCGGGCGACGATAAAATCGGTTCCCGC
>Ga0307479_10002452_pt1 | contig 16869 bp, 20 predicted proteins | sample atmos_gasesECM4C_FD_203743 | JGI IMG/M metagenome (GOLD analysis project Ga0307479, IMG submission 203743) | Hardwood forest soil microbial communities from Morgan-Monroe State Forest, Indiana, United States - atmos_gasesECM4C_515 | ecosystem: Environmental > Terrestrial > Soil > Temperate... | reverse complement strand
TGAATACGCTAATGTGTGGACTGGCCGCCGGACTGTTTTCGCTCGACAAATTACGCTTGTGGATCGGTCCGGCAGGGCCGTCGCAAAATGTGTTTTCGCGTGGGCTGGCGAGGGCGCTGGGTGTGGTGAGCGCGCACGCCTTGCCCGGCCTCACTTTGCTGACATCGGCCTATAGCATTGTGGTAGGGACTATCTTTTTGCTGGGTGCGGCAGACAAGTTGCCATCGTTGACGGGGTAAGGCTCCGCCCTTCCCGGGACGCCAATTTCGTTTAGTCCCGAAAAGTCGATCTCCGATTACCCCCGTAATCTGCGTAGGGGGATTACCGTTGACCCCACCTGCCTACCCTCCTTAGATTTGGCAGCAGGGGGTTGTATGAAAGATATCCATGAGGTCCTGCGGCAGAAGCAGGCGAAGTACGCCCAACTTGGCAAGCAGATCGAGATGCTGCAGCAGGCTGCGGAAAAGCTCCGCGAAGTAGCGCCGCTGCTGGCTGAGAACGACGACGAGGACAACGCCGTGCTGGCGGAAGTGGACGACGCTTCGGGCTCGGGCGACGCGATGGCAGCGAAGGCGGGCGCCAGTTCCGGCTCGTCGGCTGCGTCCAAACCGGCGCGACCTGCGGCGCCACGCTGGCCGTAATCTCCCAAGCATTCGCAGTGCGAACGACCTATGAACCTTCAGGCATTACTGGTTTCTACGGATAACTCGGCCGCCGAGGTGCTGGGCCGGGTTCTGCCTGCATTTGGCATCGCAGTGGACCGTTCGAGCGATCCCGAGACCACCATGGCTCGGATCCAGCAGCAGAAGTTCGACGCTATCATTGCCGACTTTGAAGACCCCAAGGCTGCCAGCGCTGCTCTGGAGCAGGCCCGGAATCTGGGTTCGGGGTCCATAAGCATAGCCCTGGTGGCAGATCCGACGAAGGTGCGCGACATCCTCAGCGGGGGAGCTCACTTCGTGCTGTACAAACCTGTTTCGGAAGAGGGTGCCAAGGCCGGGTTGCGGGCGGCCGCAGCTTTGTTGAGCCGCGAACGCCGCCGGGCATTCCGGGTTCCGGTGCAGGCTCCGGTGCAAATCACGCTGCCGGATACGCGCAAAGCGGATGGCATTTTGCTCGACCTCTCGGAAACCGGTATGGATGTCCTGACGGCCGAGGCGCAAACCACGGGATCGTTGTTGGCTTTCCAGTTTCAATTGCCGGATGGTGCTTTGCAGGTTGAGGCTCACGGCCAGGTGGCATGGGCCAATCCCAACGGGCAGACCGGCGTACGTTTCCTCGATGTGTCGCAAGAGGTCTCAGCCGGACTGCGGGCTTGGCTGAAGGCGGCGGCAGCGAACCAAGGGGCCGAGAGCGACGAGACGGTACCTCACTGCAAGCTTACCGACCTCAGTCTGGGCGGCTGCTATGTAGAAACCGATGCACCATTCCCGGAGCGGGCGTTGATTGACCTTTGCCTGAAAACGGGAGAACTCGAAGTTCATACCGAGGGCATGGTGCGGGTCGCGCATCCCGGGCACGGCATGGGAGTGGAGTTCCCTTCCCGCACGCCTGAGCAACGAGGGCAAGTGGGCAATGTGATCAGCTTCCTTCGAAATGGTCCGGACACGACGCCCGAACTGATTATTTCTCCGCGGGCTCTGGTGGCCGATCTAACTCAGTTTGAACACGCCGAGCAGTCGCAAGAACCCGCCGACGATATGGAAGACTCGCTGCTGGAGCTTTTGCGTCGCGGCAGTTCTCTGCAGCAGGATGATTTTCTTTCCGAACTCCGTCATCAACGTACCCCGGAAGACGTAGCCTCCGTGTAGTTTCCTCTTCTCGGCAAAGAATCCAACATCTGGCTGTATCAGGTCTGGGGAAGAAAAGCCTCCCATGGCAGGTTTATGGCGAGATTTCAAGAAGAATTTCGGGCGGTAATGCTGGCGGAAGAGCGAACGTGGGAGTGAGAGGCTTCGAGTGGAGTCCTTTCCAGCGAATCGAAGAACCCGAACCCCGTCTCTGGCGCGGGTTCCCCGATCTTGGTTCTGTCCCACCCTGTACAACTAACCTAATGCAAGTCCGTTGCGTGATGATTGCAGCAATATTAAATTCGGGTTAAATGTGTAGACTGAGATTTCGATTTATGTAAATCGGATCGCGGAACGCCGCCTGAACTGACTCTGGGGAGCGAATCTGGGAAAGACCATCGAACCTGCGTCTGCGCCAAGAGCCTCGACGATGGGCGGTCCGAGGACGTTATCGCTGCGCTGGGCTCCTCTGCTGGCGGTCTGTGGCGCGGCGTTCGCGGTGGAGGTCCCCTTCTTTTTTTTCGGAACGCCGTCCGGCCACGACGTTGAATTTCACCTCTATGCCTGGCTCGATGTTCTGGCGCAATGGAAGCAAGGAATCTTTTTGCCGCGCTGGGCTGCGATGGCACACTTCGCTTACGGCGAGCCGCGATTCATCTTTTATCCTCCTGCGTCGTGGACTCTGGGCGCGTTGCTCAGCGCGATCTTCCCGTGGAGCATAGTGTCTGCCGTCTACATCTGGATTGTGCTGGCACTGGCGGGAGCGTCGATGTTCGCGCTGGCGCGAAGATGGCTGGACCGCCGTGACGCGATCTTTGCCGCCGTCCTTTATGCGGTGAACCCATACCATCTGGTGATCGTGTACTGGCGTAGCGCCTTTGCGGAGTTGCTGGCGAGTTGCCTGCTGCCTCTGCTGCTGCTATTGCTGCTGAAAGCTAGAGATGAAGGCCGGCGGGTGATTGCACCTCTGGCCCTGGTGCTGGCTGCGGGCTGGCTGACGAACGCGCCGGCGGCGGTGATGATGCACTACTCGCTGGCGCTGCTGCTGGTGCTGTTTGCGTGGCAGCAGCGATCGGGCCGTCTCCTGCTGGTGGGAGCGGGTGCGGTCGCGTTGGGGGCGTGCCTGGCTGGGTTTTATCTGCTTCCGGCGATTTACGAGCAGAAGTGGGTGAACATCGCCGAGGCGGTGTCGGCGGGATCGCGGCCGCAGGACAATTTTCTTTTCGTGCACACGACGGATGCGGATCACGATGCTTTCAACCGAATGGTCTCGTGGATTGCGCTGCTGGAGATCGCGGTGATGTTTACCGCGGCATGGGCGGCGAGACGATGCCGCATGGACGAACTTGGCCTGTGGAATGTCCTGGTAGTGTGGGGCATCGCGTGCAGCTCGTTCATGTTTCCGGCGACGGCGCTTCTTTGGAAATTGTTGCCCAAGCTTCAGTTCATGCAGTTTCCCTGGCGCTGGCTGCTCTGCCTGAGCATGATCTTCACGATTTTCGTGACCGTGGGGGTGCGGCGCTGGTGGATGCGAGTTGCGATCTGGGTAGTTGCAGTTTGCGTGATCGCCGTGGCGTGGCAGCGCGTTCAGCCGCCGTGGTGGGACAACGCCGCGGACCTGCGTGAGATGCGAGACAACATGGCGGACGGCATTGGCTACGAAGGAACTGACGAGTACACGCCTGTGGGAGCTGACCCGGCGTCGACCGATAAGGCTGCGTGGAAGGTTCGGGGGGAAGGTTCGGCGCATGCGGCGATCCGCATCTTGCAGTGGAATGCGAAATCGAAGTTGTTCACGGCCGAGATGTCGGGACCCGATCAGTTGGCGGTGCGGCTGTTTGCTTATCCGGCGTGGAAGGTGGAGGTGAATGGGCGCGTGGTACAGACGACATCGCGCGAGGGCACGGGACAGATGCTGGTCCCGGTCAAAGCGGGGATGAATCGCGTGCAGATTAAGTTCTCTCGCACCTGGGATCGGACGGCGGGCGGGTGGATCTCAATTGTGACGGTCCTCCTTCTGGTGCTGTCTCGTTTTCTACGACGACAACGGATCGCGAGCCCCTCTACGCTTATCTTGTAGCAGTCCGATATCATGCGACGGATCCTCATTGCCACTTCGAATCCGGGTAAGCTGCGGGACTTTGCCGGAGCCGCGGTGGCGCACGGAATCGAGATCGCGGAGATTCCTAACTTCTCTTCCCTACCGCCCGTGGTTGAGGATGGGCTCACGTTTGAGGCCAATGCGCGCAAGAAGGCAGAAGAGTACAGCCGTTATGTTCCCGGGGAGATTGTGGTTGCCGATGACTCGGGCCTGGAGGTGGATGCGCTAAACGGCGCGCCGGGCGTTCATTCGGCGCGCTACGCTGCTCCCAACTTGCACGACGAAGAGCCGCACGAAACAGACCGGAATACGGATGATGAGGCCAACAACGCCCGGGTCTTGCGGGAACTGAAGAACGTGCCGCCCGAAAGACGAACGGGGCGGTTCGTCTGCGTTTTGGCTGCGGCGCGGGATGGGAAGACTTTGGCTACGTTTCGTGGGGCGGCCGAAGGCGTCATCCTTGACGCTCCGCGGGGGGCGAACGGATTCGGATACGATCCGCTATTTTATTTTCCGCAGATTCAAAAGACGTTCGCGGAATTGAGCGCGGAGGAGAAGGCGCGGTACAGCCATCGGGGCTGGGCGTTTCGGGAGTTCCTCAATTGGATAGACCCGAGATGAGGAGAAGGCAAGTCGAGCTGCGCTCGACCGGACAGCCGAGGGCGGCTGTCCCCACATGGATTCTCTGCCTGATGAGCTTCCACTTTCCTTGACTTAACTTCTCTCTGCGCAAGATAATTGAAGGTTCTTTTCTCATCGCTGAACTTATAAGGAGTGCTACGTGGCGGCGTCAGCCAGTTCTTCTGCTCCCGTTTTGCATGGAGTTGCGCCGTTGCGCGCGGGTCAGGGCTATTCGTTTTATCTGCGGCGGCTGCATTCGCTATTTGGGATTGTCCCGGTCGGTGCTTTCCTCTTCGAGCACATCCTGATCTCAAACTCGACCACCATCAGTGGTCCGCATGCCTATGAGCGCCAGGTGAGCTTCCTGGCCAATCTGCCCCTCGTGTTCTTCCTCGAGCTATTCGGAATTTGGCTGCCGATTGCGTTTCACGCCCTCTACGGCTTTTACATCTGGTATCGGGGAGACGGAAATAGCATTGCGTATCCGTGGACTGGCAACTGGATGTACACGGCGCAGCGCTGGACGGGCGGGATCGCCTTCGCCTATATCCTCTGGCACACATACACGATGCGGTTTGCCGGAGTCGATCTCCACGACAATCCATGGGCTTCGTTCGGCAAGGTGCAACATGAAGTATTTCAGACGCCTCTCTTTCTGTTTTATGTTGTGGGCCTGATCGCTGCTTCGTGGCATTTCGCGTATGGAATCTGGCTGTTCGCGGCAAAATGGGGCATCGTCTCGGGCGATAAAGCGCAGAAACGGTTTTTGGCTTTGTGCCTGGCGTTTTTCTTCGTGTTGACGGCGGCGGGTTTGGCCAGCCTGACCGCCCTCCGCTCGCGGCCCCAACAGCCGTTTAAGCCCGGAAGCGCGGGAAACAGTCAACTTACAGAAAGCCGGTAAGGAATCATGGCAGCTCCGAAAATTATTGTGGTAGGCGGCGGACTGGCCGGACTGGCGGCGGTCATCAAGATCGCGGAGATGGGCGGCGAGGTCGACCTGTTCTCGATTGTTCCGGTCAAGCGTTCGCATTCGGTGTGCGCGCAGGGCGGCATCAATGCTGCGAAGAATTTGAAAGGCGAAGGCGATTCTACCTGGAAGCACTTTGACGACACGGTGTATGGCGGAGACTTCCTGGGCAACCAGCCTCCGATCAAAGAGATGTGCGAGGCGGCGCCCGGGATTATCGATTTGCTGGACCGCATGGGCGTGCCCTTCAACCGCACTCCGGAGGGATTGCTGGACTTCCGCCGCTTTGGTGGAACGCTGTACAACCGCACCGCGTTTGCCGGGGCGACCACCGGGCAACAATTGCTTTACGCGCTTGATGAACAAGTGCGACGGTACGAATCCGAAGGCAAGGTGAAGAAGTATGAGCACTGGGAGTTCCTTTCGGCGGTGCTCGATGGACAGCATGTCTGCCGCGGCGTCTGCGCCATGGATCTCCGCTCGATGGAAGTGCGGACCTTCCCTGCCGACGCGATCATTATCTGTACGGGCGGCATTGGGGCGATCTTCGGGAAGTCAACCAATTCGGTTGTATGTACAGGCTCGGCGCAGTCTGCGCTCTATCAGCAAGGGTGCTACTACGCCAACGGGGAGTTCATCCAGGTTCATCCGACGTCGATTCCGGGTGAGGATAAGCTGCGGCTCATGTCGGAGTCGGCGCGCGGCGAAGGCGGACGCGTGTGGGTGCCGAAGACGCCGGGGGACAAGCGCGATCCGAAGTCGATTCCGCAAAGTGAGCGGTGGTACTTCCTCGAAGAGTGGTATCCGAAGTACGGGAACCTGGTGCCACGCGACGTGGCGACGCGGGCCATTTTCAAAGTTGTGTATGAGCACAACCTCGGCATTGACGGCAAGCCGATGGTCTACCTCGACCTGACACATATTGATCGCAAGATCCTCGACCGCAAGCTGGAAGGGATACTCGAGATTTACGAGAAGTTTGTGGGCGACGATCCGCGCGACACGCCGATGAAGATTTTCCCGGGCATGCATTACACCATGGGCGGGCTGTGGATCGACTACAAACAGGCCACGAACATCCCCGGCATTTATGCGGCGGGTGAGTGCGAATTTCAGTATCACGGAGCGAACCGGCTGGGGGCGAATTCTCTGGTGTCGTGCATCTTCGGCGGCCAGATTGCCGGGCCTAACGCGGTGGCGTATGCGCGAGGGCTGCAGGGGGCGTCGAGCAACGGACACTTCGATGCCGAAAAGAAGAAGCAGGAAGCGAATAATGCGTTGCTGATGAAGAATGAGGGGACGGAGAATCCGGTCAAGTTGTGGCGCGAACTGGGTGAGTTGATGACCAAGGACTGCACCGTCATCCGGTACAACAAGAATTTGCAGCAGACCGATGCCAAGCTGGTGGAGATGCTGGAGCGGTATCGCCAGATCAACCTGAGCGATCGGACACTGTGGGCGAATACCACGGTGGTCTTTGCGCGGCAGCTTTACAACATGCTGCAGCTGGCGCGGGTGATCGCGCAGGGCGCGCGCCTACGCGACGAATCGCGTGGGGCGCACTACAAGCCTGACTTTCCAGACCGTGACGATAAGAATTGGATGAAGACGACGAAGGCGTATTTTGCCCCGGACGCTGACGAGCCGAAGTTTGAGTTCGACCCGGTGGATGCATCGCTGATTCCGCCGCGGGCGAGGAAGTATTGAAGTGCTGAAGGCTCAAACCGATGGTGGTCTCGCGGAGATCGGTGGGGTAGTTGTAATGGCGGTGGATCAGCAACTCGATCAACTTCTCCGAAAGGCGATTGCAGAAAAGCACTTACTCAGGTTCAGCTACAAAGCTAGCGAGCGGATCGCCGAGCCACACGATTACGGCGTTCAGAATGGGATCGTTCGCTTGTTGTGTTGGCAAGTGGGTGGAAAAAGCAAGGGGCGCATTCCTGGATGGCGCTGGGTCGACGTAGACGGTATCGAGAATTGTGAGATGCTTGGGCGGACGTTCGGCGGCAACAGAGAGGTCGCTTCGGGCAACCATCATCGGTGGGATGAAGTCTTCATTCGTGTGGGATCGCGTCAGACGTCATGATTCAAGGGCACGCTAGATTCGGGAAGGGCACGAGTTCCACTCGTGCCGACCACGGGGCGAGCTTGTAACCCGGGTAAGCGGAGCAGTAGCGGTATTCGCGAGGGTTGTTTACGAGTCTTTGCTCGACGGGATTCTGGTGGATGTAGTTTTGATGGTGGATAAAGTCTCGGTTATCGCGAATTCTGTGGTCGGTGAAACCGCGCTGCCAGATTTCTCTCTTTCGACCGAAGAGGGTTCCGAGGGCGTGCGAGTAGCCGCCCTTGATCAGTTGAACGGCGTGCTCGAGAGTTACAGTCTGGGCGGGAGTGAGCAAGAGATGCACGTGCTCCGACATGATTACGAATGCGTGCAGTTGATAACGGCCTTCGCGGCGGTAGCGGTAAAGGGTTTTCAGGAACAGGCGCACGTAGTTCTCGACCACGAACAGCCTTCGACGCTGCCAGGTCGAGAAAGTGACGAAATAGGTTCCGGGCGGGGAGATGAGTCGTACTGGCTTCAAGAGCAAACCTCAGCCGCTAAAGCCGCGTCTTTTGCTTAGGCTAAATTGGCACGAGTGGAACTCGTGCCCTTCCCGGCAGTTCTTGTTGCGAGCATTTTACTTTTGGGAAAGTTTGAGTTCGAGCCGGTGGATGCGTCGCGGATTCTGCCGCTGGCGAGGAAGTATTAGAGCTTAAGGGGACCCATTGGTCCGCCCGCCGGGACGAATGGGGCCGGGCCTACGCGAGGTGAAAGGGGGTGATGATGCCGATGTCTGAGAATGCCCCTGACGCGCGAACATCGAAACTGTGTGGATGGGAGATCGCCCTCAGCATCATAAACTTCGCCTTGACGGCTGTGAATGCCATCCGCTTCCGGCATGGGCATGATCCAGTCGACGCGATGAGTGCCGGTGTATTTCTGGTAATGGCAGTATTGTTCGTGTTTCGGTCCAAGCGTGTTGGAGAGCCGCAGATTACGCAGCTAGACATTCAGGATTCGAGACAGCGGAAATCCTAGACCGAGGACGTGCACTGGTTCTTCGCTTCGTCAGAATGACAAACGTTTCAAGTTAAGAAGCTAAAAGCTAATGGCTAACAACAAATCCGTCATCATCAAGATCAAGCGGCAGAATACTCCCACTTCTAAGGCCTACTGGGAGGAGTTCTCGATTCCCTACCGGCCGAACATGAACGTCATTTCGGCGCTTATGGACATTGCGGCCGAACCCGTCACCCGCGAGGGCAAGCCGACCACGCCCATCACCTATGACTCGAATTGTCTCGAGGAAGTGTGCGGGTCGTGCGCCATGCTCATCAACGGGCGGGCGCGGATGGCGTGCTCGGCGCTGATCGACAATCTCGAACAACCGATTCGGCTGGAGCCGTTCTCTAAGTTTCCGGTCGTGCGCGATCTGGCAACGGACCGCAGCGTGATCTTTGAAAACCTGAAGGCCGTCAAGGCTTGGGTGCCCATCGATGGTACTTACGATCTGGGCCCCGGGCCGCGCATGTCGGCCGAGGATCAGGAAGCGGCGTATCCGATCTCGCGGTGCATTTCGTGCACCTGCTGCATGGAGGCGTGTCCGCAGTTCAACGAAGACACGGGCTTCGTGGGTGCGGCGACCATCGCGCAGGTGCGGCTGTTTAACACGCATCCCACGGGCAAGGCACTGCAGCGCGATCGACTGGCGGCGCTGATGGGGGATGGCGGCATCCAGGAATGCGGCTACGCGCAGAATTGCGTCGAGGTTTGCCCCAAGGATATTCCCCTGACGAAATCGATCTCCGAAGTCGGGGGGCAGGTCATGAAGCAGGCCCTGGGTGACCTTTTGCGGCGCTGATTTTTGTCACTTTCTGGGCTTGTCTTGAACTGACGATTCGGCGGAATCCTTCCAAGTTGTAGCTGGCAGAGCCCATCGACATACTCTTTAGCGGCCTCAAGAATGGCCCGCAACTTGCCGATAAGAGAGTGAAACTCTGGCACCCTCTGGCCGAGTAACGCGCAGTAACCTGCGCGGGGCACTGAAGAGTTGAGTACGCAGGTAACGTGCTGATCGGGGTCTTGGATTGGTCCCCTTGACAGCATGGCTTAGAATAGCGGCACTTGCGTGGAGAGAGTTGGCGGACAAGAGTGTCCGCCCCACATGGGCGACCACTTCGTGAAACGTAGCGCCAGATTCCAATTCGCGGCCGTGCTTTTGCTGGCCTTGATATGCGGCGGGATGTCGGGCAGGGCGTTCGCCGTGCACCCGGTGACGGTGCATCCACATCGCCGACACCTCAGATGGCTGCGGTGGCATCCGATGTTCCGGCCGTCGCACGAGTCCCTGATAGTCCAGAACGCTGAAATCGATCGCCTGGAACTTCCCCGCATTCAGGACGATACCGAACTGGAGGCTTTGAAGGCTGACGGATCGCTGGTGCCGATCGTTCCCGGAGAGAGTCTAAAGATTGAACACTCTTTGGATCCTTCACGGCGCTATTGCCGTCCTTGGACGCGCGACTTCGTGGACGACCTCAGCCAGGCGTACTACAACCGCTTCCATGCCCAAATCCAAGTGAACTCGGCCGTGCGTACGGTGAAAGTGCAAAAGAAATTACGGCGCCACAACCGGAATGCCGCGCCTGCAGACGGCGAGACGGCGTCGTCCCACCTGGCTGGCGTCACAGTCGACCTGCAACGCCGGGGCATGAGCAAGGAACAGATTCGCTGGATGGAGCATTACCTCTTTTACATGAAGGCGCTCGGGCTGGTGGAACCGGAAGAGGAGCGACGGCACTGGTGCTTCCACATTATGGTCAGCGGACATTACTCGGAGTGGCGTGAAACTCAGACCATCATTCCGATTGAGCACCCTGAGAACGATACGCCCCAAACCCAAATTGCGAGCAGCGGTTCCCGCTAGTTCCAGCCTCACGCCAATCAGAAAAAGCCCACGCAACCCGCCGGTATCGGCTACTTTGTGTACTGCGCTTCCCCGTTTCCGAACGACCAATTCTCCCAGGCCGTTTCTACTAGATTAATCATGAGATCCTGAGGGCGCAGGCCGGGATCTTTGGCGAGGATTTCCCCCATTCGTTGAAACAGTTTTCGTTTTTGGCCGGGCTTGCGTCCAGCCGACAAGGTGATTTGCACGAGCACGACGTCGTCGCTGCGCTGCACTCCCAGATAGGTTGGATCGTAGATCAAATCATTAGCAGAGTCCTCCGTGATGATTTGAAAGCGGTCCTGGGGCGGGATTTCGATCGCTTCGACCATGGCTTGATGAGCGCCGTCCGCTAAAGCTTTGCGGTACGGTTCTGATTTGCCCTCTCTTAGGGAAATGCGCACCAGGGGCATGACGACCTCCTAATAGACGATGGCAGAGTTTCTGCTCTAATGATAACCATGATTGTTTTGATGGCTGGACTTCCCGGCAGTGGCAAAACTACGCTCGCACGCGCGCTTGCCGCTCGCACCTCAGGACGTGTTTTGAGCAAGGACGAAATCCGGCATGCGATCTTTTCGCCGGAGGAGATCGAATACTCTTCGCGGCAGGATGATTTCGGTATGCAGGTGATGCTGGAGACGGCTGGCTATCTGTTAGGGCGGAAGCCGGAGCGGCTGATTTTTCTTGATGGACGGCCGTTCTCGCGTCGCTATCAGATCGAAAATGTGCTGGCCGCCGCCGCTTCCCTGCATCAGGGCTGGTGGATCCTCGAATGCATCTGCGCGGAAGATACCGCCACGCGGCGGCTTGAGGTAGATGTCGCTTCGAATGCTCATGCGGCGGGGAATCGCAACCTGGGGCTCTATATCGAGGTGAAGGCGCGATTCGAGGCGATTACGCTGCCTAAGACCGTGATCGACACCGACCAGCCGGTGGAAAGCTGTGTGCAGCAGGCGCTCGTGGCGCTCCGGTGAGTTGGGCGGGGAAATAGATTGCGCGTGTTTCATCCGTCGCCACGGGGCGGGGTATTTTTTGTTAGACTTTCCCGCCACCGGAAGTGGCGGGCTATTTTCAGTCGCGCTCCGGGCTCTCGTCCACGTTTCGCGTTGTTCGCCCACTCTCGGGACTGTACAATCGAGAATTTGCCCGCGACATTGGGCCACAACTATGACTGGCAGACTTTCTTTCGTATTCGCACTGATCTGTTCCCTGGCAACTGCGCAAGCTCCGTCGACGCCTCCAGACTCCGGGGCTTCCGTCAGCGCGCGTGCTCGCCAAATTCACGATTCTGCGCTCGTAGTCGATACGCACGCAGACACGCCGCAGCGTTTTCTCGATGAGGGCTTTGACATCGGCTCGACGGACGCGAACGATATGGGGCACATCAGTTTGGATAAGGCGCGCCGGGGGAATCTCGACGCGGAATTTTTTTCCATCTGGGTGGAACCGGTAACGAATCAGGGTCACTATGCGCGACATACTTTCGACCTGATCGATTCGGTTTACGAACAGGCGGCGCACCATCCTGACCGCATGATGATGGCATTCTCCATGGCCGATATTCAGCGGGCCCACCGGGAACATAAACTCGCGGCTTTGATGGGCATCGAAGGCGGGCACTCGATCGAAAACGATATCCACCTGCTGCGCGATTACTATCGCCTCGGCGTGCGCTACATGACGCTTTCGTGGTCCAACACGAACGAATGGGCCGATTCTTCGGGAGACATCGACGATCCCAAGGTGCAGCACCACAATGGGCTCACTGATTTCGGCAAGCAGGTTGTGTTGGAGATGAACCGGCTCGGCATGATGGTTGACATCTCGCATGTGGCCGACAAGACCTTCTGGGCTGTGATTGCCACGACGAAGGCGCCCGTCATCGCTTCGCATTCGTCGGCGCGGGCGCTGGTGGATGCTCCCCGCAACATGACCGACGACATGCTTCGCGCCGTGGCCAAGAATGGCGGCGTGGTGCAGGTCAATTTCTTCAATGGATTTGATGACGCGGACTTCCATAAGGCCATGGAGGCACAGGCGAAGGATCAGGCCGCCGCGGTTCAGAAATACGTCGAACAGAGGAAGGCTGAGGGCCAAACGGTCAGCTATATCGACGAAGATCGCATTGAGCGCGAGTGGGTGGCGAAGATTCCGCGGCCGCCGCTGAAATCACTCATCGATCACATCGATCATATCGCCAAGGTTGCGGGAGTCGACCATGTGGGGCTGGGCTCGGACTTTGACGGGGTGAGCGGGGCCACGCCCCAAGGAATCGATTCGGCCGCCGATCTGCCGAAGATCACGCAGGCCTTGCTGGATCGGGGGTATAGCGCGAACGATATTCATAAGATTCTCGGTGCGAACCTGCTTCGCGTTTTCGAGGAAGTAGAACGCATTAGCCGTCAAATACAGGCTTCCGCTGCGACTTCCAAGTAAGCGGCGGTGGGCATTGCTGTCGTACAATGCATGCTTGCTCACAAATCAGTCAGACTATCTCCAGTATCTAAGGAGTACCCATGCGTAGGGGACTTACCATTTTGTTTCTGATTTCTGTGGCCACCGCCGCGTTGGCGCAGTCGAGCACTGGCCCTCAGACCCCACCGGCGGCAAAGCCCAACTCTGCGACAAAGCCGAGCACCACCGCGAAGCCTGCTCCGGCGAAGCCGACGGCGATCATCGACACCACGGCGGGCAAGATGACTTGCACGCTATTTCCGGACAAGGCGCCGATCGGCGTGGAGAATTTCATCGGCCTCGCCACCGGCAAGAAGGACTGGAAGAATCCCGTAAGCGGGGCCACCAAGCATGGCGTTCCACTCTACGACGGTACTATTTTCCATCGTGTGATCCCCAACTTCATGATCCAGGGCGGAGACCCCGCGGGCAACGGCTCGGGCGATCCCGGATACAAGTTTAAGAACGAGGCTTCGTCTGATTTGCTGTTCGATCAGCCCGGGCGATTGGCATACGCCAATTCGGGACCAAATACCAACGGATCGCAGTTTTTCATCACCGAGGTAGCGACGCCGCACCTGAATGGGAATTACACCATCTTCGGGCAGTGCGACGAGGCCACCGTGACGCTGGTGAAGCAGATTGCGCGTATGGCTGTCGATCCCAGCAATGATCGGCCGTTTCGACCGGTGAAGATTAATAAGGTCACCATTACGGGCAGCGGAACAGCGGCCAAGCCTGCGGCCGCAACTGGAACGAAGAAGCCCGCAGCGACGACTCCGAAGACGACGGCTCCCAAGGCTTCGCCAAGTCCGAACTAGGGGAGGCCGCTGGCAACAAGGGCCGTGCTTCGCGCGCCGAACAGCCCCTTCGGGTTCGCTCAGGACAAGGGACGGCGGCTGTCCTCACATTTTCTCGATCAAAAAGAAACGCGACTGAAAGGAAATCATGACTCGCCAACCTGGACTGTATGCCACGTTTGAAACCAGCGAAGGAACGATCGTTTGCCGTCTGTTCGACAAAGAGGCGCCTAAAACGGTGGCCAACTTCGTCGAACTCGCGGAGGGCAAACGGGAATGGACGCATCCTTCGACGCGCAAGAAATCGAAAGACCGGCTGTACGACGGAACCATTTTTCATCGCGTGATTCCCGACTTCATGGTCCAAGGCGGAGACCCGGAAGGTACTGGCCGCGGAGGGCCGGGATACCAGTTTGAAGACGAGACCAAGGGCTCGCCGCACAAGTTCGACAAGCCGGGCAAGCTGGCCATGGCGAACGCCGGGCCCAATACGAATGGCTCCCAGTTCTTTATCACCGTGGTGCCGACGACTTGGCTTACCGGCAAGCACACGATCTTTGGGGAGGTGGTCGAAGGGCAGGACGTTGTGAATAAGATCACGGCAGTGCCGCGCGGTCCCCAGGATCGACCGAAGACGGATGTGGTGCTGAAGAAGGTGGGAATCGAGAAGGCCTAAGGGCTCGCAGCCTAATTTGCGAGGACGGAAATGCCGTCGGTCCTGATGAGATTGCGATCGGCGGTAATCAGTGTAAGCTCAAATGCCTTGGCAGTAGCCGCCAGGGATAGATCGGCTGCATCATCGTGCGGCATGCTGAGCGTCGGCAGCGTGCGTGCGACTTCAAACGTAATCGGAGCATCGATCACGGGAAGTACGATCTGGCTAGCCGCTCGTAAAATCAGTGGCAATCTGCATGCGCTTCTTCCTGAAGAGTTGGAATGCCTCCCATATTCTGACCGGCGAAAGCCAAAGTTCATTTTGTCGATCGTCCAGTGCCTTCGCCACGCGTCGGGAGAGTCGCTGAGGTTCCCTCAGGCTCCAAAGCCAAATGCGAGTGTCTAAGAGTAGTTTCATTCTCGCCACGCCTCCCAGTCATTCAGGCTGCCCGTGGGGCCGACAATATCGCCGAGGATTTTCATGCTTCCAGCCATGGAACCGAGTCGTCTTTCTTTAGTTTTTTCCGCGGTCGGGGAGACGACTTTGGCCACAGGTTCCCCGAAGCGAGTGATCCGAATCGGTTTGCGGGTCTTGCGGACCTCTTCCAAGATCCCGAGACACTTGGCTTTGAACTCGGAGATGGCGGCTTCTTTCATACGACATTCTTACCGTGGTCAATGACCATGGTCAATTTGATTGGTTTCTTCCCAGCTAATGCTCTCCAAGGCGGAATGCGGATAGAATTTTGAGCGCATGCTCGCCGTTGCCTCCACAGGAATCGATGATGGGCTTAAGCTGCTTTTGTTGCTCGTGGTGGGCGGCGGGCTGCTGATGCTGGGTCGGTGGAGCTCGCGGCTGGGCGGAAAGCAGGAACCGGAGTCTCTGCCCGGATCGGAGCACTTAGGGAATGATGAGAGTACTCCCCGGTTGTGGCCTCCGTCGGCGGAGGAGGTAGCTGCATCGTTTCCCTTCGATCCATCGCTGGGGAGGATTCGCATCCAGAAGTTTTTTTTCGAAAAGGTGGATGCCATTCCCGGTCCCGCAGAAGCCGAAGTCTTTGCGGACGAACTGCACGTACAACTCTACGACCCTGAGAGCGGACATTATTGGTGGCAATCTTACTTCGTGGCCACGCCAAAAGGGCTAGCCAAGATTCTTCGGGAGAAATCGTGGAGGTACTTGCACGCGCCGCAAATACTCGTGCTTCCGCGATATGACTTGGAGGAGATTCGGCGGGCGGTTGTGAGCCGCATTATGGCGGACCACGAGTTCTTTAGGGACAAAGAAGAACCGGAGGAAGAGTCGCTCTGAACGGCTTAAGGGATATGAGATCCCACTTCTCGCGCAGAAAACGCGAGAAGTGGGGCACCCGGGCTTGTGGAGAGAATTCCTAGCGGCGTTCCTGAGAACCCAATTGGTAGGGATCCTTCGACTCCGTTGTCGCCCGCTTCGCCGGCGACAACTCCGCTCAGAATGACAAGAATTAAACTCCGATCACGCCGCAGAGTTCCTGCACCGCGACGGCGCTCTTGTCCAGGCCCGCTTTCTCCTCCGGGGTCAGCTTGATCTCAATGATCTGCTCGATTCCCTTCGCACCCAGCTTTACCGGGACGCCTACGTAAAGGCCGGTGATACCGTACTCGCCTTGCAAGTAGGCGGCGCACGGCAAGATTTTCTTTTTGTCCTTCAGGATCGCCTCGACCATTTCGGTCGCGGCGGCTGAGGGGGCATAGTAGGCTGAGCCTGTCTTCAGATACTTCACGATCTCGGCGCCGCCGTCGCGGGTGCGCTGCACCAGAGCGTCGAGGCGGGTCTTCTCGATCAACTCGGTAATCGGGATGCCGGCGACCGTGGAATAGCGCGGGAGCGGGACCATGGTATCGCCGTGGCCGCCCAGAACGAAGGCGGTGACGTTTTCCACGCTGACTTTCAACTCGTCGGCGATGAAGGCACGGAAGCGGGCGGAGTCAAGCACTCCGGCCATGCCGATGACGCGCTCGCGGGGGAATCCGCACAACTTGTAGGCGGCCTGCGCCATGGCGTCGAGCGGGTTCGAGACGATGATCAGAATGCTATTCGGGGAATGCTTCACCGCCTCGCCCACCACAGCTTTCATGATGTTGTAGTTGGTGTTGAGCAGGTCGTCGCGGCTCATGCCGGGCTTGCGCGGGATGCCGGCGGTGATTACGACGATGTCGGAATTGGCCGTGTCTTTGTAGTCGTTGGTGCCGCTGACGTAGGAGTCCCGCTTTTCGATGGGCATGGCCTCAAGTAGATCGAGTCCCTTGCCTTGGGGCACGCCTTCAATGATGTCGATGAGTACGACGTCGGCCAGTTCTTTGGAGGCGATCCAGTGGGCGGCGGTTGCGCCGACGTTGCCGGAGCCTACGATGGTTACTTTCTTGCGCATGGTATGAATCCCTTCGGTAAACAAGCATCAGCAAGCGAGCAGCGCTTTGAGGAAGCGGGTGGTGCCGGCAGAAAAGC
>Ga0307479_10002451_pt1 | contig 16872 bp, 17 predicted proteins | sample atmos_gasesECM4C_FD_203743 | JGI IMG/M metagenome (GOLD analysis project Ga0307479, IMG submission 203743) | Hardwood forest soil microbial communities from Morgan-Monroe State Forest, Indiana, United States - atmos_gasesECM4C_515 | ecosystem: Environmental > Terrestrial > Soil > Temperate... | reverse complement strand
AGCAGATGCGGGAAGCGTTTCCCTGGGACCAGGCGCCGCGATATGTGCTGCGCGATCGAGATGCCATCTACGGAAGCGACTTCGCCGCCTTGACCCGAAATATGGGAATGGAGGAAGTGCTTACTGCGCCGCGATCCCCCTGGCAAAATCCCTTTGCGGAACGGCTGGTGGGCTCCATCCGACGCGAGTGCCTGGACCACGTTATCGTGTGGAATGAGAGATCGTTGCGTCGAATACTGCATAACTATTTTGGCTACTATCAGCGGTCACGTACGCATTTAGCCTTGGGCAAAGACGCCCCGGAGCCCAGGGCAGTGGAATCGCCGAAACAGGGGCGCGTGGTAGCGATTCCTCAGGTCGGGGGATTACACCACCGATACCAGCGACGCGCCGCTTAGTGGCCTGATAAGCAGAAATTGCAGCCGATATTTCGCTTCGGTCGATAAGCGAACATTCCGCGGGTCTGCCACGCCCGTCTCTGCAAGTCTCGAACGGCAATGCCATCGTCCCCATAGCCCGCTGAATGGAGACCCACAACCTCTCAAAGAACCCAGTCGTGCGTGGACTAGATCCAGCCTACCCGGCACCGCCTGAATCTCTGCATTTTCGGTAATCACAGCCAGCTGTTTGCGGAGGAAAATATTTTCCGCTTTGAGGGCAGCGCTCGAATGCGTCCCCAACAGTAGGAACTGCAGAGCGCCCTGGGCCAGATCGAGAAGTATAGAAACCAAGCGAAGCAGGGAATGAGCTGTTCTCATGGAGCTGGGAGCATGCCACGAGTGTGCTGGGAGGAGCAACCGTGTGTCTCGTGCGAATTTGTGACTATAAATTCGCGGTGTATGGATTTTTTGCGGAGCGGCCTCATCCAGTATTTAAGCAGTCCTGTGGGACAGTTGTTCGAGCCGAAACGAATCAGTGGTTCCCTTCACTATTAAAAAGGAAGGATAGGCCCATCGCGTCCAATCGCCTGTGTCTGATTCTGCCTATTCCTCCTCGGCTCCGAAGAAAACGTGGACATGCTTTCCCTGAGTTCCTTGTTCCATGGATCCAAGAATCAAACTCGCATTGCAGTTAATGGGGGAAATAACCACTGGCCGGCTCACCGTTGCACGCGTGGCTCAGGAAGTTGGCTTGAGTCCCTCCCGCTTTGAGCATATTTTGAAGAAGACCACTGGGAAAAGCTTTCGACAGCACACCCACAGCATACGCATCAGGGAAGCAAAAAGGCTGCTCAAAGACTGGCATTTGTCGCTCAAGCAGATTGCCTATATGACTGGATATTCATCTCCGGCAAGTTTCTCCCGCGCGTTCCGGAGCACCGTCCGAAGATCTCCCTCCCAATACCGACTCACCGAGCGGTTTGCCCAGCGAAAATCGATCGAAGCCACCGTCACCAGCAGGTCAGGTAAATAGACAGCAGGTCGGGTCAAGTGATTGTGCTAGCGCACAAGGCACGTCTACGTATAGTAGCCCCTGCAGCGCTAAGCGCTGAGGATCTTGCCATCACTTTCGGGTTGATCCGAAGTATACCCCACCGACAGCTGCCACATGATGAGGTTGCCGATATACAAAGGAGCTCGCCAATGTCAGATACGAAGATTGAGGACCATCCACTTCTTACGAAGCTAGGTCTTTCGGGGGCAACGAATGCGACCTCTCTCACGGGGTATGTTGGTCCGTCGGGGAATCCGGACACTGTTAGGCTGTATTCCAGTCTCGAAAACCTCTCCGAGAGCGTTGAAGTCCTTCGGAAAGACATCCTTCATTCTGCGTCTACGCCCGATACGGTATTGCCGTATGGCGGCACGATCATTTGGTTGAAAAAGGACTCGCAAGTGACCTTCCATCGCTCTCAACACACCGTTGTCTTTCAGCCCGCCGACAACCTGCACGAAGCACCTGCGGCTATAGACCCCTTAGTAGTGAATCGGGGGCGCCTGAACATTCGAGTGCGGCGTGGTTTCAGCAGTGATGTGTGTCAATCGCGATGCCAGGTGTGTCAATCCCGGTGCGGTGTTTGCCATTCGGGAGGCACGGTTCAGTTCGCAAACAGATTTGAAAACTCGCGCTAATTTGAACTTGGTTGTTAAGTCCTGCTGGTAACAACGGGTTAAGCGAAAGCATCAAGGTATGTGGGTATGAAGCTTCAGGATATCTGCGAGGTTTTCGCGACCCTTCCGTTTCCGGCATTGGGAGATCGGGCGCACCCTGAAAAATCCTCTGTTCAGGCTGCGGTCGCCCGGGTGGCTGAGGCGGTGGTGAATGACGAGTTTCTTGCGGACTGCATCGCTTGGGAGCTGCGGCTCCTTGAATCAGATCGGCCTCGCAGGGGACTCGTGCCCTTTTTCACCCTTCCCAGCCGGGGATTGCGCTTTGCCTTCGGATATTGGCCGCCAGGTGGAACACCCGGACCGCACGAGCATACCGCCTGGACCATTACGGCGGTCTGCAGAAATGAACTTGAGGTCTTGACTTACGACCGAGTGGAATCCTACCGGCGGCGGCAACTGGTCCCCAAGAATCAATTCCACGCGACCTCTGGAAAAACGGGCTACATTTATGATCCCTGCATCCACGAGCCAAAGAATGTGACGGGTGATTGGTCCCTGTCTCTGCACATCATCAGTCCCCGGGATGGTGAGCAACTGGACGATTCATACCCGCCTTTGCCCGATCTGTGCTTCCCTGCGAGTGTTCCGGCCGATGAAGATAAGCACCCGTTTTCACACGTGATCCGTGCGCGTCAACGGGAGACCGGCGTTCGCCAGCTCGCGCGCATTCTCGCGGCTATGGTAGTGCCGCAAGCTCCCGAGTTGCTGGAAACCTGCTTCAACTTGGGTTCTACGGGCACGCGAAGACGGATCGCTCGAATGGCGCCGCGGCCCATCCAGTCGGACTCCGCCAAATCCCCATGGGTCCTGGCGCGCACACATAAGGATCTGGTTCTGCGCTCCCGCCGCGACGGCGGAGCCGTCTGCCTCGATGTGGAGACGTCAACCGGTCCTGTAGAGCAGTTGGCGATCAACGACTTGGCGCGCGAGGCCATCGACTTCGTAGCGAAAGAACCCCGTTTCAACGTCGACGCATTGCCTGGTACTCTTTCGGAGGAAGAGCGTGAAGTTATCGGCGAAACGTTAGAGGAGACCGGGCTCTTTTATAGGGTACGCGAATGACAACTGCCAAAATCGACGCTGCACTGGAGGTCTTAGCCTACGACGCACCCTTCCTGACCGAGAAGCTGTTGAAAGACCATATCGTCGACACGGCGGAAGAGGCGCGAGCGCTGTTTGCGGAGGTCAAGAAATACTTGGTCCTGGTTCGCTCCGACGAAACGACATGGTGGGACATGTATTCGCTGCGAATCGACGAGGTCTGGCACCAATTCATCCTTTTTACGGGCGAGTACATCAATTTCTGTCAGCGGTTTTTTGGCGGGTACGTTCCGCATAGCCCCAGCAACGCGCCCAAGCCGGCTACGCATACGGAGGCGGAAAGAGTTCCCTCTACTTTCGAGAGCTTTCAAACACGCTACCAGGAACTCTTCGGCGAGCCCCTTCCGGATGCCTGGTACGACGAAAGGAGTATCATGCCCCACCGGCGCGTATTGCTTCAAGGCGGCGTCCACATGGCCGTTCGGTCTGCCGACGGGATGGTCGATCTCCTGAACGAGCAAGGCGAGGCGTTGTTGAGCGTGAACGAACTGGCACGGGGTGCGGTCGAATTTATTGCTCAAACCGGCGCATTCTATGTTCGCGAGTTGCCCGGCGATTTGACTGACGAAGAAAAGGTCGGTCTCATTGCAACACTCGTGGAATACGGCGTGTGTCGCGTGGGAGCCTGACGCTTTGCGTGAGAACACGCTAGATCTGTGGTCTTCTTTCGTTCGTCAGTATTGGGAACGCAAAGCAGCGTTGCTGACCGGCGAGCAGGCTGGTGTTCTCCCGCGCATCGATCCGAATGAGCTATTTCGCGCGGTCGTCAAATGCAGCGGGGATTTCTATCGCGGCGGGCACCAGAAGGTGCGGTTCTATGTCGACGGAGGCGAGATCGATATCCTCGAGGGAGGAAATCAGATTGTTCTTCCGAGGAACGAGGACGGCTCTTTCGAGGGATACCATCGCCGCATGGTCTCTCGTCATAAGGTTCAAGACTACGCCTTGATTGTCGCAGACTGGCATCAGTTCGACCGCGCCCTTTGGGATCGTCTCCTCCTCTCACTGGAAGGTCTGGCCGAAACCGTCGGCATCAGCCGTTCGAGAATTGATACACAGGTGTTTCTGGGCACGTACAAAGTCACGCCGTTCGGTGTCCACAAGGATTCGCGCAGCGGTTTTCATTGCCCTGTGATTGGTGCAAAAACCTTGCGGTTCTGGCCAGCTCCGTTCGCCGAGAAGACTCCTGGACTCCGCGGTGCGCACAACTACCAGCAGTTCCTGGAAGAATCCGTACTCCTCACAGCCGCTGTGGGCGACGTCATTTACTGGCCCTCCGATCACTGGCACGTGGGCGAATCCGACGGAAGCTTTTCGGTCACCTGGGGGCTGGGTTATTGGCTCGGCGACGGCATTCGCCAGTTGATCGTCGAGACGTTGCTGAAGGTTCTGGACCGGATCGAGTCGAACGCCTCTGCCATTCCGCCGGAGGGCGTCACGAAGGTAGCCCGAACGCTGGACGGGGTGGATCAAATCATGAAAGACCTTCAGCGCGCTGCCTCTGGTGAGGAGCTTCGCCAGTCTGTGGCTCAAAGCTGGCTGCAGCACCACAGCGCGTATGGATTTCTGAAAGTTCCGCCGTTATTGGAACGAGTGGACGTCCCTGGCCGCGGCGTGGTCCGAAACAAACCCGCGGTTCGAATCCTGGCCTCGCAGATCGCACCGGACTCGATTTGTGTCGCGGCTGCAGGCCGCTCCTGCGTATTGCCTTGGAGTCCGTCTATCCCGGCAATTGTCGACGAGTTGAATCAAGGCGATCCGGTTGCGATCGAAGATCTGTTCGCCTTCGATGAAGATCGCGCGGCGATTACGCTAATGATTGAGTTCTGCCTGCAAAGCGGAGCGCTCACCCTGGAAGATGTGACATCGTGAGTTGCTGGTCGTCGTTCGTCGAGGAGTTTTGGGAGAAGAAGTCCACCCTCCTGGCGAGCGAACGGGCCTTCCTGCTTCCGACCATCGAACCCTCTGAGCTGTTTCGCGCGACGGTGGCGTGTGGCTGTGATTTCTGCCGCGGCGCACAGCAGAAGGTGCGTCTCTATGTGGATGGGGCCGAGATCGACATAGTCGGAGGCGCGCATCAGGAATTGCTTCCGCAATACGGAGACCTGTCGTTTGATGGGTATAATCGCCGCATGGTCCTGCAGGGATTTCAGGACTACGCGCTGATCATCGCCGACTGGCATCAGTTCGACCGCGCTCTCTGGGAGCGTATTCTGGTTTCTCTGGAAGGCTTGGCCGAATGTGTGGGCATAAGCGGGTCCCGGATGGACACGCAGGTGTTCCTGGGCACCTACAAGGTCACCCCGTTCGGCGTTCATGCGGATCCCACCGGGGCATTTCATTTTCCCGTGATCGGCACCAAGACCATGCGGTTCTGGCAGAATTCCTTCGTCGTCAATACGCCGGAACTCGCGCGAACCCACAGGTATGAACGCTTCTTCCAGGAATCCTCGACGGTCCAGGCCCAGCCAGGGGAAGTCATTTACTGGCCCTCCGACTTGTGGCACGTTGGAGAGTCCGACGGGGCGTTTTCGGTAACCTGGGGGTTCGGTTATTGGCTGGGCAATTGCCTGCGTAGGTTGGCCGTGTCGAAGTCGCTCAGGGAGTTCGAGAAGATCGAGTCCCAAGCGGCGAACATCGCACCCAACAGCATCATCAATGCTGGGCGTACGCTCGGCCCAGTGGATGATCTCTTACAAGACCTGCTCGGCAACATATCGAGCGAGAGCTTTCGCCAGTCCGTGGCCCGAAGCTGGCTGGAGCACTACAGCGCCTATGGATTCCTGAGGGTGCCTCCCTTGCTTGATGTCGTTCCACTGGACGAGTGTAGCGTCCTCCGCAAGAAGCCGGTCTTTCGAATTCTGGCTGCGCAAACAGGACCGGACGCGATCTGCGTCGCGTCAGCAGGCCACTCTTGCATGCTTCCGCCGAGCAAGATCGTTTTCGCGATGATCGAAAGACTGAATCAGGGCACTCCGGTGCCCCTTAAGGAGCTGTACCAAAGCTGCGGAAAACAGGGGACCATTACCCAAGTGATTGCTTTCTGTCTGCGGAGTGGCGCGGTCGACCTCGAACGCATTCATCCATGATGCTCATTCTTGGACTGCAGGGTCATCCCCATCCACCTCGCCCCTTGAGTGCGAATTTGAGGGATGTATGGGACCAAGGCTGGTATCACGATTCCTCTGCCGTACTGCTTCGCGATGGCGCCGTCGTTGCCGCAATCGAGGAGGAACGCCTGAACCGATGCAAGCACACCGGCAAGTTCCCCGTTCTGGCGGCTAGGGCTTGTCTGGGGCTGGCGGGGTGTGACGGAGACGCTCTCGATCTCATCGCGTTCGGAGAAGAAGGGGGAAGCGGGCCCCTTCGCGATCCGGCGATCCAGCCGGCGCGCCTTACGTCGATCTTGCAAAAGGAACTGGCGTTGGAAAAAGATCTCTCCGCCAAAATTCGCCTGATCGAACACCACATCAGCCACGCCGCCAGCACCTACGTAGCTTCCGGCTATGAAGAGGCCCTGATTTTCACCGCGGATGGCTTCGGTGACGGCATAGCCGGCTACGTGATAAATGGACGGCGCGCCCGTTGGGACATACTAGATGCCATCGTTGCAGAGGACTCACTGGGCAGCTTTTATCATGCGCCTCTCCGGCTGCTGGGCTTCGGGATGCATGACGAGTACAAGATGATGGGGCTCGCGCCGTACGGAGATCCTGCCGCATACCGCGATCTATTCTCTGCGTCGTATTTACTTTCCGACGAAGGGCGGTTTCGACTCGATCGGACAGTGCTTCGGCAGGGGCTCGCTCGGCTTGGCCCCCCACGCGGGCACGACGAGCCGTTCCGCGATCGTGATCGGGACGTGGCCGCCGCCGCCCAGGAGGCGCTTGAGCGCATCGTGTTTCATGTGCTGAAACACTTCCGCTCGCGAACCGGCTTACGCGCGCTGTGCGCGGCCGGAGGCGTGATGCAGAACTCGACACTGAACGGCAAGATCGCTCGGTCCGGCCTGTTCGATCGAGTGTTCGTTCAGCCCGCGGCAAACGATTGCGGGCTCGCGCTTGGTGCCGCCTATACAGCACACCTGCAGGAAGGGGACAGAGGAAGACGCCCGATCGCTGTGCCCGCGAACATCTACTGGGGAAGACCACTGCCACCGAACGACGACATTGAGAACCTTCTTGGGCAGTGGCAAGATCTGGTCGAGTTCGAGCGCTGCCCCGACATTGTCGAGCGAACCGCGACGTTGCTCGAGCAGGGAGCGGTAGTCGGCTGGGTTCAAGGCCGCGCAGAGTTCGGTCCCCGCGCACTGGGGAACCGCAGTATACTGGCAGACCCTCGACCTGCATCGAGCAAGGACGTAATCAACGCGATGGTGAAGAAGCGTGAGTCCTTCCGGCCCTTCGCGCCCGCTGTCCGGATCGAAGACGCGGATCGTTACTTCGACCTCCCGTCGGGAGCCGACTGTTCGTTCATGACTTTCGTGGTTCCCGTGAAGGAACCCTTTCGGGAAGTACTCGGCGCGACATCGCACGTCGATGGCAGCGCGCGTGTTCAAGTATTGTGCCGTTCAGCCAACGAACGCTTTTGGGATCTGCTCGGCGCGTTCGGCGCCCGTACGGGCACGCCCGTGCTGCTCAATACATCGTTCAACAACAACCATGAACCAATCGTGGATTCGCCCCAGGATGCGCTGGTCTGTTTCCTCACCACTGGGTTGGATGCGCTCGTGATCGGAGACTTTCAGGTGCGCAAGCACAAACTCACAGTGGGCCGGATCCTGGGGCTAGTTCCGTCACTCGCTGAGGATGCCTGCCTGGCGACTGGCAGAGAGAGGAGTGCGGCTGGGGTGAACGAGTCTTTCTATGTGCTCGTCACCGCAGTGGGTCAGATCCGCATCTCCATGGTCGTCTACGATGTGTTGTCCCACCAAAGGTATGATCAGACCGCCGCCGAGCGGCTCCGGGGTGGTGTGCCCGATGCCGCCGGAGTCGCCGATGAAGCGGTCGCGGAGGAACTGCTGGCCTTGTGGCAGCAACGCGTCATTCGGCTCCTTCCAAAGAGTCGGCCTAACGCGCCAGTACGGGCTGGGGCTGGACTGCAATAAATGATACGGGCGCAAGGGCATTGAGGCAAAAGGGAGCCAGGAGCAACTTTGCCAAAAACTCCGGTCATACGACTACACGTGCAAACAAGACAAGGCCGACTCCTCGAACATGTTTCTCGGCAACCGTACTGAAAACCAGCGTCGAAAAGCCAAACTCAGTCATCCTGCTAAACGAAAGCCCAAGGCTCCCGGCAGGGCTGATTGCCACGCCACGCAAATCAACGTAAACGGCGTCGTGAACTAGAGATTCATCGCGCAACGGTTCGCTAGACCGTCGCACATGATCACAGCGGTTTCACACACCGTTGCATCCGACTTTCGCTCGATCGCTTCCGCATATAAAGTAGGCCGGACGATTTGAGATTTACGCTGGTGTCACTTCTGGGGTCAGTTGGACTGTCAATATTAGGCCAGCCCTGACACGGCGTGTCGCGCTAGAATTCCCGCACCTACAACGTCAGAATGGATTGAAAGGCCGCAGGTCTTTGCGCACGTTATTGTTTCGGCACGACGCGGGGCCGCCCTCGCCAAAGTGAAAAACCTTAGGGTCCAATTGGCTCCGCTGGCGTCGCAGCTAGCCTCAGTACAATCCCCGCTTTTAGTTGTATCGTAACCATGATCGATTACTACTGCACTTGCTTGTGCGCGACAGCGTGAGCTTCCGTAACGCTGTAATCGTCGGTCTGCCAAATGCCCTTGGGTGTATCGAATACGATGAAAAAGGCGTCTCCATATTCGGCACCTCGACCTGAATAGAAAGTGCTCCCTCTTCCACCTTTGGGACGACAGGGACGGCTTGTTGCCCTGGGGCGTCTTGATGAATGCGCGCACCTTGAAATTCGGATTTCGAGGATTTACTTCGTTCGGCTCAAAATTAACATCGAGTCGCACCGTAACCGAATTTGTTCGGCGTAGCTTCCTGCGACGGCGTAAGCACACAGGTGAATGCCTCAAAACGAATAGGATACCCGCGATCAACAGGCCACAAAGGAGCACAATTGCGACGCCTGTCACGGTGAGAAGACCGAAAACCGTCGCCTCGCCGTCACGTCGACGGAGCGCGCTTTGGCGGGGCCACTCGCTTGGAACTCTTTGCGTTTCACGTGGATTGGACAAACCCTCCGGCGTCAACCTTTACTCTCGCCGCTTCTCTCCCCACCTCCTTCAATTCGAAACTCTGCCAAGGCTCTCTTATGGAGACGTGCATCCCTCAACCGGGTACCGGCGTTCAATTGGAAGCCCTCAGCGTCTGGACCATGTGGCGCCTGCAATTCCGCGACTTCGGTACCCACCAATCTCTTGTCACCGATCACACCGTCAACAACGGCCAGGGCGTTGCCGCCGTCCGCTGGTATGAGCTTCGCCGCTCCTCCGGTGGGAGCCCTTGGACCATTTTTCAGCAGGGCACGCACTCACCAGACGGCACATCACGCTGGATGGCCAGTGCCGCCATAAACAAGGCCGGAACCCTCGCCCTAGGCTACAGCGTCTCAAGCATCTCCACTTTCCCCAGCATCCGTTTCGCAGCTCGTCTTGCCAGCGATCCTCCCGGAACCATGGGCGTCGAAGTGAATCTCATTGCGGGCGGCGGCATGCAGACGTTTAATTTTCCTGCCCGCTAAAGCCTGATGGGCCGCTCTGGCTTATGCACCACATAACGGGGTCGCCACAAAACGGCACGATTCGCCGCGAGTGCCTTGATCACGTGATCGTGTTCCATGAAGGCGCGTTACGACGAACGCTCAATTCGTATTTCAATTATTACGAGCGGTCGCGCACTCACTTGTCTCTCGACAAGGATGCTCCGATCCCTCGGAGGGTACAGCCGCCGGAGCTCGGAAACGTAGTGGAGCTACCGGAAGTCGGCGAACTCCATCACCGATATGAACGCCGGGGAGCCTCGCCTGCCCGGACCTGCGCTCTCCTACACTGAAACTTTGCGGACAACTCCGCTTTGTGGTGCCGCGATCGAACTACTCGCCCGTCTGTCAAACAACTTTGCGCACACAAACGTCTATTTGAATTCTTCGCTTCCCTCTTGCACCAGATTTTGACGACTCAGACGCAATTATTGGTATGGGCAAGCGACGTTGGATGCGCAATTGCCACCTCTTCCCGCTTAGGCGGGCGAAAGCGTCCAGACAACAATGATCTTGCGGCACTCGCGGCGCGAGAACCGGTTTAGGATGTCGGGGCCGGTGTTTCGATAAGAACTTGCTGGGCAGGCGGCTGGATTTTGGACCACCAAACCCATGGTTCCGAACAAAGACTCGAAAATCCAAGTGCCTTATTTGGTGCCGCTTAGGAGCCAGAAAGCCATTCTCGTCCTCAAGCTGTACGGAATGCACCGAATCCGCGGTTCACATGCGTACGGCGGTTTAGTAAACCTAATCCGCCCTGCTCCTGTTGAGGGGAATCAATCACCAGCCTCAGCATAGGTCACGCTGGTCTGGGCTATTACCATGAGTGTGCGGATGCTGGACCTGATAGCGGAAGCTGACGATGCACAATGCGCGTCTCACGGTTTATGGAACCATTTCACCGGGCGCTTGCTGCCGTATCCGAATTTTGTGCCGCGCTATTACAACACCTCTTATGTTTTGGGAGTCTATGTCTTAGGTGTGCCGATTTAGGAGCTGCTGTTCGCCCATCGGGAGGCGCGGTGTGGAGCGTCTCCTACGAATACGTTCAGGGATACCGATTTGTACACCCCTAAGGCAGCGATAGCGGATTCGAAACACAAGTCCAGCTTCGTGGGCTCGGGATTCACTGAAGCGTGGACTAACTCTTCTGGTTGGAACCGTCGTTTCTCACGCCGCCATCCGTCATCTGCGCCGGTGGTGTGTTAACTGGCGGTTTATCAGCCATCCCTTGTTTGAATGATCGGATGCCCTCGCCGAGCCCTTTCATCAGTTCCGGAATCTTTCTTCCTCCGAACAGAAGCTCAGCCGAGCAGAACGACGGGGCTCCGGTAGGTCCACATCTGCAAACTGGAGACGCTTCGCGAAGCGGAGGGTGGCGGTGGAGGAGGCAGGGGGTGGAAGAGTTATCCCGATCCTTGACTTAGTTGTGAAAGGCTGCCACGATTCTCCGCGAGAGATCCTGTGCTTCGCCCACGCTGCTGGCCGATCTAATTTACGCGCCAGTGGAGGCTGACGCCTTGCATCTCTATGCGTTCCCACTACTGTGTTAGTGATACGTTGATACGGGGATTTTTCGGCGCCATGAAATCGATTGGTCTGCTGTTTCTTCTAGTGTTTGCTACAAGTGTTATAGCGCAGTCTCCGGTGAAGGAGACCCTGGCGTACAGCCGCGATACGATTCCCGGCATCCCCGGTGTCTCCCCTTCGCAAAACCCGTTTCCAACTTCCTACTACATCTATGTGGTGATCAAAAAGGGAGCGCCGATTCTTGCCACCGGCGCATGTGTTCGGGGAAAATCCTACGCAGCAACGTTAAAAAGTGTGGGGTCACCCGTATTGATCGAACGCGACCCTGGCGTTCCCACAGGAGAAAAGGAAATACTCGTGAAGAGAACACCCGACGACGTGTATCAAGTAGAACTTGGAGAACCGCGTGGTTCGGTTTGCAAGGAGTCCGCAGAAGAAAAGGTTGCACAACCAAGTGAAGTGGAGGTCTTTCTCAAGTCCGGCGAAGCAAAGTGGTGCGGCCGAGCGGAAAAGATTGTGCCGCTCCACCCGGCCCACGCGATGTAATGAGCGCTATTTGATCAGCGGAGCCTCCCAGACGCCTCTTCCGTAGGTAGCGGCCCGAATTACTTTGGTGCCGTGGTGAATTTCAACGTGATCCACGATGACGTTAGGCAAGCCATGCTTATACGGAACCCAGTCACGAAGACGATCATTCTTGTAATAGACCCCGGCATCTGTACCAAGGTACAACGGGTGGTGCGCCCTGTTTTCGTAAACTATTGAGTCCACGGGAATATTCGGCAAACCGCCGCTGATATTCTTCCAAGTGCTCCCGCCGTCATGTGATTCGTAGACTTTTTCGCCAGCATGATAGCCGCTGAAGGTAACGTAGACATCATCTGGATCCTTATCGCGGATCGCCAAGTCCGTCATGAAATTCGTGGCGGTGGGAAGGCCAGAGCTGATGTCGGTCCAGGTTGCGCCGCCATCCGAGGTTCGATAGAGTTTCGTGCCGCTCCCGGCGTAAATAAACTTCGTGTCACTGGGAGCCACCGTAAGCACGTTAAACGTGCCGATGCCCGCGAGCGCTGGACTGATGGCTATCCAGGTCGTGCCCTGATTAGTGCTTTTGTAGACTTTGTCGGTAGCCGCGTAAATGGTGGTGGCCACGCTGGGGTCCTGGAGCCACGGGGAGACCCAGGAGCCCCCGCTCGGGGTGTTAATCCAGGTGAAAGAGGCTCCTCCGTTCGTACTGCGGAGAAAACCTCCGTATTGGATGGACGCGTAGATGTTGTTGGCATTGCTCCAATCGATGAAACCTTTCATGCCGTCAGCATTTGTAATGTTGGTGTATGCGCCAGCACTGAATTTCATGTTGCCATTGTCTTGAGCGCCCAAGACCATGACGGTGGGATTTGTGCGACTGATTCCGAGACTATAGTACTGTGTGATGGATAGGCCCTTGTTAAGGCTGGTCCACGTGGAACCGGAATTCGTGGATTTGAAAAGACCACCGTCATTCCCCACGAGAAGGGTTGAGCCGCTGCCCGGCAGAAATCGAATGCAGTGATTATCCACATGGCCGGCGACTGGTACACTGCTCCACGTGGTGCCGCCATCGGTGCTCCTTTTCATGTTGAAACCAGCGACATAGACATCTTTCTCATTGGTCGGGGAGACCGCTAGAACGGTGTCATAGTAGCCGTACAAAGACACGCCAGGCGGAGTCGTTGCCGCCCACGTCGTACCCGAATCCGTGCTCTTTTGTACGGTCGCATTCGAGCACAAGGCATAGAGAGTGCTGGGTGTGCTGCGGGCAACCTGTAAGCTGAAACGGTTTCCTGCGCAACTGGCTGGCCGCGGAGCAAACGTGACGCCCGCGTCGGTGCTTTTGAAGATCTGAGTGGTTGTGGCGTAGGCGATGTTGCCATTGCTGGGGTCGAACTGCGCATCGTAAGCGCTGGCAGGGAAGATTTGCATCCAGGTGACGCCGCCATCGGCTGTCCTGTACAGGCCATCGCTCGTTGCCGCCAAAAGAATCTTGCCATTGGTTGGATGAATGACCAGCCGGCGGATGGTACGGTTTTGCCCAACCTTCCAATGAAGGCCGGTGTGCTGCCAGATGTGACCTCCATCGGTACTCTTACGGACGCCGACGCTGTAGGTGCCGCCCCAAAATGGAACGCCGTATCCGAACGCATCGCTTGTGGCCGCGTAAATGATTTTAGTGTTGTTTGGATCGATGGCCACGTCGCCGACGCTCAGAGTAGGCTGTTTATCGAAGAGAGGCGTCCAGGTTACGCCCGCATTTATAGTCTTCCAAACGCCTCCATTCGGCGCACCGATATAGATAATGTTCGAGTTTGTAGGGTCGAATTGGATGGAATTGACGCGGCCCAGATTCGTCCCTCCGATGGCATCGGAAGGCCCCAACGGCTTCCAGAATTTCAAGTGCGGCCAGAAAAGCCGCCCTTTTTGGATTCTAACACCTAGCGGGTTGACCTCTGGTTGTTTCAGAACCAGGTCGTCGTCTTCTTTTGACATTTTTTCCTGTATAGCGTCAATCGCCTCGAAGTCCCACATGCCGGTGGGATAGGTTCTTGGCTCGGCAAACCATTCCCAGCGTTTGAACATCTTGTATTCCTCGATGTCGACCCGCTCTTTGATTGCTTCAGGACCCTCAAAGAGAAATGTCGGTGCGAGCTTGTCTCGATTCAGATCTACGGGATGCTCCTTGTAGTAGTTCAGGAAGGCTTGTCGATAGTCCTGAAATGTCAACTGCTTTTCTGGCTTTTGGGGAAGTTGGCTCAGCCACTGTTGAGCCATCGCCTGTGGCGCCGCAAGCGAGAACGCCACCAATGTGAGAACCGCGAGGATGCGCAACATTTTGAGTTCCCCTTTCCCTTGGAATGAGATTGAGTTCGTAGCCCTTCCCTCTAGCTATTAGCTAAGCTAGACCGGTACGCCCCCGAGATTAGGAATCGCTTGAGTGTGGAGAAGCACGTAACCAATGCGCCCAGGGAATTACAAATACATTCATCGGTTGACACACTGCTTGCGTCGTCTCCTTCTAGCATATACGGAGGCTTTTCTGCCTTCCGCTTGGCCGAAGATCGGCATCCAGAGGATTTGTAAAGATAGTGATCTAACCGTACGAAACGTTTCGCGATAGCAAGGCAAGGTTGTTACAAAACTTTTCATGCGTGCGCTGATTGTCCTCTGAATCCTGAAGACGCTTTTCCGCCCACGGCTGCTACCGTTTCGGCAACATCGGTCATGTGCTGCGTGGCGAACTGCTCCTTAATTAACTCTTGGGGGAAGGTTCATATCAATGGTACCCCTCGAATCGGCATTTGCTCAAATTTGATAAACTCCATTCTCGACTTTCCCTTTGAGCTGTCCTCGCTTAGCCAACACGGGCACGCGTCTCGAAGACCTCTCAGTTCCGGCAAAGTAAGAACCGCGCGATCGACGGCGTCTGCCCACACGGTCGGGAAACTTACTGAACGGCGTCCCGCCACCTTCTTTTTTTAATTGCCTCAAGGCAATCTCCAGCGATACGCTTGAACCAAACGAGCCGTGGACCTGGATGGTCGACGATTCAAGCAAGGGTTGCTGGGCCACGCTGGGGTCTCCATGACGGGTGGCGATCACCAATTGGTGCAAGCCACCGACCTGGGGAATCGAATATCGAGTTCCGGACAGGAAAGGGACAGCAGGGAAGACTGATCTTGTGGTTCCGTGCTCGAAGCCGTCGAAACCTGGCAGGTTTTTTACAGGGGAACAGATTCGCTCGATTCTCGCGCTCGCTTCGGAACTGTGGCATACGATCTTTGCGCTGGCGGCCTTGACCGGCCTTCGACCAGGAGAGGTTCTCATGTCAGAGATCGCACGAGATTGCGTGCGGAAGTGCGATCGACAATTTGTGCTGGTTGGCCAAGTTGGCCAATTCAGAGCGCCGTGAAAAAGCTAAGTGATTGTGGCGCCAAGCCTTAGCTTAGATTTTTCCTCGTTCGCAACGAGGAGGCCGGGGGTTCGAATCCCCTCTCGTCCACCAGATTCTAAAGAAGTTAACCCACTTTCGGAAACTGAATAAGTAGTCCACGTAGTCCAACTGGTTGGGCCGGGAGATCGAACCCCATTCCAACCTTCTCGGCCCATTCCAGGCGCCACTCACGCTGCCGCAGCAGCTTTTTATAGCGCTCCGAAACGTGTGTTCTGGCATGTCCGGACCAGGTGTGCTGTAGTGCTTGGGGAACTTCGGCTGTCTCCATTGCGGTAATGCGGAAGCGCCGAAAGATGTTGAGTCCACCCTGTTCCAGTTCCAAATTCTTCAGGATGGGATGCAGGCTGTATTTGAGAATGTCCCGTTGCGAAATCTGCGAGCCGTCCTCTTCGCAAAACACTAGACCGCTGCGCCGGGTGCCCACAAAGTCCCGCAGCACTGCGGCCAACTTCGCCGGCAGGTCCACTACGCGTCCGTGCTTCGTGTCGGCATTCTTCGTTTTCATGTAATTTTGCAGCTCCCCGCGCTTGGCCTTCTGCAGAATATCCAGGGTACGGAAGTCGGGGTGGATAGATTTGATGTCCAAGCCGAGAGCTTCGCCGGCTCGCATCGGCCCGGAGCCAGCCAGCAACGCATAAAGAGTGCGGTACGGCTCCTCGGCTTTCTCTGAGGATCGACTCCCCATCCTTGTCTACGGTCGGTTGCTTCTGGTCTTCGATGAATGGAACATCAATAAACTCGTCGTCCCACGCTCGGACAGCATCTTGCCTTCCTCATCGCGCGCCGAGGCCACTACCGACTTCGCAATGTTCACATAATCGCGAATGGTCGCTGGCGAGAGATCGGCAATGTGGTCAACGAATTCCTTCATGGCAACGTTGTGGATATTCGCAAGGAGCTTGTCACCGAAAAACGGGTACATCCACTTGTCGAGGGCGTATCGCCGTGGGTGTCGATCGCAGTCTGTTCGAGTGGATTGCGTTTGCGGTTGGCAAGGGATTTGAGCCAGATTTCGGCTTGCTGTTGGAAGGTGATGTTCGAGGTTGACTCGATGAAGGTCTGCGCTGAATTGATGCCGAGTTGTTCAAGCTTTTCGGCCGCTGCCCGTTCTGCTTTGGTGCGAGTGCTGTAGATTCCGACCGCCAAATGTTTTCGGCGTCGAGTCTCCTGCCCGGGTACATCCTCCCAAAACTGCATGTAGGCGGGCTCGTTCGGAAGCCAAGCATCCGACCTCTTTCTCCCCTTCTGAAAGACATTTCCCTTCTGGTAAGTGCGCCGTGCCAAGGTTTTGCCTGTGCATCCCGCAAATCCCATCCGAGACGAATGCCATTGAAATCAGCGACATGCGGAAGGGAACTGGAGCCTGGCTTAAGAAGGCGACCGGGAAGTAACAAT
>Ga0307479_10002450_pt1 | contig 16873 bp, 14 predicted proteins | sample atmos_gasesECM4C_FD_203743 | JGI IMG/M metagenome (GOLD analysis project Ga0307479, IMG submission 203743) | Hardwood forest soil microbial communities from Morgan-Monroe State Forest, Indiana, United States - atmos_gasesECM4C_515 | ecosystem: Environmental > Terrestrial > Soil > Temperate... | reverse complement strand
GGCCGCCATTCCTCGACCATCGGATTGTTGAGTTCGCCAGCACCTTGCCCGCAAGCTTCAAGATTCGCGGTTCATGCCAGAAATTCGTTCTCAAAGAGTTGATGAAGAACAAGCTGCCGCATTCGATTCCGTGGCGAAAGAAGGTCGGCTTCGATATTCCAACACACGAGTGGCTGCGCGGTCCGCTGCGTTCCCTGCTTCTCGAGACCGTGTCTGCAGGCACTTCAGATCATCGCGAGCTGTTCCAGCCGAACGTACTCCAAACGTACATACGTCGCCATCTTGAAAGGAAGATCAATTTTGGATACCACCTGTGGGGAATAATGCTCCTTTTCATGTGGATGGAAAAATGGCGAATTCAGTCGACCAGCGATTCGATGCGCCAACAGGCAGTCCCGGAACGAGCCGCTATCTATACCTAATTGTTGTGCTGTTCGCGGCAGCCGTTTATCTCGCCTGCATCGTCTCACCGCCCTCGCTGGTGGACGATGTTGACGCCGTGCAGGCTCAGATTGCCCGGAACATGCTTGTTTCAGGCGATTGGGTCACCGCTCGACTCGACGGAATCGTCTACCTGGAAAAAGCGCCACTGGTGTACTGGGCCATGGCCATGTCGTACAAGCTGTTTGGCGTGCACGACTGGGCTTCGCGGATCCCCATTGCGTTCTGTGCCATTGGACTTTGCTGGCTAACAGCCGCTTTTGGCGTGTGGGCTTTCGGCCGCCGCGCGGGATTCTATGCGGGTCTTTGCCTGGCCACCTGCGTCGGTCTGTTTCTCTTCACGCGAGTTCTGATTCCCGATGTCATGCTGGCGTTTACAGTCACGCTGGCGATGTGGGCCATGCTCCGGACGCTCGAAGAAGAAGAACCTCATCCTCGGCTCTGGGCGTTCGCTCTGGCCGCCAGCCTTGGTGTAGGGCTCCTATTGAAGAGCTTGGTGGCCGTACTTTTTCCGCTTGCCACCGGAGCGATTTTTTTGCTCGGCACGCGGCAGCTGTTCTCCGCTCGAACCTGGAAGCGATTGCATCCGTTTAGCGGATTAGCAATCGTTCTGTTGATCGCAGCGCCTTGGCACATACTCGCCACGTTGCGAAACCCGCCTTATTTCGATTTCACACTCCACAGCGCGCCGGGCCAATATCACGGCTTTCTCTGGTTCTTTTTCATGAACGAGCAGGTGCTTCGTTTTTTGAATCTGCGTTACCCGCGCGATTACAACACCGTTCCGCGCCTTTATTTCTGGCTGCTGCATCTTCTTTGGCTATTTCCGTGGAGTGCGTATCTGCCTGCGATCGCAAAGCTTTCGTTCAAACCCGTCGATCGCGCCGGACGTACTCGCTTGCTGGCGCTTTGCTGGATTGGCTTCGTCCTCATGTTCTTCACGTTTTCTACAACGCAGGAATATTATTCGATGCCGTGTTATTCCGCGTTCGCTTTGCTCTTGGGTTCGGCGATGGCGGAAGACACCATCTGGATCCGGCGCGGAACGCGAGTGCTTGGAGCGGTCGCCGGAACCGTGGCGTTGGCAGCTTTCGTCTTATTCTTTCTTGTGCTACATGCGCCCGCGCCTGGAGATATTTCCGCCGCGCTTACACGACACCCCAGCGCCTACACTCTTACACTTGGCCATATCGAAGACCTAACGCTTTCCTCCCTCGCCTATCTTCGAAGACCGCTGTTCCTGGCGGCCTTCGCGTTCCTCATCGGCGCGCTGGGAACTATTCGCGCAACGAGCCAGCGAGCGTTCCTGACAATCGCCGTCATGATGGTGATTTTTTTCCAGGCTGCTCGATTAGCCTTGGTTGTATTCGAACCGTACTTGTCGTCCCGGCCGCTTGCCGAAGCGCTGTTGCGATCCCCTGCGGGCGAGCTGATCTTGGATCGCCAGTACTACACCTATTCTTCCGTGGTTTTTTACACAGATCGCGGTGTTTTGCTACTGAACGGGCGCCGAAACAATCTTGAATACGGGTCCTACGCTCCCGGGGCGCCGGATGCGTTTATTGACGATGCTCAGTTTGCGCATTTGTGGCTGAAGCCGGAGCGCTACTACCTGGTTGCCAGTGAGTCCGCGCTTCCACGCTTCAAGAATTTGGTCGCGTCGACGAAACTCATCATCGTGGCAAGAAGCGGCGGAAAATTCGTAATGACAAACCAGCCGATCGCAGGCTCTGGCAAATCGACAAACACATCCGCACAGGACTAACACAAATGGCTCATTCCACGCGCCGGGTGATTCCGATTGGCCACATCGTGAATAGCCTGCCGCTTACTCCCGGCGGGCTTGGAGTGGGAGAGACGGCGTTTAACATTGTTCAACTTGACGGGGCTTCGCGGAGGAGCCGAGGCGCTTCTGTTAGTCGCGTTTGGACCATTCCGGTCGGTCTGCTTGGACTCGCATTCTATCTGCGCGGCGTCAGACGCTCGGTATTCGACGAAGAATCGAGCAACACGTTCTCTTGATCCGCTGAGTCCAAATCCGAGGGCCTAAGCAGTCTCCCGATAGTTAATTCTTGTTGCTGTGGTGTTGCTGATTCGGCATAAGGCATCTCGATCAATCGCAAACGAAACCCTTTGGCGTCGAGCGGTTCCGTTCTAAAGCGGCATGGCTTCAAGTCTTGCAATCCCAGGGGCTACGCACCCTCCACTGGTACTTTGGTACTGCTACCAACTGCACACGGAATAACGGACGGTCCATCGACAGGGGCAAGTGCTGCCGCTAGTGTGGTTGCTGGGTGCATCGGCAGATGGAAACACTTCTTCAAGTCCGAAATCTGAGTGTTCGCTACCGCGCGGAGCACGCTTTCGAGCACTGGGCTGTCGCCGATGTGAGTTTCGATATCCGCGCCGGTGAGGTGGTGGGGCTGATGGGGGAGTCCGGATGTGGCAAAACCAGTCTGGCACTCGCCCTGTTGAATCTACACTCGAAGCAGACGGTAAAGGTGTCAGGCTCGGCCCTGTTTCGCGGAAAGGAACTGCTCGCTTTGGATGAGCGCTCCCTGGAAAAGATCAGAGGCGCAAGAATTTCCTTCGTTTCTCAGGAACCTGGGATGGCATTGAGTCCGGTGCTGCGCGCGGGTGATCAAGTCGCCGAGGTCTTGCACGCGCACAACGACTGGAGCTGGAAACGGTGCCGTACCGAAGCGGCGTCCTGGCTCGCAAAGGTGGATCTTCAACCGACGAACCGGTTCTTCTCCGCCTATCCGCACCAACTGAGCGGCGGCCAGCTTCAAAGGATTGTTCTGGCTCAAGCCTTGGCAGGCGACCCCGCGCTATTGGTCGCAGACGAACCTACCGCCGCACTCGATGGACGCAACCAGGCTGAGTTCCTTGGGTTGCTGCGAGGCCTGAAGGATCAAATCGGGTTATCGGTCCTTCTCATCAACCATGCACCGGAAATTCAGGCGAGCCTCGCGGATCGCCTTCTGGTAATGAAGGCAGGGCAAATTGTTGAGCAAGGGACTTTCGCCGAGCTGTACCGCAACCCTTCCCATCCGTACACGCGAGCGATGATGCGACGAAAACCGTTTGGGCCAGCAAGGGAGTCTCTCGCGGCGCAGGCGATCGCCCAGGAGATCCTAGCGTGATCACTGAGCATAGCGAGATCGTCCTGTGCGCTCAGAATCTTGGCAAGCACTATATCCAACGCCGGCCGCTGACAGGTGCGAAGTTCTGCGTGCAAGCTTTTCAGGATGTGAATCTGTTGATTCGCCGGGGAACGGCGCTCGCAATCGTCGGTGAATCGGGCGCCGGAAAGTCGTCGCTCGCCCGCTGTCTCGCACTGCTGGAAGCACCAACGCAGGGAGAAATCTGGTGCGAAGGGCAAAACCTGCTAGGCCTTGGTAAGCGCGATCTTTTCTCAATCCGCCGGCAGATTCAGTATGTTTCTCAAGATCCAACGTCGGCACTGAACCCACGATTTACCGCGAGCGATATCATTGCCGAGCCGCTGCTGGTTCAACGCATCGGGACAAGCGCACAGCGCCGCGAAAGGGCGCTTGGACTGATGGAGCAAGTCGGCTTGCCGCCCGAATGGGAGCGAAAATTCCCGCGCGAGTTCAGTGGTGGTCAGCGGCAGCGACTGGCGATTGCCCGAGCTCTGGCGCTTGAGCCGAAGCTGTTCATCTTCGATGAGATCCTTTCGAATCTCGACCTCGCGAATCAGGAGATCATCCTGCAGCTCTTGAGCAACCTCCAGGCGGCGCATTCGTTGACGTACGTTCATGTTTGTCATGATCTCCGCATCGTCTCCCGCATCGCCGACGAAGTAGCGGTAATGCACGCGGGAAGGATTGTGGAGCAGAAACCCGCTGCGGAATTATTCGCCAACCCTGATGATCCATGCGCAAAGGACTTGTTCGAAGCGATGCCTTCGCTCGAATCAATCTGTGTGGGACGTTCCACCTAAAACATGAATGCAGGATATCTAGGCCGGCGGCTCATCAACGCGATCCTTCTTCTCGTTGGCATCTCCTTCTTCTCCTTTGCGCTTCTGCAGCTAGCACCCGGAGATTTCTTCGACCAGATGCGCATGAATCCCAGGATTTCAGCGTCCACGGTCGAGGGCCTGCGCGCGCAATACGGTCTCGACCGGCCGCTCTTGCTGCGTTACGAACGGTGGTTGGGCTCCATCTTACGAGGCGACCTGGGTTTTTCGCTTGCCTATAACAGTCCGGTTGGCCCGCTTCTTAAAGCGCGTGCGCGCAACACGCTGCTCCTGACCGCCACGGCCGCCTTGCTCGCCTGGGCGCTGGCAATTCCCATCGGCATATCAGGCGCGGCAAGCCATGGAAAGTGGAGCGGCCGAATCACCGGGCTCGCCACTTCCACGTTGATGACCGTTCCGGATCTGTTGCTATTTCTCGGTTTGCTTCTTCTGGCCGTACGCACCGGCTGGTTTCCGGCGGGAGGAATGATTTCACCGGATCTCGAAAACGCAGACCTATGGCACCAAGCGAAAGACCTGGCGCTCCATCTTTTTCTGCCGTCGTTCGGCCTGGCGCTGGTAACGCTGCCGACGTTGGTGAGGCATATTCGCTCCGCTATGATCGAAGCGCTGCATTCTCCGTTCGTTCGCGCCGCTCGGGGACATGGCATTCCTCGCCGGCGACTGCTCTTTCGCTACGCGCTTCCGGTTGCCGCAAACCCTCTTACTTCTCTGTTTGGATTTTCCGTGGCAACAATGCTGAGCGCATCGCTGCTTGTGGAAGTGATTTTGAGTTGGCCGGGACTGGGTCCGTTGCTGCTCGAAGCAACTTTGACGAAGGATATTTACGTTGTTGTCGGGATCGTGATGCTGTCGGCGGTGTTTCTGATTGCGGGCAATCTCCTTGCGGACCTCCTCCTATTTGCCAGCGATCCGCGGATTCGTGTGGAGTAATCGAGTGAAGCAACGTTACAAACTCCGGACCGCATTCATACTGCTGGCGGCCGTTCACGCGGCGGTTGTCTTCGCCGGTTTTCTGGCGCCCTACGGTTTCGCGGATCAAGACCGCGAGTTACCCTTTGCGCCGCCGACGCGCCTTCACTTCTTTGGCGCGCACGGAGGGTTTCGCCCGCGCCCATTCGTCTATGGTCTGGCCGCTGATCCCTCCCGTCCAAACGTTTACACTATCGATACAGCCGAGGAGCATCCCATTCACTTTTTCGTGGCGGGCGCGCCCTATCGAATCGCCGGGCTAATCCCAGCTCGCATACACTTTTTCGGCGTCGAAGACTCGGGACGAATCCTGCTGTTCGGCTCCGACGCCTACGGTCGTGACCAATTCTCGCGGTTTCTCTATGGCGGTCAGTTGTCCCTGCTCGCCGGTTTGCTGGCCGCGGCGATTTCTGTGACCATGGGAATGTTCTTCGGCGGCCTCGCTGGTTTCTACGGCGGATGGATCGACGAAGCCCTGATGCGCGGGGGAGATCTCTTCCTCGCGTTGCCGTGGCTTTATCTTCTGTTCGCTGTGCGGGCGGCGCTTCCATTGCACGTCTCTCAGCGGCAGGTTTTTCTCTTGCTGGTTGCTGTGATGGGACTACTCGGATGGGCGCGTCCAGCCCGGCTCATTCGCGGCGTGGCGCTCAGCGCAAAGGAGCGCAACTTCGTTCTTGCGGCGCGCGGGTTTGGAGCTTCCAATGCCTACCTTCTCCGCCGCCACGTTCTTCCGCAGGCCTACAGCGTGGTGCTCACACAGCTCACGCTTCTCATACCTCAGTACATCCTGGCGGAAGTCACGCTCACATTTCTCGGACTAGGAGTGGGCGAACCAATGGCGAGCTGGGGCAGTCTGCTTTCCTCTTTGCAGCAATACTACGTTCTCGCTTCTTATTGGTGGATGTTCTTGCCTGCCTTGTTCCTGATGCCTTTGTTTCTCGCCTACTTCGCAGCTGCCGATGCTCTACAGGAACGCCTGAAAGCTGTGCCGCTGTAAAAACAGCCCAATCTCTGTTAAGAAATTTCATATGGGAATTGTGCAGCTCGGCTGGAGTCTCGCTGCGAGCGCTCTGTTCGGGTGCATGGCACTCCCTACCTTGGGCGCAGGTGGGATAGCCGAAGATCGCATGGTCACCGATAACCCGCCGGGTCGCGCGGGCGGAAGACTTGCGGTAGCCGTGCGTTCCGAGCCCAAGACGCTGAACCCCGTTCTCGCTGCGGACGGTCCCTCCCGCGACGTGATCCGCTGCCTGAGCGGTGATTTAATTCATATCCGCGGTGACTCTCTGAAAACGGAGCCGGCGCTCGCAAAATCGTGGGAGGTATCTCGCGACGGAAAACAGTACACGCTGCATCTCCGGCGCGGAGTCCGCTTTTCCGACGGCCAGACATTTTCGGCGGACGACGTAATCTTCAGTTTCCACGTGTACCTCGATGAAAAGGTTCATTCTCCGCAGCGCGATCTGCTCGTGGTCGGCGACAAACCCATTTCCGTGTTGAAATTAGATGACCAAACGGTCCGCTTTGATCTCGCGAAGCCCTACGCAGCTGCTGAAAGGATTTTTGACGGCGTGGCCATACTTCCGCGGCACCTTCTCGAAAAAGCTTATCGCGACGGCAAGTTTTCCGAGGCCTGGAATCTTACGACGCCGCCCAGCCAGTTTGCGGGCCTGGGTCCGTTCCGATTGAAGGAATATGTTAGCGGGCAGCGAATCATTCTCGAGAAGAATCCGTATTACTGGAAAGAAGATCACCATGGAAGCCGCCTTCCTTACATCGATGAGCTCGATTTTCGGGTGGTACCAAGCGAAGATGCCCAGGTGATCCGCTTTCAGACGGGCGAGACCGACATTCTCAGCCGGTTTGGTGCGGAGAATTTCTCGGTGCTCGAAAAACAACAAACCGAGAAGAAATACCACGTGTACGACCTGGGCGCGAGTTTGGAATACAACTTTTTGTTTTTCAATCTAAACGACCTTTCGTCCAGGAAAGCGCCAGAAATCGCAAAAAAACAATCGTGGTTCGAGGACTTGCGCTTTCGCCAGGCGGTCTCTTCCGCCATCGATCGAAACGGAATCGTGCGGCTTGCGTACCAGAGCCGCGCCACTCCTCTGTGGGGGCCGGTGACGCCGGGAGACAAATTGTGGCTGGATACGGCGCTTCCGCATCCTGCGCGCTCGCTGGAGCGCGCGCGGCAGCTTCTCCAGTCCGCGGGATTCTCGTGGAAGAACGATGGAGGGTTGATCGATTCGCATGGCGCCGCGGTGGAATTTTCGGTTGTTGTGAATTCCTCCAACTCCCAGCGCACGAAGATGGCCGCCATCATTCAGGATGACCTCGCGAAATTGGGTATGGACGTTCATGTGGTCCCCCTCGAATTTCGCAATCTCGTGGACCGTTTCCTGAATAGCTTCGACTATGAAGCCGCTATCATGGGCCTCGTAAGCGGAGACGCCGATCCCACGGCGGATATGAACGTCTGGCTTTCGAGCGGAGAAACCCACCTCTGGAACTTGCGAGGCAAGCCCTCGACACCGTGGGAGTCCGAAATGGACAACTTGATGGAGCAGCAAGAGATCACGCTCGACTTCGCAAAACGAAAGCAATTATTCGACCGCGTGCAGGAAATCGTGGCGGAAGATATGCCGGTTATCTGCCTGGTCAGTCCAAACGTGCTGGTTGGCTCAAAGGATCGCGTGGGAAATTTCCGGCCTGGGATTCTTGATCCCTACGCTTTGTGGAACGTAGAACAACTTTATGTGCGCTAGAGTCGCGGACGCGCGCAGTTCTGCTGTTCGTAATCCCGGCGCTTTTGAGGATGTGCGCATGGCGTGGCCGGACGAGCGCCTGGTACGCGAATGCCTTCGAGGCAGCGAAGAAGCGTGGTCCGCGCTCATTGACAAGTACAAAAACCTTATTTTTTCGATTCCCATCAAGTATGGATTTTCGACCGACGATGCCACGGAAATCTTTCAGGCGGTTTGCGTCGAGCTGCTCACGGAGTTGCCGAAATTGCGCGAGTCGAAGGCCCTACCGAAGTGGCTCATGCAAATCACCGCGCACAAATGTTTCCATCGCAAACGCGAACAACAGCGAACCACAACCCCCGGCGATGCCGAAGAATCACTGGATATAAGTGTTCCGGCCGGCGCCGAAGGGATCCTGCGGCAGACCCAGGAGGAACAGTCGCTGCGAAACGCGCTCTTCGCCTTGCCACCTCGCTGCCGGCAGCTCATTGAAATGCTTTTTTTTGAAGATCCTCCGCGTCCTTACCAGCAAGTTGCCCATAGTCTCGGGATGGCCACAGGCTCGATCGGCTTCACCCGCCAGCGTTGTCTCCAACGCTTGCGCAAGCAGTTGGTGAAAGCAGGCTTCCAGTGACGTCGCGCGGAAAGCTTCTTCCTGGAACGCTGATTGAGGAATTGGCCAACCTAAAGGATGATGCGAGCCGGACACGATACCTGGCGCGCCGCAGCAGACTCTGCAACGCGTCCGTAGTGCAACAGCTCAACGACGCATCGCGGGCCAAGCTCCGTATCGACGCCCACCAGGCTCTGTCTCTCGCGCAAGCCTCGGTTGCCATTGCTTACAAACTGCGGGACAAACTAGTTCTCGCGCGCAGCCTGCGCTCGAAGGCGAATGCGCTGTACAACGTCGGAAACAATCAAGCCTCGCTCGACTGTCACCAAAAGGCCTTGGAGATCTTCCGCGAAGCGGGCAACGCCGAGGAAGAAGCCCGCACCTTGAACGCTTCCATTCAGCCTTTCCTGCTGCTTGGCCGATACGACCAAGCCCTCGAAGCTGCTGGCGCGGCGCGGATTCTCTTCAAGAAAATCGGCGACCTCCGGCGCCTCGGGCACGTGGAGATCAACGTCGGGAACATCTATCACCGCCAGGACCGCTTCGAGGAAGGCCTAGCTTGCTACGAGCGCGCGTATGAGATGTTATTGCCGCACCGCGACACGGAAGGAATTGCCGTCGCGCTCTACAACATGGCTGTATGCCTGATAACTCTGAACGACTTTCCTCGAGCGCTCGCCACCTACCAGCGCGCTCGCGAAATGTTTGTTCAATACGGTATGGCGTTGCTGATAACGCAAAGCGACTACAACATTGCCTATCTTTATTACCTTCGCGGCGAATACGGCCGGGCCATCGAGATGCTCCGAGCGACGCGCGTCGAGTCCGAAAAAAACGGTGACGCGCACGTATTGGCTCTCTGCTACTTGGACCTTTCGGAGATTTACCTGGAGCTGAATTTGAGCTCCGAAGCGCGAGAGACGGCCCACGAAGGCTATCTGCGATTTCAGAAACTGGGCATGGGCTACGAAGAAGCCAAGTGTCAGGCGAATGAAGCTATGGCGTACAGCCAACTCGGCAAAGCTCTGCGCGCGCTCGAGCTCTTCGTGCAGGCACGCGAGAAATTCGTCCGCGAAAAGAATCTCGTTTGGCCTTCTCTTCTTGACCTGTACCAGGCTGTCGTCTTGTACGGCGAAGCGCGGCTCTTCGAAGCGCGGCGACTTTGCGCGCAGGCAGCCAAATTCTTCGAGTCCTCCGCGCTTCCGGGCAAAGCCATCCTTTGCCAATTGCTTCTTGCCCAGTTGTCCCTGCGAACCGGGAAGCTCGCAGCGGCACGCACGGAATGCGCACGAGCCCTTGACCGGCTCGCTAGACTCGAAGCGCCATCGCTATCGTATCAAGCGCATTTTTTGATGGGGCAGATCCAGCAGGCGTCCCGCGATACCGGAGCGGCGTACGACTTCTATCAGAAAGCGCGGCAGGAATTGGAAGCGCTTCGAAGTAGCCTCCACGGTGACGAACTGAAAATCGCGTTTATGCAAAACCGGCTTGAGGTGTACGGAAATCTCGTTGAAATCTGCCTGAGCGATAAGAGTCGAAAAGACTCCGCCGCCGAATCATTTGGTTACATCGAACTGGCGAAGTCGCGTAGCCTCGCCGAACTTCTGAAACAGCACGGGCCGCCGGTCGCCAGCGCAGGAGAAGGCCAGAGCGATCTGGTGCGCCGCATTCGCGACATGCGCGAAGAACTCAATTGGTATTACCGCCGGATCGAAATCGAGCAGTTGCGTGCCGAAGACCCCTCTCCCCAGCGAATTGAGAAGCTACAGAAGCAGGCGCTCGCTCATGAGAATGAATTGCTTCGGGCGCTGCGTGAAATCCCTACTCCCGAATCGGATGCCGCCTCCATTCACGCCGATGGACCCGCCTTGCTCGAAAGTATTCGTTCCTTCCTGCCTCCGTCGGGAGCGCTGCTTGAATACTTCATCGTGAAAGACAAATTCGTTGCCGCCGTCTTGACGCGCGATGCTCTTGAAATCGTTCCGGTCACGCCCGTCTCGCGCGTGGACAATCAGGTTCGCATGCTTCGGTTTCAACTTTCCAAATTCCGGTTGGGATCGGAATACGTTCGCACTTTCGAGAAAACCCTTCTCGATGCCACTCGCTCACACCTTCACGGTTTGTACCAGGAATTGATCGCCCCGCTGCGCGATCGCCTCACGGCGCGGCATCTGGTAATCGTTCCGCACGGCGCGCTGCACTATGTTCCCTTCCATGCATTGTTCGACGGCAGAGAATATCTGATTGACTCGCTCTCCATCTCCTACGCGCCCAGCGCTGGAGTGTATGCGCTCTGCCATCGAAAGAAGACCCAGGCGGCCGGCCCGCCCTTGATCCTTGGCATCCCCGATTCGCGCGCGCCTTTCATCGAAGACGAAGTGCATGCCGTTTGCAAAGTCTTTCCCGACGCACGACTCGCGATGCGCGAACAGGCAAGCGAAGACACGCTGCGAACTTCCGGTTTGCAAGCACGATTGATCCACATAGCCACGCATGGCACGTTCCGTCAGGACAATCCCATGTTCTCAACCATTCGCCTCGGTACCTCCTATCTGAGCCTGTACGATCTCTACCAGTTCAAATTCGAAGCCGAGCTGATTACTTTGAGCGGTTGCGCCACGGGCCTGAACGTCGTCGCGGCCGGAGATGAACTGCTGGGCCTGATCCGCGGTTTCCTCTACGCAGGTGCTCAGTCGCTGCTCCTGACGCTTTGGGACGTGCACGATAGGAGCACGTCCGCATTCATGACTTCTTTCTATCGACGCCTTAGCGAGACCCAGGATCGAGCGGCGGCTCTGCAAGGCGCCATGCGTGAATTGCGCGCTGCCTATCCTCATCCTTACTACTGGGCCCCGTTCATGCTGGTCGGCGAAGTCTCGGCGGCAAATTGATAAAGAAACGGTTCTCTCCGCCCTCACCCGCAATTCCTTCGCGGTAATAGAGATACAGACTATTCCGGTAAGTCTCACGGCGTACCTATATTTTTCGCGCTCCTTCCTACCCTTATGCCCAGTGATGGAAAGCAGTTGCGCCAGTTCCAATCTTGAGGGATTTGAAGGGGGGAGGACATGAAACATTTTGCCAGTGAAGCTTGGGCTGATTTTGTAAGAGGTACCGCGGGAAAGGACCAGGAGTTGATGCAAAGCCACCTCGACGACGGTTGTCGGAAATGCACGAAGGAAGCGGGCCTGTGGCAACGCGTCTACGCAACGGCTCAGCGTCAAAGCGTCGCTGTGCCGCCAGACAGCGCCATCGGCATGGTAAAGGGAATGTACGCCATCCATGGGAGCCGCACCGCCAAGCGCGTGAGAGGGGCTATCGCTGAGTTGCTGTTTGACAGCCTACGCACCCCGCTAGCCGCCGGAGTGCGTTCCACCGGGACGTCTTCCCGCCAGCTTCTGTACGGCGCCGGAGACCACCGGATCGACGTACGCATGGAGCCTGAAAACGATTCTGACAAGGTGACGCTCGTAGGGCAGATCCTCGATTCCACGAATCCGGGCAACGGTCTTGCGGAAGTCTCGGTCGTGCTCCTGGCTGGCCGCAGAGTTCTTGCAAGCGCTAAGACGAACCGCTTCGGTGAATTCCAGCTTCATTGTGAAATCGAGAGCAGGCTTGAACTGCGAGTCATGCTTCCGCACGGAGAAGAGGTCTCCGTGGCGCTTGTTGACCCACTTGCGGTTACTTCCAGGGAAGGCGGTAATCTGCCTGATTCTATGGGAGTTAATAGACTGCTGAAAGGGATTCGGAAAGGTACTAAGAAAAAAGGGTAATGCGAGTTTGCCGAAAATAGCCGACTTGTACCATTGCCGGACTAAGCCGCCGAATTCAGACTTAGGCCTCTTAGATCCGCAATACGGCAGCGACGCGAAGGAACCTTACAAATATGAAACGCGCAATCTGGATTTTCCTACTTCTTTTCTCCGCAGGGCTATCGGCCCAACCCGCTTCTGCCCAATTGTTGGGTCCTTTGGGGGGGGCCACCACTACCACGAGCACAGCCACCGCAGGGGGCGTCATCGTCCGAACCAACCTTGGCCTCCTGGGGTTGAATCTAACTTGCCTGCTCAACAATTGCACCGTAGTAGGCAACCTCGACGGAAATCTCAACCAGGTCTTCTTGGTCCGGCCCAATGGGGGTTTGCTGGCCGACACTCTAGCCGGCATTCTGCGACTCGTGACGGGCATCCTCGACGCCGAAGTGGACCAGGTTCTCGCGGTCCCGACTGAACTCGGGAACCAAGCTGTCTTGACTGCGCTTCCACAAGGCCTGTGGGATGCAACGCCCCTCAGTTACTACGGGACACCGGTTTGGAACGGATATGTCAATCAACCCGCCGCTCAAATCATCCGCGTTTCCCAGGGTCAAAGCACTTTTCACGTGACTGGAGCAGGGATTGTTGCGGATATCGATACGGGAGTGGATCCCAAACATCCGGCGCTGCAGGCCGTTTTGCTGCGGGGCTATGATTTCACTCGCAACCAGCCCGGCGGCTCGGAAATGTTGGACCTTGGCGGATTTACGGGTTCAGCGTGCAGCACATGTCAGGCGGCCTTCGTAAACCAGCACACCGCAGCGATGGTGGACCAACACACTGCTGCGATGGTGGATGGGAGTCCTTACGCGGCGTTCGGCCATGGCACGATGGTGATGGGAGTCATCCACCTGGTTGCCCCCACCGCCAAACTCCTCCCGCTCAAGGCGTTTCATGCGGATGGAACGGGGAATCTCTCGGATATCATCCGCGCGATCTACTACGCCGTGCAGAACAAGGCCAACGTCATCAACATGAGTTTCGACCTGAAAGTGAAGTCGACTGAATTGGCGAATGCACTTAACTTTGCCACGAATCATAACGTGATCGGCGTCGCCTCTGCCGGCAACGATGGCCTGCAGGAGATCGTGTATCCCGCTGCTTTGCAGAAGAACGCAATGGGCGTTGCCTCGACGAACGACTTCGATCAGCGGTCAACATTCTCGAATTACGGCGACCAGGTTGTATGGGTTGCGGCGCCGGGTGAAAACATTATTTCCACTTATCCGTTCGGCGCTTACGCCACCAGTTCGGGAACTTCCTTCAGTGCGCCCTTTGTTTCCGGAACGGCATCGCTTCTGTTGAATCTGCACTCGGGCACGAATCAATCGCAGGCGGGTTTGGCGCTAACTCACGCGCAATGGATAGGCGACAACATGGGCTATGGCCGGCTCGATGTCTATCGCACACTGGCGGGGCACTGAATCGGGATGTAACTGGCAGGGTCCAAAGCAGAATTACATGCCGACGATCAACAAATCGGTCCTGAACCCCTCCCAGCTTTGTATTCCGGTACAGCTCGGCTGGGCGGCGCTTCCTTCTCTGAGCCATCTCCATAGCTTTTCATACCAGTTGCCCGGTGTGTCTTTGCAAATCAAAGAGGTCGAGGAGCAACTGATCGCGTTGCGCACGTCCGTCGTCTGCGCGTTTAACCAGCTCCTGGACCTCAAGGATTTGAATACCGGAGTCCACAGCACGCGGCTTGCAGAATGGGCGCTGCACGTCGCCGAAGAGCTCGGCCTCGACGAACACGCGCTCGGCGATCTCGAAGTCGCCGCGCTTCTGCACGACATCGGCAAAGTGGGAATTCCCGATGCAATTCTCAACAAACCCGCGCGCCTTACGGCTGAAGAATATGCGCTCATGAAAAAGCATCCCGAGTACGGGTGGGCCGTGCTGCGTCAGATTCCGGGAATGGAGCGCGCCAGCCTCGTGATTCTCCACCACCACGAGAATTTCAACGGCAAGGGATATCCCGCGGGACTCGGGGCCGAGGAAATTCCGCTCGGTTCCCGTATCGTTTCCGTCATCGATGCGTTCGATGCCATGGTCTCATCCCGCCCGTATCGCCAAGGCTTGCCCTTCGAAGAAGCCGAGCGTCGCCTGCTCGAAGCGAGCGGCACGCAGTTCGACCCCGACGTCGTCAACCATTTTCTCCCTATCGCGCGAGCAGAAATGCCCGCTGTCTTCGCCGCTGCCGGCACCACCGTCTCCGCCACTCTGTAGCACGTCTTCTTGTAACGAAATGGAGCTTCGCGTATTCGGCTTGTCGAGACCCGAGCGCCTGGTGCTTTGAAGAATCCGTTGCGAAGGCGGGGCTCACGAAGTGTAACATTCCCGCGCGATGGATTCGACGTTGCTGAACGCGCGATAGTGTCCTAATTTGGAAATCACTCGCGCGGTTCTTCTGCGAGCGGCGCTATGATTAAGCTTATGGGCAGCCCGTTCCGTTACCGGAAGAAAACGCGCAAGCGATATCGACGGCATGCTAAAAAAGAAATAATGGCGGCAGAGAAGTTTGAAGCCGAAGGGATCAAGCAATGGGCCGCAGACCTCTCGCGCCGGTTGGCTGCGCTTAACACCAGAATGTCGCTCGCCAAACGCCGTAAGAAGAAATCCAAGAATCCGAATTAGGACGGCACCGAACGCGCGCAGAGAGCATCGAAAAGCGTTACCGCAATGGGACGAACCGGTATTGCTCTCCGTTCGAAACGCAAAAACGCCTGGCTCCACTGTTGAGCACAATGGGTATCACCAGGATAGCCAACGTGACCGGTCTCAATAACGTCGGCATCCCGATGGTCCTCATCTACCGGCCGAACTCGCGAAGCGCCGGAACCGCTGCGCACCGCCGGAATCCGAATTGTTACCTATGGAATTTGCCCGTTGTGGCATGCGACTACGGGATGATGACCGTTCTCCAACCGTGTTGGTCTCTTTGCCAAGCGTCCTCGACTTCGCGTAGCGGGACTCGCTCGGTGTCGATACGCAGCTTACCGCTGGCGACATTAGACAGAAGTTGGCGGATGGCTTCTAGCCATATCTCGGGCGAGGTTGGGGCGTTGCCGGATCCGGCTCCGAGGATTTCCAGCTTCGAACTTCGCAGCGCGGCGGCGGCCAGCGAAATGGTGGGTCCTGCGCTCTCGCCCACTTCGATGAGGCGGACCCTGGATAATGCCGGATTCAAATCTCTTCGCGCGATGGCAGCCAGGAGTGCTTCAGTGGGAGGGCCCCAGAGGTAATCGATGATGACGTCGAAGCCAGCATCACCAGCTTCGCGAGCAAAGGTTTCGGTCAAATCCTGGCCGGGTTTGTCGAGGCGGATGGTCGAGTCGGCTCCCAGGTCGTGAAGAGTGCTGAGTACCTGTTCGTTTCTTCCTGCGGCAATCACCCGTCCAGCGCCGAGGAGCTTGGCCGTTTGTACGGCAAGCTTTCCGGTGACTCCGGTCGCACCAAGGATCAGCACGGTCTCACCCGCAGCGAGTTGAGCACGCCAGGCAAGTGCTCCCCAGGCCGACAGACCGGGGTTTACAATGGCTGCGGCGATATCGTCGTTAATGTTGTCGGGGATTGGAAAACTGTGCGATGGAGACACGATCGTGCGTTGAGCCATGCTCCCGTATGGGGGCCGGGTTCTAACGAAGAACACACGTGTGCCGTCGTCAAGGCACCCGACTCCATCCATGCCGCATACCACGGGCAGTTCGCGGAACGGGGCGTAGTGCGAGCCGCTGGCCATCTGCTTGTCGATGGGTTTGAGCGCGGCAGCACGGACGTGCACGATCACCTCGTTTTCTTCTGCGATAGGCTCGGAGAACTGCTCGAAGCGGGGTGGCTCATTAAAGGCGTGTAGCACAGCGGCATTCATGACTGGCCTCCTTTCACGATGACTGACATTTTTCGATTCATACTTTCTTCGTATTGCGTGATTATTCCCCTTTGTTGTCTTTTGTTGTTCTGCCCCGTACTCTAGCTATGTTCCGGTTGGTCCGCTAACGGGAAAGTGGCGATATTTATCGGAAAAGGGTCAATCTCATAGATTCATGTTGGTGGTCCCGAAGAATGCGGAAGAACTACGCCGTCTCTACGAGAGCGATACGCCAGTACTGGCATTTGCGTTCAAGAGGCGTGCGGTCGAGGAATGGGCGCCAGAGCACAGTCACGAGCGCGGGCAACTCTTCGCATTGACCCAGGGGTTGCTCGTCGTGGAAGCAGGAAGCGAACGATGGATGTTTCCCTCCCAGCGTTGCGCATGGATTCCACCAAATTGTAGGCACGC
>Ga0307479_10002449_pt1 | contig 16874 bp, 29 predicted proteins | sample atmos_gasesECM4C_FD_203743 | JGI IMG/M metagenome (GOLD analysis project Ga0307479, IMG submission 203743) | Hardwood forest soil microbial communities from Morgan-Monroe State Forest, Indiana, United States - atmos_gasesECM4C_515 | ecosystem: Environmental > Terrestrial > Soil > Temperate... | reverse complement strand
CCTACAAAGCAAACGCTATAAAAAGTTTCGGCACGGTTGAAGAACATCGCAGGATAGCAGACTGGATGGAGAGCATGAAGCAGCCTCATCCAGCGGGAGCATTATAACAACTAGGCGCTCCACTGAGCTGGCCACTGTCACTAGGCCAGCAAGCAGCGTCTAATCGAACTACTGAGCCGTTTCGAGCTCTGCCACAGACGGGCTGTAAATCCAGCGCTCAATGGCTTCTGCGAGCACCTCAAGAGTGATTCCCAGAGCGCCCGGATTGACTTCAATGGGCTGCATATCCTCGAACCAAGTGGCTGTCCATTCCAGCCCCAGTCTGAGGGGTTTTGGCGGACAGGTGCCCAGAGGGTGGAATCTCCTGAACCCTTCAGGCATTGGGTGATGACAGGCTTGACAGGCGTAAATCATACAGCACCGACCTTCCGGCCCATCTCCAGCAGCCTCCGTCCCTCGTCAGTGGCAAAGTAGCAGTTATTGGAGCGGGTAACGAACTTGGCCTCTACCAGGCCAGCCATCAGAGTTTCATAGCCATCTAGCGAGCCGCCCTGAGACATCCAGGCCACATACATCGGGCCAGATGGGGCGCCCTGTTTGTCCATCTCCACCACGGTCTCAAGCATGGCAAATACCAGCCTGAGAGCCTGTTTCTGTTTCCCTACTTCATCCATATCGGCTCTCCTTCCGATTGACAGGCCTCACTGAGCCTGCGACGGGAGAGACTCACTATACAGGGCGGGATACGCGGGCCTCTATTGCGTAGAAGTCAGGGGGGATGCGTTAATGGTCACTCTGCCGAACTACCGTGCCCGAACGCCCCATGCTACTATCTCTGCGATTCTGCCACAGAGCGCCGTGATTTGCATTCACCCGGTTGGACTCCCGCTGATGGCCTTTGTTTTACCCTGTTGGCCAGAGTCTCTCCTGCCTCAGGCTCAACTGCTAACACGAAAAGGCCAGCCCAGTACCCTTTCGAGTACCGGACTGGCCAGTTGGTGCTTAACACTCTGTTCCCCGAACTACGCTGCTTTGCCTTCCAACTGCGCTATCCGTGCTTTCAAGGCGGCCAGTTCATCGGCGGGCGTCACCAAGCGCTCCGGTACGGTTCCGACTAGCTTGACTTTTGTGCCCGGTGCGGCGGTGGCCATCTTCGTAACGAATGCTCGATTGGCCTCATCCACCGTACCGAACTGACCAGCAGGAACGTACTTGTCATTATTGACCACCTTGTTGAAACGCTCGCTGTGATGCTTGTTAGCAACTGCAACCCATAGTGTGTACATCGTCCACCTCATAGACTTGAGAACTGTTCAGCGGTGAATCAGAATGCCGAATCAGTGGCGGAAGTCAATCCAAAACTGAGTGGAAAAATTTCCGCACTTTTGCAAAAGGCCTCGCGTGTGCGCTTTTGGAGGTAAGAGGATTGGTTTCAGTGGGACGAGGGAGCAAATAGTATGGTTTTCCTCTGACAGAATAAGTGATTGAGAGCATTGGACTTAAGTCCTTTATTTGCACAGAGAATTGATCGACCCGAGTTTTGAGGTTTCGAACTGAGTTTCTCTGATGTTTTGGGGGGGTTTTGAAGGAGTTTTGGTATGGGTTTAAGGGGTCCAAAGGCCCGAAATGAGCAGGACTGGTACAAACCAGTGGCTGAGCTAATGGTAAACGAGCTTATGAGCTTCAGTGCGGCCTGTCAGGCCTATGGCCGTAAGTTCACAACCGCAACAGAAGAGCACGAACACGAGTATAGCCCGGCTTTCAGGAACCTCTTAGCTGGTATGCATCTGGACTTCTTCGTGGAACTGGGCTCTAATCCTACCATAGGCCGGGAATACGTACTAGGGGTGGCCACGCACGCCATCCGTAAGCTCAATGAGACCGGGCAGTACGATAAGGTGACGGCACCTCTAAAGGAAATCTCTGATGTACTAGGTCTCACAAGGGACCCAGAAGAGAAGCCAGTCCTATTCAACCTAACTCAGGCTGACATAGACAAGGCCCGTCTAGAGCTCAAAGAGCGTGAGGCCGCTCAGAAGACTGAGGTGGTCTCTGTAGTGGTTGTGGACGGCTCTGGGACACCAAACTAGTAGAACTATAAGACTGTGAGGGACAGTGCCAGCTATCATACTAGGAACGATGATTGTTTGTATACACCTAAGCCTGTGGATTAAGAAGCGCGTTATAGAGTTCTTTAGTGCAACTACCAGATAATCCAGTACTTGCCAGCAGCCTTCTTGACAAGATGGAAGCCAAGAGGCGCGATGAGTCCTTCATTCGCTATTGGTTGCCATTTGACTATGAGAAGCCCATCTTCCAGAAGTTCACAAAGGGCGTCAAGGTCCTGGTTATAGCCGGAGGCAATAGATCTGGTAAAACCCTAAACGCCGCCGCAATCACGGTGGCCTTCGCTTTGGGCAAGGACTACTTTCGAGGTGACCCGGCCTGGAGCTGGGTTAAGGACTTGCCCATTCCAGAGAAGGATAATCGTAGTATCTGGACAGTTGGGCTGGACTTCAAGGTCCTTAAGGATGTCATCTGGCGCGAGAAGTTCATAGCCGGAGGTAGTAATCACGGTCCGCTATTGCCCAAGGACGATTCTATAGAGAATATCCTTGAGCGGGATATGCAGATTTACTTTGCCAACGGCTCTGTTATTAGTGGTAAATCGGCAGATAGTGGTAGGGAGAAGTTTCAGTCGGCTAGCGTAGACCTAGTCTGGATAGACGAGGAATGCGATGCCGAAATCTTCGATGAATGCTACCAGAGAACTGTAGACTGTGGTGGACTTATTGTTGTCTCTGTAACGCCCCTCATAGACATCAATAGCGGTGTAAAGACGCCTTGGATATACAATCTCTGGGAGGACATGAAGAATGGCCGCAAGGATGTGGCCTTCGTTAATCTCTCCGTACTGGATAATCCCGTTGTCCCAGAAGCCGAGAAGCAGAAATTGCTTGAGAAGTGGAAGGGCCATCCGGAAGAGCGGGCCCGGTTATTTGGGGAGTTTGTCAGGCGTTCCGGACTTGTGTACCCTAACTGGGACCGCAAGGTCCACCTCCGACGAACCAACCCTCCTCCCGACTGGTACACAGTCGTATCAATCGATCCAGCAGCAACTGGACCGACGGCTGCTCTGTGGGGCCGGGTAGACTCTTCAGGGAATCTACACCTATTCAAAGAATACCTAGAAGCCGATTTGCCAGTCTCAGAACACGCGCTTAACATTAAGAACAAGAACCGTGGAGACAAAGTAGATCTCTGGTTAATAGACCCCACGTGGGGAAATCAACGAACTGCCGAAGCGCATAAGACCGGGCAACAGCTATATAGAGATGCAGGTTTACCAGTTAGGTTGGCAAGTGTGGATAGGGATTTTGGACGGCTCGCGGCCTGGGAATATCTACAGGGCACGGTAATTGGGCCAGAAGGCCGGAATCCCAAGGTTTGGGTAGACCCCAGTCTACACGAGTTTGTGGACGAGATAGAGCACTATATCGTGGATAGCTATCATTCCGGTCCACTAAAGGGCCTAAGCAAGGACCGTCCTCGTAAGCGTGCCGATGATATTATGAACGCCTTTCAGTATCTTTGTAGTCAAAGACCACGGGGCAAAATGCGTTCTGATTCAGGAGATACCATAGCTAGTGGGAGCTACTTCTAATGTCGCTATCTTGGCAATATATTGCGGGTTTTACAGATGGAGAAGGGTGTATTAGAATCAACTCTAACCATCGTTACGGTTGTTCCCCAAAAATTGCTATAGCACAATCTGGGGCTCGTGGTCTAGATGTTTTGACTAAAATTCGTTTGTGGCTTCTAGAACAAGATATCCCCTCTAATTTCGACATTCAAGAACCGACAAAACTTTCAAAGCTTACTTTATATAGACTCACAATCACAAAGAGGGAAACAGCAACCAAGTTTCTAGAAGGCGTTCTTCCTTACCTAATCGTTAAAAAGGTGGAAGCAGAGGATCTATTACGTCATCTAAAGATTTTTCCTGCGTTACCTAAAGGTGGGAAGCTAACTTGGGAAAGTCGGAGAGCGAATTTTAAGGAGAACAAAGAATGTTTGCAGTAATTTTAGTCGGATTGTTTAGTGTTAAATCCTACGCCATCGTCATCGCCGCTAGCGTACTCGGTGGAGGTGTACTCGGATTCCTTTATGGGGGTTCCGTAGAAAAAAAGGCCCAGGCTATTGGTGCCAAGGCGGCATCTGCGGTTGGTGGTGAGCTCAAGAAGCTCTGAAGATGGCAAAGAAACATAGTAGCGTCTGTCACCATAGTCTGGAGCGCCTTCTTCTAAAGAGTGGCAAGCCCACGAAGAATTTTGTTTGTAAATTGTGCGAGAAGGTTTTTAGGCAAGTACGATGAAGTGTAACACTTGTGGCACTGAGCTATATAAAGATGGCGCCTGTCCACTAATGTGTGTTTGGACTAGTCAGCCAGAGGCTCCAACTTTTACATTTCCCATACGTGTTAAGTTTAAGGCGGTTATAGCCTCTAAAAATTGGTTACGAGTGGTAAAGGCTTAATGAAGATCTCGGACAAAGACGCGACTAAGTTGCTTGAAGAGCTTCCGCTTGACAAGGTAGCTAACGAAAGCAACTTCCTTGCTCCGCTCCACGTTACGGGCCGGCAGGCCTCCGTGCTCTGCGATGACCCCAATTATGGTCGCCGACTAGTAGCTGGAGAGCTTGGAACCGAAGATGTCTGGTGGTCGTATGAGATGGAGAACGGCCGTCTACGAGTAACCGGAACGGTTCAAGATGAGTCCAAGCCGATTAAGGTCGTGGGCTAGATGCACGTTGGAGCCATCAGTGACGGCAATGTATCGATCCAGCCCTGGCAAATACCTAGACAGGGAGACGGTGGTTCATCCAGTCAGCGCTCCGTGGGCCAGCACTGGACTGGTAGTTTCTCGGCACCCAGTAGTCAGGGCCTAGGGAGCACAGGAATAGGCGGCTCTTTTGTGCAGGGATCGTGGCCCGGAAAAATGGCGCCAGTTTTTCATAGGGGCTTCTATGGTGGCGAGGGTATAAGGACTGGCGGGGCCTACTAATGGAAGTATACGTGCTTAATAATGAAATTATTATGGAGCAGGTCCGGAGCTTACCGGCGGCCAAAAAGGTCAGTCCAGCTTGGCCTTCCGATGTAGTTACTAGTTTTACTGAAAGCGATACCGGTGGTAATTCTCGTGAATACCTTAGGCACCGTTTAAACATGAATTTTGAGGATTTTGTCAAAAGCGTGGCGGCTCCTAATGCCTGATACAATAATCCATGACGGCCCAATTCAAGGCGCGTGGGGCTACTGCGGTCGTTGGCAGGAAGATACAAAGGGTAATATAACCAGTATGGCTCCTGAAGGTCAGCCAGCGCCTTGTCCCGTTTGCGGTTTCGATTTAACCAAAGGCCATCATTCACGTTTGAGAGGATGTTTTCCTGAATGCCGGAAATCATAATCCCTGGACTCAAAGATGTTGGAAGCGGACCCTCCGAATCACAACATGAAATGCGCCAGAGCCTTGTTAAGAACGGCCAAATGCAGCTCTGGGCCTTCGAGGGCACGGAAGAGGAATGCGAAGCCAGTTGGCGGGCCTTCTTGCTTCAAGGCACCCCGGACTGGGAGATTCTTTCTTGAGCCTAGAAATCAGTCTGGACAAGCAGCTGGACCCCTTCGCTAAGAGATTTGAAGAATGCTCTAAACCCGGATGTGGTGGTCGTCTAGGCCTTCGTGTAGAGAACCTGGCCGGTGGTACACAGCAAACCTCGCAGGTGTGCCGTAAGTGCGGGGCACAGATTCCAACAGCCATTGTGAGGGTACAGCGTGTTACCTAGCAGGATTCCAGTCGTAAAAGTCGGTAAGGGCGGGGTTGTGGGAACGCCCGAGGATTTTGAAACTCAATATGAGCGACGGCGCAAGAAGGCCTCCGGCCAAGTTCAACGCCAGGCCCCGCAGCCCAAGCTTAAGGAAATTAGTAATCCCAGTATGCAGGATAGGCTGGCGGACTTTGGAATAGGGGAGCTTTAGTGCCGGAGAAATTGGATAAGGGCGTAGTACTTTACTACCGACCAGAATCTGTCGGAGTGCCAAAGGGTACACATTGCGACGCCTGCTGGAAGTTCATCGGGGAGGAAAATCAGAAGAATGGTCGCTGTGTAGAGGTCAAGGGCGTAATTAATGGTCCTGAGGGCTCGTGCGGGCTCTATGTTCATGGCAAGGCCTTCAAGTACCCGCCACAGTTTGAAATCACGCAGGTATCAAAAGAAGAAGTGGGCTATGTTGAAGTGGGCCCTACGCACTGTGTCTCTTGTGAGTACATGGAACGGCCTAATGAGAAGATGTCCATGTGCAAAGAAGTCGAGGGCGTGATACACCAGTTGGGCTGTTGTAATAACTACGAGCTAGATAAGGGCCGGAAGCTAATAGACGTGAAGTTGAGTGATTTGGGGCTGTGAAGTTACCGGAGGCCATATTTCCGGCCCGTATCAAAAACTCCCGAAAGATCCAGGGCTGGATGGATGAAGTCGAATTGTTATGGCTAGCCGACCGCGCTAAGGAATGCCATAAAATAATTGAGGTGGGCTCCTGGATGGGTCGTAGTACCACGGCACTGGCCGAACACACACCCGGAGTGGTATTCGCGGTTGATACCTGGCAAGGTGCACCCGAGATTCCACAGGATATGGTTGGACCCCAGGGTTGGTTATTCAGGCAGTTTCAGGAGAATACAAAGGGCCTACCCGTCATTCCCATACAGATGCCTTCAGTGGAAGCGGCAGGTCTTTTCAAGCGAGCCGGCCTTGCGGATTTCGATATGATCTTTATAGATGCCGCGCATGACTACGAGAGCGTCAAGGCCGACATACTAGCCTGGCAGCCACTATTAAAATCCGGTGGACTTTTTTGCGGGCATGATTATGGCGTGTTTCCGGGAGTAGACAGGGCCGTCACGGAACTGTTAGGGAGTATTAAACTACCGGCCTATTCGATTTGGGTAAAAGAGGGAGAAAATGTCTAATATTTGTAAAGGCGCTCACCGCTACTTTTGTGCCACAGATGGTACAGTAGAGGGCCTGGAAACAATAAAAATCTATGTAGTGGTACTGTGTACGGTGTGCAAGGATAGTCACTTAGTAGAGCATATCATGAACAAAAGCGCCGATAGGCTAACCGTTACAGAAGCGCAGGCCAGGTAAAGTGGCACCTGTTACAGTGCTAGAATCTCTGGATGAACTACAGAACATACGAAACAAAGTGGGTATAGTTCTGGGACTTCCAATGGGCAGGGAGTTGGTCCGCAGGGAGTGGAGTTTGGCTATGCAGGCCATATCGTGGCCTGCAAACGTATCGGTGATGCAGTCCGTGGTAGCTGACAGCCCCGTGGATAAAGCTCGTGAGTTAATCTGCGAGCAGGCTCTTATCGTAGGCGCGCCCTACGTTTGGTTCGTGGATGATGATACCGTACCGCCCACGGCCGCCCTCAGAATGCTCCTACATGCCCTTGAACAACACCCCGAAGCTGGAGCCATTGGCGGGATTTACTGTATAAAAGAGGAGCCCACATATCCTCTGGTTTTCAACGAGTTTGGTAATGGGCCCTTTTGGGACTGGCGGGCCGGTGAGGTTTTTCCCATTTGGGCCGTTGGTACGGGCTGTATGCTTATTAGAACGGAGGCTCTTAAGAATCTGCCCAAACCGTGGTTCAAGTTCATAGACATGGCCTCGAATGAGGGCGTATTTTCAGAGGGCCTCAAGGTCAACAACATTTATGTAGGTGAAGACGTTTACTTTTGCGATAAGCTAAAGCAGGCCGGCTACAAGGTTCTGGCACATGGTGGAGTACTCTGTGACCACTGGGACATGCAAACCGGTAAGTGCTACAGCCTACCAAAAGACAGCCGGCCCTACAAGGATTCCGATGCCACGGAGTCTTAGTCTAAGGGAGTGGAGTCTTAAAATAGACGCCTTGGAGAGGGCCAAGCACCAGCGAAATTGGAAGGAATGGCAGCGCATTGCAAACGAGGGAGTACTACAAAGTTCGTGCAAGGGTCCTAAGGACCCTTTGCAGTCAATAAAGGAAAATACAAAATATGGCAAGTAGACTCTCTAGCGGTACCTATGCTGCGCCTGGCACTTACGCCAATGCGGCCTTCGATATCAACCTCAGCAATCAATCCGGAAATCCCAAATTGGTGCAGATGAATGCCGGCGGCCGAGGCGCTAGCAATACAGCCAGTTCTCAGATTTTTAGTATCCTCTCGCCTAACAGTACGCCCAGTGTGAGCGGACTTACGGAGAGCGGTACCACGGTCACGGTTACGCTCGGTAGCCCGCACGGCCTAACTATCGGCTCCAGCGGACAGAGCGTCACTATCGCTACTGGCGTGGGTGGCTATAACGGTACCTTTAGCATCACCAATGTGACAGGTCCGTATAGCTTCACCTACACGGCCTCTAGCGGATTGACCTCGCCTAGTGGCGGGGGTAGTGCGACCCTTTTGGGTGGTTCGGCCGCGGCTCTTGTCCCCTGGCAGCCAGCCCTGAACGGTGCCACTTTTGGTGGCGCAACTTGTGGCACGCTAGAAATTTGGGGGGATAATGCCCTCTGGGATACTACGAACTCGCGTTATGTTACACCCCAGTTGGCCGGTCAAGATCCGGCCTCGATGCAGTAAACGTCTTATAAAAGGAAAACATAGATGGCCTCTCGACTTACAACTGGTGTTGCCGGCAGTCAAAATGGCAACCAATACGGCGCTGGACAGGAAGGTCCTTCGCAGATTAATATCTTTCTATCGCCAGTTCCAGCCCTTAATTTGAATTCGGCGCTCTCAAACGCCATTATCGGAACCACCATTCGAGGCAATACCGTTAATGCTATTGAGTGCTGGTCTGACGGCGTGGTGTGGGATGTAACCAATACTCGGGCGCTTATTCCCGTATTGGATTATGATCCTTCGCTTCGAATGCGGTCTGGTCTCTAAGGAGCCCGCGAGTGCCGGAGGGAGAAACAGTAGAAAGCCTACAGGTTACTAAAAGCAAGGTTGGGCTGGTTCTGGGTTTGCCTATGAATCGGCCCAACGTGCCCCGGGAATGGGCCTTGGCGATGGCCACCATGTCTTGGCCGCTGAACACAACCATCATGCATCTGGTAATCTCTGGTAGGCCAATAGACGAAGCCAGAGAGCTGATTTGTGAGACTGCACTAGAAGCCAATGCGCCTTACATTTGGTTTATTGATGACGATACCGTACCGCCACATACAGCCATACGTTACCTGATTTCGGGGCTTGAACAGCACCCAACCGCAATCGCTTGCGGTGGTATTTATTGCGAGCGCCGGGAACCCACTTCGCCAATTGTGTACAAAGACTTTGGAATTGGACCCTTTTGGGATTGGACGGTTGGTGAGGTTTTTGAGGTGCAGGGTATTGGAACTGGGTGCCTTGTTGTGCGTACAGCCATGCTCAGAGAAATTCCCAAGCCGTGGTTTCGCACCGTGGACGTTGCGGTCGACAGTCCGGGTGGGTTGGGTTTGCTGCAAACCACCGATGATATGTATTTTTGTAAGAAGGCCGTGAAGGCTGGCTATAAGTTGCTGGCTCATGGGGCAGTTCTTTGTGACCATTATGATATAAGTAGCGGTCAGGTATATCGCCTACCAAAGGATAGTAGGCCCTATAAATCGAGCCAGCAAACCGAGGGAGCAAGTTCCTAGCCCAGAGGGCTAGAGATTCAAAAAGGAAAATAAACAATCTATGGCAATTACAGGTCAAACCCTTGTTATTCAACCCGTAGGGGCTCCCTCCCTCGGCCCTGCTGGCGCGTTTGTACAGGGTCCGGGCGACGCCCAGGTCCCTACATTTTATGCAACTTTTACCTTCGTTGGTGATGGCACCATCACTACAGTTCCCGTAAACTGGATTGATGGCACCCAGACTTTGCCGTTTACGCCAAGGGCAGTTTTGGCGTTCGCCATCCCGCCTCTTACTGGGAGTGCGTCTACCACGGGTGTTCTACAGGCCGAAGGTTCCTACGCGGCCCCTCGTGTAACGTCTATTTCTAATACCAGCTGTAGCGTTGTGTACTCTACCGTAGTGGCTAACAACTCTTCGGCGAGCGTCCTACTCGTAGTGTATAAGTAATAGACTCATAGAATAAAGGAAAATAAAATATGAGCCAAAACTTTAAAGACGCACAGCTCACTTATTTCAACCAGGATCTGCAGCTGCCATCCAAGGTCTTCGGGATCTTCATGACAACTGTTAGTCTTACCTACACTTCCATTGCGGATGGCACCACGCAGACGCAAACCACAGCCCTTAGGGGTGTTAGAGCCGTAAGCGGTTCCGGTACGCCTCCGGCTATCGAGCCAGGAGATTTCGTGATTGCAGTTCCGACTGCGGCCCTTGGGGCGGGCGTTTCACTGGCGGGTTCTTACATTTCCTCGGCCAACGTTCTAACGGTGGGCCTGGCGGCCGCTGCCACTACTACGCCCGGTGCCATCACCTTCCAAATTTACATCGTTAAATTTGCACAGAACGACGGTATCAACAGCTAACATGTCGCATCGACAGTCAACAGATCCTTCGGGGACGATACAGTACGTCCCCGGAGTTTCTTCTCTTCCACAAGTTAAGGGTGTCTATTATAATCAGAACTTCTCCAGCAAGGTTGTGCCATTCAATGGCCATGCCGTTGAAGTGTATGCCGACGGAGCCGTTTGGGACACCGTTAGTAGCGTCTATTTATTTCCCGGACGGGATTATAATGTGGTGCCCTAGGAGCCCTTATGCCACAAGATCGTATGGAACCAATTAAGTCTAAAATCGGCCCTATGAAAGAGAAAAAGTCCTTTCCCTATATGGACACTCTTGATAGACAGTCCAAAAACAGTCTGGTCAATCCCGTGGGACGCGTGGCCAGTGTTCGAGACAAGGCCCCGGCTGAGGAACAGACCTCGGTTTTCACACCAGACAGGGGTCCAGTTGGGCCTAGCATCCGTGATAAAAGCGAGTAAGCATGCCAAAAGAACTAGAAGACAAGCTAAAGAAACAGGCCAGCAAGCAGGGGCTTAGTGGGGATAAGGCCGATGCCTATATCTATGGTACCATGCGCAAGACTGGCTGGAAGCCCAAGCGCGAACAGCACGGCTCTCTTTCTGACATCGACTTTCATGAAAACGCGGCTCAGCGCGACACCGTCATGAACGGCGAGACGCCCGGCCATCCCATCCATAAGGGCTACAAGGGCTCTGGTGGCGATTTGGAGTCCAAGGGTGCCATCGTCTGGGGCCAGGACAGGGGATGGCAAGAAGACGGCGACGAGCCTAAGGGCTCCGTAATGAGCGCCAACCGCGATAACGGGTATGGTGTGCACTATGGCGCTCCGGTAGACTATTTTGGGCCGGATACGGATTATCGGGCGGAAGAGATAGATGTTCACCAATACGGCCGGGCCTACGATCCTTATCCCTTTAGAGATTACTACAAGACAGATGATAAGATGAATGCGCGTACTTTCCGCGTCATGGAGCAGGACAAGTACGATGCCACACAGACGCCCGGCGCCGTAACTGACAGCCAGCCTCAAGCCGAGGCCCATGGCGCGGTGAACTACCAAGGTGCTGGTCCAGACAAAGAGGATGGCGAGAAGGCCGGCTCTTGTGATTATCGTAGTTTTGAAAGCCAGCGTACCTTTGCTAGAACAAACAAGGATAAGTCTCAGGAATACGCTGTGGATATTTCGGGACTTGACACCAAGATGGGTGACGATATAAAGTAGGTACGAAAAGATTCTCGACTTCAAAGACAGGCAAAATATCTGTATTTGACGAGATGCACGAGACGGCGCCCAGTAGACCCCGGTCGAAGAGCTAGCCTACGCACGTGAAGGCAGTCTCCCGAGGCGCGTCCTGCTAGATCAAAGAGCTCCTCAAAGTTTCTCAACTGGCGAGTTTTGCCTACACCTCCCTCTAGGCAATCCGCGATAGCGGAGTAGTCAGTTGAGCTTCCGCGCCGTGGGTCGCGGGATAGAAGTAACCCACAAATTTCCTATGACAATAAATCCCAATACAGTACTAGAAGAAATTGCCTCCGAGAAGCGCATCCTCATTTGCGGGAAGCACAACTACGTCGCAGCAAGACGCACCAAGAACGGGGGACTAGTGGCCATCCCACCAAACCCTGACGGTAATAGCAAGGGCTGTAAGCTTTGTTGGGAATGCTATTACACCACAGATTTAGCCCTAACGCCACCGGCTAAGAGACAAGAGCGTCTTGATGAACTTGAGGAGGTTATTCACCACGCCATTGAGTTTGAGCGAGCAGGAAAATTTGATTTTGTGCCGGATACAAATCCGACTATTAAATATCATCGGGACGCAGCCGATGACGAAACTGGGGAGGACAAGAAAGTGATTATAACAGATTCGGAGGTTATAAATTAGATGAGTCCAGTTGATAGAGTTGCAGAGAATCGGGCCCTACTTGAGATAGCAGCCAAAGAGGGCTCGCTTAACAACGAGGATGTTTTCCGGGATAAGCTGGAGAAATTCCAGAACCGTTTCCGGGAACACAAGCCTTCGGTAATTGATGTGAGTACGGATGCCGAGAAGCAGTTCCGGGAGGACCTGGAAGTGCTTAACGCCCTGGCCAGCCTAACGGCTGATCGGGAGGTGCGAAGGCTGTGTTTGGCCACTTTGAGGGCCTTGCAGTTTCTGGCGCGCACCAAGGATAACGGTTAGGTTATGGCCACATTTGCAAGTATTTTAGCTCCAGCATCGGCCAGTGGGGGCGTGAACGATAATACCAATGTGATTCTTTCGGCTGCCACATCCTCTGCTGAAGTAGTTATCGGATTTCGTTACTTAATTCGTGTTTCTAATCCCAACGCTAGCGCCACCAACATCAAGTTTGGTGTGTCGGGTATGGCCGCAGCAGCCGCCACGGATTTTAGTATTCCTGCTCAGACAGCTATGGACTTTGATATGGGTGAGGAGTTTGATAGAGTGCGTTTATTTAATACGCCTGGGGTCTCGGTTCAAATCATGCGTATGGCCCGAGCAAAGTAGGTCCTAGTGGCTCTTCTAGAAACAGCAAACAAAATCGACCTTGTGGGTCAAACGGCCTCAATCCCCACTCAGACGCTATTTAATACCGGGCCAATCGGGCAAGGCATCTACGTGGCTTTCATTGACGTGATAACCACGACTGCGGGCTCAGCCGGTACCGTAACAGTGGGCATCACATGGAATAATGGCTTCACTTCGGCGGGTTTTGATAGTGCTACCTTCAACCTCAACGCCGTCGGTGAACAGGCCGCGCTGCTTGGCAATTTCTTTTCGACCTTTAGTAGTCCCATTACTTTTAATACCACTGTGGTTGGTGCAGTAGGCAATCCAGTGTATACCCTTCGAATTCGACTTCTATATCTAGGATAGGGAGAAATGTTCAAGAAACTTTTAGTTATTACGTTTGCTTTAATTTTGCCGTTAGTAACTTGGGGGCAGAGAACCACCCTGCCCCCAGCAGGCGGAGGCATCAGCTCCGTAGCTGGTCTTGTTGACCCCACACAGCAACCTTATGGTGCAAAGTTCGATGCTCGCTTCTTTAACGACGGGTCAATCAGTAATGGCGTGAATACGCTAACTTCCGCGACGCTGAATTGCAGCACGGCGGACAACGGGAAGTTGGTGATTGTAGTTAATGGCTCAGGCTATCCTTTCGGCACTGGGCTTGTGACTCAAACCGGATGCACTTCGTCCACTGTCGCAACTCTTTCAACTACATCGAATGCAACCGCTAGCGGGCTGAACTGGGCGATTGGGACCGATAACACCACTGCCCTTACAAGCGCAGCAACCGCAGCATGGACAACCGGAGCAACAATCTTCATGCCATGCGCCGCAACGATTATCAGCGGGCGGCCCTTTGTAGCAGCATCAGCACAAACGCTTACTCAAGAATTTTATCTCTCTGGTTGCGGCGGCGGTGGAAGCTCGATAACAACATTCATTTTGCACCCGCAAGTTACCTCAGCCGTTCTTACGGGCGGAACTATTTTTTATCAGGCGGCGGGCGTAACAGGTATATCTCCAGCAGGCGGGAACAACACTATTCAAGTTTCTGGGCTGCAAATTACAACCCTTGGCGGAGCCTTGCCGTTTACATCTGGTACCGGAACTTTCATTCAGGCTATTGGAGGGAAAAATTTGCAGTTTCAGTTATACGGCCTGACCGGAGGGTCTTGCACAACGATTTCAAGTAGCGGAGAAGCGTACTATGACAGGATAAACCTTCAAAACACTACAGCCAATGGTTGTACTGGCGTATCGATGACAGGACAAGGGGCGAATGTCGTCAGTAATTCTGTTTTAGCGTTCAACCCGTCTACTGCTATCTCATGCAACGCAGCGATATGCAGTCTACTAAATGATTATGTCATAAATAGTGGGGGTAATGGAAACGCAGCCATCGGTGCTTCTGGTGCGGCAAATGTCAACATTATTGGCGGAACCTACACTCAAATAGCGGTTAATCCGATTATAGCTGTAAGCAGTACCGCAACTCTTTCACTGTCAAACACTGTCGTAAGCAACGGCAATGCCAGCGGAGTTTCAATCAGTGCGGCCTCTGGCTCGAAGATATACGCCAACGCCAGTACCATTACAGCAACAAACGCAGCCTCAACAATCACCGGCATTGGCGGGACAGGAGCATATTTCGACTTAGGCGGGAATACACTTTCTTCAGGCATCACAGCAATCACTCCCACCTGTGCGGCAACGACAGGCGGTACGGCTTGTAGCGTGCTAGCGGGCAGCACCAACGAAAAAGGGACAGTGCGGATTACTGCGAGCGCGGTTGCGACGGGCACGGTAACGATTACCTTTGCGGGCACATTCGCAGGCGCAACCGGTACAACGCCTGCTGGATGCGGGTTTAATTACGCAAACGCTGGGGGGACAGGTTCTTGGTCGCTGACTACTACTACTCCCATCGTGCTCACAACTCGCTCAACGACAGCTCCTGTTATCAACTGGAATCAAACGGCGGCGCTTTCGGCAGGTTCTACCTATGACATTGATTATTGCTTTGTGGCGAGATGACACTTGGAAGCGCAGCGCAAGCGGGATTCGGTCTCGGACAGTGGAGGATACGAAGTGCGAAAATTGATGCTCATTAGCCAGTTGAGGGAGAAGTAATTGATCGACCTGACTTTGGAAAGAGAATGCAAACAACTACAAGGTTCGTCTAAAACAGGCGAGCACCGTTACAGGTACCTAAATCCAAAAACAGCACCTACCGAACACCCAGCCACAAAGGATATTTGTTGGGCAGCTGGAATATACGAGGGTGAAGGGTGTTTCGGCAAGAATCACAGGGTTCCGCTTTCTCAGAAGGACCCTTGGATTTTAGAACGCTTGAAGGCACTATTTGGTGGGTCTATTGGAACACAAACACATACTTACAATAGAAATAAGTACTTTGTGTGGCGTTTGTATGGAGCGCGGGCACGCGGATTTGTCATGACAATTTACGGGCTTTTGTCTCCCCGTCGGCAAGAGCAGATAAAAACGCATTTAGCGGAGGGCTGCCATCGCTAACGCACTTCCAACAACTCAGGCCTCCGCGGGCAACATCCGACAGACACTGGGCACCAATTTCAACACGCCAGTTGGTCAGATGGCCAACGCGCCGGATGAAACCACGACGGACCCGCAGGAACAGGCCCGCCGAAACAAGAAACTACAGTTTGTAGCAGCGGAGCTCAAACGGCTTCGTTACTTTCGCCGTCAATATGACCTAAGAAGGGCCTACTATTATCGCCAATATTTGGGCCAGCGCGACGACAAATTCTATCCGGATAACGTAACCAAGCGCTCGAATACTTTCGTCCCTTATCCCTTTTCTACGGTTGAGAATATTGTGGCCCGTACCATGGACGCCTTCTTCTCGATGGAGGACTGGTTTGAGTGCAAGGCCAACCCACCCTATAGCGAAGAGCAGCAGGCCGACCAGATGCAGATCGCGCTAAGGGATAAGCTGCACAAGGCCAACTTGCTGAGTGCCTTCGAACAACTGGTGCGCAACTTGGTCATCTACGGCCAAAACGCCATCAAGGTGGACTGGGATTTTAGCACCACCACGGTTGTGAGTCGGGAGCCCATCTATTATCAAGAACCGGTCATGCAGCCCCTTATGGGACCGGATGGGCAGCCGGTAATTGATCCCGCTACGGGCCAGCCAGCGATGCAACCCGCTTTGGACCCCCAGACTGGCCAGCCGGCTATGCAACCCGTAATCGGGCCCGATGGTCAGCCCATGATTCAGGGCTGGCAGGCTAAGCAAGAACAAGTGCCACAGGCCCGTCCGCGCTTCACCGTCATTGACGTTTATGACTACCTCTACGATCCGGATGGCGCCTATGAAGCGCATCTGACGGAGCGCACGTGGCGCGAACTGAAGGACGAGCAGGCCTCTAGCCTTAGGGCCATGCAGGCCGACCCCAACCGTCAGCCGGCTTATTTTCAAGAAGGTCTAGATCAACTGGGTTCCCGGTTGGCCAACGAGGAAAACGCGGACGAAATCGTAATAAGATTGGCCGAGTTCTGGAACCGCAACGACAATACCTGGACCATCATGACCTTTGGCGAGGACCCCGAAGGCATTAGCTTCAAGGACCTGAGGGCCAGTTTCCGCGCTACGGCCTACTCGCCTTATAAGCGCCGTATCTACGGTGGCGAGACCATCATGCTCTTCGATGGCGATAACCCCTTCTTTCACAAGCGTTCGCCCATTTTGCACACGGACTTTATCAAGCTGCCAAATGAGGCCTTCGGACTGGGCGCCATCGAAATCATTTC
>Ga0307479_10002447_pt1 | contig 16878 bp, 14 predicted proteins | sample atmos_gasesECM4C_FD_203743 | JGI IMG/M metagenome (GOLD analysis project Ga0307479, IMG submission 203743) | Hardwood forest soil microbial communities from Morgan-Monroe State Forest, Indiana, United States - atmos_gasesECM4C_515 | ecosystem: Environmental > Terrestrial > Soil > Temperate... | reverse complement strand
ACGCGAGTCACCCTGCGCGATCTCGCTACCATGATGGTCGCGGTGAGCGACAACTCGGCCACCAATGTTCTCATCGACCGCGTGGGCATGCCCAACGTCAACGCCATGCTCGATTCGCTCAGCCTCAGCCACACGCGGCTGCGGCGCAAGATGATGGACCTTGAAGCGGCGAAGCAGGGCCGCGAGAATATTTCCACGCCCCGCGAGATGATGACCCTGCTCGCTGCCATCTACCACGGCAAGTTGCTGAACAAAGAGTCGACCGCGGACTTTTTCAAAGTCCTCAGTACGACCAAAGATTCCTGGATTCCCCGTGACCTGCCCGCGGACGTGAAGATCGCCAACAAGCCGGGCTCGCTGGAAGCGGTGCGCAACGACTCCGGTCTCGTGTTCGTCGAAGGCCGACCCTACGTGATTTGCGTCATGACGTCATTCCTCCGCAACGAACGCGACGGGGAAGAGGCCATCAGCAAAGTGTCGCTTGCGACGTGGCGCATGTTCGACCGTCTCAGCCGCGCGACAGAATATGGTCGAGTCGTGTCCCCAGGAAACGGCGCACGCTAGCTTATGTCGAACGGACTCTTTCGGCGACTGGGCAAATCTTGTCATCCTGAGGCGCCGTTCTTTGGCGCGGAAGGACCTCTGCACTGCCCGCCGGTTGCACAAACTAGGCCGGGCCGTGGTAATTCGAAACTACTTTAACTTCTTGGGAAATAATCTTCAGTTCCTCGCGCCTACTTTGACGCTCCACGGGCCTGTGCCGGCGCAACCTGCTGTCGCAAAAACTGCAGGGCAGCCTTCGCTTCCAGAGGCTGGGAAAAGTAGTATCCCTGCCCGAATTCGCATCCCAGTTCGCCCAACCGCTCGAGTTGGCGAGAGGTTTCGATGCCTTCGGCGGTCACTCGCAGATTCATTTTGAGGGCCAGTGTAATGATCACTTCTACCATGTCACAAGCTCCACGATCGGTCTGCATCTCGCGCACCAGCGATCGATCGATCTTGAGCGCGTCGACAGGGAACTGCCGCAGCCCGCTGAGCGATGAGCTTCCAATGCCGAAGTCATCCAGGATCACGCCAATCCCCCTGTGTTTGAGGTGGGAGAGCACGGTGATCGTGAGTCGGGGATCGGTCGCAGCTACGCTTTCGGTCATTTCCAGTTGCAAGCGTGCGGGATCGACACCTGTTTCCCGCAGCGCATCCTGAATGTCGTTGACCAGATGCGCGTCTGCGAACTGACGCGCCGACACGTTAACCGTGATGTTCATCGGCTGATCGGAAGCGGCGTTGACTTCCGACTCGCTCAATTGCCGGCAAGCCTGCAGTGCCAGCGAGTGTCCGATGGAAATCAGCAAACCTGTGTCTTCGGCGGCCTCAATGAAACGGTACGGAGAAATCAGTCCTTGGGTGGGATGTTGCCAGCGCAGCAGCGCCTCAAAGCTCATGATGCGCCGCGAGTCGAGTTGCACGACCGGCTGATAGAAAACTCGGAATTGCCGTTCCGGCATGGCGGTGCGCAAGTCCGCTTCGAGCCGCAGCCGGCCGACTGCTCGCGTGTGCATCGCTTCATCAAAGACCTCGCAGCGCGAGCCACCCAGCGCCTTGGCGCGACGCATGGCCACGTCGGCATCTTTCAGCACATTTTCTGGACGCTCGTGCGCGGCCGTGCTGAGCGCAATCCCAAAGCTCATCGAGGCGCGAATTTCCCGCGAGTCGAAGGCGACTTTGAGTTTCAGATTCCCATTCGTGGGAATGACGAAGTTGCTGACCTGGGGCGAGCGTTCGACGAGATGCGCGAGAGCTTGCAGAACTCGCGCCAGAGCCTGCTGCGCTCGGCGCGAATGGAGGCCGTGGGACGCCTGGCGGGCGGTGTAGCGCACGACTTCAACAACCTGGTCATGATCATCAAGGGCTACAGCGACTTGCTGCTGGACTCGGCGGCCCCGGAGTCGCGTCCGCATCTGGAAGAGATCAAGCAGGCGGGTAATCGCGCCAGCGGCCTGACGCGGCAGTTGCTGGCCTTCAGCCGCAAGCAGATTCTGGAGCCGCAAAATCTCGATCCCAACCAGACGGTACGCAACATGTGAAGATGCTGCGCGTGCTCATTGGAGAGGATATTGAACTGGTAACGACGCTGTCGGATCAGATTGGGTGCGTGCGGGTGGATCCCGGACAACTCGAGCAGGTGATCATGAACTGGCCGTGAATGCGCGCGACGCGATGCCGGGGGGAGGCAAGCTGGTTTTGGAGACGCAGGCGCGGCATCTGGATGAAGCGTATGCGGCGGTGAACAGCGACGCGCACGTCGGCGATTACGTGCTGATCACGGTGACGGATAACGGATCGGGCATGAGCAAAGAGACGATGGCGCACATTTTTGAGACGTTCTTCACGACCAAGGAGCAAGGCAAAGGAACCGGGCTTGGTCTGGCGACGGTGTACGGCATTCTCAAGCAGAGCAAAGGCCACATTTCGGTGTATAGCGAATCCGGGGTGGGCACCACCTTCAAGGTATATTTGCCGGCGGTGGCGAGCACAGTGCGCGTAGCGGGAGCGGAGAAGGCATCGCTCACGGTGAGGGGGACTGGGACACTGCTGCTGGTGGAGGACGAGACGGCGCTGCGGGTGCTGGCCGCTACGTTGCTGAAGAAGATCGGGTACACGGTGCTCGAGGCTGGAAACGGAGTACAGGCGCTGGCCGCAGCCGAGGCGCATGCAGGAAAGATTGACGTGGTGGTGGCGGACATCGTGATACCGCAGATGGGCGGGCCGCAGTTGGTGGAGAAGTTGCGTGCAAAACAGGAAGGCTTCGCCGTGATTTTCATGTCCGGATATACAGAGGCGGCGGCGCTGGAGCACGCTCGGGTGGGGACGGATGCGATTCTGCTCAACAAACCGTTCTCGGCGGAGACGCTAGCGGGCTAAAATCCAAGAACTGCAGCAGAAGACTGCGCGGGCTCTGACGAAGGCTTCGGCGGCCGGATCGCCTCAGTAGCTGGCAGTCTTGCTTTCCCGGGAGCCGGAGTACACGCTCCTACTCTTACGAGAAATGGGCAAAACGGTTCTTCCCTGTCGCTTGCTGTTTAGCGATTGCACTGTGAGCGCGGGGAAAATTGTCTTCACTCGCGGTTGATGACGGCAAAGGCGATGTTCGGCAACCGCGAGCAGGTTCTAGCTTGCGAGTTGCCGACCATCCGTCAGCAATCTGACTGGGATCGCCAAAAAAAAAGAAAGAGATACGCTTCAAGAATCTGTGCCTACGCCGTGAACACTTCCGGGTTCGCGGTCGGTCCATCTAGATGCCCGACCAGACGCCTTTCCAGTCCCTCCCGGGAGGGCTGGAGTTGCTGCCTGAGGCGCTCTTTTTCCTGATCATTGAGCGGTGAAAAACTCCGCGCGGTCTCGACGTTGTGGGCGAGCATTTCCGGGCGCGGCATGCCGACGACCGCAGTTGTGACTGGCAAACTCATGGAATAGCGGAGCAGGGAACTCATGTCTGCTTTTCCCGCACCTTCGCCCACAAGAAACTCCTGACCGGTCACCTTCATGGCGATCACGCCGAGGTTCTTGGCGTTGGCAGCGGGAAGGGCGAGTTCTTCAAACCTGCCATTCCGGGAAGCGTTAAGAGCCATCTGCACGCAGTCAAGATCGTGTCGCTCGATAGCCCTGGCCATCACCTCTCCGTTGGTGTGGCTCGTCATGCCGACAAAGCGGGCCATTTTCTGGTCACGCGCTTCCATCAAACCCTTTAGAGCCCCGTCCGGGGCCTCGATTCTTGCCAGATCGTCGGCTTGTCCCAGGCTGTGGATGTGCACCAGATCGACATGATCTGTTTTGAGCCGTTTTAGACTGGCCTCGAGGCGGCGCATGAATTCGTCGCGGGAGCGATCGGGAATCTTCGTTGCCAGCCACACCTCCCTTCGGCGCGAAGCCATTACCTTGCCGACGCGAGTTTCACTCTCGCCGTCTCCGTAAGCGTACGCCGTGTCCAGATAAGTGATGCCCAGATCAATCGCGTGATTGAGGATCGCCGTGGCGCTCTCTTCGTCCTTGTACATAAGGAAGCGGCTGCCGCAGCCGAAAGCGAGAATCGACACCTTGGTGCCGGTGCGCCCCAGAGTCCGCGACGGAATAAGATCCGTTGTCGGGCTTGCGCTGGCAACATTCTTGAGTAGCAAAAGACTTGTACCAGCCGCAGTTCCCAATCCGACATTCTCAAGAAACTGTCTGCGAGAAATTTCCTTGCTCATGCCCCCTCCGGAGTGGTCAAGGTGCATCTTATCGGTTCGCCGAGACTTTTGTTAGCTCGACCAGACGGACTGAGTGGGCCCGCATCGCAAATAATTCGCGAGTCGCCATTCCGCGCCGCATTCGTTTCAACAATCTACTTCCGACATGGGCTCTCTGGCCGCGCTGCATTCTGAACCGGATGACCTGCCTGGAGAACTTCGGAGAATCTGGCAAGAACTTCATCGAAATAGGCAAGCGCCCCAAGCTCCCGGAAACTATGCTTAGGCTGGTGGTGCCCGTGAGGCAGATGTTCACAGCGAAGGAGAAACAATGCAGAAGCGCAAACTTGGAAAGAGCAACTTGGAAGTTTCGGTTCTCGGCCTCGGCTGCATGGGAATGAGCTTTTCCTACGGGCCGCCTAAGGATAAGCAGGAGATGACCTCTCTTCTCCGTGCCGCCATAGACCGCGGCATCACATTCTTTGACACGGCCGAAGTCTACGGCCCGTACTTGAACGAAGAGCTTGTAGGCGAAGCCCTCGCGCCGTTTCGCGCGCAGGTGGTGATTGCTACCAAGTTCGGGTTCGATCTGAGTGGCAGCGATAATCGGCCAGGAGCACCGCCCGTGAGTAGCCGACCCGAGCAGATCAGGCGGGCAGTCGAGGGTTCGCTCAAGCGACTGAGGGTGGAGAGCATTGACTTGCTGTACCAGCATCGGGTCGACCCGAATGTGCCCATCGAAGATGTTGCCGGTACGGTGAAGGAATTGATTCAAGCCGGCAAGGTCAAGCACTTCGGCATGTCGGAGGCAGCGGCAAAGACCATTCGCCGCGCACACACCGTCCTGCCGGTCGCTGCCGTGCAGAGCGAATACTCGCTATGGTGGAGAAAGCCAGAGCAGGAAGTGATACCGATGCTCGAGGAACTCGGGATTGGTTTTGTGCCCTATAGTCCGCTGGGCAAGGGATTCCTGACGGGAGCGATCAAAGAAGACGCGAAATTCGACAGCACCGATTTCCGCAGCAAACTTCCTCGCTTCACGCCGGACGCTCTCAAGGCCAACCAGGCGCTGATTGACCTGCTCGGCAGCATCGGGAGGCAGAAGAAAGCGTCTCCCGCTCAAATCGCATTGGCCTGGCTGCTCGCTCAGAAACCGTGGATTGTGCCGATTCCGGGCACGACGAAGCTGAACCGCCTCGAGGAAAACATTGGTGCGGTGGCAGTGGAACTGACGTCCGGCGACCTGCGTGAGATCGAAAGCGCTGCCTCCAAAATTCCGGTGGAAGGGGCGCGATACCCAGAAGCCATTGAGAAAATGACGGGGCTGTGAAAAGGTAAAACATGTACAAAGCGAAAGCATATTCCGCTGCCAGTGCGACCTCGTCGCTCGCGTCCACAACGATCACGCGGCGCGATCCAACCGGCCACGACGTGCAGATCGAAATTCTGTATTGTGGCATCTGTCACTCCGATCTTCACCAGGTCCGCAACGAGTGGAGCGGTGTGATGCCCACTGTCTACCCCTGCATTCCTGGGCACGAAATCGTTGGCCGCGTCACCAAGACCGGCTCGGCGGTTTCGAAGTTCAAGCCGGGCGACCTCGCTGCGGTCGGCTGCATGGTTGACTCGGACGGGACTTGCCCCGAATGCCGAGCGGGCCTCGAGCAGTTCTGCCCGAATTTCACATTAACTTACAACTTCCCCGACAAGCATCTGGGAGGGGTCACCTATGGGGGCTACTCCGACAGCATTGTGGTCGACCAGAGGTTCGTGCTGCGCGTCCCGTCGAACCTGAACCTTGCCGGCGCTGCTCCTTTACTTTGCGCGGGAATCACAACTTACTCGCCCATGCGCCACTGGGGCGTCACCAAAGGCAAGAAAGTCGGCGTGGTCGGGCTCGGCGGACTGGGCCACATGGGTCTGAAGATTGCGCATGCGCTCGGAGCCCACGTGGTGGTCTTCACCACTTCACCAAACAAGAAGGAAGACGCTCGCCGCCTGGGCGCCGACGAGGTTGTCATTTCGAGGAATACGGTCGAGATGCAAAAGCACGAGGGTAGCTTCGACTTCATTCTCGACGCTGTCTCCGCTGATCACGACATTAACGCCTTCATCAACCTGCTGCGCCGTGATGGCAACATCACCATGGTCGGCGCGCCGGAGAAGCCTCTTGCGGTTTCCGCGTTCGGGTTGATCATGCGCCGCCGCAGCCTCTCCGGCTCGGCTATTGGCGGGATCGCCGAAACCCAGGAGATGCTCGACTTTTGCGGGCAGCACAACCTCACCGCCGATGTCGAAGTGATCCCAATCCAGAAGGTCAACGAAGCCTACGAGAGACTGCTCACGTCCGATGTAAAGTACCGCTTCTCGATCGATATGGCTTCTCTCAAATCGGAGTGACCTCCGAGGCGAGGGCACTGACCACGACGGGGACACGAGTGACGAGGAACCGAAGATGAGAAACCTGCTTTCGCTCGCCGTAGTGTCTTTGCTTATGGCTATGACTGCAACAACGCTATCCGGTTCTCAGAATCGCGGTGCAAATGAGGGCTTCCGAGAACGGTTTGTTGGAGCGTGGCGACTGGCCTGGCTCGAAGAAGAAGGCGCCGATGGCAAAATTCAGAGAGCTGACTGTACCGGGCTCCTTGTCTACACTCACGACGGCCACATGTCAGTCCAGGTGATGTATCGGAACCCGCCGGCGGGGACCAGCGCTGCGTCGGTGCAATACGCGCAGGGAGGCTACGAGGCCTCCTTTGGCACATACGAAATCGACGAACGCGCTCAGACCTTCACCTATCACGTCGAGGGCGCACTGGTCCGTACCCTTGTCGGCAAAGATCTGCCGCGCGCGTTCGATTTCTCTGGCAAACAGCTCATCGTAAAGTCGACTCGCCCGGATGAACACTGGAAAGTTGCCTGGGAGCATTACTAGCTTTGTGTAAAGGACGAGAAGCAATGCAAGAACGCAAACTCACCGGAAGGAGTAAGGGATGAGCAAAGAGCCTTCGGCAGCCCAGAAGATGATCGCCGACTTCGCGCCCAAACTGGTCGATCTAACCGATCGTGTCCTTTTCGGCGACGTTTGGGAGCGTCCTGAGATATCCAAGCGTGACCGAAGTCTCGCAACGGTGGCCGCACTAGTTGCGATGAACCGTCCGGATCAGTTGCGGTTTCACCTGAGTTATGCCGTGCAGAACGGAATGAAGAAGGAAGAATTGATTGAGGTCATCACGCATCTGGCCTTTTATTCAGGCTGGCCGAATGCGATGAGTGCGATCATGGTCGCGAAAGAGGTTTTCTCGAAGGCCTGAAAGCCGGGAGCTATCAACCTAAACGTTAGGTACGGGAGTCCACATGGCAAAGCGGAACGATGCTCTAAAAGACCGCCTTTCCCGATATCGCGAACTCAACATCAGTGTGACGGGCAGAAAGTCCGGACGAAGTATTTCAAACCCTGTCTGGTTGGATGACGACACGCTCTACCTGCTGCCGGTACGGGGTTCGGATACACAGTGGTACAAAAACGTACTCAAGAACCCCATCATGCGGGTCGATGCGCGGGGCTCAGAGGCCGAGGTCACGGTTGTTCCTGTCACTGAGGCCAAACAGGTGTCGTCCGTGGTCGAGAAATTCCGCGACAAGTACGGGGCTGGCGACGTGAAGAAGTACTATTCAAAGTTCGATGTTGCCGTTGTCGCCCCTATACGCTGATCGTGGGCTTTGAGAATGAATCGCCACCGTCGTTTGCAATCGATTGCAGAGCGAGCGTATAGGCAAGTTAAGGTTTTCCGCCAAGCGCGAAATAGACTCTTGCGCTGGCGGACTGGGGACCGGGAGGTTTTCAGCAAGAGAGTCATCCGCATTGCAAAAGTGCCTTTGAAGGGAGTTGCCTATGATCACGCTTATTGTGAATGGGGTCCGGCGCGAGGTCCAGGCGCCTGACGACACACCGCTACTCTACGTGTTGCGCAACGATCTCCAACTGATCGGTCCGCAGTTTGGCTGCGGACTCGCACAGTGCGGAGCTTGTTCGGTTCTGATCGAAGGCAAGGAAGTGCGGTCCTGCGTTACGCCGGTCGCCAGCGTCGCTAAACAGGAAATCACTACGCTCGAAGGTCTGCCCGCCAGATGGGCAAAGCAAAAAGGCCTTTCGGGGGAGGAAGCGAAAAGCATGCTTCACCCCGTCCAGCAAGCCTGGATCGAAGAGCAAACTCCGCAGTGCGGATTTTGCCAGAACGGGATGATGATCAAGGCCACCGAATTGCTCGAAAGCAATCCACATCCAACGCTGGCCCAGATCAAAGAGGCCTTCACCACATCCGGAGTGTCGCCAAATCTTTGCCGCTGCGGAACCTACGTAGCCATCATTGAAGCCGTACAACATGCCGCCACGATCATGGCGAAAGGGAGGTAGGCGATGGCAACCATGAGCGAAAAACCAGCAAATGTTTTCGGACCCACGCTATCGCGCCGTCAATTCATAAAAGCCGGTGGCATCCTCGTTGTGGGATTTAGCTTCGCTGGCCCGGAGCTTCTGAAGGGCGATACCGCAAAAACTGCGACGCTGAAGAACGCGCTCGATCCCACTCTCCTCAGTTCCTGGGTTGAGATTCACCCGGACAACACGGTCCTGATTCGTACCGGAAAGAGCGACTTCGGTCAGGGCTCAACTTTTACAGCATACCGGCAAATTGTTGCCGAAGAGTTGAGCGTGCCCTTCGAAGCAATCACTACGGTCGTCTCGGGAGATACCGATCGCACGCCGGACGGCAGTGGCGCCTTCGATTTCCTCGGTCATGGAACGCCGAACATCCGCAAAGCGGCAGCCTATACCTATCAGGCCCTGCTCGATCTCGCGTCAGAAAAACTCGGCGTCCCGAAGGACAAGCTTTCCGCGAAGGACGGCATCGTTTCAGGAGGCGGCAAGAGCATTTCCTACGGCGACCTCGTTAAGAACCAGCAACTGAAGCTCACGATCCCCGTGAAAGGCGACCTCACCAGCATCTTTGGGTTGACCATCGAGGGCAATCCGCCGATGAAGCCCGTCAGCGAGTACACGGTCATCGGCAAGTCCTTCAAGAATTCCATCATTAGTTCGAAAGTCGCTGCGAAAGAGACCTGGGCGACCGATGTGCGCCTGCCGGGCATGTTGCACGCGCGGGTGGTGCATCCGAAGACCCTCGGCTCGACACTCGTGTCCGCCGGTCAACTAGACAAAACCAAGTTCCCGAATTCGCAAGTCATCGTGAAAGGCAATCTCGTCGGAGTGGTTGCCCCCACGGAGTGGGAGGCGATCCAGGGAGCCGACCAGGTAGCCGGCAGCACGAAGTGGACTGAGTGGAAGGGCCTGCCCGGCAACGCAAGACTCTACCAGCAGCTTCGGGAAGAGGCAGATTGGACCTCCGCATCTGTCGAGAAGAGCAAGACTTCCAAGGGCGATGTCGACCCGGCGCTCGCGTCGGCACACAAGAAGCTTTCCGCCACATATCAGCTGTCCTATATGAAGCACGCGCCGATTGGCCCGACTATGGCCGTTGGCGATGTCAAGCCTGACGGCACGGTGCACATCTACACGCACAATCAGAATCCACAGGCGCTGCGGGGCGAAATTGCATTGATGCTCGGCGCCACGCTTGACCATGTCATCGTGCATTCGTATCCCGGACCCGGCCATTACGGCAGGTCGAACGGAGGAAACGCTGGCGCCGAAGACGAAGCGGTGCTCTTGTCAAAAGCCGTCGGCAAACCGGTGCGCGTGCAGTGGATGCGCGCCGACGATATGCAGTGGTCCACGCAATCGGCGGTTTCGTTCTCCGACGTTCAGGTTGCCATCGACGAAAAAGGCAAGATGGCCGCCTATCAAGTCGACCACTACATGCCTGCCATGCAGGATGATCGGCCGATCGGCGCTGTCCTCGCGGGACTGCCCACAATGGCTGCCCCTCAGGTGCATTCTGACGGCGTAACCTCCACCGTCAACAGCCTGGAAGATCCTTGGGTTTACGCGCCAGTACCGAATGTGATGGAGCGCGGCCATGGCACGTTCCAGGTGGGACAGAAAGCTTCGCCTCTCGCGGTCGGTCTTCGCGACCACAGCATGCGGACGCCAGGGCAGTTCCAGCAGAACTATCCGCGCGAGTTGGCGATGAGCGAGGCGGCAGCGCTTGCACGCGCTGATGCTCTCCAGTTCCGCATCGACCATGCGAGCGAAGAGCGGGTTATCGGCGTTTTGAAGGCGGTCCGTGACGCTTCCGGATGGGACACGCGCCCCTCCCCGCGCCCTGATGTTGTGTCCACTGGATCAACGCCGGTGCGGGGTCGTGGAGTCTCCCTGATGTTGCGCAGTGGAACCTACTGGGCCTGCGTTTGCCAGATCGCCGTCACTCCGAGTACAGGTGCGATCGTGGTTGAGAAGTACACGATCGCGGTCGATCCCGGCATCGTCGTGAACCCAATGCAACTAAAGCGCAACATTGAGGGTGGCGCGGTCATGGGAATCAGCCATGCCCTCTTCGAAGAAGTCACGTTTGATGAAAGTGGAATCACCACGGATGACTGGACTTCTTATCCCATCCCAACCATGGCGGATATACCGGAGATCAAAGTCGTGCTGCTCAACAATCCGAAAGTCGGCGCATACGGCGGAGGTTCGGAAGCAGCGAATGCACTCGCTGCGTCCGCGATCGCAGCGGCGCTGCACGACGCAACTGGAAAGGTCATTCGGCGGCTTCCGATGAAGTCCGCTTACGTACAAGCGCTCTTGAAGACGTAAGCGTTTGAGGTCTACCCCGGAAGCAACCTTATGATTACAAACCCAAGTATTTTCGAAGGCATGAAGACCAACGAAAAAATCGCGTCTTTCCCCAAGCCCGCCAAAGTTGACGGGCCGAGCCAACCAGGCTTAGCCAAGTTGGCCCGTTTGATTGCCGCCTATGCCCCTCACGATGGCAGTTTTGAATTGCGCAGCCCCGGCTTGCACGCCAGCCGCTATTCCCGAGTCAACAGCGAGTGTGTGCATGCCCTCGGCTTGCCCTCGTTGTGCATCGCCGCACAAGGAGCCAAGACCGTTATCGTGGGGCAGGATGTGTACGAGTACAACGGCTCGCGCATGATCGTCTTTTCCGTGGCTGTGCCAGTCGCGGCCCAGATCACGCAGGCCAGCCATTCCGAACCGTACCTCGCCCTCAAGCTCGACCTCGACCCGCACAAGATTGCCGGGCTGGTCTTGCGGGTCTTTCCTCACGGCCTGCCTCCTGCTCAGGAGAGAAGTGGGGTCTATGTCACTCCGGTCGATGACAGCATTGTCAACGCCGCTACAAGGTTGATGGAATGCCTGGCAGAGCCCGGCGATGCCGAACTCCTCGCCCCGCTGGTGATGGACGAGATTCTCATCCGGCTCCTCCGCAGCCCCATCGGTGTCCGCGTCGCTCAAATGGGCTTTGCCGAGTCCAGTGTGCAGCGAATTGCGAAGGCGATTTCCTGGCTGCGTGAGAACTACTCTCAACCCATGAAGGTGGACGAACTGGCCGGGCGGGTGCACATGAGTGTGTCCTCTTTCCATGAGCACTTCAAGTCCGTCACTTCGATGAGCCCACTGCACTATCAGAAGGTGCTACGCCTGCAGGAGGCGAGGCGTCTGATGTTGTCGACCATGATGGATGCGGGCGCTGCGAGTCAGCGCGTGGGCTATCTAAGCTCTTCCCAATTCAGTCGCGAATACAGCCGCTTTTTCGGAAGCCCGCCAACCAGAGACATCGCCAGATTGCGTCAAGAGACTCGACTGTGGGCGTGACCCGATTCGCCGATTGCAGTATCTTTACCCGCGAGGCACTCGAACTGAATTGGTGATGATATGACCGAACTGGCGCGCTGGGCGAACTTCTTCGTGATCGTGGGATCCTCGGCCGGAGCCCTGATCGGCTTGCAGTTCGTGGTCATCACTCTGGTTGCCACCATGCCCCAGACACCAGGCCAGGAGCAAGCCGGAGGCGCATATGCGACGCCTACCATCGTTCACTTCGGATCCGTGCTGTTGCTCTCGGCCGTCCTGAGCGCCCCCTGGCACGGCATTGTCGGAGCCTCGGTAGTTTGTTTCCTGCTAGGCCTCGGTGGACTTGCGTATGCCATCATCGTAGCTCGGCGTGTGCGAGTGCAAACCGCGTATCAGCCCGTCTTCGAAGACTGGCTGTTTCATGCTCTGCTACCCTTCGTGGCGTACTCCCTGCTGGCTGTATCGGCATACGAGGCTCGCACCCATTTTTACGTGCCCCTGTTTGGCATCGCAGCGGCGGCGCTGTTGTTGCTCTTCACAGGCATTCACAACGCCTGGGACGCCGTTACCTACCACGTTTTTGTCAGGAAGCCGCAACATGAGGAGGCTAAGCAGCTTCGCTGAGTGAGGAATATTCCTCATGCCCTACTGGTTCCCTCATCAAAGACTTCGCGGTTCCAACAAACCCCAAAACCTGCTCGGTCAAGGCGTCTGAGCGCCCTGGGTCTCGACGTAGACTGCGTAAAGAGACTGGCTCGCGGCCATGAACAATCTGTTCTTCTTGGCGCCGCCGAAGCAAAGATTGGCGCAAGTTTCCGGAAGATGAATCTTGCCGATAAGGGTGCCCTCGGGGGCAAATACGTGCACCCCGTTGTAGCCTTCCCCTACCCATCCGGCGGCGGACCATACGTTGCCGTCCACATCGCACCGGATTCCATCGGATGAGCCCGGCGCCATGTTCACAAAAAGCCGGCCGTTCTTCAGTCGCACACCATCCACGACGTCATAAACGCGAATCGGACGCGGGTCGCCGGGGTGCTTTGGAGTTCCCGTATCCACGATATAGAGCTTTTTCTCATCGGGAGAGAAACAGATGCCGTTGGGTTTGTCCATGTCGCTGGCAACGACGGTCGCCTCGCCGGTTTTGGGATCGAGGCGGTAAACGTTGGCGGGTAACTCGAAGGGAGCTTTGTGGCCTTCGTAATTCGTCATGATGCCGTAACCAGGATCGCTGAACCAGATGGCTCCGTCAGAATGGACGACGAGATCATTAGGAGCATTGAGCCTCTTATCCTGAAAATGATCCATGAGCACGGTGATGGTGCCGTCGGATTCGGTTCGCGTTACGCGGCGCGTATCGTGCTCGCAGGTGAGCAGCCTCCCCTGGCGGTCCCGGAAGTTGCCGTTGCTGTAGTTCGAAGGGCTGCGGAAAACACTGACTTCTCCAGTGTCCTCGAGCCAGCGCAGCATTCGGTTGTTCGGGATGTCGCTGAAAAGGAGATACCGCCCATCCGCGACCCAAACGGGCCCTTCCGCCCATCGCGTGCCGGTATACAAGCGCTCGACCGCCGCATTGATAACTTTGTATTTTGCGAACCGCGGATCAATCACTTCAACCGCCGGATCGGGATAAACCACCAGATTTTTCTGTGCTTGCTCTTCGGCCCGCGCCCACGGTTTGAAGGCCAGCGCGGTCGCGGCGCCTGCGCTCAGGTTCATGAAGGTTCGTCTCTGCATCGGTCTCCCTCTGGCCAAGAATCTGGTCCGAGGCACATTAACACGGCCTTTTCTGCGGTGGAATAGCGATTTCCGGGGTCTCCAGGCGGTGTAGTCGGCAAGACGGTACAATTGCTGGATTCCAATGCCGCTGGCACCCGCAACCCGGTTGGGGCCATATGAGATCCTCGCGCTGCTTGGCGCCGGAGGAATGGGCGAAGTCTACAAAGCTCGCGATACACGGCTGGATCGGATTGTCGCAGTCAAGGTTTCGAATGAACAGTTCTCCGAGCGCTTTGAGCGGGAAGCGCACGCCGTGGCCGCGCTGAATCACTCCCACGTTTGCACGTTGCATGATATCGGGCCGAACTACCTGGTCATGGAGTACGTCGAGGGCTCCGTCCTCCGAGGTCCGTTGCCGCTCGCTCAAGCGCTTCATTACGCGGTGCAGATTTGCGATGCACTCGACGCTGCCCACAAGAAGGGCATTGTGCATCGCGACCTTAAGCCCGCGAATATTCTCATCACCAAGAGCGGCGTCAAGCTGCTGGACTTCGGCCTGGCCAAGATCGTCCTGGCAAAGTCCAGTGCGACAAAGAGCGGACAATCCGCCGATCGCCCTGTCGACGCCACGCTCACGATGGCGCTCACCGGCAAGAACGAAATTGTGGGCACGCTCTACTACATGTCACCGGAGCAGTTGCAGGCACAGGGCACGGGGCAGGAGGTTGACGCTCGCAGCGACATCTTTTCTTTTGGCTTGGTGCTCTACGAAATGGTGACGGGAAAACGCGCATTTGATGGTGCTTCCCCTGCCACCGTAATCGCTGCCATCATGGAACGTCCGGCGCCGTCCATTGGCGACGTGGCGCCGCCAGCATTGGACCGGGCCCTCAAGCGGTGTTTGGAGAAGGATCCCGAAAACCGCTGGCAAAGCGCTCGCGACCTCAAAGCCGAACTGGATTGGATTGCACAAGCACCAAGCGGCGGAGGCACCGCAGATCCACCAGCACGTTCCACATGGCTGCCCTGGTTTGCGGCGGGAGTGCTCACCCTCGTCGCGGCGGCCACTTCATGGATCGCCTACCACTCCACGCGCCCGGCGGAGTTGAAGCCGCTGGTGCGGCTAGAAGTAGATCTGGGTCGCGACGTCTATTTGAACGCGTTGGGCGGGTCCGACATCGTTCTGTCGTCCGACGGCACGCGTATTGCCTACCTTTCCCGCAACCGCCTTTTCACGCGCAAGCTCGACCAAGCGGGCGCCACCGAGCTACCGATCACGCCGGGCGCGACCAGCCCATTCTTTTCCCCGGATGGTCAGTGGGTTGGTTTTGTCGCCAGCGGAAAACTGAGAAAAATTTCGGTGGATGGCGGCGCCGAGGTCGTCCTTTGTGACGCCTCCTCTTCTTACACTGGCGCCGATTGGGGCGAAGACGGCAATATTATCGCGAGTCTGCGTATCTCCGGCGGACTGTCACGGGTTCCCTCCGCTGGCGGCGCCCCCACCCCGATCACGGAGTTGGTGGGAGAGGAGCGCACGCATCGGTGGCCCCAGATCCTCCCCGGCGGCGAAGCGATACTCTTCACCGTCGAAAATTCCACCGTCGGCTTTGATGACGCGAGAATTGAAGTCTTAACCCTGACGGACCACCGTAGGAAAACCCTGCAGCGTGGAGGAACTTACGGGCGCTATCTGCCTGTGTCAGGCGGCAAGGGCTACCTCGTTTATGTGAACCGGGGAACCCTGTTCGCGGTTCCTTTCGATCAGGAGAAGTTGGAGACCTCTGGCACGCCCAAGCCCGTATTGCAGCAGGTTTCTTATTCCTCGATGTTCGGCTCCGCCAAGCTGGGCTTTTCGCGCACGGGGACGCTGCTGTATCGGAGCCGCGACATCGACACCTCGCGTGTAGTCATCCGATGGTTGAGTGCGGATGGCAAGTCTCCGCCGCTGCTCGACAAGCCGGGCCTCTTCGTAAATCCCCACTTCTCTCCCGACGGCGGGCGCCTGGCGGTGGCAAACGACGACGCGCATTCCGGGATTTGGATCTACGACATTCGGCGCGACACCTTGTCGCCGTTGACCGGCGAACGGAATGGAACTCATCCGGTGTGGACACCCGACGGCCAATACATTGTTTATCAGGCTGGTGGGATCTCTTTCGCGCGCGCCGACGGCGGAAACAGGCCCGAACCTTTGACTGAGAGCAAAGAATTTCAATATCCCTCTGCGTTCGCGCCCGATGGCAAACACCTGGCCTTTTATCAGAGCGGGCCGCAAGGGTTCGAACTCTGGACGGTACCGGTGGAACGCGAAGGAGAGCGCTTGAAGGCGGGGAAGCCGGAGTTATTCCAGCGCACGAATTTTGGGAACCGGGGTGCGAGCTTCTCTCCCGACGGACGCTGGCTGGCATACAGCTCCAACGAGTCGGGGATTTCTCAGGTTTATGTGCGCGCGTTTCCCGACAAAGGCGGTCACTGGCAAATCTCAAGCGACGGCGGAACATCACCCATCTTCTCTCGAAACGGCAAGGAGCTGTTTTTCTTTGATGTCCCCGCCGATCGGATTATGGTCGCCAGCTACTCGGCAAAAGGCGACTCGTTTGTGGGAGAAAAGCCGCGGGAGTGGTCGGGGCAGAGTGTAGCTCTGACGATGGGCGGTGCGGTTGGCGCCCAGTACGACGTTGCACCCGATGGGAAGCGCATCGCCGTGGGCACCTACGCGGGAGAATCAACGCAACGAGACTCTGGCCACGTGATTTTTCTAGAAAATTTCATCGACGAACTGCAGCGGAAGGTGCCACTCGGGGACAAGTAGTCATCGAACCTGCCCGCGTTCCATAATGTTCCCATGACGGTTCGGCGTCTGAAGACCTATACGGGTGGCCAGGGATACGTGTATCAGTATTACTTTGTGGGCAAACGCCCTGCGTTAGCCGACGACCCCGAAGCTCCGGCAATCGAATTCGTTTTCGATGTGACTTCCGATCGCAAGCTGACCTACTCGGTGAGTGTTTTTCTTCCGGAAAATCCGCTGGCGGCCTGGAGTAAAGAACATAGGCGGTCCCTGAACGAGGCCGAGCAGTATGCCGCCGTCAAGCTGCGGCTGTTCCGCGCTTTCGATGAACTGGAAGACGTCAAGAGGGACGGGCGTCGACTCACCAT
>Ga0307479_10002446_pt1 | contig 16879 bp, 14 predicted proteins | sample atmos_gasesECM4C_FD_203743 | JGI IMG/M metagenome (GOLD analysis project Ga0307479, IMG submission 203743) | Hardwood forest soil microbial communities from Morgan-Monroe State Forest, Indiana, United States - atmos_gasesECM4C_515 | ecosystem: Environmental > Terrestrial > Soil > Temperate... | reverse complement strand
CAGAGAACTGCGATGCTCGGGAGCTGTGCTCCGCAGCTACCCGCGACGATTCCATCGCGATGTTCTGCAGTTTTGCTCTCGAAAGTTGTGCTGAAACTGCCCCCTTGCTCTGTCCTCACTTCGCCGGCAGTTGGAATTCGCTCTGTATGAAATGTTTGATGCCCGGATCCCCTGTCAAACGCAAGCAGACCAGCGTGCCCTCGCGCTCCAGGTCAATATGAAAATCAAAAAAGGGGCAGCATTTGCTTTCTGCCAGGGCCCAATCGGCTAGCTCCGTAATCGATACGACCAATGGATTGAACTGAAATTCATACCCCGTTTCCGTCTCCACGATTTCCGTGCGGTTGCTGATGAGTTTCTCGGTTAGCTGCTTATGTTCCGCTCGTTCGGCCGGTGCCAGTGCCTTTATGTTGCAGAAGAATTTGCTTCCTGTGGTCATCGATGGATGCTCCTCCGTTGCTGACTGGCGGGATTCGTGGGTCGCCACGCGATTTGCAACGCCCGCAGCCGGGACAAGGCCCAATGCGGTTGTCGTCACAAGCTTCACTGTCCAACTCCTGAATTGATTCGTTTTGTGGTCCATGGATTCACCTTTCTTGATTTGCCATCTCTTACGAACCGATGGTAAAAGTTAAAGTCAGCTTTAAGTCAAGCGGCGTTTAGAAATAACTTGTTGAGGTAAGTGACCGTGAAAATCGGAGACCTTGCTAGCCGAACAGGTGTGAACCCCTCGGCGATTCGCTACTACGAAAAGGTGAACCTGATTCCGGCTCCCTATCGCGCGAACGGACAGCGCCGTTACACCGATGCAGCCCTTTACCGCGTGCTGCTCATACGGTTCGCCAGAGACATGGATTTTTCCCTCGAAGAGATCAGGATCTTCCTGAGCGGCCTTAATGACAAAGCGCCGGTAGGCAAACGCTGGAAAACACTCGCTCACTCTAAAATCAGACAGGTTAATGAAACGATGGCGCGCGCGCAGCAGCTCAAGTCCCTTTTAGAACATCTGCTGCGTTGCCGATGCGCTTCACTGCGCGAGTGTGTTGACCGGCTCAGTCTCAGCCCCAAATTACGACTCGTGCGCGCCAGCGCGAAATAGTGCAAGCATTAGCCAGGGCCCCCGCGAAGCACGGTGTCCACGACTGAGGATTACGCTTTATTGGGAACTTCGCTCATTAACGCCAGCAGGTTGCCTTCCGTGTCGTGGAAAAAGTTCATCCATAGCTCGTGGGTAGGCATGCGCGCGACCAGATGCGGTTCATCTTCAAATTTTACTTCCGCCGATTTAAGCCTGTGGAACGCAGCGTGAATGTCTCCGACCTGAAAATACAGAATCGACGCGGGATGATCGAACTCCGGCTTTTCCGGCGGACTGAGCATCAGGCGCACGCCACCACAATTAAAAAAGCTTAAACGCCCGGCGCGGAAGAGGTGCGGCAAGGCCAGCACATCACGATAGAATGCGGTGGCGCGCTCGACGTCATGCACGTTAATGGCGATCTGCCCAATCCGGCTGATCGCGGAGTCTTCGGAAATGTTGTTCACGGGAGTCTCCTTCGAGTACAATTAGTTAGCATAGCTAACTATATTTCATGGCAAAACGCAACAGTAATGTATCGCCGGACGCGGAAGCCTATCGCGTCGCAGACTTGCTGCATTCCGCGGCCATTCACTTGCTGCGCAAGGTGCGTGCGCAGGATCGCAGCGCGGGAATCGGGCCGGCGCAGCTCTCCGCGCTTTCCGTGCTGGTTTTTGGCGGGCCGCGCTCCCTCAAGGAGTTGGCCCAGGCCGAACAAGTGCGGCCTCCGACCATGAGCCGCATCGTAGTCGGCCTGGAGCGCGCGCGTTTGCTGCGCCGGCAAACCACCGACGACAAACGGCGTATGCTCCTGGAGGCCACAGCGCGCGGAGTGAAGATTTTGCAGGAAGGCAGGCGAAGACGTGTGCAGATGTTGGTGCGCGCATTGCAAGAATTGTCGGCGGGCGAACTGCGCGAAGCAGCCACGGCCGCGGAATTCATGCGCAACCTGGTCGGAAAGCTCGAGTCGTAACAGTAATGACCAACGAACCTAGATTAAATAAAAGAAAAAGCGCCACGGTGAGAGCCGAAAAGCCGGTGGGGCGCGACGTCACCCGCCCGGGCCCTTCCCTAAAGGAAAGATTCGCCATCGGCAAAGCGCTGCGCCGACGCGCGACGCGAAGCGCGCAAGGGAAGTGGGTGCCGCCCGCAAACCGGTTTGATCCCATTGAATTGCTGAAAAAATCGGATCAGGGAAGATTGCCGGAGCTTTTGCCGATTCGATACGCGCGGATGCGCCAGTCGACGTTCGGCTTCTTCCGCGGCGCTGCCGCGGTAATGGCCGCCGATTTGGCTACCACTCCACGAACGGGCTTGCACGTTCAGGCTTGCGGCGATTGTCACGTCAGCAATTTTGGCGGATTCGGTTCGCCGGAGCGGCGCCTCGTTTTTGACATCAACGACTTTGATGAAACGTTGCATGCTCCGTGGGAATGGGATGTGAAACGGCTGGCCACCAGTATCGTGCTTGCCGGACGGCAAAAGGGCGACGGCGAACATTCTTGTGAGAAGGCCGTGCTTGCAGCGGTGGCGAGCTATCGAAAACGCATGCACCACTACGCGAAAATGCGCTCGCTGGAAGTGTGGTACTCGAAACTGGACGCCGATATATTGATAGACAAGGCCAAGACTAAGAGAGCCCGGAAATACTGGGAACAGATAGAAAACAAAGCAAAGTTGCAAACGGCCGAGCATGTTTTTCCGCGCATGACTGAGATCGTGAAGGGTGTGCCGCGGATCATCGACAATCCGCCGCTGATTTATCATCCCCGTCAGCGGATCAAGCAAGGTAAAAGAGTGCGCGAAATGTTTCGCCGCTACCGCTTGACTCTCCCGGAAGAGCGGCGCGTCATCATTGATCGCTACCATATTGTGGACATCGCGAGAAAAGTTGTGGGCGTAGGCAGCGTAGGCACCAGATGCGCCGTGGTTTTGCTTATGGCCGGCAAGGGTGACCCGTTATTTTTGCAATTCAAGGAGGCGCTTCCGTCGGTGCTGGAACCCTACGCTGGAAAGAGCCGCTATCGCTATCACGGCGAACGGGTAGTCACCGGTCAACGTATGCTGCAGGCGGCCAGCGACATTTTTCTGGGTTGGACGCGTGACGATCAGGGGCACGATTATTACTTCCGCCAGCTCCGCGATATGAAGATGACTATCAACGTGGAAGATATGCCCAGGCAAGATTGGCTCGAGTACCTCGAACTGTGTGGCTGGACACTGGCGCGAGCGCATGCGCGTACCGGAGATCCGGCGCAGCTTGCCGGGTATTTGGGAAACAGTGATGCATTTGACGATGCCATCGTGAAATTTGCTTTTGCATATGCCGACCAGACGCAACGGGATCACGACGTGTTTGTGAAAGCGATTCACAGCGGAAAGATTAACGCTAACCCGCACCTCGCCGGTTGAGAGCTCATAACTAACCAGGAAATACGAGACGCCAATCATACAGTCGCGGGTCAGCGTCTTATATCTGGGTAAGATCAGGCGACGCAAAGATCGTAACTACGAAGATTTTCGTTGACACTACGAACACCTTCGTAGTACATTGCCCGCCATGACCCCAGAAACGCAAAAACCCACTGTATCCGAATTGGAGATACTGCGCATTTTATGGGCCCGCGGCCCTTCGACGGTGCGCGACGTGCACGACGCCCTGAGTAAGAAGAAACGCATCGGCTATACCAGCGTCTTAAAGCTCATGCAGATCATGACCGAGAAAGGTTCGGTGCGACGCAACGAGGACCAACGCGCTCACGTATACGAAGCGAATCACGCCGCGGAGAAAACCAAGCGGCAACTGGCGGGCGACGTCTTGCAGCGCGTTTTTGACGGCTCGGCAAGCCAGTTAATGATGCATGCACTCGCAGGCCGTAAAGTGTCGCGGGAAGAGGCTGACGAATTGCGCCGGCTACTTGATGAGTATGAGAGGAAGCTGCCATGAGAGATGTCGCCGGCTGGGTCAATGCAGAGACGATGCGGCTGATGGGCATGGCGTTGTTGCATTTCCTGTGGCAGGGCGTGGCCATTGCAGCGGCGGCGTTCACAGGCATGACTCTGGTGCGACGCGCAGCGGGAAAATACGTGGTGGCAGTGGCGATGCTCGCTCTGATGAGCGTGTCCCCGGTTATTACGTTTTTGGTCTTGACGCAAAAGCACGATGTGTGCGTCACGAACGCAAGCCCGACAGGATGGAGTGCAGCGAAGCCGGATTCTGCGGCGATTTCTTCGGGCGCTGCGCAGTTTTTTAAATTGGGCTCGGCTGACGCGGCCAGGCCTTCGTCGATTTATCTTTTGTGGTTCGTGGAGGGGTGGTTTCTGGGAGTAATTGTGTTGAGCCTGCGACCGGCTGCGGGATTTTTGCTGCTAGAGCGCTTGTACATCAAGAAGGGCGCGCCACTCACCGGAGCATTGCGTGAACGATGCGTGGAATTGCAACGACGGCTGAGATTGAGCCGGGTGGTGCAGTACTGTGAAAGTTTGCAGTTGCAAGCGCCCGCAGTGGTGGGATGGTTACGGCCGGTGGTTTTGTTGCCGGTGTCCGCGTTGACGGGTCTCAGCGCGCAGCAGCTCGAATCGGTAATCGCGCATGAATTGGCACACGTGAAGCGCCTGGATCCGTTTGTGAATTTGTTTCAAATTGCGGTGGAGACCCTGCTCTTTTATCACCCAGCGGTGTGGTGGCTAAGCAACAGAATTCGCGCCGAGCGGGAAAATTGTTGCGATGACGTCGTCATTTCGGTGTGCGGAAATCCGATTGAGTATGCACGTGCGCTGGCTACCATGGCGGAATGGCAAAGCGCTCCGACGCTGGCTATGGCGGCAAATCGCAGTCCGCTTGCGGAGCGCGTGGCCCGCTTGCTGGGAGTTGCAAAATTAGATTGGGGACTGCGCAGCGCAGGGCTTTTCGGAGGCGTGTTATGTATTTGCGCTTCAGTGCTGGCCGGCAATGCGCTGCTGGCCACACCACAAACAAACCGTACCGCGGCCGGAATTTCTTCCTTCGATAAAGGGCCCGCCCAGCAACTGGCTCCGGCGATGCAACCGGTTCCGGACCAAGACCGCGATGCAGTGATCGTGGTCCGTCCTACAAAGGCAAGGCCCCGCGAAGAGGCAGCGCCGACGGCACCTACGATCGAAAGTCCAACTCAAGCGGAACAACCGCACGAAAACAAACCTGAGCACGCCGAGGGCCAGGACGATGAGCAAAAGAAATCAGCACCAGGCTCCTATATCGACGGATTGCGGGCTGAAGGTCTGACCGACCTTTCGATTGACCAGCTCATTGCCATGAAAGTGCAGAACGTGACGCCGGAATATGTGCGCCGCATCCACGCGCTGGGATTGAAGCCCGACGTGAACGAATTAATCGCCATGCGAGTGCAGAGCGTCACGCCGGAGCTGATCCGCGAGCTACGCGACGCCGGGCTGGCGCAGAACATCCATCAGATCATAGCCATGCGCGTACAAGGCGTGACGCCAGAATATGTAAAACAACTGCACGAGTTGGGCGTCGACACGGACGCGAGCAGCGTGCTGGCAATGAAAATTCAGGGTGTGACCAGCGAATACGCACGCGAGATGAGAAGCGTGACCGATCCCAAGCTTTCCGGCCGGGAGATAGTGGCGATGAAAGTACAGGGCGTAACGCCAGAATATGTGCGCGAATTGAAAGCCATGGGATTTCAACTTGACGCTCGTGACGTTATCGCCATGAAAGTGCAGGGAGTGACAGCGGAATATATCAAGAGGTTGCAATCTGCAGGCTTGAAACTGGATGCCCGCGGCGTAATCGGAGCGAAGGTGCAAGGAATTACCCCGGAATTTATCGAAACGGCCCGCAGCCATGGATTTCAGAATTTGAGCATCGACAAATTGATGGCACTGAAACATTCCGGTGTGTTGGACGAGTAATGTGCAAGAGGAGCGTGAGGCCATGAATCGCCGTGAAGGATTAATCTGCTACGTCCTCGTATTTTGCACCCTGATTGGCGCGCTTATTGTGAAGGCCGCCGATTCGCGCAGCGGCAACTGGACAATTCAGCGCGCGGATAAAGCCTGCGAGGTGGATCTCGCTCTGATCGAGCATCATCATGGCAGAAATTCGAATCACGAGTCCGCAATTCGTGTGGATGAGTTGAAGGGGCTGGATCTCTCCAGGCCCGGAAAACAGGATGTGCGTTTCACCATTGCGCGGGACGCGGGCCGCTTCGATTGCGAAGGATTTGTGAATGATGGGGAAGGCGCAGGGATATTTCACTTTTTCGCTGAAGCCAAGTACCCACAGGAAATGAAATCGCTGGGATTCAACGATATCGACGGTGACAAACAGTATTCGATGGCGGTCATGGATGTGAGCCTGGCTTTCGCCAAGGAAATGAAAGCGGAGCGCCTCCAAGGGCTGGACACCGAGAAGTTGATTGCGTTTCGGATTTTTAACGTGAACGCGCCTTTCGTGGAGGAATTGAGAAAAGCAGGATTGCCCGTTACCGATAGCGACAAGCTGGTGGCCTTCCGCATTCACGGTGTTACGCCTGAGATGGTGCGCTTTCTGCACCAGGCCGGTTATCAGCCTAGCGAGGATACCCTGGTGGCCATGAGGATTCATGGCGCGACACCGGAGTGGATGGAGCAACTGAAGAAAGACGGATACGACAAGATCGACTTGCAGCAACTGATCGCCTTTCGCATTCACGGAGTATCGCCGGAATTTATCGAGAAAATGCAGGCGCTAGGTTACAAACATCCGGAACCGGAACAACTCGTGGCCATGCGCATCCATGGGGTGACGCCCGAATTTGTGAGCAACTTGCGCTCTCGCGGCATGCAGAATCTAACCATCGAGCAACTGGTGAATTTGCGGATTCACAGAATCGACTAGTCTCACGTCGTCGCAATCGTTCTAAGCTTGTCGTGCGAGCGCGGCATGGATGGGCTCACGCTGCGTTTATGCCTCTGCAGTTGTCATTTCTCATGTAAACCCCGTACCGACGAACTCCTTCCGTATGCAGTAAACTAGGACCTGCAGGATAGTGGTTTCCAGGACGCGCCAACCAGACGTTGGCGCTCCCCGTTGTTAATTGTCAGGAGAAGCCTGTGGATGGCGCTGTAAGTCAGGACGTACAAGTTACGCCGGAGCTGGTGGATTTCCAGACGGAACCATCGCGCTACAAGCACTGGCGCATGTCGTTTGACGGGCCCGTTGCTACTCTGACCATGGATGTGAGTGAAGACGGCGGCATACGGCCGGGCTACAAGCTCAAGCTAAATTCCTACGACTTGGGCGTAGACATTGAGTTGCACGACGCGCTGCAGCGGATTCGCTTCGAGCACCCGGAAATCCGCGCGGTGATGATTACCAGTGCCAAGCCGCGTGTTTTTTGTTCTGGCGCGAACATTTATATGTTGGGCCAATCGTCGCACGCGTGGAAAGTAAATTTCTGCAAGTTCACCAACGAGACGCGAAACGGAATTGAAGATTCAAGCCGCCACTCCGGGCTGAAATTTCTGGCGGCCCTCAACGGCACAACCGCCGGCGGTGGCTACGAGTTGGCGCTGGCCTGCGACGAAATCGTACTGGTGGATGATCGTTCCTCCGCGGTTAGTTTGCCGGAAGTGCCTCTGCTGGGCGTGTTGCCGGGCACTGGCGGATTGACGCGGGTGACCGACAAACGGCGAGTGCGTCGAGACCTGGCGGACATTTTTTGCACGACTTCGGATGGAGTTCGCGGCCAGCGGGCCAAGGATTGGGGATTAGTGGACGAAGTCGTGAAGACCCAACAGTTTGCCGAGCATGTAAAAAAGCGCGCCGCGGAATTGGCGCAGGGAAGCGACCGGCCGGCGGACACCAAGGGCGTTGCTCTTTCGCCTTTGAAACGAACCATCGACGAAGATGGATTGCACTACGAGACCGTGGACGTGCTCGTCAATCGCAGCAGCCGCACGGTAACGATTACCGTGAAGGCTCCCGAGATAGTTTCGTCGCAAACGCTGCAAGCGGTGACTGAACTCGGCGCCGAATGGTGGCCGCTTAAGATGGCGCGCGAGTTGGATGACGCGATTCTCAGCCTGCGCACCAACGAGCTGGAGCTGGGCCTATGGATACTGAAAACCAGCGGCGACGCAAAAGCCATGCTGGCCATGGATGAATTCATTTTGCAAAACGCGCAGAATTGGTTTGTGCGCGAAGTTCTGGGCATGATGCGGCGGACGTTTGCGCGACTGGATGTGACTTCGCGATCAATGTACGCGGTCATTGAGCCGGGATCCTGCTTTGCCGGCACGTTGTTGGAATTGGCGATGGCCGCCGATCGCGTGTACATGCTGGACACACAGGAGGGCGAAGCACGCGCGACGGTAACATTGTCGGAAATGAATTTTGGCCCGTTGCCGATGGTCAACCACATTCCGCGTTTAGCAGGGCGCTTTTGTCAGGATGAAAGGCGCATCGAAAGATTACGCGCGCGGGTCGGCCAGGCTCTTGCGCCCTCCGAGGCGCTGGAAGCTGGGTTGGTCACCGCGGCGCCCGATGATCTGGACTGGCAGGATGAATTGCGCACCGCGATTGAATCGCGAGCGGCGCTTTCACCGGATGCCCTGACCGGACTAGAAGCAAATTTGCGATTCGGATTGCCGGAGACGACGGAGACCCGCGTTTTTGGAAGACTGTCCGCCTGGCAGAACTGGATTTTCATCCGCCCCAATGCGGTTGGCCCGAACGGCGCATTGAAAGTCTACGGCAGCGGTTCGCCAGTGAAATTTAACTGGGAAAAAGTTTAGGCTATTTGGCAATGCAGGGAGACCGGCAATGATCGATTACACGGAGAAAATTCCGAATAACGTGGACCTGGGGCGTGATCGCGTTCTGCAGCGCGCGCTGGAACACTGGCAACCGGCGTATATGAGCTGGTGGTACGACATGGGCCCCACGGAGAGCCACAATTACGAAGTGTATTTGCGCACCGCCATCACCGTGGAGCCTGATGGCTGGGCGAAGTTCGGCTATGTACGCATGCCGGAATATCGCTGGGGCATTTTTTTGCAGCCGCGCAACGCGGAGCGCGCGGTAAATTTCGGAACCCACAAAGGCGACCCCGCATGGCAGGAAGTCCCTGGGGAATACCGCTCCACGCTGCGCCGCGTAATTGTCACTCAGGGCGATACGGAGCCCGCTTCCGTGGAGCAGCAGCGCATGCTCGGAATGTGCTGCCCCTCGTTGTATGACCTGCGAAATATTTTTCAGGTGAACGTGGAGGAAGGTCGCCATCTATGGGCCATGGTGTATTTGTTGCATCGCTATTTTGGCCGCGATGGGCGTGAAGAGGCAGAGGCCCTCCTTGAACGCCGGTCGGGAGACGTTGATAATCCGCGAATCCTCGGCGCCTTTAATGAGCCCACCCCGGACTGGCTGGCCTTTTACATGTTTACGTTTTTTACCGATCGCGATGGCAAGTTTCAATTAAGCGCTCTCGCCGAATCCGGGTTCGATCCCTTGGCGCGTACCTGCCGTTTCATGCTGACCGAGGAAGCTCACCACATGTTTGTCGGCGAGACCGGCGTGAGCCGCATTCTTCAACGCACCTGTGAAGTAATGCACGAGCACAAGGTAGAAACTCCCGCCGATGTGCGTGCGCTGGGAGTGATCGACCTGGAAACGATGCAGAAATATTTGAATTTTCATTACAGCGTGACCATCGATCTGTTCGGCTCGGACGCCTCTTCCAACGCCGCCACCTATTACACCACCGGCCTAAAAGGCCGCTACGACGAAACCAAGATTGAAGATGATCACGTGCTCGCCGATGAGGTTTATCCGGTGTTCGAGGTGGCAGGGAATAAGATCGTGGAGAAAAAAGTCCCTGCGTTGACTGCCTTAAACGAGCGCCTCCGCGACGATTACATTCATGAAATTCAAGCAGGCGTGGATCGCTGGAACCGCGTAATCGAGAATGCGGGAATTTCTTTCGGTCTGCGCCTGCCGCACAAAGGATTTCATCGCGCCATCGGAAATTTTGCAGGCCACTTTATCAGCCCCGACGGGGAAGTCCTGACCAAAGAAGCCTGGCACAATCACGAGCGCGACTGGCTCCCTGCACCGGAGGATCACGCCTTCGTGCAATCGTTAATGGTCGGACGTGTTGTGGAACCCGGAAAATTTGCCAATTGGATTGCGCCGCCGATCCGCGGAATCAACGGCCAGCCGTTAAATTTTGAGTATGTGCGGTTCAATTAGCGCCTAGCTGAGACTCTAACCTAATTATTTTGACGCGCGTTGCATTCATCACGACGAAATTTAGAATTATTCGGTGTCCTCCAGCGGACCCGTATGCGTCGCGGCTTGTTGGCCCAGTATGAATTGCCAATTTATGACCGCGTTCCAGACAAGTCGATGGTCGCCGCGATTCAGGTCGCGGTGAAACGGATTGAAATTAAACGCCACCACATGCCCTTTTCCCGCGGGCATATCCAATACCGCGGGACGCCCAAACAAACCCGCTTCGCCCCAGACTTGCCCACTCACTAAAAGCGGAGCGCCTTCGCGATCGCCCCATTCCAACACGATGCCGCTGCGATCCAGCGGGCCATCCAGACAAGTCGTGCAATAGGCCATGCGTAGCCACCGCCGCGGGGCATCGTAGAGTGGAAAATTTTGCCGGAACAAAATCGTTCGAACCGGATACCCGTAGGCTATCGGGTGATCGGGGCGCGCGAACGTCGCGCGCACGTGCGCTCCGGGCGTGCGAGTTACCGCTTCCATCGCCGCTGCCGCGGAGTCGGACCCGCCTCCTGCGCTGCTACGCGGCACGCCGCCCGACACGCGCCGCACCCCGCGCACCAATCCTCCTTCAAGCGCCAGCATAGAACCGCTGCCCAGCGTAATAAGGAGGCCCCCTTCGTTCACGAAGGATTGCAGCTTGGCGAGACCGTCCCACCCAATGCCTCCAGTGATGTCGTCGGACTCCGCAGGTGTCCCGAAACTGGGAGTTTGCGGAGTTTTCTTGAAGGGCATTGGCCCCCAAGCTCTTGGTAAGCCCTGGATTTGTTCCGCGAGCTCGAGATCGACGTGGCCGTAGATCAGCACGTCAATGTGATCGCGCAGCAGTCCGGCACGAATATCTTCATCACGAATATAAGTGTAGGGAACTTTGCGTTGATCAAGCGAATAGCGAATCCAGCCGATGGAGTCGGTGTCCGCCCAAGGTACCCACACGCCGATGCGCGGCGCTTTTGTCTTGTGCCGGGGCACGTCGGGCGCACTGGCAACGCTCGTGAAATCCAATCCCAGTTCGCTCGCGGTGTTACGCAGAGCGGGCAGCAGCCCATCTTGCGAGCGCAAAATCCAGGAGCCGGCAGGAAACTCGCGCTCGCCCAGGCGAAAAGATTTTTCCGCGATCTCTATTTCGAACCCGGCGAGTCGGTAACGAGCAGCAAACAAGCCTTCCTGCCCAGTGTCCTGCAGAATAAATATTGGACCGGACCCGGAAACATTTCCTGCCGGATGCGGTCCGTCTTTCAAAGGCGTCAGGGCTGCGTCGCGGATGGAAGCGTCGGCAATCGGCACGGCGTTCAAATGGTAGTGGGCCGGCAATTCCCACGAAACGTCGTCATAAGGCTCGCCGCCTCCTTTGGGAAAATTCTGAGGGGTAAGCAAATCGACGGCGTAATTGCGATATGGCTGATCGAGCCGAACCACGTAACTACCTGCGGGATAATTTCCTTCCTTCAAATTTAGAGAATTTTGCGCGCGCCCGACCTCGATGTGTTGCGCGAGCAGGCGCCCGACCATTTGCGCCACCCGCATGCGGTCGCCCTGATCTTCCGGAATGACAAATGCATACGGCGGCTGATCAAGTCCTTTGTGCCACGAATCCCACCCTTTTCTATAAAAATTGCGAAGCATCTCCTTCGCGTTGCGCGCGCTGTAATCAAGAACGGCGAGCGACCCGGTTTCCTGATAATTCAGATTATCGCGAGCCGACCACACCACCTCCGCGCTTGGCGGAGGAACCGGCCGGTACCACTCCATGGTAAGAGCGCTCTTGGGCACGCTGCGTCGTAGTGTCTCCGCAGTGCCATTTCCCCACGTCTCATACCCCCGCCCGATGCTGTTGTGATTCATGGCCACAGAATCCAGATAAAGATGACTAAAAGCCTCGCCGAAATTCCAAGTGGAAACCCCGGGCATGCCCATCGCGGTCATCACTTGCACTTCATGAAAACTCATCTCCAGAAATTCGCTGTAAGTAATCGGATCGATATTGGGGTTGTAGGGTCCGGTGCCATTCCAAGTCATCATGAACGGCGAGCCCTCATGAAGATCGTGAACCACTGTGGGATGCCATTCGTAAAACATGCGGTGGACGGCCTTGGTAGTCTCGTGCGTCTGTTGATGTGTGTCGCGATTGATGTCCACGAAAGCGTACTTGGACCAATACGGCGGAGACATGCGTGGAAGGCTGCCGCGGTCGTCGGTCTTACCCTTCAAGTAGCGATAAAACCATTCGACCACTTTGTCGCGGCCGTCCGGATTGGAAACTGGATTGATAAGCACCACCAGCTTGCCGCGGATGCCCTGAATCATCGGCGTTTCGGAGACTGCAAGACGATACGCGAGCTCCAGCATTGCTTCGGTTGAGCCGGTCTCATCGGAATGCAAAGCCGCATTGAAATAATAAATGGGCCGCGCGCTGGCGATGAGTTTTTCCGCCGCCGCTTGATCGGTGCGACGCGGATCAGCCAGAGCCGCAGTTGCGGCTTTGAGGCGATCCAGATCGCGGATGCCGGCCTCGTCAGCGATGGCCAGCAGTATGATGTCGCGGCCTTCCTCACTGCGCCCGATAGTGAAGACGCGCACGCGAGGAGAAGAGGCCGTAAGTGCACGGCAGTAGGCATAAGCTTTGGCGCTGTCCACGAATTCCCCGGGTGCTCCAGGAATGCGGCCGAAAAATTTTTGAGGCGATATGACCGTAGACGACTCGGGTAGGTACGACACCCATGGCGAGAGAAAATGCGGGTCGGTAGTAGCTTTGGCGATGGCTTCGACGGAGCCGGGTTCAGGTACATCCGGCGTGGACTCCGTCGTGGGAGATTTCGTGGCGAGACCCTGAAGCAATACCAACAATGCAATCAGGAAATGGTTCATTGGGCCTCCGGAGTGCCAAGAAAACGAGAGAGCCGCTTCCGTCGATTTGAAAGCGCGGAGTTTAACACGAGGCGAGGCACGGAGAATCAATCGATGCAACTCGGTGAGGCCATGATTTACTGAACAATTTAAAAAAATGAAGGCCGCTCGAATAGTTGGGGCGGCCCGAAAAGCAACAAAAATTAGTTTCAAATGTCTAGCTTGATCTTTTATTTGGAACTTTGGCGCCTTTTTTGCGCGCCTCCGAAAGACCGATGGCGATAGCCTGCTTGCGGCTCTTCACCGTACCACCTTTCCCACCTTTCCCGATTTCAGCGTGCCGCGCTTCTCACGGTGCATCGCGCTTTTCACACTCTTGCTGGCGGCTTTGCCGTATTTCCGCCCACCGGAACTCCTTCGCGAACTGGCTGCCATTTGTCCCTCCCTCTAGTTAGGATGTAGGCTTGGGATGGGTTGAGTGTAGCGCGTCGCGAAAAAATGCAATTCAGTAGAATCGTGCAGAGCAAAAACTTAATTCTTGTAGGTTGGTTTACGCGTCGAAACGAAAAAGTGCCAATGAGGAGCGCGCTGTCCGGAGAAAAGTTCGAACCTTGAAATAACACTCGCGCAATTCCGGAGAAGCGATGGCCGCAACGTGGCGTTTCTGCTTTGCTTGTTGGGTCCCGGGGTGCTCCGCAACTAATGCAAATCTACTATTGACCCTCAAGCGCCGCGCGTGGGATGGTACCCAGAACCGCCGTAAGTTAAGCGTTTTCTGTTTGAAGGGGAGAGTTCATGGCTGTGTCCGCTCCGAGCCTCGCGAGTACTCACGCGCACGTTTCCGGCGACTCGCTTTACGACAAACTCAATTCCAAATGGCATAAACCGGCGCTGCTCGCCTTTATGGCCATCGTACTCGCGCACTGGGGCGAACACCTGGTGCAGGCTTATCAAATTTATGTGATGGGCTGGCCGCCGGTAAAGGCCGGCGGGATTTTAGGTCTGTGGTATCCATGGCTGATCAAATCGGAAGTTTTGCATTACAGTTACGCATTGGTGATGCTCATTGGCATATGGGTTTTGCGCAAAGGTTTCGCGGGAACTTCGCGCAAATGGTGGACTGCCGCGCTGATCATTCAATTCTGGCATCACTTTGAACACCTGTTGCTCATCACCCAGGCAACCATGCATCACAATTTTTGGGGCAAGCCGGTCCCGGTAAGTTTCCTGCAGTTGGTTATTCCGCGCGTTGAACTCCACCTTTTTTATAATTCCGTCGTCTTTGTGCCCATGGTGATTGGCATGTACTACCACATGTTTCCTCCGGTGGGTGAGGAGCAGGCGGCGTGCACTTGCTCGTTGCACCAGCACAGCCTCGCCGACGCGCAAGCCGTCTAATGAGCGTTGGGCGGCGAGCCGCGTGGGCAAATTAGCCTGAAGTCATATAGGCGGAGTAACACGTTGTCGACCCCTGCCACCCCTGCGCTTGTAGTACCTTCCCTGACATCTGAATTCGATTTATTGCAAGTGCCTGGCCTGGGCCGTTTTTTGAAATGGCGGCATTCCCGCACCGTGCTGCAGATTCCGCTGCTGCTGATCAGCGTAATTATGATCCTACAGGGATTGTTCGGCCCGACGCTCGCGCCGAAAAATCTTGCCACCGTTTTGACCTGGGTTCATTTTCGCGGCGCCCTCGTGTTGGTGCTGCTTTGCGCCGGAAATTTTTTCTGCCTGGCATGTCCGTTTATGCTGGTGCGCAATGCGGCACGGAAATTTTTTAAGCCCTGGATGAATTGGCCACGCGCACTGCGCAATAAGTGGGCTTCCATCGGCGTATTCGCGGGTATTTTGTTTCTCTACGAGCTTTTTGGTTTGTGGAATTCGCCGTGGTGGACAGCTTGGCTCATTGTCGGCTATTTCGTTGCCGCGCTCTTGATCGACGGTGTTTTTAAACACGCCGCTTTTTGCAAATTTGTTTGTCCCATCGGGCAATTTAATTTTGTAGCTTCCACTGTCTCGCCAATGGAAGTGAAAGTGCGCGACCATCAGGTTTGCGCGCACTGCCACACCAAAGACTGCATTCGGGGCCGGCGCGACCGCCCGGCTGGACCTGATTTTGTGGTGCTACAACGCGGTTGCGAGCTGGCGCTTTTTCAGGAACTCAAAGTGGGTAACATGGACTGCACGTTCTGCCTCGATTGTGTGCACGCCTGTCCCCACGACAACGTTGGAATACTCAGCCGCGTGCCCGCCGAGGAATTGATGACCGATCCCATGCGTTCTGGAATTGGTTTGTTCTCGCGCAGGACCGATATAGCGGCGCTGGCCATGGTGTTTTGCTTTGGAGCGTTGGTAAATGCGTTCGGGATGGTCAGTCCAGCCTATGCGATAGAAAAATGGCTCGGCGGATTGCTGCACGTGCAGTCGCAAGCGCCCGTCCTCGGAGTAATCTTTGTATTGTTTCTGATTGTCGAGCCTGTCGTGTTGTTGGGGCTCGCCGCCTGGCTTACTAAAATCTTAAATGGTAGTTCACGGGCGCTGCTTCCGTTGGTGGCGAGGTATTCGTATGCCTTGGCGCCGCTAGGTTTTGGTATGTGGCTCGCGCATTACGGATTTCATTTCTTCAGCGGTCTTTATACGTTTATTCCTGTCACGCAAAATGCTGTCGCGAGTTTAGGCTGGCCGATTCTAGGCGCACCAGCCTGGCGCTTGACCGGGATTCCAGCGCGGTTCATTCAGCCGATGGAACTCGGGTTTTTGTTGCTGGGACTGGCGGGATCGCTGCTGGTGTCATTCCGGCTGGCCGAAGAAGATTCACCCGGAAGAGTTATGCGCGCGTTCGCGCCGTGGGCTTCGGTCAGCGTAATTATCTGGCTCGCTTCCGTGTGGCTGATGTATCAGCCCATGGAAATGCGCGCGATGTTGATGGGCGGCTAAGCAAAAAATTGTGATGATGAGTCTATCGACAGAGGCGCAAAGAGGGCGATTGTTAGCAAGCTTGCTCAGGCATTGCAAGATTCCCATGCTCATGCTCGTCGGGTGCACTGCGCTGTATACGCCGCTCGCGCGTGGTCACAACGGTCCGCCATTTCCGATCATTGTGGACCAGCGTGTTGGGCCGTGCATTGTTTCGTTGTGGACCCATCCGGACATTGGTGTCGGAGCCTTTTTTGTTATGGTCGATGCGGCGCCGGGGACCGCGATCCCCAGCGATCTAAAGATCGATCTCGGGGTGCAGCCGGTCAGCGGGAGGCTTCCAGAAGTGATTTACCCCACGCGGCGCGAGAATTTGCGCGGCCAACTGGAATACAAGACCGAAGTGAATTTCGATCGCCAGGAATTTTGGCGGGCGCGCCTGATTCTGCATAGTTCCCAGGGTGACGGCGAGTCGACCGTGAACGTGGAGGCCACGCCGGCGGGATTTGGCCGCTGGGACCTGCTCTTGTACTTGCTCCCTTTCGCGGGCGTAGGATTTTTATGGTTTAAGGCCGTCACAACTAAGCGCAGCTACCAAAGAAAACAACTACAGTCAGGGAAGCCGCCGGTCGCGATCTGCGTCCTGGCGATTTTATGCGGCGTCAGCTTGATGCTTTTTTCTGGGTGCGGAAACAACAAGTTGCCGCGAAGATCTTCCAAAGAATACCTCGAGTTTGTGTCGATTTTTTATACCGGACTGG
>Ga0307479_10002445_pt1 | contig 16886 bp, 19 predicted proteins | sample atmos_gasesECM4C_FD_203743 | JGI IMG/M metagenome (GOLD analysis project Ga0307479, IMG submission 203743) | Hardwood forest soil microbial communities from Morgan-Monroe State Forest, Indiana, United States - atmos_gasesECM4C_515 | ecosystem: Environmental > Terrestrial > Soil > Temperate... | reverse complement strand
CAGCGATCGATGCGGCGGAGGCCGCACCCGGCCGCCCGCGTCTCCTGATGAGCCCGCGGGGTCGGCCGTTGACCCAGTCGCGGGTTCGGGAGCTCGCGGCCGGGCCGGGCCCACTGATCGTCTGTGGCCGGTTTGAGGGGGTCGACCAGCGGGTCATCGAGGCGCGGCAGCTTGAAGAAGTATCGATCGGCGATTTCGTGCTTTCCGGCGGGGAAATCGCGGCAATGGCGCTGATCGATGCCTGCGTACGGTTGCTGCCGGGGGTGATGGGAAAGGCCGAATCCGGCGCCGAAGAGAGCTTTTCCGACGGTTTACTGGAATACCCGCAATATACCCGCCCGCAGAGCTTTGAGGGGGTCCCGATCCCGGAAATCCTGCTGTCCGGCGACCACGCCAAGATCGCGGCTTGGCGCAAGGCGGAAGCCGAGGCCCTGACCCGGGCGCGGCGACCAGACCTATGGGCGATCAGCCAAAAAGGCTCAAAAAACACGACAGACGGGTGACAAGCGTTCGCCTTTGCCTTATATGGAGCGCGAAATCCGCAAGTAATGGCAGGATCAAGCGCGAGCCCCCCGTTGGCTGGGCGCGCAGCCGATGGAGATTACCCGTGAACCTCATACAGCAGCTCGAAAAAGAGCAATTCGACAAACTGTCGGCCACCAAGGAAATCCCGGAGTTCGCGCCCGGCGACACCGTGATCGTCAACGTGAAGGTGGTCGAAGGCGACCGTACCCGCGTGCAGGCCTATGAAGGCGTCTGCATCGGCCGCTCCGGCGGCGGGCTCAACGAGAGCTTTACGGTGCGCAAGATTTCCTACGGCGAAGGCGTGGAACGCGTATTCCCGGTGATGTCGCCGATGATCGACTCGATCAAGGTGGTGCGCCGCGGCAAGGTGCGCCGCGCCAAGCTGTATTACCTCCGCAACCTGCGCGGCAAGTCGGCCCGCATCGTCGAGAAGCAGGACCGCGCCACCGCCGTCGGCGAGTGATCTGATACGCAGCGGTTTCGGCAAAAAGCGCGGGATCAACCCGCGCTTTTTTTGTTGCGGCGCCCCCGTCATTGCGAGGAGCGGAGCGACGAAGCAATCCAGCTTTTGATATCCGCGGAGTGGCGAGATGGATTGCTTAGCGGAGCCTGTCATCGGGCGCGCATTCGCGCGACCCGCTGGCTCGCAACGACGGCGGTGAAAGCTCTCGCGCTTCTAACTTTGCGTGATATATATTGCCCAGAATGGCCATGGACCAGACCAGCATCATTTGCCGGCGCGTCGTCATCGACGATCGCTGCCGCCTGCCCGGCCGGTTCTTCGGACGGTTCGCGACTTCGGCGACGTCGGAACTTAGCCGCGCGCTTTGATGCCGCGCCGCTTTTTCGTTTCCTTAAGCCGCGTATCCGCGCTTGACCGCTCACACGATTTCCTCCCTGGAGCTTGCGCTCATGTCCCAACCGACCACCCTGTACGACAAGATCTGGAACGACCATCTGGTTCACGAAGCCGAAGACGGCACCTGTCTGCTCTATGTCGATCGCCATCTCGTCCATGAGGTGACCTCGCCGCAGGCGTTCGAAGGCCTGCGCGCGACCGGACGCAAGGTCCGCGCGCCGGAGAAGACGCTGGCCGTGGTCGACCACAACATTCCGACCACCGATCGCTCAAAGCCCAATCCCGATCCCGAAAGCATCGAGCAGATGCGGGTGATGGCGGAGAACGCCCGGGAATTCGGCATCGAATATTACAACGAGTTCGACAGGCGCCAGGGCATCGTGCACGTGATCGGCCCCGAGCAGGGCTTTACGCTGCCCGGCACCACCATCGTCTGCGGCGACAGCCACACCTCGACTCATGGCGCATTCGGCGCGCTGGCGCACGGCATCGGCACTTCCGAAGTCGAGCATGTGCTGGCAACGCAAACGCTGATCCAGAAAAAAGCCAAGAACATGCGCGCGGTCGTCGACGGCAAATTGCCGGAGGGCGTGACCGGCAAGGATATCATCCTCGCCATCATCGGCGAGATCGGCACCGCCGGCGGCACCGGCTATGTGCTGGAATATGCCGGCGAGGCGATCCGCGCGCTGTCGATGGAAGGCCGCATGACCGTCTGCAACATGTCGATCGAGGGCGGCGCGCGCGCGGGCCTGGTCGCCCCTGACCAGAAGGCGTTCGATTTCCTGCGCGGCCGGCCGAAATCGCCGAAAGGCGCGGCTTGGGACGCGGCGATGCGCTACTGGGAAACGCTGCGCTCCGATGAGGCCGCGCATTTCGATCACGAAATCCGATTGGATGCGGTAAAATTGCCGCCGATCGTGACCTGGGGCACCTCGCCCGAGGACGTCATCTCCATCACCGGCTTCGTGCCCGATCCCGACAAGATCGCGGATGAGGCAAAGCGGCTCTCAAAGCACCGCGCGCTGAACTATATGGGCCTGAAGGCGGGCACCAAGATCACCGACATCACGCTCGACCGCGTCTTCATCGGCTCCTGCACCAACGGCCGCATCGAGGATTTGCGCGCCGCCGCCAAGATCGCCGAGGGCAAGACCGTCAACGCCAACGTCAATGCGATGGTGGTGCCGGGCTCGGGCATCGTGAAGGAGCAGGCCGAAGCCGAGGGTCTGGACAAGATCTTCATCAAGGCCGGCTTCGAATGGCGCGAGCCGGGCTGCTCGATGTGCCTTGCCATGAACCCCGACAAGCTGCTGCCGGAAGAGCGCTGCGCCTCGACCTCGAACCGCAATTTCGAGGGCCGCCAGGGTTTCAAGGGTCGCACCCACCTGGTCTCGCCGGCTATGGCCGCTGCGGCGGCGATCGCGGGGCATTTTGTTGACGTGAGGGAGTGGCGGTAGGGCGATTGTCTCAAGCTGGACCCGCTTTAGCAACGTCTCCTTAAAGAAGACGGAGCACACTCAGCGCTTGCGGCGCGCGGCGTTTCGCGAAGGATGCGAGCCATGGCCAACAAGCCTGATTTTGTCGACATCATCTCCGAGGCGACGCAGCAAAAACGCCGCCGCGTCATGCCGCGCGTCATCGAACCCGAGGCCAGGGAAGAACGGCGCCTCAGCCACTGGCCGCCTGGCCGCTTCGAGCAATGGCGGCTGGAAAACCTGACGCCGTGGAAACTGTCGCTCAAGTCCTGGAAGTTCAAGGACTGGGTCTGAGCCCCGCATCATCCAAAACGAACAAGGGCGCCTGTTCAGGCGCCCTTTTCGTTTCGACCCTGGCCGGGCCCCTCAATAGTAATAGTGCCGGTGGTGCCAGTAATGCCGGTGGTGCCAGCGGTACCAATGATGCCAATGGCAGACGCGGCGCGGACCGTAATAGGTCCAGATGATCCGGCAGCGGTGATAGGGATAATAGTCCCCATAGTAATAGGGATAGTAGCCGCCATGGAAGAAGTGGCGGTGGAAGTGGTGATGCGCGAAGCGGAAACCGCCGTGGTGGAAACCTCCGTGATGGAATCCGCCATAACGGAATCCGCCGCCATGAAACGCATGGCCATAGTGCATGCCGCCGCCGTGAAACCCACCGCCGCTGAATCCGTGGAAGCCACCACCACCGCCGTGGAAGCCGCCACCACCATGGAAGCCGCCACCACCTCCGCCGTGGAAGCCACCGCCGCCGTGTCCGCCGCCACCACCGCCGCGGATTTGCGTCATCAAACCTTCAGAGACGTATTTCGCCGACGGCGCCACACTCGGCGTGATCAGCGACATCGCTTGCGCCGGTTTGCCCGGCACGGCCGCCAGCATCAGCACGGCGGCAGCCGCAAGGCTGAGGCCGCGGACGAGGGCAGCCACAGGATTTGCAATCCTCATCATGCTTGAACCTCCCTGAATGCAGGCGACGGGTCGCGCACCGCCATGCGATGACCCGCTTCCGGCACGTTGATTTTTCGCTTCGATTTTTCGCTTCGCCCTAACGTTAAACTAGAGACAGGGACGTGAACGCGGCATGAATGGTCGCGGGAACTGGCAGAGCCACGCGTCAGCCGGCAAATTTGAAATCGCTCTTAAGTTGAGGTGCCGCTCACCACGAATTCCAAGCGTCGAACCACGGCAGCAAGAACGGTCCTGGCGAGTAATAAGAGGGATGGCCGTAATAATAGGGATAATAGGGGCGATAGGCGTAGAGGTGGCGATGCCGGTAACGGCGGCGCGCGCCGAGCCCGGCGGCTTTCGACGCATGTGCTTCTTGTATCCCGGCTTGCGCTGCCGCAGCAGAAGGCGCAACGGTTAGGCCTACGAACAACAAGCCCGAGAACAGCATCGTGACAGCCAGAGCGGCTGCGGCGATCCATTTCAGCATCGAGCACTCCATCGAAGGCTACGCCACGCTTACGCGACGATCCTAGCATCCCTCTCCGATGACGCGAACACAAAACAGGCCCGCAACGCGGGCCCGTTCGGTCTCCAGGATTTTCGTTCAGGCGACCCGCCGAGCGGATCGCAGCTGTTTCGTCACCAATGCCGGTGATGCCAGTGGTGCCACCGATGGTGGTAGTGGTGGTGATAATGCACTTCGGTCATCAGCTCTTTCGAACCGTTCTGGACCACCGCGGCGGCGCCCGGATTGATCAACGACAGCGCCTGCGCTCGTTCGGCCGGAGCGGCCAGAGCCAGAAATGCGCCGAGCGCTGCAAGACCCAGAACTTTCGTTCCGTTCATCGACATTCTCCTTCGGTTGCGGGATAACTCAGTCTCTCACGCCAGCGCCGTGCGGCTGCCCCCACGGCAACTGCCCCGCCGCGACGCAGACCTAAGCTAGAGTGACGACGTGAATGATAACTGCTGCGCCGAAGCATGAATGCGGCGCGCGCCAAGCGGTTCCGGCGCGAGGCAATCTTTTTGCTGCAACGCCGCTAAAACCGGTGCGGACGACCGCCATGTTCTCCGAGAATGTTCGTCGGAGCCTTGCGGACATCGCTACGACGTCTTTCCGCCGAGCGAAATCAATCCCGCCTCGATGTTGTGGCGCCGTCTCGCGCGCAAGACCTAGCCGCGCCGCCAGTGACAGCTCATGTGCGGCACGATCACGGTGCCGCTCGGCCGATATTCCTGAACGTAGGTGGCGTTGCATTCCCGCACCGCGTTCGGACCGGGATAGTAGTAGGGATAGACGTCGTCGGGTTCATAGTACGGTACAACCCGCAGCCGGGTCGCCGGCCGGTGCTGCTTGCGCGGCGGCGCGTCCGGTGAGGTTGCCTGCGCCAGGCGGACCCCGGACAGAGCGCTTTGCGCGTTCGCGCTACCTTGCAACGCTCCCGCGAGTGCCACCACCATCGCTACCGCCCCGATACGCTTCATGATGCCCACCTAAAACCGTTTTTCGGACCCGTTTCTAACATCCGCCTTGCTTTGCAGCCAGACTGTTTTCACAAATCCGATGCGTTGACCCGGAACGCGCGTTAAAACTCCGCCATGTGGAACGATCTGAAAGCCCCCTCGCTCGCCGAAATGGAAGCCATGGCGCACGAGGTTTTCGAGCAGCTGCCTGGGCGTTTTCGCGACCTCTGCGAAGGCGTGGTCATCCGCGTCGACGATTTCCCGACCGACGAGGTGCTGGACGAGATGAGAGCCGAGAGCGAATTCGACCTGCTCGGCCTGTTTCAGGGCACCGGCCTGCCGTTCCGCATCAACAACGACGTCGCTAGTCTGCCCAACATGATCTGGCTCTACCGCCGCCCGATCCTGGATTATTGGGCCGAGCATGAGGAGGCGCTGGGCCATATCGTCCGTCACGTGCTGATCCACGAGATTGGCCATCATTTCGGGCTGTCCGACGACGATATGGCCGAGATCGAGGCCGACGCAGATGCCGTTGCGGACGCAGATGCAGATGCGGATTAAGCCTTTATCGCAAGCGGTATTCGCGATAAACCATCGGCCCAACGTCTTAATGACCCGAGAAGTGCAACCATGGAAAAGTTCACCACGCTGGAAGGCGTCGCGGCGCCCTTGAAGATCATCAATGTCGACACCGACATGGTCATCCCCAAGCAATACCTGAAGACCATCAAGCGCACCGGCCTCGGCAAAGGGCTTTTCTCCGAACAGCGCTACAACGACGACGGCAGCGAGAACCCGGACTTCATCCTCAACAAGCCGGCCTATCGCAACGCCAAGGTGCTGGTCGCGGGCGACAATTTCGGCTGCGGCTCGAGCCGCGAGCATGCGCCCTGGGCGCTCTTGGATTTCGGCATCCGCTGCGTGATCTCGACCTCGTTCGGCGACATTTTCTACAATAACTGCTTCAAGAACGGCATCCTGCCGATCCGCGTCACCCAGGAAGACCTCGACAAGCTGTTCGACGACGCCGAGCGCGGCGCCAATGCGACGCTGACCATCGACCTCGCCAATCAGGAGATCCGCGGTCCCGACGGCGGCAAGGTGAAGTTCGAGATCGATCCGTTCCGCAAACACTGCCTGATGAACGGCCTCGACGACATCGGGCTGACCATGGAAAAGAAGTCGTCGATCGACGCGTATGAGGCCAAGGCCAAGCAAGAGCGCGCTTGGGCCTGACTTCGGGCCTGATGACCCAGCGCATGCATGCGGCCTGAGATCGTCACCTTCTGGCACGGCCCGCTCGACGCGCTGCGGCAGACCTGCCTGCGGTCACAGGTAGCCGCCGGCCACAAGGTAACAGTCTACAGTTTCGATACCATTCCGGGATTGCCCAAAGGCGTCGCCAATGCCGAGGCAGAGGCGATCCTGCCGCATGCGTTTTCCGAAAAGCTTCGTCCCGCACAAGCAGACGGAAGCTGGCGCGACTGGACGGTGCTGCAGTTCAGCGACTTTTTCCGGATGCGGCTGATGGCGCAAGCCGCCGGGCTGTGGCTCGACGCCGACGTGCTGCTGCTCAAGCCGGTCGAGATCGATCCGGCAAAACCATTTTTTGCCTGGGAGCGGCCGCGCCAGCTCGGCAATTCGGCTCTCTATCTGCCACCGGACGATCCGATCGTCACGGCCTTCGAAAAGCTGATGCAGCAGGAGGAACTGACGCCGGACTGGCTGGCACCGCGCCATCGGCTGACCTTCGCGCTGCGCCGCCTGCGCGGGCGCTCGAACCGGCTCTCCGACATCCGCGTGGCGATCTATGGTCCGGCCGCACTCACCGCGCTTGCCCGTCGCGCCGGCGAGCAGAGCCATGCGCTGCCGAAAAAATCGTTCTATGCGGTTCATGCCGAACCGAGGCGCTTCTTCGAGCCTTCGGATTTTTCCGCGTTGATCGGCGACCCCGAGATTATCGGTCTGCACATTTCCCCGAAAGGCCGCGGCAGCCAGCCGCCAATTCCCGGCAGCCTCTATGCCTGGGCGACGGAGCGGTTCGGCGGCTCTATTGCTTGAGCATGATCTTTTTTGAAAACCGGCACCCACCCGTCGGGTCGTGGCCCGAGGGCATGCTTTTCCGGATCATGCTCTAACTTCCCATCGCCGCAATCGCGTCCGCGATTTCGATGGTGCGTTTGGCCATCTCCGCGTGCAGCCGCTCCACCATCCGCCCGTCGAGCTGGATCGCGCCGCGCGAGGCATTTTCGGGAAGTTCGAAGGCGGTGAGGATCTTGCGCGCCTCGGCGACTTCCTCCGCCGGCGGCGTGAAGATCGCGTTGCAGGCATCGACCTGGCTCGGATGGATCAGCGTCTTGCCGTCGAAGCCGAGATCGCGTCCCTGGGCGCATTCGGCGGCAAAGCCGTCGATATTGCCGATATCGCTGTAGGGGCCGTCCAGAATTTCCAGCCCATGCGCGCGCGTCGCCAGGATGCAATGGGTGATGATCGGGATCATCGCGGCGCGGCCCGGCAGCATCCTGATCCGCGTCTCCCGCGAAATGTCGTTCGGCCCGAACACGAAACCGGCAAGCCGGGTCCTTGAATCGCGCGAGGCGGCCGCGAGCTCTTCGGCATGCAGCACGGCACGCGCGGTCTCGATCATGGCCCAGACCTTGATCGAGGGCTCGGCGCCGACCTCGCTCAGGCGCGCACCGATCTTGATGAGATCGTCCACGCTGGAAATCTTCGGCACCAGGATGCCGTCAGGCTTCGCTCCCCCCGCCATCGCGACATCATCGCTCCACCACGGCGTGTCGAGGCTGTTGGTGCGGATCAGGATTTCGCACCTGCCAAACCCCTTGGCCTTGACCGCCGCCGCGATCTGCTCGCGCGCTTTGGCCTTGGCGTCGGGGGCAACGGAGTCCTCGAGATCGAGGATCAGGCCATCGGCGGGCAGATTGCGGCCTTTTTCCAGCGCCCGCGCATTCGATCCGGGCATGAACAGCAAACTGCGGCGCGGACGGGTCATCGGCTCATTCCCTTGAGAGATTTTCTTGACGATTTCTTTGGGCAATTTTGAACGGAGGCGATAGCATTTCGTTGCCGGGTCCGAAAGGCTTGTTCCAGCAAGCCGCTTAGGGTTATGCCTGCGCCATGACATCGTTCCCGAAAAACCTGCTCAACGGCTACCGGACCTTCGCGACCCAACGGCTTCCGACCGAACAGTTCCGCTACCGGGAATTGTCGGTGCGCGGACAGTCGCCCGACGTGATGGTGATCGGCTGCTGCGATTCCCGGGTCTCGCCCGAGGTGATTTTCGACGCCGGCCCCGGCGAGTTGTTCGTGGTGCGCAACGTCGCCAACCTGGTGCCGGTGTATCAGCCGGATGGCGGCGCGCACGGCGTCTCGGCCGCGCTGGAATATGCGGTCAGCGTCCTGCACGTCAGACATATCGTGGTGCTGGGCCACGCCCAGTGCGGCGGTATCCGCGCCTTCATCGACAAGATCGAGCCGCTGACGCCGGGCGATTTCATCGGCCGCTGGATGGCGATGTTCATCAAGCCCGGCGAGCAGGTCAGCCAGCGCGACCAGGAGACGATGCAGGATTTCACCGTGCGCATCGAGAAGGCCGCGGTGTTCCGCTCGCTCGAGAACCTGATGACGTTTCCGTTCGTCCGCACGCCGGTCGAGCGCGGCGAGATCGAGCTGCACGGCGCCTATTTCGGCGTCGCCGAAGGCTCGCTGTTCGTGCTCGACAAGGATGCGAAGGAATTTCGCGGTGTGGGGGAAGCGGGCGAATAGCGAATGGCCAATAGCGAATAGTGGAAGAGAATTCCACTCGCTACTCGCCATTCGCCTTTTCCGCACTCCACCGGTCCGACAGCGCCAGCAGCAGCGCCGAGATCACGAACACCAGATGCACGGCGACCAGCCAGGTCATCCTGGTAGCGTCGAACGCGGCGTCGATATTGAGGAACGCCTCCAGCACGTGGATCGCCGAAATCGCGACGATTGAGGCGAGCATCTTCTGTTTCAGCCCGGCGAAATCGATCTTGGTGATCCATACCGGCCAGTTTGGATTGCCGCTGGTGTCGATGCGCGAGACGAAATTCTCATAGCCGGAGAACACCACGATCAGGACCAGGTTTCCGACCAGCGTCAAATCGATCAGGGACAGCGCATCGAGAATGGTCTCGGTCGACTTGGCGCCTGGGGCATGCAGGATGAACTCCCACAGCATCCTCAGGAATTTGAGAAAGAGCACGGCAAGGGCGACGACCAGGCCGATATAGAACGGCGCCATCAGCCAGCGGCTGTTGAACAGCACATTTTCGAACCCGCGCTGCATGCGCTTCGGCCTGGAGTACGGCTGGGAGGGAGCCGGTTGGTCGGTCATCGCGATTCCCCGGCTCCTCGAAGTTTACGCCGCCTTCTTCTTGGCGCTGAGCAGCTTGCGGTTGATCAGGCACTCCGCGATCTGAATCGCGTTCAGCGCGGCGCCCTTGCGCAAATTGTCCGACACGCACCACAGCACCAGGCCGTTGTCCACCGTCGGATCGGCGCGGATCCGGCTGATATAGGTCGCGTCCTCGCCCGCCGCCTCGTAGGGCGTGACGTAACCGCCGGGCTCGTGCTTGTCGATCACCAGGCATCCCGGCGCGTTGCGCAGGATGTTGCGCGCCTCATCCGGCGAGATCGGGTTCTCGAATTCGATACTGACGGCTTCCGAATGGCCGACGAACACCGGCACCCGCACGCAGGTCGCGGTCAGCTTGATTTTGGGATCAAGAATCTTCTTGGTCTCCATCATCATCTTCCACTCTTCCTTGGTGTAGCCGTCCTCCATGAACACGTCGATCTCGGGAATCACGTTGAAGGCGATACGCTTGGGGAATTTCTTGTTGACCAGTTCACTGTTGGTGTAGACCGCCTTGGTCTGCGAGAACAGCTCGTCCATCGCGTCCTTGCCGGCGCCCGAGACCGATTGGTAGGTCGAGACCACGACGCGCTTGATCGTGGCCTTGTCGTGCAGCGGCTTCAGCGCGACCACGAGCTGCGCGGTCGAGCAGTTCGGATTGGCAATGATGTTCTTCTTGGTGAAGCCCGATACGGCCGCCGCGTTGACCTCGGGCACGATCAGCGGCACGTCCGGATCCATCCGCCAGGCCGAAGAGTTGTCGATCACGACCGTGCCGGCGGCGCCGATTTTCGGCGACCATTCCTTCGACACCGCGCCGCCCGCCGACATCAGGCAGATGTCGACGTCGGCGAAATCGTAATGCTCGAGCGCTTTGACTTTCAGGGTCCGGTCGCCGTAGGAGACTTCGACGCCCACGCTGCGGCGTGACGCCAGCGCCACGACCTCGTCGGCGGGGAATTTGCGCTCGTCCAGAATGTTGAGCATTTCCCGCCCGACATTGCCGGTCGCGCCGACCACTGCGACTTTGTAACCCATCGTTCACTCTCCGAGGAAAAATGCCCTCCCCGCGCTGCACGCGGAAAGGGAAGAGCCAGCGCTTCTATGCGACAAACGCCGTCAACACAACGTTACCAGGGTATGCGGACGTTTAATGTCGACGTTTTGGGCCGACCCGGCCAATCCCCCTCATGCCAACAAGATCCACCCGGCGCTGACGAGCTTTGCCGACGAAGTCTGCGCCACGGTGGCACGCCTGTTCGCCTATGTGGGGACGCTGGCGCTGCTTGCCATCCTTTGCATCCATGGGTGGGATCAACTGCGGGCCATCGAAACCGACGCTCCCACGGAGAAGGCCGGCTGGAGCGTGGCCGATCGCTCGTATCCGGCGTTCGCCGTCAGTCAACTCGATCCATCCGAAAAATCAGTTACTTACACCATCCTCCGGCACCCCGAGGGCGGCCGCAGGGACATCTTCCGCTGGGGCGGCGGAAACGAAAAGCCCACCGCCGAGCTCGAAATCTACCGTTTGGGCGGCGAGTTCGACCCAACGCAGGCTCCAGGCGCCGATATCGCCGCGCGGATGGGGCTGCCCAATGCCCCGGAGTTGGAGGCAGCGGGCGTGATCGAGAGCAAATTCGGCACGGTCGCGCTGCTTCGCCAGGCTGGCGCCAGGGACGTAGCTAAGGACGCGACCGCCTGCCTCGGCTTCTTCAAATCGATCGACGATCCCGGCTTGAAAATCTCCGGCTTCGCCTGCCACGGCGACAGCCTGCCGGCGCGGCGGGCGGCCGTCGGCTGCATGCTGAACCGGCTGATCCTGCTGACGGCGGGAAATGAGCCGAAACTGGCCGAATTGTTCGCCGGCGCCGAACTCAGGCGCACCGGCTGCGCGACGCAGGGCGCCTCGCGCGGCTCGGCGGACTGGGTGACCTCGGCGGAAGACCCGCATTTGCGTGGGCCGCTGTAGCCGACGCTCCAGTCAAGGCGCTGGTTTTCATGCAACTTTTTCGCTCAACCGCGCATTATGTGCCTGGGTGTGGCCGGATTGACCTAGTGGCGCCCTATTGGCTCCAGATAACATAGCCCCCAAATCGGATATGGCGCGGCCGCCGGTACCTCTGGGCAGCCCAAGGACAAAGCTCAAACACTGAGCTCAAGGATCGAGGACGTAATGACCCCCAAATTCGCTGCCGTGAACAAAATCGCGCGGCTGATCGCGGCTGGCGCCTTTGCGGCGGTTCTCTGTGACGTCGGCGCGGCCAGCGCGCAGTCGCCCAAGCACCGTTACGACGACGGCCGTCCCAATTACGGCCCCGGCGGCCCCAACGTCTCCTATCAGCAGGGACCGCATACGCGCATCTACGTCAGCAAGCGCTCCTGGCTCGACGGCGGCACCGAAGTACTGCCCGGCGATCGCAAGTTCATGGACTATGCCTTTCCTTCGCCGTACGGGTACCCGGACTTCGCGCGCGAAAACAACAATCGCCCGATCGACCGTCAGCCGCTCAACCCGCCTTCGGACCTCGGCGGATTTCCGACGGGCTTCCCGCTGTATTGATCGCGGAACGCTCGGCGTAGGGTGGGCAAAGCGACTTGTCCGCCGTAGCTCGAAGAGCGAAGGCGTGCCCACCATTCAGGATGAAACTGCCGATGGGTGGTGGGCACGGCGCAAAGCGCCTTTGCCCACGCTACGGATTCGGTATTGAGCGGCGGAACGGATTCGTTTTTCAAACAGCTTACACGGACGTCGTCGCCCGGCTCGACCGGGCGATCCAGTATTCCAGGGACGGCTGCGTCTTTACGAGACGTCACGGCGTACTGGATGCCCCGCATAAAGCGGGGCATGACGAGTGAGGAATGTGACTCCGCGTTCCCGCGGCGCGATCCGCCCGGGTAATGCCTGAACTCTTGCCCTCGAGAAATAATAGGGCGCAGGGAATGCCGGGTGCGCAGTGCACCCGCGGCCGCGTGTGCAACAAAAAAGCACACGCGTTAGCAACCACAGGTACGCCGCTATCAACCGGCATTCCCTGCGCGATGGTGTTAACGGCTTATATTCGCGCTCTCCCCGGGGACCGGGCTCTTTTGCCCCCGTCATCCCTGAGAAGCTTGCTTCTCAAGAACTTGACACCAGCGTCGGGGTGTCAGGACCACACGACTTCGCCGTCCGCTTCAGCGCCGCCCGTCTAGCGTCGCTATCGCGTCCACCGCATCCCACCCCGCGTCCGTGACGTTCTCGAGCCGCCCCTCTGAGGGGTGGGACAGTGAGAGGATGCTGCTGATTTGGGGTAGCGACAAAGCGAAATATTTTTCGCGATACAACTGGACAACCCAAATCACGTTGAATTGGTTCAGCAAATTGGATTTTAGGCGCACGCGATTTCGAAGGACTTCAGGGCCGGGCGAGCGAAGCGGCGTCCCAAAAAATTTACCGGGTTCATCTCGGTCGGGCAAATCAGTCGGCCGGTTAGCCGGCAACTGGCAGCCACCACCGTCGTCCCGGCCTTGAGCCGAGACCCATGCGCCGTGGCGTCGCGTTTGGAGATGACCGGTCGACGACTTTGGCGCAATAACACACGGCTGTGGTTATGGGTCCCGGCTCAAGGCCGGGACGACATCGAGTTTGTTGCGCTTAAGCGTGCAGCTTTTCCATTTCCTTCAGAATCGCGTTGCCCATCTGCGTGGTCGAAACAGCGGTCGTACCCTCGGACTTGATGTCCGCGGTGCGCAGGCCGCTTGCGAGCACGGCCGCGATCGCGGCGTCGAGCTGGTCGGCGAGCGCGCCCATGTCGAACGAATAGCGCAGCGCCATGCCGAAGGACGCGAGCATCGCAATCGGGTTGGCCAGCCCCTTGCCGGCGATATCGGGCGCCGAGCCGTGCACCGGCTCATACAGCGCCCGGCGCTTTTTGGTCTTGGCGTCGATCTCGCCGAGCGAAGCCGACGGCAGCATGCCGAGCGAGCCGGTCAGCATCGCCGCGATGTCGGAGAGCATGTCGCCGAACAGATTGTCGGTGACGATGACGTCGAACTGCTTTGGCCATTTCACCAGATTCATGCCGCCGGAATCGGCGAGCTGATGCTCGAGCTGCACGTCCTTGTATTCGCGCGCGTGCACCTGGGTGACCACCTCGTTCCAGAGCACGCCCGATTTCATGACGTTGCGCTTTTCCATCGAGGTCACCTTGTTGCGCCGCTTGCGCGCGAGATCGAACGCGACACGCGCGATGCGCTCGATCTCATAGGTGTCGTAGACTTGGGTGTCGACGGCGCGCTTCTGGCCGTTGCCGAGATCGGTGATGGTTTTCGGCTCGCCGAAATAGACCCCGCCGGTGAGTTCGCGCACGATCATGATGTCGAGCCCCTCGACCGCCTCGCGCTTCAGGCTGGAGGCATCCGCCAGCGCTGGATAGCACACCGCCGGCCGCAGGTTGCCGAACAGGCCGAGGTCCTTGCGCAAGCGAAGCAGGCCAGCCTCGGGCCGCGCCTCATAGGGCACGTGATCCCACTTCGGCCCGCCGACCGCGCCGAAGATAATGGCGTCGGCGGCTTTCGCCTTGGCCATGGTTTCTTCCGTGATCGAGACCTGGTGCGCGTCATAGGCCGAGCCGCCGACCAGCCCCTGCTCGGTATTGAAGTGCGCGATGCCTTTCGCATTCAGCCAGTCGATCAGCCGCTTCACCTCCGCCATCACTTCGGGGCCGATGCCGTCGCCGGGCAGAAGCAGCAGGTTGTGGGTGGTCATGGGTCGTTTCCCCTATTCGCCGCGCGGAGTGCTAATGCGCGCGAAGCGGATTGGCAAGCACCCTCAACTGGCGTTGAGGCTGATAAGATTTTCTCGAATTGCTTGTGTCGTCGGATGAGCGGGGCCGAGCGTCTTCTCGCAGATTGCCACCGCGCGCTCGTAATACGGCCGCGCTCCCGCAAAATCGCTCTGCGATCGCAGCAGATTGCCGAAACTGTTGAGGCTCATGGCCGTGTCCGGATGATCGGGGCCGAGCGCCTTTTCACGGATCGCCAGGGCGCGCTCGTAATGCGGCCGCGCTCCGCAACATCGCCCTGCGCCTGCAGCAAAGAGCGAGATTGTTGAGGCTCGTTGCCGTGTCCGGATGATCGGGGCCGAGCGCCTTTTCCCAGATCGCCAACGCACGCTCGAAATACGGCCGCGCTCCCGCAAGATCGCCCTGCGCCCGCAGCAGATAGCCGAGATTGTTGAGGCTCGTTGTCGTGTCCGGATGATCGGGGCCGAGCGCCTTTTCCCAGATCGCCAACGCGCGCTCACAATACGGCCGCGCTCCCGCAAGATCGCCCTGCGCATGCAGCAGATAGCCGAGATTGTTGAGGCTCAATGCCGTGTCCGGATGATCGGGACCGAAATGTTTCTCGGTTACATCGGTGGCCTGCCGCCATAATGCCGCAGCGTCAGCATATCGGGCGGCGGTCCGAAGTGGTTCGACGGCGGGACCAAGCCAGTCGGTGAAAGACTCCGGAGAAATGCGCATTTTTGCATCCGACGCCTCGAACAAGGCCATGACCGTTTTGTTGGTGACCTCGCGGTGGGAATTGACGGCTGCGCGCGACGCGTAGTGCTCAAATAGCGCCTCGAGCGTCGCCGTTTGTGTCGCGCTGTCGAGCATCTCGCGAATCGCATCCGCCATGATGCCGTGCATCGACATAAAGCCGCTGTCACCCTTTGTGAGGAACGAGAGATCGTCGATGGTGTCGAAGGCGTCGAGCGGCAAGCCGGTGTGGAACGTCTTGACCACATGCTCGAACGCCGCACGATCGAAACGGCGCGCGCAGGCTAGCCGCTTTAGGGTTATCTGCATCGGCTCGCCGTAATCCCGCAGCACGCGTTCGACGATTTCCCTGCGCCGCCCGGCAAAATCGCTTGCGCGAACGCTGAAAGCGGCGGGCTCGATCGGCTTGCCCTAGACTGCGAGCGCTCGCCAATGCTCGACCTGCAGATCGAGCATGAGCGGATAAATCGCTGCGTCGCGTACCGATGTCTCGCGCGCGCCCTCGATCATCGCGTTCGGTAACGTAGCATCGGAGATCGGGATGGCCAGAAGAAATGCGTCGGCGTCTCTTCCGTTCAGCCCGCCCAGCAAATGCTGAACGCCTTGCAGCGAGGGCGCCCATTCCGGATCGTGTTCCCACGGCAGCCGCTCGCGCGAGAAGAACACGGCGACAAGCCCGTTGCTCTCGCGCACCAACGTCCGCAGATGGCGGTCGAACGGATTTTCGCGCAACAGGCTGCCGGCGGAGCCTTCGTCGAACACGCGCTCATATTCGTTGACGAAGAGGACGAACCGCTCTTCGCGATGGTTGGCGAGGTGATGGTTGAGGTCCTGCGCCAGCATCCAGGGCAAGAGTTCCGACAGTTCGTAGGGCTTCTTCAATTCGCCGTCGCGATAGAGCTCCTGCAGGGCCTCGCGGGTCTGGTGCAGGTAAGCGCGATGGGCCTTGTCGATGACCCAGCCGCTGATCTTCTTGACCAGAAATCCCACTGCCGGGATGTGCGCGACCGCTTCACCCAGGCTTTCCTGCGCAAACTTGGACGCACCGGCGGCCCCTTCGCCGGCGAAATCCTTGGCCTTTCCCAACCATGCCCTGGCGAGCTTGGGAAACGGCTGTTCGCCGCGCGTGGCTTCCCAGACGATGGCGAGCGCCAGATCGAAACAGGGCAGCGCCACGCCGGCGTCGGCAAACCCGTTGCGAATCCAGACCAGCAGCAGCTCGGGGTCGGTTTTCGGCTTGCCGTGCAGATCAAGTTCCGCCCGCCGCAGAAACCGATAGGAAGGATCGCTGCCGGTTTTCTGCATCAGCTCCCGGCACAGCGCTGTCTTGCCCTGCCCGCCGATGCCATAGAACGTCAGCAGCCTGGCGCTGTCGGCCGGGATAGCGAAGGCGGCGTTCTCGAAAACGCGCAGCGGACCTTCGCGATTGACGAAGATCTTGTTGGCGGCCGGAAGCGAGTGCAGGCGCGGTGGGGGCATGATGCCGAGAGATTGTACCGAGCTTTGCGTGCAATCAAGCACGGAAGCCGCCGGGTTCGCGCTGGGGCAGGATGAATTTTGATTGAGTCGGTCCGTCCGCATATTCGGTTCACCTCTCCCCAGCGGGGCTAAGGCGTGCACACATTTCTGAGGTTCCATCCTTGGGCCGTTTGTTCGAAACGTTGCCAGCCTCTTCGCAT
>Ga0307479_10002444_pt1 | contig 16887 bp, 15 predicted proteins | sample atmos_gasesECM4C_FD_203743 | JGI IMG/M metagenome (GOLD analysis project Ga0307479, IMG submission 203743) | Hardwood forest soil microbial communities from Morgan-Monroe State Forest, Indiana, United States - atmos_gasesECM4C_515 | ecosystem: Environmental > Terrestrial > Soil > Temperate... | reverse complement strand
GCCCTCGGCGAAACCATGGCGGTCACCATGGTCATCGGCAACACCCCCACCATCAGCGCTTCTCTCTTTTCGCCCGGCTATTCCATCGCCGCAGTGATCGCCAATGAATTTACGGAGGCTACCGGCGATTTGTATTTGCAATCCCTCATCGAGTTGGGCTTGGTGCTCTTTCTACTGACATTCATTCTGAACGGGGTGGCCCGCCTGCTGATCATGACAACTTCGCAGCGCGGCAGCGGGTTGGGCAACGTATGAACGCTCATCTGCGATGGCGCAAGTTCGTCAGCCACTTTATGCTGACCATGACTGGTGTTTGCGCCTTCGTTGCCGTATCCGTGCTCTTCTTCATCCTTGGCTATCTCGTTTTCCATGGCGGAACCTCCATCAACTGGAATTTCTTTACCAAATTGCCCGCGCCCGTCGGCGAATCCGGCGGCGGCATGGCCAACGCCATCGTCGGCAGCGCCAAACTCCTCTTGATTGCTGCGCTGATTGGCGTCCCGGTTGGTTTCTTTGGCGCTATCTATCTTGCGGAATTCAGCGGCGGCACCGTCGCTTTCATCGTGCGCTACGCGGCGGACCTGCTCAACGGCGTTCCTTCGATCGTCATTGGAATTTTCGCTTACAGTCTTGTTGTGCTGCCTTTCAAGCATTTCTCCACGCTCGCCGGTGGATTCGCCTTGGGTCTGATGATGATTCCCATCACCCTGCGCAGCACTGAAGAATTCCTGCGTGCCGTTCCGCGCGCGCTTCGCGAAGGCGCCATGGCTCTCGGTGCCAGCAAGTCGAGAACCATCGCCACCGTGATTGTGCCTGCCGCTTACCGCGGTATTCTGACTGCTATACTATTGGCTTTCGCCCGTGTGGCGGGTGAAACGGCCCCTCTGCTTTTCACCGCCTTCGGAAATCGCTTCTGGAGCACCGGCTGGGGCCAGCCTACGGCCTCCCTGCCGGTTATGATCTTTACCTATGCCATCTCTCCATACGATGATTGGCACCGTCAGGCTTGGGCCGCGGGGCTTGTCCTGCTCTGTTTGATTCTTGTTTTTAATATCGTCGCCCGGGGTATTCTGGCTCGGGGAATTGCGGTTCCGAGGGCTTAACCATGCATGCTTCTGTGAGGCCGGCAGTGACCGTAAACATCACTCCCAACATCGGATCCGGGGCCGTGAGCCAGGCAACGCCCACTGCTTTGCCCCTGCGCATGACCATCTCCAAGGTCAATTTCTTTTATGGCAGCAAGCAAGTTCTCTTCGACGTCAGCCTGGGTATTGCCACAAACAAAGTCACCGCGCTCATCGGGCCTTCCGGCTGCGGCAAATCCACTCTTCTCCGTACTCTGAACCGCATGCATGAAACCGTTCGCAACGCCCGCCTCGAAGGCGAAATCCTCCTCGATGGCCAGAACATTCTTGCACAGGACGTCACCCAGCTCCGCCGCCGCGTCGGCATGGTCTTTCAGCGGCCCAATCCCTTTCCCAAGTCCATCTTCGACAATGTCGCTTACGGTTTGCGCGTCAACGGCACGAAGCTTCCCCTGGCTGAAGCCGTCGAAAAAAGCCTCCGTCACGCCGCGCTCTGGGACGAAGTGAAAGACCACTTGCACAAGTCTGCTTACGAACTTTCCGGCGGCCAGCAGCAGCGCTTGTGCATCGCCCGCGCGCTCGCTGTTGAGCCCGAAATGCTCTTGCTGGATGAGCCCTGCTCCGCTCTCGATCCCATCAGTACCGCCAAGATCGAAGAGCTCCTTGTGCAGTTGAAAGAACTCTGCACCATTGTCACCGTTACTCACAACATGCAGCAGGCCGCGCGTATCAGCGATTTCACAGCCTTTTTGCTCATCGGCCAGCTTATCGAGTTCAGCCCGACGCCACAGCTCTTTACCACGCCGGCGGATCCGCGCACGGAAGCGTACATTACCGGCCGCTTCGGCTGAGGTCATTTCGCGCGTACGAGTCATCCTGAAGCGATCCGATGAGGATCGCTGAAGGATCTGGAACGTAAGAACCTGTAGAGACGCTAGACTGGAACTCGATCACTCGGAACTGAGGGCTTCATGGAACGCCACTTCGAAAAAGACCTGAACGAACTTAAAGAGCGGTTGCTCTGGATGGGCAGCCTCGCCGAGCGTTCCGTTCACCAGGCCGTCCACGCCGTGCTGGATTCCGACGAGCAGCTGGCCAAGCGCGTCCTCGATGAGGAAGACGCCATCAACGAACTGCAAATCGAAATCGACGACCGCGTCGTTCAGCTCCTCGCCCTTCATCAACTGATGGCCGTCGATCTCCGCTTCGTTCTTGCCGTTTCGCGCATCAACAACGACCTGGAGCGCATCGGCGACCAGGCCGTCAATATCGCCCAGGGCGCTCAGCGCATCCTCCGCCATCCGCGCGTCAAGCCTTACGTCGATCTTCCCCGCATGAGCGATGTCGCCGAACAAATGGTCCGCGACGCTCTGAACGCCGTCGTCCGCCGTGATGTCGAGATCGCGCAGAAGGTTCTCGCCAGCGACGACAAAGTGGACCACTACCGCGACCAGATTTTCCGCGAGCTGCTCACCTACATGATGGGTGATTCCAGCGTGGTTTTCCCCGCCTTCGAGCTGATCCTGGTCGCCAAAAACCTCGAGCGCATCGGCGACCATGCCACCAACATCGCCGAAGACGTCATCTACCTCGTGCAAGGCCAGGACGTCCGCCACCCCACCGTCGACCGCCGCTGACCTGGGCGCAAGTGATTGAACACCAGTTCCACTATGTTGTGCATCCTGCGCTTGCCAAAGTTTACCTATGCGCGTATGGTTTCCGCAGGCAAGACGGTGCCTACTCTTGGGGACTCAAAGCAATCGCCCCCGTCGGTAAGACAACCGACTTCCCCAAGTCACCGATTCTCACGCAAAGTAAATGCCTGTTTGGCCCTCGGTTGGCACCATCCACTGTCTCTCGAACGAGGATCTCGTGAGATCAATTGTTCTAGCTCGCATTCGCAAGATACAGGCTCTATTCCATGGCTGCCTATTGTCGAAGCTTTCTCTTTCCAAATCGTCGACCGCAACGCGAACGACCCTTGGATTTGATCGTTTTGCATTTGCATGGGCCGTTTGGTGTGCGATAGCCGCAGGATTGGCCGGACTGGCGCAAATAGCATCTGCCCAAACTCCACCCGCGCAGACTACTCCCGCTGAAGTTCTGACCAACGAGACGATTGTGAAAATGACTGAATTGAAGCTGGGGGACGGGCTGATCATCAGCAAGATCAAGACGTCGAACTACAGCTTCCAGACAGGTATTGATGACATCATGAAGCTGAAAACGGCCGGGGTCAGCGATGCCGTGATACAGGCCATGGTGGAAGCAAGTGCCGCGAAGAACGCCGTCGCCACTGAGGCTGCCAAAAATCCACCTCCGCCCGACCCGAACGATCCTCGCTCTCCTCACGATGCAGGCATCTTCTGGCTCCCAAAGGAAAGAAGAGCTAAAGACATGGTCCCGCTCGAGCCTACTGTCTATTCGGGGGGCAAGTCAGGTGGGGTGTTTAAGTCTGCAATGACCTATGGCATTGCAAAGGCCAACTGGAAGGCCGTCGTTCGAGGTGGCCGCGCGAATCTGCGAATGTTTGAAGAAAAGCCCGAGTTCTGGTTTTACTTCGAAGAGAAATCTCATGGGCTAAGCCAGAGCGGGTATTGGGGCGGTGCGTCAAGTCCTAACGAATTCGTCTTGGCCAAACTTTCAGCGAAAAAAGATGAACGCGAACTTGTCGTTGGCCAGTTCAACGCTTTTGGGCATCAGGCCGGCACACAATCGAAGGACACAGTCCCGTTGAAAATCGAAAAGCTTGGCCCGGGAGTTTACAGAGTTATTCCCGAAGAGCCAATACGCCCGGGAGAATACTGCTTCTTTTACGCAGGCGGTGCCGCCGCCGCAGGACAGACCGGCGGGAAACTGTTCGACTTCGGCATGGATCCACCGCAATGAATCGCCCCAAGTGGGCACCTCGCTAGAATTCGATTTTTTGCCCAGTCGGCACTGAAATTACTCAGCCAAATATGCACCTGCTACACACCCAAGCAAGCGAGATTTGACGGCGGGCACCCCGCCGACCTCTTACCAACGTTAAAATAGTCCTTGACTAGCTGTACTTTATTTGTTAAGATAATCCACAGGTAAGAGTGCGGAATCTCCTCCCTCGCGGCAGCTTGTCTGCCGCTTTTTTATTTCCGGCATCGAGAACTTTGGCCAAGGACTTCGCTTTCATTTACTTACAAACTCTTTCGCTCATACTCGCCGGCAAAATCATCCTGCGCTAAGCTATTTGGAATCAACACTTACAAAAGTGTAACAAAACAAACAACTTTAACTCCCTTTGGAATCAACACTTATGAAAAACATAGGGGGAGGGGGCCCTACTCCCCGAGCTGTGTCAAAAGTTTGAGCTGAACACGCCCCCGATCACGGGCTCGCGGACAGAAGTCGCAGGCCGCCAGCGTTGAACAGCGCAAGAAGTGTCAGCGCTCCCACTACGGAGATGACATTCCCCAAAGTCCGATCTGGCGTCCGGTTGAAATGAACATGGATCCGCGATTCGCCCGTTCCAACCGGCACAATCATCTGGTCGTAATTGTTCGCTCTCTGCGGCATGATCTCCTTTCCGTTCACTTCCACGTGCCACGCCGGATAATTGATCAGCCGCAGAGCGATCCGCAACGGTCCCTTCGCTTTGACGCGCAATACTTTTTCTTCGGCCGTCCACTTCACGACGGAAACGATCGCGTCGGGGATCTTCGTGAAATCCCCGCCGGGCGGCAGCATGCGGACGAGCGGTGCTTTTGTCGGCAAGTTGTAGTGATCATCTCCTTCCGGGTCGTATTCATCCGTGCCGTCAAAACCTTCGCCCCGCTCGATCGCTGCCCGCAGCGTGGGAATATCTTCTCCGTCCCACCATCCCTGCTTTCCGAGAAATGCGCCGGTGCCGCCAAGGATCAGGATCATAAGGATCATCAAGATCCATCCGCGTCGTCTCGCGGCCAACGCCCCGGCGTACACCGCAAACGCCACCGCCAGAATCGACATCCAGCGCCACGGAAACTGCACGAAACGCAACTCTGGCAGCACCCTCCACAAAATCGCCGTGACTCGAATCATCAGCAGGGTCGACGCCGCGCTCAGCAGAAGCAACACGTCCCACAATTTCCTCTTTTCGCCCCGCTGGTCCCCGTTCAGCACTCCGCGCCGCGCCGCGATGGCCGCGGCTCCGGTCAAAAGGATCATCAGCAGGGCCGTGCTCGAAGCGACCCAGTTGAAGAAGTTGTGCTCGGGATCTCCGGTCTGTGTGTTCAGGAAATTTTCTTGCGGCAGCAATCCAATGGATAGCGCCTGCGCGATATTGACCCAGCGCTGCTCGTATGCAGCCGGAACAATGTAAAACGCTGCCAGCCCGAATCCCAGCGCGATTCCGGCCGCGCCCCGAGTCAGCGGCAGCCAGGATTTCTGCGTCACCGCTGCCCATAAAAACACCAGCGTCAGGCTGTAGCTTGCCAGCACTCCTGCGGGCGCATTCGATAGCCATACCACCGCAAAAAGAATTCCAAACAGCCCCACGCCGCGCGCCATCGAGCGTTCTCGCTTCTCGAGTGTGCCCGCAAGCTCGAAGGCTACGAGAAACAGCAACGGAAACACCTCCGACGCCAGCAGCTCGGCGAAATCGCTCCGCAAAAAGATGATTAGCAGTGCATTCGGATTCGCCGCGTAGCAAAATGCGCTGAAAAGTGCGCCGCGTTCAGGAAGCACGCGCCTCGCCAGCGCAAACATGCACATTCCTGCCAGCGTCTGCACCACCACGACGAACGCGCCCGGCACCGCGTTCCACGGCACTACAAAACCCAACCCTGCTCCCAGCATCCATGAGAGCGGCGGGTAAAAAATAAACCGCGGCTCCCCGAATCCATCATTCGCCCACTCCGCCCACCGCGGAAAGACGATCCCTTCTTTCCATTGCCCTGCCGCATCCAGCCACGATCCCGCGTGAAATGCGATGTCGTGTCCCGAAGGGCTCCCCAACCAGAAAAATGGCGTCACAATAAGCGCCGACGCCAGCAGCGAGACTCCGAACGCGAGCAGCCACGCGCGGAAACGCCCTCTCAATTGCAATTGTTCTTCGCTGTTTTCAGGGAAAGCAGTCATCTGGGGTTCATCGCATTGTAACCGCAATGGAATCCACGCCGCTCCTCTTCACATTCCGTGCGAGGCGCGGAAAGTTGAGCGATAATACCCCGGCTTATGAGCATCGCCAACACGACCGTGGCCCCCATCATCGAAGCGCGCCAGTTGGAAAAATTCTATGCCCAGCCCGACGGCAGCCGCATTCAGGTGATCGCCGCGACCGATCTCGCCGTCTACCCCGGCCAGATCATCGCGCTCCTGGGCCCTTCGGGCTGTGGCAAGTCCACCCTGCTCCGCATGCTGACCGGCCTCGCTCCCGCTTCCGCCGGCGGCGTGCTCTGGCACGGCCAGCCCGTCCGCGGCGAAACGCCCAACGTCTCCATCGTTTTCCAAAGTTTTGCGCTCTTCCCGTGGCTCACCGTCATCGAAAACGTTGAAGCCCCGCTCGAGGCTCGCGGCATGCCGCCCATCGAGCGCCACAAGCGCGCGCTCCGCATCATTGACGCCGTCGGCCTCGACGGTTTTGAAACCGCCTACCCCAAGGAACTTTCTGGCGGCATGAAGCAGCGCGTCGGCGTCGCCCGCGCCCTCGTGGTCGAGCCTGAAGTCCTCTTCATGGACGAGCCGTTTTCCTCGCTCGATGTGCTCACCGCCGAAACGCTCCGCGGCGAGCTCCTCGAGCTCTGGCTCGAGCACAAAATCCCCACCCGCGCCATTTTCATCGTCACGCACAATATCGAAGAAGCCGTCGTTCTTGCCGACCGCATCATCGTCCTCGGCCGCAACCCCGCCCACATTCACGCCGATTTCCCGGTGGACATTCCGCAGCCGCGCGACCGCAAATCCCCCCGCTTCATCGAGCTCGTTGACGCCATCTATCGCGTCCTCACCCGCCCCGACCTCGAAAGCGATATTCTCCACGCCGCCGAGGCAGCCGGCGCGGTGGCGCATCACCACGCCATCATGCTTCCACACACGCGCCCCGGCGGCATGGCCGGTCTGCTTGAAATTCTCGTGGATCAGGGTGGGCGCGCCGATCTCCACCGCCTCGCCGCCGACCTGAGCCTTGAGGTTGACGCGCTTCTTCCCACCGTGGACACCGCCATTCTTCTGGGCATGCTTCGCGTCGAAGAAGGCGACGCCGTTATCACCCCCGAGGGCCGGGCCTTCGCCGAAGCCGGCATCCAGGCGCGCAAAGCTATTTTCCGCAAAGCCGCCCTCGCCAACGTTCCTCTGCTCCGTCAGATGGAGCAGACCCTCAAGGCAAAATCCAATCGCACCCTCCAGGACGAATTTTTCCGCGACCTCCTCGACGAGCACTTCAGCGAGGACGAAGCCCGCCGCCAGCTCGAAACCGCCATTCAGTGGGGCCGCTACGCTGAAATTTTCGATTACGATGCCGCCACCGGCAAGCTGACGCTCACCGAGGCCTGATCCTCCCGTGCCGGATCCCATCTCCTCTGCCCCGCGCGCCACGCCGCTCCCGCCCGCTGCCGCGCGGCCTGCCGGCTCGCGCTGGGCCTGGGCGTTTCTGATCGACCTCGCCGTATTCCTTTGCGTTTTTTCCGCCATCTACGGCGTCTACGCTCTTGGCCGTTCGTGGCTCGGCCCGGTCACCTCCGGATCCCCTATTTCGCAAAATCCCCGCATTCTGCCGCTCTACTCTTTCTATTCGCTGACGCGCATCGCCATTGCTTACGCGCTCAGCCTGGTTTTCGCCCTCAGCTACGGTTACCTCGCGGCACGCTCTCGCCGCGCCGAAGTTATCCTCATCCCGCTTCTCGACATTCTTCAATCCATTCCTGTCCTTAGTTTCCTGCCCGGCGTCATGCTTGCCATGGTCGCGCTATTTCCTCGCCGCCAGCTCGGCGTTGAACTCGGTTCCATCCTGCTCATCTTCACCGGCCAGGTCTGGAACATGGCTTTCAGTTTCTACTCCTCCCTCAAGACCATCCCCCGCGAGCTTCGCGAAGTCGCGCGCATTTATCGTTTCAGCCGCTGGCAGCGTTTCCTCCAGCTGGATCTTCCGTTCTCCACCATCGGACTCGTGTGGAATTCCATGATGTCCGTAGCCGGCGGCTGGTTTTTCCTCATGGCCTGCGAAATGTTCGTCCTCGGCGACCGTGACTTCCGCTTGCCCGGCCTGGGCTCCTACTTGCAGACTGCCGCGAGCAATGGAGACACCCGCGCCATCCTCTGGGGTCTCGCTGCCATGATCGCCGTCATTGTCCTTCTCGACCAGCTCTTGTGGCGCCCGATTATCAACTGGGCGGACAAATTCAAATTCGAACAGGTCGAAAGCGCTCAAGCAACGCAGCACCACTTGATCAGTTTCCTCGGCCCCGCCTCCCTGGTCATTCGCGGCTACCGCGTCATCTTCCGTCCTTTGCTTGACTGGCTAACCCTCACCTTCGCCGTGCTGGCCCGCGGCGCGACGCAAACTTTTCCTGCGCCCAAGGAGTTGCGTACGCGCCGCTGGCTTGTTTTTCTTCTTGCCGCAACCCTCCTCGTCGGCCTCGCCTTCGCTGTTTTCCATGCCGTTCGCGAACTCGCGGATTTGCACCGGGCAGACTACCTTTTCCTCGTCCACAGCGCCGCCTTGACCTTTCTCCGCGTTAACGCCGCGCTCCTCCTCGGCGCGCTCTGGACCGTTCCCGTCGGCGTGGCCATCGGCTCGAATCCTCGTTTCGCGCGCATTGCGCAGCCTCTCGCGCAAATCGCCGCGTCCATTCCTGCTACCGCGCTTTTTCCCGTCATCCTGCTTTTCTTGATTCGCTTGCGCGGCGGCCTCGAAATCGCCGCCATGCTCGTCATGCTTCTCGGCACGCAGTGGTACATCCTCTTCAATGTCATCGCCGGCGCCATGGCCATCCCTACCGACTTGAAAGAAGCCGCGCGGATCTTCCGCTTCACCTCCTGGGACCGCTGGCGCCGCCTGATCCTCCCGGGAATCTTCCCCTATCTCGTTACCGGACTGGTCACCGCGTCCGGCAACGCCTGGAACGCCAGCATCATCGCCGAGTATTTTCATTTTCAGGGCAGGATTGTTTCGACCGCCGGGCTCGGCAGCGCCATCAGCCGCGCTAGCGATGCCGGCCGATTCGATGTCCTGCTTGCCGCAACGCTCGTCATGGCCACCGTCGTCGTGCTCATCAATCGTCTGGTCTGGCGCCGCCTCTACCGCTTGGCCTCCTCCCGCTTCAAGCTGGAGTCCTGAGTCCCCAGTAGTAGCCTCGACCGCATTGGCGCACGCGGCTTCCTTACCCGAAACACCAGCGCAGAGATCCGCCACATGTTTGTAATTGGATTAACGAAGAAACGAAAGAAGGCGGCCGCTGGTGTCAGTCCTTGCGAAACAGAAAATAGATTCCCAGCACAAGCAGGATCCCGCCGGCAATGCCGGCGACAAACGCCGGCGTGCCGCGGCCCCACCGAAGCGCCCTGCTGACGGCGATGGCTGCAAACAGTATTGCGATTGCACCGCGCGTGCTGTTCTGCCGTGGAGATCCCATCTTTTTCTCCCGCCGATTTGCGCAGCGAATGCCTCAAGCCGGTGTCCTCAATACGTCCTCCGGCCCTTGCTCACACCAAAGGCGCCCGCAGCTCCTATCCCCGCGCTAGCTCCTTGCTTAAGAAAATAATCTGCCCCACGTGGTGATACGCATGACCCGCGCACCGCAGAAATGCATTGAACCGTTCTTTTGCCTCCGGCTCACGCTCCGCGGAATACTCCAGCGTCCAATCCCCGGCCAATTGTTTGCGAAGCGTCGCGACCACCATCGCGATGGTGCGATCAAATTCCCGCAACACGTGTTCTTTCGGCGGGCGGCTCGTCTCCGTGAATTCGCGGTCCCGGTCGCGCACATATCCCGTGGCTGCAATCCGTGCGCCGATGTAGTAGCTCAAATTGCCGGTCAGGTGCAGCGTCAGGTGTCCCACGCTGTTCCCGTAGGGATACGGGTTATGCCAGAATTGCTCATTCGAAAGCGTGTCAACCCACTTGTGCAACTGTTTCGCAACGAATTCGTAATATTCCGCCAAATCCCCCGCGACCGTGCTCGGTAGATCCGCCATGACATTCCTTTCCTGTAGGGGAGGAGCTTGTTTACCCTAAACAGTGAAGGGCCCTCCCGCCGATGGGACAAGCCTTACCGCGCCGCCGCTGCGCGGTCGTTCCGGTAAATCACGCCTTCCTTCATCACAAAGAAAACGTGCTCCGTCTGCCGGATATTCTGCACCGGATCTCCCGGCACCGCGACCACGTCCGCGATCTTCCCCGCTTCGAGCGTGCCGATCTTGTCCGCCAGCCCCAGCAGCTCCGCGTCCATCGAAGTCCCCGCTTTCAGCGCGTCGATGGGCTTCATCCCCAGGTCCGCCATCTGATGAAATTCCTCCACATTCCTTCCGTGCGGGTAAACCGCTGCATCTGTTCCGAGCCCAATTTTCACGCCCTTGGCCAGCGCCCTCTGAAACATCTGGTGGCTCGACGCGATCGCGGTCTTTGCCTTTGCGAGAATCGCCGGCGGTATGTAGATTCCCTTGTCGATCTGTTCTTGCAATCCCTGCGTCGCCATCAGCGTCGGGACAAGGAATGTGCCGCGCTGCTTCATCATGTCCACCGCTTCGTCGTCGAGAAACGTTCCGTGCTCGATCGAATCGATTCCCGCGCGAATGGCGCGCTTCGCTCCTTCCGCTCCGTGAGCGTGTGCCGCTGTTTTGCGCCGCAGCGCGTGCGCCTCATCCACGATGGCGTTGAGCTCCTCCTGCGTAAGCTGCGGCGTGTCCACGTCATCCGTGGGAGAAAGCACGCCGCCGGTGGCGCAGACTTTGATGATGTCGGCCCCATACTTGTGGTCCAGCCGCACCGCATAGCGCGCCTCGTCCGCGCCGTTTAGGACTCCCTCCAGCGGCCCGCTCTCGTGCCCGAATATCCCTTCGCGGAAGCCCTGCGAAAAATCGCAGTGCCCGCCCGTTGCGCCAAGCGCGTGGACCGTCACCAGCATTCGCGGCCCGGGCACTTTTCCGCTCCGGATGGCGTTGCGCAATCCGATGTCCAGGTAATCCGAAGAGCCCACGTCGCGTACCGTCGTAATCCCCGCCATCAGCGTAACCCGCGCGTTCACGCTCGCATCCAGGGCCCGCTCGGCAATCGTTTTTTGCAGATCGTCCAATCGGTTTTGCTTGTAGTCTTCGCTGTACGCCATCGTCAGGTGCGTGTGCGCATCAATGAAGCCCGGCAGTAGCGTCGCATCTCCCAGATCGATCACTTCCGCGCCTGCCGGAGCCGCCGCGCTCGTCCCCGCCGCAACAATCTTTCCGTCCGTCACCACCACCACTCCTGGCGTCACCAGCGCGTTGCTTTTTCCATCAAACAGCCGCGCCGCCTTCAGCACGTACGTCTTGCTCGCCGCTTTTTGCGTCTGCCCAAACGCGGTTGCCGCAACCAGCAGACTGAACAGCCCAAATTCGCACCATTTGCGCGTCATTTCCTCTCCTCCACTTTCAATCCGATCTCTGAAATTCTGTCAACAGCCCGTCGCTGAAACTTGCGGAGCAAGTCGTCCTCGCCCGTTGTACCCCGCGGGGCTTAATTTTGCCCCGACGCAAAAAGGAAGCATTGCATCTCTGGGCTGGCAAAACGAAGCTGGACGCCCTTCTCGAATCCTGCAAACCAATCTCGCGATTCCGGCGGAAAGTCCTTTGGGTCCGCTGGCGAATAAATCGCTCCACGGAGAAACAAACGCAAAATGCCATCCTCGGCAAAAGAGAGCTGCAAGAGGTCGTCCAGGCATATCGTTACACTGCCATTCCGTAAGGAAATCGTGCAGCCGGAGTTGGAGCCCAGCACCGCAATTTTTTTCTTTTGTCGCTCCCATCCGCGAAGAGTGTTCATGACTTCAGCGTGTGAGATCGCATTCATTCGCGCACCTCCTCCTTTGCGAAGCGCAAAGGCGCCGGCTATTCTAGCGGTTTGAACCGCCCATTGTCCCGCCGCTTTTTGGGGGCTCTCGGGTTCCTTTGAACCGCTTTCGAACGTGCAATGAAGCGCCCGTGCGCGCTGCTGGCCGTTACGCTCTCTACTGGATAATCGCCAGCCAGCGGCGCCGCCCGGCTTATCGCTTTTCCACACCCTTCCTCGTACGAGTATTTTCGTACTATTGACGCCACCGGCCACCCCTTTCGACACTGGAGACAGTATGGCCCGCTATTCTGCCTTTCTCGGGCGCAGGGTCGAGGTGCAATACCGCGCCGGCGATATCCTTCTGCCCGCGTCCGGCACGTTTGTCGCAGATTCCGGCCGCTCCATCTTCCTCGAAGAACATTTCGAACAGCGTGGACAGGAGAAACAATTCCGCTGGGAGATTCCCTATCAATACATTGTCCGCATCCAGGACCTGGACACCGACGGCGCTTCGTCCAATCCTACCGCGGCCCCCGCTGGACCGGCTTCGGCCTCTGACGCAACGCCGCAGCCACCTCCAACCGAGAAACTCCGCAACTCTGCCGCAGCCGGCGCTTCCGGCGGTGCCTCCTCTCTCCTTCCATTCTCCAATCGCCCAAAGACCGCCTGAACCCCTCCAAATTCCCTCGCCGCCGCGACTCCATCCACCCATTTCGGCTACAATCTTTCCGCGACGCTTGAAAAATTCGCGCGGCTCCGCCTTTCGATCGACGGCCGCAAATCAGGAGATCTCTTGTGACACCTGCTCCCGGCCCGCAGCAGAAAATTGGATTGATCGGTCTCGGCCTCATGGGCCGCCCCATGGGACTCAATCTTTTGAAGGCCGGCCACACCCTCGCCGTATGGAACCGCACCGCCTCGCGCGCCGAATCGCTCGTCGCCGCCGGAGCCAAACTTGCGGAATCTCCCCGCGAAGTCGCCTCCTCCTCCGACGTTCTCCTCACAATCGTCAGCGACCCTCCCGCCCTCGAAGAAGTTCTGTGGAGCAAAGACGGCGTACTCTCGGGCCTCCGGCGCGGCAGCATCTATATCGATTCCAGCACTGTGTCTCCCGCTCTTGCACGCAAAGTCTCAGCAGCTTGCGCCGAGCGCGGAGCGCGTTTCCTCGATGCTCCGGTCACGGGCGGCACCTGGGGCGCGGAAAAAGGAGAGCTGGTTTTCATGGTCGGCGGCGAAGCCGAAACTCTGAAAGCCGTCGAACCCATCCTCGGCGCGCTGAGCAAGCGCTGGTTTCACCTCGGCCCCAACGGCGCCGGCCAAATCATCAAGCTCGCCATGAATCTGATTCTCGCCCTGCAAGTCGACGCTCTCGCCGAAGCCCTCGCACTCGTCACCGGCGCTGGAATTCAGGGCGAAAAGCTTGTCGAAGTCATGCAGTCCAGCATGGCGCGCGCTCCTATCCTCGATATAAAAGCTCCCCTGCTTCTCAAAGGCGAATACCCTCCAAGTTTTCCTTTGCGCCTCATGCACAAAGACCTCGGTCTCGCGCTCGACCTCGCCAATCAAATTGGCGTCCCTTTGCCGGCCACCGCCGCCGCCCGCGAAACCTACAGCGCCGTCAAAGGCGCCGCCAAGGAAGATCTCGACTACGCCGCTGTCATGAAATTCTGGAAAAAGTGACGCATCCGGCGAGGGTGCGTCATCCTGAGCCCGCGGTGGCGGGCGAAGTATCTTTCTTCCACTAGATTCTGGAAAAAGAAACGCATCCGCTAGGGTTGTGCTACGTCTTTCCTTGTCTTAGTCTTATGCGACCGCTCTTCGCCAAGAATGGAGCCGCTTCATGAAATGTTCGAGTCTTCCGCGCACGTTCCTTTTCGCGCTGCTCGTTTTCGCCGCCTCGCAAACCTGCCGGGCGCAAGATGGAGCCGCTCTCTACCGCCAGCGTTGCGCCGTCTGCCACGAAGGCGGCGCTTCGGACCGCGCTCCCGACCGCACCATCCTGCAATACATGCCGCCAGCGTCCATTGCTCGGACCCTCGAAACCGGCGTGATGCGTGAAATGGCCGGCTCCCTCACCCCGGCCGAGCGCGACGCCATCGCCGCGTTTCTGACGGCGGGCGCGCCTAAAGCGAAATCCGATGCCGCGCCTCGCTCGCCGGTCGGCTTGTGTCCCGCGTCTCCGAAAAGTTTCTCCGTCGAGCCGAGCACCCCACAGTGGAACGGTTGGAGTCCCGATTTCGCTAACCATCGCTTCCAGCCCACAGCCATGGCCGGTATAACTGCCGCAGATGTCCCTCGGCTGAAACTCAAATGGGCTTTTGGCTTCGAAGGCGATTCCCTGGCATTCGGCCAGCCCACCGTTCTTGCCGGGAGCCTGTTCGTCGGCAGCCAGCAAGGCAAGGTCTTTTCTCTCGACGCCGGCACTGGTTGTCTCCGCTGGTCCTTCCAGGCGGAGACTGCCGTGCGCACGGCCGTCACCCTCGGGCCTCTCGCGGGCAAGCAACCTGCCAACTACGCCGCATTTTTTGGTGATCAACGCGGCGGTGTCTACGCTGTGGACGCTGCCACCGGCCGCTTGCTTTGGAGGGCGCAGGCCGATTCGCATCCGCAGACCAGAATTACCGGCTCACCGCAATTCTTCCGCGGTCGCGTCTACGTTCCCGTGAGTTCGGCGGAAGAAGTTGCTTCCATCGATCCCCATTACGAGTGCTGCCGCTTCCGCGGAAGCGTTGTCGCGCTCGATGCCGAAACCGGCGCACAGCTCTGGAAAACCTACGTCGTCGACGAAGCCCCGCACCCCACGACCAAGAGCGCTCTCGGCACGCAGTTCCTGGGCCCCTCTGGCGTGGCCATCTGGTCCGCGCCCACGCTCGATCCGGAACACAAAGTCTTGTACGTCGGCACGGGAAATAATTATTCCGATCCCGCCGTGGCGACGAGCGACGCCATCCTCGCGCTGGACATGGACACCGGAAAAATCTTGTGGTCGCGCCAGCTCACGCCGGAAGACGCCTACAACAGTTCTTGCCGGACAACGATGGAAAACTGCCCCAAGTCCAAAGGGCCCGATTTCGACTTTGGTTCTTCGCCCATTCTTGTTTCTTTGCCCGGCGGACACCGCACCTTGGTGGCGGGGCAGAAATCGGGAGTCGTGTACGGATTGGATCCCGACAATGCCGGAAAAGTGTTGTGGCAGGTGCGCGTCGGCGAAGGCGGCGTCAACGGAGGAGTTCAGTGGGGTTCCGCCGTCGATGAGAACAACGCTTATGTCGCGTTGTCGGACGTCACTCGCACGCGCCACGAAGCCACCATCAACGGACAAAAAATGGTGACGCGCACGCTGGACCCATCCAAGGGCGGAGGCTTGTTCGCGCTGCGCCTCGCGACCGGCGAAAAAGTCTGGCAGACGCTGCCATCCAAATCGGCCTGTCAGGGCCGCCCCAATTGCAGTCCCGCGCAATCTTCCGCCGTCACCGCGATTCCCGGAGCGGTTTTCTCCGGCGCCATGGACGGGCACCTGCGCGCTTACTCCACCGCCGACGGGCGCATCGTGTGGGACTTCGACGCCGTCCGCGATTTCACGACCGTAAACGGCGTCTCCGCTCGCGGCGGCGCTTTCGATGGGCCCGGCCCGGCGATTGTAGGCGGCATCCTCTATGTGAACTCAGGCTATGGCAGGTTTGGCGCGATGCCCGGCAATGTTCTTCTCGCCTTCTCCGTGGACGGGAAGTAGATACTTTCAAGGAGGCCACCAATGAGCGCGCCTGACCCCGCCAAGATCCAGATTTTTCGCGAGCATCTTCGCCAGGAGTGGACCGATGCTCGTACCATCGCCGCATGGCGAAAATGGCAAGCTCCGCTCGCCGCTTTTTCTCGCGGCGCTACGGATGCCATTCTTGAAGCCGCCCAGCTTCGCCCGGGCATGCGCGTGCTCGATCTTGCCAGCGGCGTTGGCGATCCCGCGCTTGCTCTCGCGACTGAGGTTGGCCCTTCGGGCCGCGTGACCGCCACGGATCTGGGCCCGGGCATGTTCTCGCTCGCCGAAGAGCTCGCGCGAAAAAAGGCCATCACCAACATCGAATTCCGCGAAGCCAATGCCGAGTCGCTTCCCTTTCCGGATGCGTCGTACGACGTCTTGACCTGCCGTTTCGGAATCATGTTTTTCCCGGATCTCGCGAAGGCGCTGCGGGAATGTTTTCGCGTGCTGAAGCCCGGTGGACGTGCCGTGTTTGTTGCCTGGGGAAAGAAGGAACAGCCCTTCTTTGGAAGCACGGCGGGAATCCTCGTGAAACATGTTCCGGTCCCTCCGGCTCCGCCCGACCCCGATGGACCAAGCATGTTCATGTTTGGCGAGAGCAACCGCCTCCGGCACTCGCTGGAGGCCGCTGGCTTCATCAATGTCCATGAAGAAGCCCGCATCGTGCCGGGACGCTGGCCCGGCCCGCTGGAAGAATTTTGGCAGCAGTTCACGGAAGTGGCTGCGCCCTTTCGTCCGCTGCTCGAGCAATTGACTCCCGAGAAAAAAGCCGAGGCCGTCGCGGAAATTCTCGCCGCGCTGAAGAAATTCTGGAACGGCAAAGAATTGACCTTGCCTCTCGAAATCGTCATCGGCGTGGGCTCCCGCCCCTAATTCGGGATCGCGTAAATTCTCGCCACGCGCAACATTCCCTCTGCATCAAAGAAATGTCATGCGCCGCAAAGCTCATCCCTGGGGCGCGCCGCCCTGGACCATTAATTTCCGTCCTGCCCCGCGCGCTCTTCCCGATCGTGTGGATTTCGCAATCGTTGCCGCTGGCTTCTCGGGGCTTTCCGCTGCGGCCTGGTTGC
>Ga0307479_10002443_pt1 | contig 16893 bp, 18 predicted proteins | sample atmos_gasesECM4C_FD_203743 | JGI IMG/M metagenome (GOLD analysis project Ga0307479, IMG submission 203743) | Hardwood forest soil microbial communities from Morgan-Monroe State Forest, Indiana, United States - atmos_gasesECM4C_515 | ecosystem: Environmental > Terrestrial > Soil > Temperate... | reverse complement strand
GTGCGAGTACTCGAAGCCGTTCACCTCGTTAAGGAACATCGTGAGGATGCGCCCGTCGCGAAATTTCACAAAGGCGTTGCGGAAGACATCCCGGAACAAGCCGGGCAAGTGCGCGGCTTTCTCCGGACTACCTAGGGCCTCGATGCCCTCGGAAAAGAGCGTGGCGCGTTCATGGCCGGAGACGGTCTGCGGGAGGAGACTGCGCCAGCGGTATTTCGCCAGCACTCCAGTGAAGAAGCTGTGTTTGCCTCCTAGCTTTACAGATTGCTCGTCGAGGTCGTCCATGAATTTGTAGATGAGCGCGAGCGTGATGAGTTCGACCTGATCGGTGGGCAGCGGGAGCTTGCCGACGAGGACATCACGGCAGGTATCGATTCGACGTTTGGTTTCGGAGGTTAGCATTCGACGTTGCGGTTCCTCTTTCTCCCGAGCCGTCGTTGACATTGCACTCCTCTCACTGAATTCATGAGCGCTCCAAACCAAACATCGGTTGCAATGAGTGACGAGAAGCTCGGCATTGCTATCATCGAACGGCCCCTACGCAACCTAGAAACCCTTTGGGGGGCTCCGCTTAAGCAACTCGATAAATTCTTCGCCTATGAGAACTCAAGAACGCCCGGATCGTGCGCTCGATTAAGGGTAAGTCAGCCGGGTGAAGCATTTCACCAGATTTACGAAAATGGTATCGTCTGGTCCCTCTTATCTTATCCGATCAGGTTTTGGCTGCTATTGAAACTTACGATTGTACTCGGAGAGTCGAGCAATCCACGCGGCCTCTCTCGTGACGCTAGGTTTTCTGCGTTTTCGCACGTCTTGTGCTTCGGGTTGCGGTGAAAGCGAAAGGACTTGGATTCGGCTATCGGCCACGCTCTGCCATACTATGAAATAAATACCCTACAATAAACTTCAATCTAATTGCCTACCGCATTCCTGAAGCCATGAAAAGACTTCGCGGGCGGCTTCACCTAGATCGCGCGAGATGCGCCTTTTCCGCAGAATCTGCGGGGTGTTGGCCCCTTGTTTGTATGCCTGTCTTGTCCGTGGACTCTTGCATATTCGGACCTGTATCGGAAATTTGCCGCCCCATGCGGTGGGTTCGTGACAATCAGCGCTCGATACTGCCAAAAACGGACCGTGGATTAGACCCGTGCTGAAATTGAAAAGGTAAATATCATCTCCAATCTTGATGTTCATAGGCCAAATCGCATTTTGCTGAATGGTCGCTACAAGCTGCCTTTGGAGGCACTCGGATTCGGTCACGTAGTTGCAGAGGAAGATAAAAGCATTCTTGTTTTGGTTCACAATTTTTGCTTCCGCGGCACATTCTTTCATATCTCTGCGCGAGCACTAAGCAGGATTTCGAACGCTAGGCCCGAGTCTGCTCTCTCCGGCCTTTCGACAACCCCTTCGGCACCAGCAAGCTCTGCGCCTTGCAACGGATCTCCCTTCTCGAAAATACCCAACTCTTTATCAGCCGTTCCCGGTCACCGAATTTTATGAATGGGCGCAAATCCACGCCGCCGAGCGGCAAACCTTGTTGAAGAAGCTCGACGAAACGGAAAAAACCGCTGGGCCACCGCTTGGGCGTTTTCCGAATTAAAAACATGCAGGCACGTCGGTTCATTTCTCGGGCTTTGCTTCCCGGCACGCTGATTCGGCTTCGACCCGCGCTCGGAAGTCCCTTTCCGCTTCCGGCTGACTCGGATAGTCGCCAGCGTCGAAGCGGCTCTTCACTGCCGTCAGAATGCGGTTGATCGCGCGACGGCAAGCCGCGCTCCGGCGCGCGCGGAGTTGCTCCGCCAGATGGTCGAGAAATTCCGTCGTCATGTCACTTCTATTTTATCCTGTCGCTCGCGGCGAGTGGTGGAGTTCCCGTCACTCCTGACGTAATAAACGGGGACCAGACCTATTTCCGGTGGTCACCCTTACTCATGGCACTCCTCTTGACAATCAGTAGGAGAAGTGTAATCTTCCTCTTGATGCTCAGGAGGAATTCGCCCGTGGCGGACAAGCCGAGTGATCTCGTTCAAGGCACTCTGGACATGCTTATCCTGAAAACGCTGGCGCTCGAACCCATGCATGGATATGGCGTTGCCGTCCGCCTCGAACAAATGAGCAAGGGCGTTTTCCGCCTCAATGCAGGTTCGCTGTTTGTCGCTTTTCAGCGCCTGCAGCGAGCGGGGCTGGTCAGAAGCGAATGGAAAGCCACTGAGAATAGCAGGCGAGCAAAGTATTACGTCCTGACCGACCAAGGGCGAAAAAGGCTTAACAACGAAACACGGGAATGGGGCAGGCAAGTGGCGGCGATCGCCAGAATCTTGGAGACCTCGTAAGGGGAATATGCCGTTGCTGCGAATCGTAGTGGGCGGACTTCGATCGCTGTTCCGAAAGGAGCAGGTCAGCCAGGAGCTGGACGAAGAACTAAACGGCTTCCTGGAGATGGAAGCCGAAGAAAAGATGAAGCAGGGTATGAGCCGCAAGGATGCGCTTCGCTCCGTTCGCTTAGAGCATGGGAGTCTGGAAGTTACGAAGGAGATCGTGCGCTCTGCCGGCTGGGAGTCTTTTGTCGAGACGTTGTGGCAAGACCTGCGCTTCGGCTTCCGCACGCTGCGCAAATCTCCCGGCTTCACGGCCGTCGCTGTGCTTACCTTGGCGCTAGGAATAGGTGCCAATACCGCGATCTTCACACTCATCGATGCGGTCATGCTGAAGTCGCTGCCCGTACCGAACCCTACACAACTCTATCGGCTCGGTGACAACAACAATTGCTGTGTCATGGTCGGCACCCAAGACGGAGGTAGTTTTGCTCTCTACTCCTATCCGCTTTACGAGGACCTTCGCGACCACACGCCTGAATTCATCAACCTCGCTGCCTTTGCGTCCTACCTGTCTGATTTGAGTGTTCGCCGGCATGGCGATTCCGCCGCAGAGCCTTACAAGGGCGAGTTTGTCTCAGGGAATTACTTCACCATGTTCGCTATCCGCGCTTTCGCCGGCCGACTCCTCGCACCACCGGATGACTCATCAGGAGCGCCTGGTGTGGCAGTGATGAACTATCACACCTGGCAGCAGCATTTCGGCCTAGACCCATTCGTGATCGGCTCGACGTTCAATATCAACGGTGTGCCCTACACGATTGCAGGTGTGACGCCTCCGCGATTCTACGGCGACACTCTCCGGAGCGATCCGCCTGACTTCTGGCTGCCCTTGGTCGCAGAGCCGAATGGCCGTTTGCACAACGCCAACCTTGAATGGCTTTATCTGTTTGGACGACTGAGACCCGAGTTCGCGCCGCAGCACGTCCAGACTCGGCTCAGTGTTGAATTGCAAGAATGGCTCGGCAACCACCGCGAAGTTATTCCCGAGCGAGACTGGAAAGACATTGCTCGGCAACACGTCCGCCTGGCACCGGCAGCCTATGGCGTCGCGCGAATGCAGACCGACTATGCCATGGGCCTGCGCTTATTGGTGACGCTCTCGGCCTTGCTGCTGCTGATCGCCTGCGCGAATATCGCCAACCTGCTGCTGGCACGCGGGTCGGCCAATCGTTCGCAGACAGCGGTCCGGTTGGCCTTGGGCGCGCCACGAAGCCGGCTGATTCAGCAGATGCTCACCGAGAGTGTTCTGCTGTCATTGGCGGGCGGGGCGGCGGGACTTTACGTGGCCTATGCTGGCACACATGCCATCCTGCTACTTGCATTTCGCGGGGCTCACTATGTTCCAATCGAGGCCCGTCCTTCCCTGCCCGTACTGGGCTTCTCCCTGCTTCTATCGTTGGTCACAGGCATCGTGTTTGGAATTGCGCCTGCCTGGATGACATCGCAATCCGATCCTGCCGATGCTCTGCGCGGCGCAGGCCGTTCCACAGGAGATCGCTCCTCGATAGTTCAGAAGCCTCTCCTGATCGTGCAGGTCGCATTCTCGATTGTGCTCTTGATCGGAGCTGGTCTGGTTACGCAAAGCCTGCGGAACCTCGAACATCAGGATTTTGGATTTGTAACGGAGAGCCGCTTGATCGTGAATATAGATCCTTCGCTGGCCGGTTACAAGCCAGATAAGCTCTACGGGCTCTATCAGCGGCTTGAGGAAACACTCCCGCAAATACCAGGCGTCCTGAAGGCCAGCCTATCGGGTTACAGCCCATTGGGTGGCAACAACTGGAACGAACGCGTGTACATTGAGGGAAAACCACCGGACTATCGTTGGACGGCGCCATCCTGGGATCGAGTCGGGCCCCATTATTTTGAAACCATCGGCACACGTTTGCTACAAGGACGCACCATCGATGAACGCGACACGCCCACTGGCCGACGCGTAGCAGTCATTAATGAGACTTTCGCGCATAGGTTTTTCCCGAACGAGAATCCCATCGGGCAGCACTTCGGGATGCAGGATGTGAGCCACAGCGGCGACTACGAAATCGTTGGCATTGTCGAAGACGCGAAGTACCAGGACACGCGCGGCCCTGCTTATGCCACATTCTTTTTGCCGTTACTGCAAACCGCAGCCGGAGGCCAGCTTCGTGGATGGGTGGGTGCCATCGAGTTCCACGTTGTGGGCAAATCCGAGAATCTCGAGTCGGCCGTCCGGAAAGCCTTGGCGGATGTCGATCCGAATCTGACCGTCCTCAACATGGTGAGCTTTGATGAGCAGGTGGCGCAAAACTTTAATCAGGAACGACTGATCGCGCGGCTCGCGGAACTGTTCGGAGGCCTTGCGCTGATCCTGGCCTGCGTTGGACTGTACGGCGTAACAGCTTATGGCGTCGCGCGACGAACCAAAGAGATCGGCATCCGCATGGCGCTCGGCGCCGACCGCGGGAACGTCCTTGGCCTCGTTCTACGCGCTGCGCTAGCCCAACTCGGCTTGGGTCTGGCTATCGGCATACCGGCGGCGCTGGCGGGAGGCAGCGTCCTTGCGGGCCAGCTGTACGGAGTCAAGAGCTATGACCCGATGATCCTCCTACTGTCGGCCATAATTCTGGCTGCTTGCGCGCTTCTGGCTACATCAGTTCCGGCGCGGCGTGCGACGCGCGTCGATCCCAGCGTGGCGCTGCGTTACGAGTAGTTCGCGCTGCCGCTTACCCCGATTTTCTGCCCCATTTTCCCGGGCTGTGCTTCGGGCTGATTCCCGCGTCCGGTAACCAACACAGTGCTTATGCATTGGAAGCCAGTGGCTTTCGTTGACCAACGGCGAAGTGTTGGACGACCGAAGGTATGGGGATTATTTTCGCGTGCGGCATACGCCGGGAGACGGAAACAATATGAGCGATCCTGGCCTCTACCTTTGCGCTCCGGCATAGTTGGAACCGCCCACCAATGATGCTTGTATATTTACATACAATAGCCTATTATTGTACATAAACATGCAAGCCAAGAATCGCATCTACGGCGCACTCATCGCGGATGTAGTCGAATCTCGCTCTCACTCGCACCTCCGTTCCTCTCTCAACGAGAAGCTTCGGATTGCCAGCGTCGCCCAATTGGACGACAAACTCATCCGCGTGCCTTACGCAGTGACTGCAGGGGATGAATTTCAAACAATAGCCCCGCGCGTGGATTCAATTCCCAAATTAATTCTGGACCTGCGGAGGCGTCTCCAACCCCATCAGCTCCGAATCGGCATTGGAATCGGAACGATCCAGGGGACCATACGCGCGCCCGTAAACCGCATCGCAGGTCAAGCTTTCGAATCCGCACGAGCCGCCATCAATGAAATTAAGGAAACAAGGAAATACCCAACCCTGACTGCCTTTCGTTCACAGTACCCCGAATTCGACCAGGTCGCCAATCTGGTTTACGGTCTCCATGACACGCTCCTCCTACAAATCACTTCGAAACAATGGGAGACGATTGCGACATATCTAATTAAGGATCGTGTGGATTACACTGCCAAGGCCTTGTCGATTGATATCTCAACCGCTTCAAGGAATCTGAAGCGCGGATATTTTTGGCAAATCGAACGCACCGCGGTCGTCATGGAAACTGTCCTACGGCAGGCTTTTCCATGATTGCGCGATTTCGTACAATGCTAGCTTATTGCACAAAATGATACATCCGGCTTACAACCTCTTTTTGGCAATCTACCTGGCCCATCTCCTCACCGATTTTATTTTTCAGACCAGCCGACTTGTTTTTAAAAAGCGCCGGGGTGACTGGCACGGTTATGTCATTCACGGGGTCACCCACTACGTTCTCGTTCTGGCCACTGTCGCTCTCGCAGATCCACACCGCTTCCCAACTCCATCCTTCCAGTTGGTTGCCGTTTCTCTGTCGGTCATTCATTTACTCGTGGACTGGGCCAAGGTCTCTTCGACCAAGTCTCGCTTACTCCCAGACAATGCACTCGTTTTTCTGCTGGATCAAGCGATCCACCTCCTCACTGTCATTGGAGCTGTCTTTTTCCTTGTTCACCCATCGGACCAAACGTTTGTCTTCTGGCTCGCTCGAATTCGCTCCCTGCAAGAACAAATCCTGCTGGTGGGCGTCGTCTATGTCTTTGTGATCTTTGGCGGCGGCTATCTCATTCGCGCGCTCATCGCCCCTCTTTGGAAGGAAGAGCAGGGGAAGGAAACAATCGAACACCAGGAAGTGATTAACGCTGGCCTGTATATCGGCTGGCTCGAACGATTTCTTGTACTAACGGCGCTGTTTCTGCAATCTCCCGCCACAGTCGGTTTCATTCTTGCCGCCAAGTCGATTGCGCGCTATCCAGAGCTCAAGTCCGTTCGTTTCGCGGAATACTTTTTGATTGGGACACTTCTCAGCGTGGCTATCGCCATCGGCGGAGCCATTGTCTTGCTGAAAGCTCTCTATGGAACCGTTGCTATCGGAAAATAAGATTGCTCCCTCGCGCCCTTGATATACCGGGCCGCTCACAAGGCGGGCAGGACTGCTTCACATGCTGACTGTTGTCGAGTCCGGTAAGCCAAGAGAAGCCTTTGAAGTCGACCTCATATATCTGGTTGAGGATCGTCACCGCGGCCTGTTGAACAATCTTGTCCTCCAGCGCCGCGACGCCCAACGGACGTTGCCGCCCGTCAGCCTTCGGTATAAAGACTCGTCTTGACGGTTTTGCCCGGTACGTTCCACGGTGCACCCGGCTGTGCAGATCGACGAGTCGATCCTCCAGCCCGGTTTCATACTCCTGCCACGTTACGCCGTCTACTCCGGGCGAAGCCTTACGCTGAAGCGCGTAGAAGCTATCGCGGAGTAGATCAACATTGAGATGGTGGAGCAAAGCGGTGAACCGCTCCTGCTTTCTTTCCTTTGCTGCCTTCCGCACACCGTCCAACCCCTGGGACATGCGCTTCCCGCTCTGTGTCGGGTGCATGTGCGATTGAACGATGTTCTCCCTCGTCTGTGCCCTTCCCTCCCCAGCCTCCGCGGAAGGTGGCCCTCCCTTGTTCGGCTGGTTCACAGGTACAACGACACCGTCCGACTTCTCCGGCACGTGCGTGTCCGCATTGCGGCTTGTGGCCTTCGCGGACCGGCCTTGATCGTCAGACCAAGGCGTGCTGGAGATCTCCCGGTTCTCGTGCATGTTGTTTCCCAGCGTGCGCGGGTTCTTAGACGACGCAGGACCGACAGTCCACTCGCGATTAGCGTGGCTGTCGTGTTGCCTTCCTCCTACTCGGAATGAAGTCGGCATCCTGATCTACGGGCTTTTCGCAGCTCAATAGCCCGCCCACCGATGCCTCTGTCTACGCTTCAAGAGACACCTCGCGATGTCCCCAGCAAGACTCGAAGTTAGGATGGATTCGCTACTTCCTTTCCTGGCGCTCTCTGGTTAGCCCGTGATCCATCCAAAATCGCCAAGATGACTAGGCGTAGCGTGTCCATTAACGGACCGAGGCCTCTGTGTAACGGAGTTGTTGTCGATCGCAATCAATCTCCGCTTCGATGCCGTACGGAATTACGAACATAGGATCGGTGTGGCCAAAGTCCATTTGCGTTACCACTGGCAATGACTCGAGTCCCAGCTCTCGGCAGACTTCGAGCAGCGCCATCTCATAGGCGCCAAAGCTCGATTCTTCGCCGTAGGGCCTTCCAAACAGAATTCCGCGAACGGCTTGCAGTGCACCTGTTGCGGCGATCGACCGCAGAATCCGAACAAGGGCACTCGGAGCGATGGCTTCTTCGGACAATTCGAGGAATAGGACGCTTTCCCGCCAGACCGCCAGATCAGGCCACACCGGACTGCCCCTGAGCCAGTCAACCACCTCGACGCACCCGCCCATCAATCTGCCCCGGTGAATTCCAGTTCCCTTAAGCCAGCGCCAACCCGAACAGGGATGAAGCTTGCGGCTCTGACTTTGAAGTTCGGGCTCGGCCCACTCGAGACGCTCACAGGTCCATCCATCAGTATTTGGTGCAATCTGTCCAGCAGCTTCCGTGCAAAAGAGATTTTGGCGAACGGAAGAAACCATGTAGGGGAACAGGCCTCCGTTCTCTCCGAAGCCAGCCATGATGGACGGTCCATAAAAAGATACTACGCCCGCTTTGGAACAAGCGAAGTGGATCACGGTTGAGTCGGAATAACCCAAAAAGGGTTTCGGATTGTCGCGGATCAGCGCGAGATCCAGAAACGGGAGAAGCCGAATCGAATCATCACCACCGATGGTCGACACGATTCCTCGAATGGATGGGTCCGCAAAAGCTTCCATCAGATCGGATGCGCGTGCCTCCGGATGCGCGGCTAGCCAAGTGGCGTCGGCCATCGTATGACGACCTTCGACCAGCTTCACTCCAAGACACTGTTCGATCTGACGCTTTCCAGCTTTGTAGCGATCTGGAAAGATGCTCGGACCTCCCCATGACAGTGAAAGTGCAGCAATACGATCACCATGGCGAAGGACGGGAGGCTTGATCATAGAGGGTAGTCTAGCCTGCACAGTTCGCTGCGAAAAGTCGCACAGTGTTCGGCGAGGCCCCGCCACGTGGGCGCAGGAGAGGCTACGAAAAAGCGACCGAACTCGGCACTTCGATTTCAGACCCTGCTCGATACCTATCGGCAATCCCTTACCTAATCGCGTTACGTGTAGAGTCGAGATGTGGCGCGGTGGTGTAGGTGCGGCCTATCGGTTGCCGGCCATTTCGGAAGCATCGGTTGGCCGGGAGTGCAGAATCGGAAAATTTCCCAGCGCGGGGGCGTAGGGTCCGCGTAGCCGATGAAGTGAGGCTAGCGTCGTGACAAGTTGCGTTCCCGGAACGTGCTGCGCATAACAGACTGCTAACAATAAGCTCACGTGCTCGTTGAAGACTCTCTCGTCAGCTCGACGTCCGAGCAGCCCAACGGCAAAGGCAAGAAGTCGAAAACCACCAAGATTAGGTCGTGGTTTATTCGCGCCGATGCCGTGCGCAAGCTCGACCGCGGCGAACCGGAGCCGCAAGCGGCCGTTTCCGAGGCTTCGGAGCATTCCTCCGAATCCTCGGAAGGCGGAACGTTCTAATTTCCGGACTCGAAAAGCCCTCCGGCGCTCCTGGAGGGCTTTTTCTCTTTGCGGCGTCCGGAATTGCGGTCGGAAAAAAAAAGTCCACCTGCTCCGTTGCCTTTCCCGGTATAGGTGCTCTGGGTCTCGCGCGGTGTGTTTTTCTTGCGGGATCTTCGGGGATCGTCGGTTTCGTCCCCACCTCCGGCGATGCAGTTCATCCCACGCGAAATCGAGCAAGCGCCACGGCTAACGCGCCAACGCCTCTCCTATAGGAGCGAACCGTGATGAATCGGGAATCGTATTGCCGTTGTCTTCTCTGTGATATGGAGCGCCATCTGACCGACCAATTCGCCGGACCCGATGGACGAAATGCGTATCGCCAATTCGCAGCTTTTTCGCCCCTGGCGTCCGCATTTCCGACCGCTTCGGACCTCATCTCGTTTCTACACACGGAGCACAGCGCGTGGAACGGAAATCCTTCGAAGGATCAGATTCTCGCGGAGCTTCTCCGCGCGACGACGAACAACGGCCGCTCGTCCACGTCGCAGGAGCTCCTGTTGCTGGCTTTCGTTCCCATGCTGCATCGAATCACCCGGCAAGTCCTCACACGCTGCCCCGCGCTTTCCCCCGACGACGTGGCGCAGCACGTCATGGCGGCCCTTCTCGAATCCTTCGGGTCACCAGAGTTCGCTGGACGCGATTCGCACCTTGCTTTTGCCATCGCGCGACTCATGCGGCGCAACGCTTTTGCCTGGGCGCAACGGGAAAGTCGCGCGAAAGTGTCCGGCGCCGACATAGTCGATCTCGAGCGTGCTCCGCATCACGGCCATGCGCAACCGATCGAGCTCGCCGCTGTGCTTCGCCACTTTCTCGACCGCTGCCGACAGCGCGGAATCCTTTCGAGCGAAGACCTTCTACTGTTGGCCGAGTTCAAGCTCGACCAGTCTCCGGGGGCCGACTATTCAAACGCTTCACGCCAGAGGATGAAGCGGCTCCTCGAGAAGCTGCGGCGCGCCGCGCGGCGCCCTCGCCGGCCGAGATTCGACGATCGGCAGCTTCGCTTATTTTAGATTTTTTTTCGATTCCCTGAGCTAAAGAATTTTCCGCGACACAAATTTCCCGCCGCTTACAGATATAGGTACATGCAGATCGAGTTCCTGTCCCGCGTTCCGCGTGAGGGAGACGGCCGACGCTGTTCATCGAGTTTGTCGTGTCTCGTGCTCAAACACGCCATGAACATCGCGGTCCGCAATCCTTTCCCGAACGTCCCGGGACGGGAACTCTGGTATCTGTTCTTTTGATTTCGTGAAGGAGATTCTTCCCATGAAACGATTTTCTCGATTGGTGCGACGTTCTCGATTGCTGGCGCGTGGATTCGGTATCGCGGCGGCGGGCCTGGCTTTGGCCGTTCCGGCATTCGCGCAAGCGAACTCACCGTGGGAAAACGCAGTCAGCGTGCTGCAGCAGGCCTTTACCAGCACGATTGCCCGAGGACTGTCCCTTGTCGCCATCGTTGTCTCGGGATTGACGTTCGCTTTCGGCGAAGGCGGCTCGAAACGTGTGCTGGCCGGTGTGCTGTTCGGCGTCGGGATGGCAATCGCCGCGGTCAATTTCATGGCGTGGTTGTTTCCGGGCTGAGCGAGATCACGCGATGAGTTACGAGCGACGAATCAATCCGGTACAGCGGTCGCTATCGCGGCCACTCACGATCCTCGGCGCAGAGCGGAAACTGTTCTTCTTCGCGATGTGCCTGGGCGCCGCCACGTTCAACCTGCTCGGTAGTCTCGTGGGCGGAGTGCTCATATTTTTGTTGCTCTATTTCGCCGCCCGCTGGGCGACCACGACAGACCCGCAGATTTTGAGACTTCTTTTTCATGCGGCCAGGCTGCGGAGAGAATACGATCCGGTCAAATTCACACCCGTTTCCCTCGTGCGAGCCAATCCATGTTGAATGTCAAACGGATCTTCAAGAACTACGAAGAAGTGGGCTCGCTCAATGCCATGGTCAACCTCTTTGGTTTCATCGGCCCACACCTCTTTCTCACCAAATCGGGAGACGTTGGCGTCATTCTCGAAATGGGAGGAGTCGATTACGAATGCCTGGAGGCTTCGGCGGTCGATGCGTTGACCAAGCGCCTGGAATCCGCCCTACGTCTGTTTGATGAGAACTACCGCGTGTATCAGTTTTTGTTCAAGCGCAATCGCCAGGCCATTCCTCATTCCTTCTGCGGCAAATCCGTTGTCGATGCAGCAATCCGTGACCGCGTCAAGTATTTCGAGGAAAAGTCCGAAACCCTTTTTTCACTTTCCGTCTACTTCGTCGTTCTTTGTCCCGCGCAATCCGCCCGGCGTTCGCTCGCGGGGACGCTCTTTGAATTTCCCGCTAATCCCGGCCGGTGCTGGGCGGAACTCGCGGCAAGGTTTTCCGCGACTTCTTCGGTTCACCTTGATGCCATGGAAATTGCGCAGGCGGAGTCCGCACTGCTGCAGAAAGTCAACAGCTTCCGCACGCAGGTCAGAGACTTTGTCTCAGTGCGGCTCCTCGGAAAGGAGGAGGCCTTTCGCATGCTGAAACGCACGCTGAATTTCGATCCAATGAAACTTGACGCCGCGAAGCTCAAGCACGATACCTTTCTCGATTACTACTTGTGCGAATCGCACCTCGAATGTCATCGCACCTACCTGCGGATGGACGATTGCTTCGTCAAAGTGCTGACCCTGAAGGAGCCCCCGGCGCATACGTTCCCGCTTCTCCTCAAAGGGCTTTTGGATGTTTCCGCCAACTATCACGTCGTGACCGAATGGAAGAAAGAAGAACCTGGCAAGACCCGCCGCACCATCCAGGCCAAACGCCGGCATTTTCACAACACCAAGCGATCGTTTGTGAGCCAGGTGAATTTGAATGATGCCGGGCCACAGGATTTGCTTCTCGACCAATCGAAGGAATCGCAGGTGCTGGAGCTCGGCAAAGGCATCGAGGAGATAGAGCTGCGCGGCAACTACTTCGGGCAGTTTTCTCTGGCCGTCGTCCTCTACGATCGTGATCTCCGAGCGGTCGAATGCGCCGCCGCGGAGTTCTACAAAGTCTTTAGCGTGCACGACGCGCAGCTCTACGACGAACGGTTTAATTTACTGAATGCGTTCCTTGCCGCGGTTCCCGGAAATCACGCCTTCAACCTGCGCAATTTGTACTTGCTGAACACCAACTATGCCGATCTCTCGTTTCTCTTCACATTGCATTCGGGCGAAACGCAGAACGCTCATCTCCGCCAGGAATATCTCGCCGTGCTCGAGACGAGTCACGGCACGCCATACTTCCTGAACCTGCATTACCGCGACACGGCCCATTCCATGATTCTCGGGCGCAGTGGCAGCGGGAAAAGTTTCCTTTTGAATTTTTTGATTACAAACCTGCAGAAGTACGACCCCTACACCTTTATCTTCGATGTCGGGGGAAGTTTCGAAAGCCTCACGCGGCTCTTCGGCGGCTCCTACCTGCAGCTGGGCCTGGAATCCGCTGACTTCACGATCAACCCCTTCTCTCTGCCTCCGACCAAGGCGAACCTCGACTTTCTCGCGCTTTTTCTTAAGGTCCTGCTCGGCAGCGACTTCGGCACCCTCGACCCCGAGACCGACCGCGACCTGTACGAACAGATCGAAAATCTTTACTCACTCGATCCGGCGCTGCGGACGCTGGACGTGCTCGCGAATACCCTGCCGCGTCCGATCACCTATGCTCTCGCCAAATGGGTGCGCGGCGGTCAGTTCGGATTTCTTTTCGACAACCCGCAAGACACCATCACGTTCTCACGCTTCCAGTGTTTCGATTTCCAGCAGATGAGCCGTTACCCGGAGCTTTTCGAACCGCTCTTGTTTTACATCCTTCATCGCGCGAATGAAGTCATTGCGGATCACGAGATTTCTACCACCTTCAAGGCGTTTTTCATCGACGAAGCGTGGGTGTTTCTGCGCAACAGGAGCATCCAGCGCTACATCACCGAAGCCTTGAAGACGTGGCGCAAGCACAACGCCGCCATGATTCTCTCGACGCAGTCGCTCGACGAACTGAAACGCTCGGAACTGCTCGACATCATCGTCGAAAGTTGCTCGACCAAGATGTTCCTCGCCAATCCCGACATGGATCAGGACCTGTACCGCCGGCAATTTCATTTGAACGACACGGAAGTGAATCTCATCTCCTCGCTCATCCCCAAACAGCAATTTCTTCTGAAAACCCCAGAGCTTGCCAAGGTCGCGAATCTTCACGTCGACCGGCGCAGCTACTGGCTCTACACCAACGACCCGTACGACAACCGCAGGCGGAAGGAAGCCTTCGGCGCGTACGGATTTGAGAAGGGATTGAGCGTGTTGGCGGGAGAGGCGTCGTGATTCCGAGCCTTCTACATACGGCCGAGCGATTGGGCGTGACCACCGAATATCTGCCGCTGGTTTTTGTTGGGCTCGCCACCGGTATTGTCTTTCTCGTCCAGTGGGTTGCCTGCTGGTTCAAGGATCGAAATCCCTGGCGATTGTTTACGCAAAGAAAAGGAGAACGAGGCCATGTCGTTTGAACGGAAGTTGCATTCCCGACTCGCAATGCTTTTGCTTTTCGGATTCTTTGCAAGGCTTCCCGCACTTGCTGATGGCGCGCGCGTCGTCAAGTACGGCAAGGAGGATGTCGTTCCGGTCCACGCCAAGCTGCGCTTTTCCACCCTGATCGTGCTCCCGGACAACGAGGAGATCCTCGATTTCACGACCGGCGACCGGGAATTCTGGATCATCAACGGCGCCCACAATCTTTGCTACGTCCATCCCGCGCAGGCCGGAATTCGCAGTAATTTGAATCTCATCACCGCGAGCGGCCACGTCTATTCGTTCCTGCTTACCGAAATCGGCAACGACCCGAACGTCCAACCCGACCTGAAACTCTTCGTCGAACCGAAGGAGGAATCGAGTGTCGCGACCGCTCTACACGGCTACGTCCGCGCCGCGGATGCCGAAGCCTACCGGAAGGAAATGGAAACCGTTCACTCGCAGGCAACCGCGGATGTGCGCGCGGCCGAAGCCCATGCCATCGAGACCATCAGCCAGTTCCGTTCTGCGTATGCGACCAAGCTGCGCTTCGACTACACGCTCGACCCCAAGCTCGCCCGCGAACCGTTTCTCGTCTCCGCGATCTACCACGACGATTCGTTCACCTATATCCGCTGCGGTGCGAGAGAGAAGCCGGCGCTCTATGAAATGAAGGATGGTAAGCCCAATCTCATCTCCTTCCAGGTCGAGAACGGCGTGTACATCGCGCCGAAAATTCTCGATAGCGGCTACCTGGCGGTCGGGAAGAAAAAGCTCAACTTCACTCGTTCCGTCTCAGGAAAGTGACCCATGACCTCGCCATCCCCCATCCACGACAAAAGCCCAAAGCCGCCCGGCTTGCTTCCAAAAAACGTACAGTCCTGGTTGCTCGCCGGGCTGGCCGTTCTGATGGTCGTCATCATGTGGCTGACGGGCGGAAAGAAGCCCGCCGCGCCTCCGCGCAGCGGTCCTTCGGCTCCCGCCGTGCAGGCCCCGCTCGAAGTCAATGAGGCCAAGATCGTCGAACTGCAGAACCGCATCCAGGAACTGCAACGGGAACAGGCTGTCGCGCAGAACGCTCTTGCACAGCAGAGCCGCGCGCTCACCGGCAGCGTTGATCCGCAGCCGAGTTCCGCTGCTGGCGAAGGTCCCCAGCAACAGGCCGAAGACTCTATCCGCGAGGAGCGCAAGAAGCGCGACTATCTTTCTTTGTTCGCCTCGAACCTCGCCCTGAGCTACCGAAAGAATCCGGAAGCAACACGCGCGCTGGAACCGGCTTCTTCGGCCTCACCCGAGGCCGCGCAGCTCGCCGAGCTCTCGCGATTGTTTCAGCCCGCGCCTGTGCCGAAAGAGTCCGCTGCGGAAAGCGATCGAAAGGAGGAACACCGAAATCCTGTCGCCCCGCCGGCGGGCGCGCCGGCCGTGGCGACAGGAAAAATCTACGTACTTTTGGAAGGCACGGTCCTTGAAACTGTTCTTCTCAACCGTCTCAACGGGCAGTTCTCCGGTCCGATCGAGTGCCTGTTGACAGGCGATGTCTATTCCCACGACCGGCAGCATCTCTTGATTCCTGCGGGCAGCAAGATTCTCGGAGAAGCCCGCAAGGTCGAGAGCTTCGGTCAAACGCGGCTCGCCGTTTCCTTCCACCGGCTCGTTATGCCGGACGGTTACTCCGCAAGCCTCGATCATTTCCAAGGACTCAACCAGATCGGCGACGCCGGTCTGCGCGACCGAGTCAACAATCACTATCTGAGATTGTTTGGAGTCTCGCTCGCCATCGGTGCCATCGGCGCTGTCGCCGAGGGCGGAACTTCGGGTGCCCTCACCGCTTCGGGCACCGACCTCCTGCGTCAGGGATTCGCGCAAAGCATGGGGCAATCCTCGGCGCAGATTCTCGATCGCTTCCTGAATGTTGTTCCGACCGTCACGATCCGCGAGGGGCACCGGGTCAAAGTCTATCTCTCGGGCGACCTCGCGCTGCCCGACTATGCGAATCACACCATGCCTTTAAATCTCTAAAGGAAAGAAAGGAAGAACTTCGTGCGAAAGAAATTTCTGACTTGTTTGCTCGTGATAGGCCTATGCGCGGCAACCGCCTCCGCGCAATTCGGTTTCGGCGGGATCGTTTATGATCCGACCAATTACGTCAATGCCGTGCTGCGATATCATCAGCTCCTGCAGCATCTGGTTCAGCTCAAACAGACCTACCAGCAAATCGTGAACCAGTACAACTTGGCGCTTCAGATGGCGCAAAACCTTCACAACATGCCGGCGCGCTACCGCGCTCAGTTCTCGCAGTGGCGCAATCTCTCGGCTCTCGATAACTACGGCAACACCAGCGGCTGGGTGAATGGCGCAAATTCGGGCCAGACCCAGACCGTTCTCGCCGGTTATCAGAAAGCGACTACCCAGCTCGGAACCTACGATGCAAATGCCTTGTCCGGCATGACCGCCGACGAACTCAACCGCGTAGAGTCGCAGTACGCCTCGGTCGAGCTCGCCGACGGCGCCAATACCACCGCTCTTGCAGCGCTTGGCTCGATTCGCGCGAACACCAGGATGCTCGAAAACCAGCTCGACAACCTGGAACAGGATTCTTTGTCCGGCGATGCCAATCTGAATACGGAAGTATCCGTTCTCAACAAGATCAACGCCAGCAACGTGCTGACCCTGCGTTCGATCCAGGACTCCAACAAACTTCTCGCTTCGCTGCTCGAACAACAGACCGTCGCCGCCAAACAGCAGCGTGAAATGACCGCCAACGCCATCAACGCCGATATCAGCCGCCGAGCCAGCCTGCTTCGAAATATGAGCCAGGTGACCGGCACGTTGACCGGTTCGCTGCAGAACTTCCGCATGCCGTAGTCGCCTTATCCAATCCGTCGAAG
>Ga0307479_10002442_pt1 | contig 16895 bp, 16 predicted proteins | sample atmos_gasesECM4C_FD_203743 | JGI IMG/M metagenome (GOLD analysis project Ga0307479, IMG submission 203743) | Hardwood forest soil microbial communities from Morgan-Monroe State Forest, Indiana, United States - atmos_gasesECM4C_515 | ecosystem: Environmental > Terrestrial > Soil > Temperate... | reverse complement strand
CGTGATCGGGATGGGTCATGGGGTCATGTCGCTGATGTCAACGGCGGGCTGCGGAGATAGATCGGGCCGAAGAGCTTGTCCTGCCGGAGCTGAAGCCGGCCGTCGCGCACCAGCTCCAAGCTCGCGGCGAAGGTGGCGGCGATGGCCGAGCGTCCGATCAATCCCACTCGCAGGTTGGGCGGCAGGAAGCTCGCGAGCGTGCGCCACTCCGGCATGCGGCCGAGATAGCTCTGCAAGCGGTGGAGGGCATCGTCCATCGAATAGAGCTCGGCAGGCTCGATGTGCAGCACCGAGGTCTCCACCCGCGCGCGGCCGTCGCCATAAGCCTTCAACAGCTCGAACAGCGTCGCGTCGTAGACCTTGTGGCGCACCACCGGGATGCCCTCGGGAGCGCCGCGCCGGAACACGTCGCGGCCGAGCTGGGGCCGCGCCATCAGCCGCGCACCCGCCTGCTGCATCGCCTCGAGCCGCTGCAGCTGATACGTGAGCGCCGCCGCCAGGTCCTCGCCGCTCGGCTCGTCGTCGGGCTGCGGCTCCGGCAACAGCAGGCGCGATTTCAGATAGGCGAGCCACGCCGCCATCACGAGATAATCGGCGGCGATCTCCAGCTTGAGCTCGCGCGCCGCCGCGATGAAGCGGAGGTATTGGTCGGCAAGCTGCAGGATCGAGATCCGCGTCAGGTCGACCTTCTGCTCGCGCGCGAGCGTGAGCAGCACGTCGATCGGTCCCTCGTAGCCGTCGAGATCGACGACTAGCTCCTCGCCGGGCGCCCTCAGGCGCTCGGCGGGCTGCTCGAACGGTTCTTCGAGGCCGGACATCAGGCCAATCCCGTCAGGGTCGCGATAAAGCTCACCAGGTAGCCGTACGGCACCTCAAGCAGGTAACGAACCACATCGAAATTGCGGTGCAGCTGATTACCGATGTAGGGAAGCACGAACAGCAACGTCAGGAGTATGAGCATGCCAAACCGCTCGGTCCTTGCGAGCGGAATAGCCAGCGGCCCCGGCAGCAGACCTACCGCGACCCGTCCGCCGTCGAGCGGGGGCAACGGAATCATATTGAATACCGCCAGAGCCGCATTGATCTTGATCGAGTTCAGGAGGTTTTGCAGAGCCCAAGCGCCCGCAGTCGAGGGCAGATACGGCGTCACGTGCACCAACCAGCCTGACATGAGTGCGAGCAGTACATTCGTGGCCGGTCCTGCGGCCGCGACCCAGATCATGTCGCGCTTGGGGTTACGGAGCCGACCGAAGTTCACCGGGACGGGCTTCGCATACCCGAACAAGAAGGGTGCCCGCATGAGCAGCAGTAACCCCGGCAGAATGATGGTTCCCACGGGATCGACGTGGCGCAGCGGATTGGCGCTCACGCGTCCCAATCGCCAAGCCGTGTCGTCGCCGAACCGATAGGCGACGAACCCGTGCGCGGCCTCGTGGAACGTGATGGCCAAGATCACCGGTAGGGCCCAGACAGAAATGCCGTAGAGGATGTCGTCGGCATTCATGCCGCGGCTCCCCCGAGCAACGCCTCGAGGCGCGCTTCGGCGGCGCCGCGATCGAGCGCGGCGGGAGCGCCACGGCGCGCCTCCGCGCGGTCGAGGCGCCGGCGGGCATCGGGTGTGAGCGGCACCACCGCGCCGGCGACCGCCGCCATCTCCGCGGGATCGCCGTTGCAATGGAGCGCGAGGTCGCAGCCCGAGGCGAGCGCGCGCGAGGCGCGGGCCCCGATCGGGCCGCCCAGCGCGTTCATGGAGAGATCGTCGGACACCAGCACGCCATCGAAGCCCATGCTAGCGCGGATGATGTCTCGAATCACCAGGGGCGACAGGGTTGCGGGCGCATCGGCATCGACCGCGGTATAGACGATGTGCGCGGTCATCGCCCACGGCATGTCCGCGAGCGCACGAAATGGCGCGAAGTCGGTGGCATCGAGCTCGGCCCGCGTCGCGGTCACCCGCGGAAGCGCATGATGGCTGTCGACTTTCGCGCGGCCATGACCGGGAATGTGCTTGATCACCGGCAGCACGCCGCCCTCGAGCAATCCCTCGCAGGCAGCGCGGCCCAACCGCGCGGCGCCGGCGGGATCTCCGGCATAAGCGCGGTCGCCGATCACGGGATCGGCGCCGGGCTGGGGCACGTCGAGCACGGGCAGGCAATCGACGGTGATGCCGAGGTCCGCGAGATCGTCGGCGATCAGCCGGGCGACCAGGCGCACCGCCTCGCGGGCTCGCGCCCCGCCGAGCGCGCCCAGCGCCGCCGGTGCGGGATAAGCGCGCCAGTGCGGCGGCTGCAACCGCGCCACTCGCCCGCCCTCTTGATCAATCAGCACCGGCGCCTCGGCCCGACCGACCGTCGCGCGCAGCTCGCGCACAAGTGCCCGCACCTGGTCGGGACCCTCGCAATTGCGCTTGAACAGGATGAAACCCGCCGGGTTGGCCTCGCGGAAGAACACTCGCTCCTGCGGACTCAGAGAGGGTCCCGCGCAGCCGAAAATGACGGCGTTTGACTCAGGGCTTGGCAAGAATGCACCCCACGCCGCGCTGCCGAAGCTGCGCGCAGAGCCGCTCGGCCTGGGCTGCATCGGCGATCGGGCCCGCGTGAATGCGATAGAAGACGCCGCGATCGCCGAGATCGATGCGATCCACCGAGACCGAGAGCGCGCCCACGAGATCGCTATTTTGTCGCTTAATGCGGTCCCATTCCTGCTTCGCCATCTCCGGCGCTTTCACGGCCCCGAGCTGGAGCCGGTAACCCCTGACGTCGGCGCCGGCACTCGGGGCGGGCGCTGCCGCCGTCTGCGGCGGTGCCGGGACGACCGGTGCCGGTGCGGGAGCAGCGACCGGGGCCGGCGGCGCGGGTGCGGGCGCCGCCACCGGCTCGGCGCTCGGTGGCGCTACCGTGTTGTTGGCGGGGGGGACGGGTCTCGGCAGCGGTGTCTCCGGTGGCGGCAGCAACCGCTCGACGGGCATGCCACCCTTCGGGTTGAAGACGAAGCGGTCGCGGTTCGGGATCTCCATCCCGCCGGGATCGTCGGGCTTGACCTTGATGGGATCGGTGTCGGCGTGGATCAGCGGAATCTCGCCGGAGGGCGCGCGGCCGGTGCTGAGGCGATATCCCACCCACAGCCCGCCCGCGCTCAGGCCCATGACTCCGAGCGCCAGCACCACCGCCAGTCCCCGATGCGCCCGCCGCTTGATGCGGCGATACGGCATCGCCCCGCGTTGCGCCGGATCGAGTGGCTCGAAATACGCCATCAGCGCATCTCCTCCACCGGCTCGACCCCGAATACCCTGAGACCGGACGCGATCACGTGCTTGATCCCCTGCACCAGCGCGAGCCGAGCCTTGGTAAGCTCAGGCTCGTCCGCGATCAGAAACCGCAGGCTGGGCTCTTCCTTGCCCTTGTTCCATAGCATATGGAACTCGGCCGCGAGATCTTGCAGGTAGAAGGCGACGCGGTGGGGCTCGTGAGTCTCCGCCGCGCTTTCAACGAGTCGCGGCCAACTCGCGAGCCGTTTGATCAGGCCCAGCTCCTCCGGCGCCACCAGCCGGGACAGGCGCGAGTCCGCCCGCGACTCGGAGGCAAGCTCGGCCGCCGGCAACTGCTCCGGCGCGAGCCGCAGCACCGAGGCCGCCCGCGCATGGGCGTATTGCACATAGAAGACCGGGTTGTCCTTGGACTGCTCCGTCACCTTCGCGAAGTCGAAATCGAGCGGCTGGTCGTTGCGCCGCGTCAGCATGATGAAGCGCACGACGTCGCGGCCGACCTCGTCGATCACGTCGCGCAGCGTCACGAAATTGCCCGCGCGCTTCGACATCTTCACGGGCTGGCCGCCCTGCAGCAGGTTGACCAGCGCGCAGAGCTTGACGTCGAGCGCGTCGCGCCGGCCGCTGATCGCCGCCACCGCCGCGTTGATCCGCTTCACCCAGCCGGAATGATCGACGCCGACCACGTCGATCAGCAGGAAGAAGCCGCGGCTCAGCTTGTCCAGGTGATAGGCGATGTCGTTGGCGAAATAGGCGAAGCTGCCGTCGGCTTTGCGGATCGGCCGGTCGACGTCGTCGCCGAAAGCGGTGGAGCGGAACAGCAGCTGCTCCCGCGGTTCCCAATCCTCGGGCTGCTTTCCCTTGGGCGGCTCCAGCACGCCGCGATAGAGCAAGCCGCGCTCATCGAGGGTCTTGAGCGCGCGATCGACTGCGCCGGCTTCGACAAGTTGGCGCTCGGAGCTGAACACATCCATGCGGATGCCAAGTGCCGCCAGGTCCTCGCGGATCGCGGCCATCGAGGCGTCGACGGCGAACCGTCGGACTTCCGGCAGCCATTCGCTCTCGGGCGCGGCGAGCCATTTCTTGCCGTCGCGCTCGGCGAGCGCTTGGCCCACGGGCTTTAGATAATCGCCGGGGTAATAGCCCGACGGGATCTCGCCGATGGTCTCGCCGAGCGCCTCGCGGTAGCGCAGATAGGTCGAGCGCGCGAGCACGTCGACCTGTGCGCCGGCATCGTTGATGTAGTACTCGCGGGAGACCTCATAGCCCGCCTTCGCGAGCAAGCCCGCGAGCGCATCGCCCACCACGGCGCCGCGCGCATGGCCGGCCGTGAGCGGTCCCGTGGGATTGGCGGAGACGAACTCCACATTGACGCGCCGCCCCTGCCCCATCCGGCTGTCGCCGTACGCCGGACCCGCGCGCAGGATCTCCGCCAGCCGCGCGTGCCAGAACGCATCGACCAGTTTGAGATTGAGAAAGCCCGGACCCGCGACGTCGGCGGAGACGATATCGGCGTGCTGCCGCAACCGCTCGGCCAGTTTCTGGGCGAGCTCGCGCGGGTTCTTGCCGGCGGGCTTCGCCAGCACCATCGCGGCGTTGGTGGAGAGATCGCCATGCGCTGGATCGCGCGGCGGCTCGACGGCGATGCGGGAGAGATCGAGCCCCTCTGGCAGTGCGCCGGACTTTGCGAGTGCCAGCACCTCGGCCGCTACCACGTCATGGAAATGTGCGAACAGGTCCATCATGGCTTGGCGTAGCGATCGAACAAGCGCGCGTGCTCGTCAAGGGCAAAGCGATCGGTCATGCCCGCGATATAGTCCGCGACCACACGCGCGGTCGCCTGCGCGCCCGGCCCGTCCGCCTGCTGTCGCCACTCCGTGGGCAGGCACTGCGGCTCCTGGTGAAAGAGCTGGAACAGCTCCTGCACGATCCGGCGCGCCTTCGAGGACATGCGGTTGACGCGGTAGTGCCGGTACATCCGCTCGAACAGGAAAGCTTTCAGCGCTTTGTCGTTGGCGCGCATGGTGTCGGAGAACGCCACGGTCGCGCCGCCGAGCGCGCGCACATCGGCGGCGCTGCGCACTCGCTTCTCGGAAATCCGCCGCCGCGTCTCCGCGATCAGGTCGTTGGCCATGCGGTCGATCAGGCGCCGGATCGACTCGTGCACCAGTCTTGCGCCGTCGAGGCCCGGATATTTCTGCCGCACCTCCTGGAACACCGGCCCCACCAGCGGCACGTCGTCGACGTCGCCGACCGTGAAGAGATAGGCGCGCAACCCGTCGTCGATGTCGTGGTTGTTGTAGGCGATGTCGTCGGCGAGCGCCGCCACCTGCGCCTCGGCGCTGGGCCAGGTCGCGAGCTCGAGGTCGTGCTCCCGGACATAGTCGGCGATGCTCGCGGGCACCGGCCGCGTGGCGGCGCCGCCCACCAACGGCCCATTGTGCTTGACGGTGCCCTCGAGCGCCTCCCAGGTAAGGTTGAGCCCGTCGAACTCGGCGTACCGCCGCTCCAGGCGCGTCAGGATCCTGAGCGTCTGGTCGTTGTGCTCGAAGCCGCCGAACGGCCGCATGGCCTCATCGAGCGCCTCCTCGCCGGCATGCCCGAAGGGTGTATGGCCGAGATCGTGCGCGAGCGCCACCGCCTCCGCCAGATCCTCGTTGAGACCGAGCGCCCGGCTCACGCTGCGCGCGATCTGCGCCACCTCCAGACTGTGGGTGAGGCGGGTGCGGTAGTGGTCGCCCTCGTGGTTGACGAACACCTGGGTCTTGTATTCGAGCCGCCGGAACGCCGTCGAATGGATGATGCGGTCGCGGTCGCGCTGGAACGGCGAGCGCGTCGGACTCTCCGCCTCCTTGCGAAGGCGTCCCCGGCTTTCCTCGGGATGCGCTGCATAGGACTCAAGCGCGGCGTCGGTGCCCATGCCGGGCAAGCTACTCGCGGCCCCCCGCCCTGGCAACGCCACCGGCGGTTTGACATTGGAGAGACAGCACTTACATTGAGGTCACCCGCGGTATCCAGCGAGACTGATCGAGCCATGGCCGAAGGCGGCACCACCACCGGACCACGCGTTCTCCTGACGGAGAGCGCGGCCAAGCGTATTGCGGAGCTCAAGGCACAAGAGAACGTGCCGAACGCCTTCTTGCGCCTCGCCGTTTCCGGCGGCGGCTGCTCCGGCTTCCAATACGGCTTCAGCTTCGACGACCAGCGGCACGAGGACGATGCGCTGTTCGAGCGCGATGGCGAGGCGCTGGTGATCGACACCACCTCCCTCGAGCTGGTGCAGGACGCCGAGATCGATTTCGTCGAGGACCTCATGGGTGCGTCGTTCCAGGTTCGCAACCCCAACGCCAGCTCGTCCTGCGGCTGCGGCAAGTCCTTCGCCATCGGCTGACGCCGTTTCCTCGACTCACTGATCGGTCCATGCCAGCATTCCCGGCGGTCGAGGGACCGCGGGGACACTCAGCGCACCGATGAAGATCGCCACCTGGAACGTCAATTCGATCAAGGTGCGGATCCCGCATGTGCTGGCGTGGCTCGAGAGCGCGCAGCCCGACGCGCTCTGCCTGCAAGAGATCAAATGCGCGACCGATGAATTCCCGGCGCTGGAGCTGAAAGGGCTCGGCTACCACGCGGCGGTCTCGGGCCAGAAGACCTATAACGGCGTCGCGTTGCTCACTAAGGATCCACCGCAGGACGTCCGGATCGGCTTGAGCGGCGATCCCAACGACACGCAATCGCGCTACATCGAGGCGACCGTGCGCGGCGTGCGGATCGCCTCCATCTATCTGCCGAACGGCAATCCCGTCGAGAGCGACAAGTTCCCCTACAAGCTCGCCTGGATGGAGCGGCTGACGGCGCGGGCGCGCGAGCTGCTCGCAGGAGAGATGCCGGCGGTGCTCGCGGGCGATTACAACGTGGCGCCCACCGACGCTGACGTCTACGACCCCGAGGCCTGGCGCGGCGACGCGCTCTGCCGGCCGGAGTCACGCCGCGCCTTCCGCGCGCTCCTCCACGCCGGGTTCACCGACGCCTTCCGGGTGTTCCATCCGGAATCGCACCGCTACACCTTCTGGGATTACCAGGCTGGGCGCTGGAACCGCGACGAAGGCCTGCGGATCGATCACTTGCTGCTCTCGCCGCAGGCCGCCGACCGGCTGGTCGCGGCGGACATCGACAAAGAGCCGCGCGGGCGCGACAAGGCATCCGACCACACGCCAGTCTGGTGCACCCTCGCCGATCGGGAAGGCTAGCCTAGAACCTCAGGCCGTAGCGCAGCCGGTAACTGCCGACCGGGCCGCCGCGCTCGCTACCGTCCGTGGGATGCGCCTCTTCCAGGCTGAGGGCGAAGCTGTTGCGGCTATCGAACCGGTAGCCCAGCTCGACGCCGCCGTGCAGCATCAGCGGTGCATTGAATGCGCGCGGACCGGCGTCCTCGAAGCTCGGCGGGCGCTGTGCCAGCACCGAGCCGCCGAGTCCCACCGATCCATAAAAGCCGGTGGGCTCGCCCATATCGACGCTGATCCCGAGATAGCTGCGCTGGGTCAACCCGCCGGCGAGTCCGAGCGGTGTCAGCTGCGGGGTCCGCGGCGTGAACGTGAACTGCTGGCCGGGTTTGTCGGAGAAGCTGAGCATCATGGCGTAGCCTGGCTCGTTCATCGACAAGCTGCCGCCTGAGGGCAAGGGCTGCTGAAAGCCCGTGCGGAAGTCCGGCAATGGGACTGAGCCCCAGACCAGCTTGAGGCCGCCGACATAACCGGCGGGTGCCGGACCGTCGGCGCGCGCCGGTAGCGCTCCTGCGAGCAGAACCACGAGCGCAGCCAAGCCTAAGGTGTGCCGCCATGACCGCATCAGCGGCGGCTCCGCTTCAGCCAATAGGCCATGTAGCCGTCGAGCAGCTCCACTGCGTTGGGCGCGAGCGCTGTGAATTTGACGCCCACCGTGTGCGGCTCCCTCTCGGTCCAGACGATCTCGCCCACGAAACTGCAGCTCCTGCTCATCTCCGACATGTAGAGGATACCCTCGACCCCGTCCCCTACCCCCAAGGCCAGATCGTCGGCCTCCATCTGGAATCCGCCCAAGGACCAGTTCACCGCGGAATAATCCCGCTCCTGAATCCGCGCCACCAAGGGCGGCACCGGATAGCGCCGGTCCCGACGAAATTCTACCCGACCGATACTGATATGGGAATTCTTGAAGGGCATACCACCGCCTCCCCGCCCATTCTGTGCTCGCGCCCTTAAGGAACCGTTCGAGCCTGCGTCCTCACATGGTAAACGCGGGTCCGAGCGGGCGGAGCCGGATGCCCGGCCGAAGGCGCTTGAACGGGAAGTCCAGGGGGTCGGCGAGCATGGCGCCGGGCGCCTTCACCACCAGGATGTCCTGCGCGATCGGCGCAAAATCAGCCCGGAAATGCACCGAGCTCTTGAGCGCCAGCAGGCGCGTGGTGGTGGGCTCGACACCCAGATGCCGGAAGATCGCTTGGTCCGCGGCCTGGACCTTGCGGGTTGCCGTGACCACCCGCACGCCGCCGATGCGCAAGAGAGCCATCGGGCCGAGCTTCATATGGGCGCCGCCGTACATGGGCCCGGTACCCAAAAACTCCCCGGTTCCGAGGGCTTCCACGACAAAGCTGCCACGGAATGGATGCTGCCCTGGAGCCCCGGATTTGCCTCCGAGATCGAGGGTGATGGTGGCGCCCTTGCCGGCCTCATGGGCCGCGGCGGCCGAGCCCGGGTCCCACATGACCGCCAGCGCTGCGTCCGGCGCCTTCGCCCGCACCAGTGCCTCCAGCAGGCCGATCGTATCGGAGGACCCGCCAGCGCCCGGATTGTCCTGGGTGTCCGCGAGGACCACTGGCTTACCGAGGGGACGCCGCAGGGCCTCCGCAACACCTGCGTCCGCATCGTAAATCGTGCCGGCAAAATCCCCTTCTCGCTCGCAAATTACCGCGGTGAGCGCGCGGACGGCGGCGCGGGTCCGCCCGGCATCCTCCCCATAGCCGAAGATGGTACCGCCGCAGTCCGGGAAATCGGCGGCCGGAAAGCCGGGGGTGAACGAGAGCAACACCCCAGTCTCGCGCTCAATCTTTTCCAGCTCGCGATAGAGCGCGCCCCCGGGCTCGGTCATCGTGCATTGCCACGGCAGTGGTATGAGGAACGGCAATCGTTCCATGGCCTTACTTGGCTTCTTTAGACCGGAGAGTAAGCCATGAAGGACCTCAGCGGCACGCTTGCCTGTGGCGGCCATGTCGACATGGGGATAGGTGCGGTAAGCCACCATGATGTCTGCAAGATCAATCATTTGCTGGGTAACATTCGCATGAAGGTCGAGGCTGGCGACCAGCGGGATCTCCCGACCCACGACCGCCCGCACCCGGCGCAGCAGCTCTCCCTCGCCGTCGTCGAGGTGCTCGGTGACCATGGCGCCGTGGATGTCGAGGAAGATGCCGTCGAGGGGCCCGGCCGCCTTGAGGTCGTCCAGCATCATGCCGACGATCCGCTCATAGGCGTCCTCGGTCACCTGAGCCGAGGGCGTCGCCGCGGCCCAGACCAGCGGCACCAACGTGTGGCCGTGCCCCGCCAGCACCTCGATCCCGCCGGAGATCGGCAGGTTCATGCCGGGGAAGGTCGTGAAGAAGGACTGCCCGCGCTGGATTCCGGGCCATCCGCCGCCTTGCAGGAATTCCTCGTAGGTCGCCTTGAGCGGCGCGAAGGTATTGGTCTCGTGGTGCAGCCCACCCACAGCGATTCGCGCCATCACTCGCTCCCATTCACGGGCGGATAGCGGTGCCGCCCGCCCTCAAAGTCCTCGACGATCCAGCCCTCGCCCTCTTGAGCAGGCACCGCGTAGCACGGTCCCACCGGCACCTTGCCGAAGCCGCCGGGGAGATCGAGCACGTAGCCGGGCTGACAGAGCCCGGAGACTCGGCCGCGCAAGGCGCGCATCAGCGCCTGGCCCTCGCGGAGCTCCACCCGGAAATGGCCGGTGCCGCGGGCAAGATCGGGGTGGTGGAGGTAATAGGGTTTGACCCGCGCCGCCACCAGGCCGCGGAACAGGTCCTCGAGCACGCTCGCGTCGTCGTTGACGCCCTTGAGCAGCACGGTCTGGCCGAGCAGGACGATGCCGGCCTGCGCGAGCCTGCAGCAGACCGCCCGGAATTCCGGAGTGAGCTCGCGGGGGTGATTGGCGTGGATCGCCACATAGAGCGCGGTCTCGGAGGCGAGCGCGGCGACCAGACGCGCGGACACCCGCCCGGGGTCGACCACCGGCACGCGCGTGTGGAAGCGGATCACCTGGACGTGCTCGATCTCGTCGAGCGCGTGCACGATCGCCGAGAGCCGGCGCGGCGACAGCAGGAACGGGTCGCCGCCGGTGACGATCACTTCCCAGATCTCCGGCCGCGCCCGGATGTAATCGAGCGCGGTCGCCAGCTCCTCGGCGGTCAGCACCTCGCCTTCCGGCCCCACCTGCTCGCGGCGGAAGCAGAAGCGGCAGTAGACCGGACACGCGTGCAGCGGCTTCAGGAGCACGCGGTCGGGATAACGGTGCACGATGCCCTTGACCGGCGAGAGCCGCTGGTCGCCGATGGGATCCGCGCGCTCCTCGGGGCTGAGGATGAGCTCCGCCAGGTCCGGAACGAACTGCCGTGCGATGGGATCGGCGGGATCCGCGGGATCGATCAGCTCCACCATCGCCGGCGTGATCGCGACGGCGTATCGCTCGGCGACGCGCTCGAGCGCCGCCGCCCGCGCCTCCGGGACCAACCCGTGCGCTGCCAGCTCAGAGGTCTTACGCAGGGACCGTGCCGCCATCAGATGTCCGCGTAGACATGCGTCTCGGCGCGCGCGCCGGGATGGGTCACCGCACCCTTCTCGGCGTCTCCGACCGTCTGGGCGTAGCGCCAGAGCGCGCCCGACTGGAAGTCGTGGCCGCGCGGCTTCCACTGCTTCTTGCGCTGGACGAGCTCGGCGTCCGGTAGCTCGACCGAGATGGTGCCCTTGTCGGCATCGATGGCGATGATGTCGCCGTCCCGGAGCAAGCCGATCGGGCCGCCCACCGCCGCCTCGGGCCCGACATGCCCGATGCAGAAGCCGCGCGTGGCACCCGAGAACCGGCCGTCGGTGATGAGCGCCACCTTGTCGCCCATGCCCTGACCATAGATCGCGGCGGTGGTGGCCAACATCTCGCGCATGCCGGGGCCGCCGCGCGGGCCTTCGTTCCGGATCACCAGCACCTCGCCCGCCTTGTAATTCCGCTGCTCGACCGCGGCGAAACAATCCTCCTCGCGCTCGAACACGCGGGCGGGGCCGCGGAACTGCAGCTTCGCCATACCCGCGACCTTCACGATCGCACCTTGCGGCGCGAGATTGCCCATGAGACCGACCACGCCGCCGGTCGGCGAGAGCGGAGCGCTGGTCGGGCGCACGACGTCCTGGTTCTTGGGGAACACAATGTCCCTGAGGTTCTCGGCCACGGTCTTGCCGGTGACCGTCAGGCAATCGCCATGGAGATAGCCGCCGTCTAGCAGAGCCTTCATGAGGATGGGCACGCCGCCGACCTCGTAGAGGTCCTTGGCGACGTAGCGGCCAGCCGGCTTCAGGTCGGCGATATAGGGCGTGCGCTTGAAGATCTCGGCGACGGCGTGGAGATCGAACTCGATGCCGGCTTCATGGGCCATCGCCGGAAGATGCAGCGCGCCATTGGTCGAGCCGCCGGATGCCGCCACCACCATGGCCGCATTCTCGAAGGCCTTGCGCGTCGCGATGTCGCGCGGCCGGATGCGCCGCCGGAGCAGGTTCATCACCGCCTCGCCCGAGGTCTCCGCATAGGCGTCGCGGGAATCGTAAGGCGCGGGCGCGCCCGCGGAGCCCGGCAGCGCCAAGCCGATCGCCTCGGAGACGCAGGCCATGGTGTTGGCGGTGAACTGCCCGCCGCAGGAGCCCGAGGACGGACACGCCACGCATTCGAGCTCGTGCAGGTCCTCGAGGCTCATCTTGCCGGCGCTGTGCGCGCCTACCGCCTCGAACAAATCCTGCACGGTCACGTCCCTGCCGCGGAAGCGGCCGGGCAGGATCGAGCCGCCGTACATGAAGACCGCGGGCACGTTGAGGCGGAGCATCGCCATCATGACGCCGGGCAGCGACTTGTCGCAGCCGGCAAGACCGACGAGCGCGTCGTAGCAGTGGCCCCGCATCGTGAGCTCGATCGAATCCGCGATCACCTCGCGCGAGACCAGCGAGGACTTCATGCCGGCGTGTCCCATCGCCATGCCGTCGGTCACCGTGATCGTGGTGAACTCCCGCGGCGTCCCGCCTCTGGCGGCGACGCCTTTCTTCGCCGATTGCGCCTGGCGCGACAGCGCGATGTTGCAGGGCGCGGCTTCGTTCCAGGTGGTGGCGACGCCGATCAGGGGCTGATGGATCTGCTCGTCGGTCAAGCCCATGGCGTAGAGGTAGGAGCGGTGCGGCGCGCGCTCCGGACCCTCGGTGACGTGACGGCTCGGCAGCTTGCTCTTGTCGACCACGAGTTTCTTGATGTCGTCAGGCATGAGGGATCTCCCCGGCTCGGCGTGAAGGCTCGCACCATACAAATCTCAAGCCTCCGTTGCTAGGGTGAGAACTCACGATCGATTCCAGTTTGGATTGAGCCTCTTTGGCGGGTGGCACGCGAGGCCCGCGGGCGATAACATCAGCCGCGTTGACCGTGCTCTCGCCGCGCTCGCGCGAAGGCGTGGCGGGTCGGCGGATCCTTGGAGCGGTCTCGATGGGGAAGTCGGTCATTGTCATCGGTGCGGGCGTGGTCGGCATGGGCTGCGCCGCCTACCTGCAGCGGGCGGGGCACACGATCACCGTGATCGACCGCGTCCCACCGGGGCGATCGACCTCCTTCGGTAATGGCGGCGGCATCGCCAGCACCTTCGTCCTGCCGCTCGCCATGCCCGGCCTGATGAAGAAATACGTGAAGTACTACCTCGACCCCGAGGGTCCGGTGTCGCTGCGCTGGTCGCACATGCCGGCGATGCTGCCGTTCCTGTGGAAGTTCTGGCGCAACTGCCGGCCGGAGCGGGTCAAGTACTGCACCGAGGCGCTCGCCGCCTTCATGCCGCCCGCCTACGAGGCTTGGAAGCCTCTCTTCGAGGAGGCGGGACTGATGCCGCTGGTGCGCGCCGACGGCGGCCTCTGGCTCTACAAGGACGCGGCGGCGCTCGACCGCGATGCGCTGTTCTGGCAGGGCCGCAGGGATAGCGGCCTCGATTTCGAGCGACTCAGCGAGGACGAGCTCCGGCAGATGGAGCCCGCGGTCTCCCACGACTGGAAGTCCGCGGTGCTCGAGCCCGATTGGCACTACGTGCGCAATCCCTACAAGGTCGTGGCGGGCCTCGCGGAGATCGTGCAGCGGAGAGGCGGCACCATCCTCGAGGAAGAAGTGCTGGATTTCGATCGCGGGCCCGAGAGCGTGCGCGGCGTAATCACGAACAAGGCGCGCCACGCTTGCGATACCGTGCTCATCGCGTGCGGCGCCTGGTCCCACAAGCTCGCGCGCAAGCTCGGCAGCCACGTGCCGCTCGAGAGCCAGCGCGGTTATCACGTGACGCTGCCGCAAGCGGGTGTCGAGACGCGGCATCTCATCATCGTGGGCTCCGCCAAGATCGCGATCACCACCATGGAAATGGGCGTCCGGATCGTGGGCGCCTCGGCCTTTCCGGGCGTCGACGCGCCCGCCGACTGGCGGCAAGCCCAGATGGTGCTGGCCTGGGGCCAAAGAGTGCTGCCAGGGCTCAAGACCGACGGCATGACGCAATGGTTCGGCGAGCGGCCGCTCACGCCGGACTCGCTGCCGGTGTTGGGCCGCTCGCCGCACTTCGCGAACGCGTTCTACGCCTTCGGCCACAGCCATATGGGGCTGACGACCGGCGCGATCACGGGCAAGCTCATGGCCGAGGTGGTGAGCGACCGCCCCGCCGGCATCGACCTCACCCCGTTCCGCATCGACCGCGATTACTAACCAACAGAAAGAAGGAGGGCCCAATGGCCGAGATCGAAGCGAAATTGAAGAAGCTGGGACTTGCGCTACCGGAGCCGCTGAAGACCCCGCCGGGTCTCAAATTGCCGTTCAAGCCGGTGATCGTGCGCGGCAATCACGTCTACATCTCCGGTCATGCGCCGCAGAATCCCGACGGCTCGATCGCGGGACCGCTCGGCAAGCTCGGCAAGGAGCTCACGGTCGAGCAGGGCTATCAGATGGCCAAACTGGTCGGCCTCTCGATCCTCGGAGACCTCAAGCGCGCGCTCGGCGATCTCGACCGCGTCGCGGCTTGGCTCCGGGTGCTCGGCATGGTCAATGTGGCGCCCGGCTTCAACCAGACCACCGCCGTGATCAACGGTTTCAGCGAGTTCATCATCGAGCTTTACGGACCGGAGCGTGGCGCCCATACGCGCTCGGCCGTGGGCATGGCGGCACTGCCGCTGGACATATCGGTGGAGATCGAGGCCGAGGTCGAGCTGTCGGGCTGACCGGCCCCGCCGCTCAGCGGCTGAGGGCGAAGCCGCGGTAGCCCTCGGCCGCGATCTCTTCACAGATCTTCCGGTAAGTCGCCATTCCCCCCGCGTAGGGCATGAAGACCCGCGGCTTGCCGGGCACGTTTGCGCCCAGGTACCAGGAATGCGTCGCGAGCGGCAGCAGCGTCGCATTGGCGGCTGAGTTCACTTGCTCGACCCAGGAATCCATGGATTCTGGACGCGCCTCGATGCGTTCCAGGTGATGGGCGCGCATATGGGCGATGCAGTCCGTGATCCATTCGACATGCTGCTCGATCGCGACCGGCATGTTGCAGAGCACGGATGGGCTGCCCGGCCCCGTGATGGTGAAGAGGTTCGGGAACCCGGCCACCTGCAATCCCAGATAATTGCGCGGGCCCGCCCGCCACACCTCGGCGAGGGCGAGGCGGTCGCGTCCGCGAATATCCATCCGCAGCAGCGGGCCGGTGAGCGCATCGAAGCCGGTCGCGAACACGATGATGTCGAGGGGATACTCGGCACCGCGTGTCTGGATCCCGGACGGGGTGATCGCTTCGATCGGGTCCGAGCGCACGTCGATCAGGCTGACGTTACCGCGGTTGAAGGTCTCGAAATAATCGGTGTCGATGGGCGGGCGCTTCGCGGCATAGGGATGGTCGATATCGGCGAGCTTCGCCGCCGTCTCGGGGTCCTTCACGATCTCGCGGATCTTGTTGCAGATGAATTCCGCGGCCGTGTCGTTCGCGGCCTTGCTTACGACGAGATCGCGGAAGGTGGCGCGGAACTGCAGACCGCCCTTCCGCCAGGCCGCCTCGTAGAGCGCTTGGCGCTGCTCCGGGGTCACGTCGAACGCCGAGCGGTCCTCGATCACGAACGCATGGCCGTTCGGGTTGCCGTGCATCATGTGTCTGATCTCGGAGAAGTTCTCCTTGACGTAGCGCATGAACTCCGGCGTCAGCGGCGCATTGCGGGCGGGGACGCTGTAGTTCGCCGTGCGCTGAAACACCGTCAGGTGTGCGGCCGTCCGCGCGATCACGGGTGCTGCCTGAATGCCCGTCGATCCCGTGCCGATCATGCCGACACGCTTGCCGGTGAAGTCGACGCCGTCATGCGGCCATTGTCCGGTGTGGACCCAGCGGCCCGCGAAACTGTCCAGCCCGGGGATGTTCGGCACGTTGGCGGTCGAGAGGCAGCCGACCGCGGTGATCAGGAATTTTGCCGTCAGCCGCTCGCCCTGCTCCGTCGTGACATGCCACAGGTTCGCCGCCGTGTCGTACTGCGCCGCCTTCACCCGCGTGCCGAAGCGGATGCTGCGTCTCAGGTCGAATCGATCGGCGACGTGATTGAGATAGCGCAGGATCTCAGGCTGCTCGGGATAGCGCTCGGTCCACTCCCATTCCCGGAGCAATTCCTTGGAAAATGTGTAGCAATAGGTGTGGCTCTCGGAATCGCAGCGCGCGCCGGGGTAGCGGTTCCAGTACCAGGTGCCGCCGACGCCGTCGCCGGCCTCCAGTACTTGCACCGAAAGCCCGAGCCGGTCGCGCAGGCAGAACAACTGGTAAAGGCCGGAAAATCCGGCGCCGATGATCAGCGCGTCAAAAGCAGCCGGCCCAAGGGCCTGCCGTGCCGAGGCTTCGGGGGAGCTGTTTGCAAGCACACGCATGTGTCGGCCAGAGCATGAGACCATCGCGCCGCGACATGCAAGAGAGTTCCTGAACCGGCCGGTCTCGGCTCCGAGTATTTCTCGACGGCAACACCCGCGACTCAAAGTTTGAATCCACAGTTGTGCCGGCCGACGCTAGGCTCCATCCATGTCTCCCGTGAATGGCCTGTTCGACCGGAGCGGCTCGGTGCCGCGTCCCTCTTACCGCTTGCTCCTGAACGAGGCGTGGTCGCTGATCTCGTATCGGCCCGCGCCGCCCGATCCCGGAACGCTTCCGCTCGGACGCGGTCATGTGGTCCTGGTCATTCCCGCCTTTCTCACGCCGGACGCCGCCACCAAGCCGCTTCGCGACTTTCTGATGCGCTGCGGCTATCGCGTATTCGGCTGGGACCTCGGCATCAACTGGGGACCGACGCCGCGGATCCTCGGCGAGTTGCGCCGGCGGCTGAAG